>JABAOD010001352.1_pt2 | contig 30524 bp, 30 predicted proteins | sample 7062151 | NCBI WGS metagenome assembly JABAOD01 (sample SAMN14538626, study PRJNA623070) | marine sediment metagenome | biome: marine biome [ENVO:00000428]; feature: marine pelagic biome [ENVO:01000023]; material: deep marine sediment [ENVO:00002113] | place: India: Gulf of Khambhat ... | reverse complement strand
CCACCCGGACAAGGTGGCCGACCAGATCTCCGATGCGATCCTCGATGCAATCATCAAACAGGACGCGCGCGCGCGGGTTGCCTGCGAAACCATGGTCAATACGGGCATGGCAATCATCTCCGGCGAGATTACAACGCAGGCGTGGGTGGACATGCCGGAGATCGTGCGCGGCACGATCAAGCGCATCGGCTATGAATCGTCCATGGGATTTGACTGGGAGTCCTGCGCGGTCCTGACCGCGATTGACAAGCAGTCGGCCGATATCGCCCAAGGCGTGGACCGCGCAGATGAGCTTGAGCAGGGTGCCGGTGATCAGGGGATGATGTTTGGCTACGCCACGAACGAGACCGAAGAGCTCATGCCGATGCCGATTAGCCTCGCTCACCGCCTCATGCGGCGCCAGGCCGAGGTGCGCCGCAGTGGTCGCTTACCCTGGCTACGCCCCGACGCCAAGTCGCAGGTGACGGTGCGCTACGAGGACGGCAAGGCCATCGGCATCGATGCGGTCGTGTTGTCGACACAGCACTCGCCAGAGGTCGACTACAAACGCCTCAAGGAGGCAGTGATCGAGGAAATCATCAAGCCTGTGCTGCCGCCGGCGTGGCTGGATAAGAACACCAAGTATCACGTCAACCCCACCGGCCGATTCGTCATCGGGGGTCCGGTCGGTGATTGCGGCCTTACCGGGCGCAAGATCATCGTCGACACCTATGGTGGCATGGCACGCCACGGCGGCGGCGCCTTCTCCGGTAAGGACCCGAGCAAGGTTGACCGTTCCGCCGCCTACGCCGGCCGCTACGTGGCCAAGAACATCGTGGCGGCGGGTCTGGCCGAGCGCTGCGAGATCCAGGTCGCCTACGCCATCGGCGTTGCCCAGCCCATTTCCATACACGTGGAAACCTTTGGCACGGGCCGCGTGCCGGACGAGAAAATCGCCGAACTGGTGCGCGAGCACTTTGATCTGCGCCCGCGTGCCATCATCAAGCAGCTAGACCTGCTGCGGCCGATCTATTTGCCGACGGCTGCCTATGGACACTTTGGCCGCAGTGAGCCCACCTTTACCTGGGAACGCACCGACAAAGCGGCAGCTTTGCGCGAGGCACTCGGGCCGCGCGCCATTAAGAGTGCATGAACGAGAATAACCGCGGAGTGAACAAGACTTGACTATGAGCAGACCTCTACAGCAGCTGAAACCGGACTACAAGATCGCCGACATCTCGCTGGCCGACTGGGGACGCAAGGAGATCGCCATCGCCGAGACCGAGATGCCCGGCCTGATGGCGCTGCGCGAAGAGTACGCCAGCCAGAAGCCGTTGGACGGTGCACGCATTGCCGGCTGCCTGCATATGACCATCCAAACGGCCGTGCTGATCGAGACGCTGGTCGAGCTGGGCGCCGAGGTCCGCTGGGCCTCCTGCAACATCTTCTCCACTCAGGATCACGCCGCCGCGGCCATCGCCGCTCGTGGCATACCCGTCTTTGCCAAGAAGGGTGAGTCGCTCGAGGAGTATTGGGAATACGTGCACCGTATTTTCCAGTGGGCCGACAGCGGTACGGCCAACATGATCCTTGATGACGGCGGCGACGCGACCCTTTTGCTCACCCTTGGGCGCAAAGCCGAGCGCGACGCCTCCGTACTGGATAAACCCGGGAGCGAGGAAGAGAGGGTCTTGTTTGCCTCGATCCGCCAGCGCCTGGCGGCGCAGCCGGGCTGGTACAGCAAGGCCGCGGACAACATCCGTGGCGTGACCGAAGAGACCACAACCGGGGTCAAGCGCCTGTACGAGATGACAGAGACAGGTGAGCTTACCTGGCCCGCGTTCAATGTTAATGACTCGGTGACGAAGTCAAAGTTTGACAACCTTTATGGCTGCCGCGAGTCGCTGCTCGACGGCATCAAGCGCGCCACCGACGTGATGATCGCCGGCAAGATCGCCGTGGTCTGCGGTTACGGTGATGTCGGCAAGGGTTGCGTGCAGTCACTGCGCGGTCTCGGTGCCACCGTGTGGATTACCGAGATCGATCCGATTTGCGCGCTGCAAGCAGCGATGGAAGGTTACCGCATCGTCACGATGGAAGAGGCGGCGCCGCTTGGCGACATCTTTATCACGGCCACCGGTAATGCCAGGGTGATCACCCACGAGCACATGCACGCCATGAAGGATCAGGCGATCGTGTGCAACATCGGTCATTTTGATGCCGAGATCGACATCGCCAGCTTGCGCCAGTACAAATGGGAAAACATCAAGGCCCAAGTCGATCACGTCATCTTCCCGGACGGCAAGCGCATCATCGTGCTCGCCGAAGGTCGTCTGGTAAACCTGGGCTGTGCGACCGGCCACCCGAGCTTCGTCATGTCGGCTTCATTCACCAACCAGGTAATGGCGCAGCTCGAGCTCTGGAACAACCCTGAAAAGTACGAACACCGGGTGTACGTGTTGCCAAAGCACCTCGATGAGAAGGTTGCCCGCCTACACCTCAAGAAAATCGGCGCGCGACTGACGCGACTCACGCAAGAACAGGCCGATTACATCAACGTGCCGATCGACGGTCCCTACAAGCCCGAGTACTACCGGTACTGAGCGCAGATGCAAAATACTGGGCGTAGCCTGCTGGCCGGTGCCGCAGGCGACGCGCGTGTGCTTGCATCTGAGGTTACCTGTTGCACCAATCACCCGACGTCACCACGGGCGCGTCGCCCGGCTGCCGGCGATAGATGTATATCCAAGCCTCGCCAAATGGCGTGGCAATCAAGGTGCGAACATATTCACGCGGATGCTCTTCGAACGCGTCCAGGCTAGCAAGCAGCTTTACGTTCACCGCGATGATGTCGCCGACGATGCCGGTTTGACCGCCCTCGACGACGCCCGGATAAGTCCCCAGGTCGAACATGGTGTATCGCGGCTCCGTGGTATGGCGGCCGAGGTGCTGCGCGCCCGCCAACATGTGATGATGGGTCCCGCCCGGCCGCAGCGAGCCATATACGAATACCAGATGTCGCAAGTCCGATGGCCCTCGTGCTGCGCTCTGTACGTGCGCTTGACATGAGCATAATCTTTTTGCTGCTGTCGCGACCAGCGGCGAGGCATCAGGCCGTGGGCTGATGGCCACTTTCGCGATCGGCGACGTGCAGGGATGCTTCGACGCCCTGCAAGCGCTGCTAGAAAAAATTTCCTTTCGGCCGCAACAGGACACGCTGTGGTTCACGGGTGACCTGGTGAACCGCGGGCCGAAGTCGGCCGAGGTACTGCGCCTGGTTATGGATCTCGGTGCCAGCGCGGTGACGGTGCTCGGCAATCATGATTTGCACCTGCTGGCGGTTGCGCACGAGGCGACGCCCGCGTTGCCGAGTGACACCTTTGAGGATGTGTTGCGGGCACCTGACTGCGATCGTCTGCTGGGATGGCTACGGCGCCGCTCGCTGGTGTATCAAGACGCGCGTCTCGGCTTTGCCCTACTCCACGCCGGGATGCTGCCGCAATGGGATGTGGCCACTGCCCGCTGCCTCGCCGGTGAGGTGGAGGCTGAGTTGCGCGGCGCGCGCTTTGTCGACTTCCTGGCCCAGATGTACGGCGATCGGCCCGATCGCTGGGATGCGCGGCTCCGGGGATATGAGCGTCTACGTGTCATCGTCAATGCCCTGACCCGCCTGCGTTACTGTGACACCGAGGGCCGCATGGATCTGACACCCGTCGGTGCTCCCGGCTCGCAGCCCGCCCACCTCAAGCCGTGGTTTCAGGCGCGCACACGCGCTGCGCGCGAGCCGACGATCGTCTTCGGTCACTGGTCGGCATTAGGGATATGGGATCGAGACGGTGTCATCGGCGTCGACAGCGGTTGCTTGTGGGGTGGGTCGCTGACGGCTGTTCGCCTGGACGTCAGACCACACACTTTTACCAACGTGCAGTGCAAGCGGCAGCTGGATCCGGACTGGACTTAGGCAAGATGCATCGCCCCGGGGTTTGGTGCAAAATGCGCCAAGCCCGCGATACTAAAAGCGGACGTCCTGTGGATCGCACCAAATACCGCATTGATATCTCGGTGAAGACGATGTATCTGCCCGAGCAGTCGGCACCGGATGCTGACCGTTACGCCTTTGCTTACACCATCACCATCGCCAACGCCGGCACCGTGCCGGCGCGCTTGTTGACGCGCCATTGGATCATTACCGATGCCAACAACCAGGTACGCGAAGTGCGCGGCGAAGGTGTAGTGGGTGAGCAACCTTATCTCGAACCCGGCGCGAGCTTTGAGTACACCAGCGGAGCCATCATCGAGACACCAGTAGGCACGATGCGGGGCAGCTACCAGATGCTGGCTGCTGACGGCGCCGCGTTCGACGCTGAAATACCGCAGTTCACGCTTAGCATACCGCGCGTGCTCCATTGAGACGCCGCGCCGACAACAGGAGCGCGGGGAATGCTTAACTCGCCTCGATCAACGTTGATGGGTGGCAAACGCGCTCTATGCGGACACGCTGGCAGCGCAGGCGCTCAGATATCCAGGTTGGCGACGCTCAAGGCGTTCTGTTCGATGAACTCGCGCCGCGGCTCGACCTGGTCGCCCATGAGTGTGGTAAACACCTCATCAGCCGCGACGCCGTCCTCGATAGCGACCTTCAGCAGTCGGCGGGTCGCCGGATCCATTGTGGTCTCCCACAGCTGGACCGGGTTCATCTCGCCTAGACCCTTGTAGCGCTGAATCGCGTGGCCGCGGCGCGCCTCGGCAAGCAGCCACTGCAGCGCCTCGCCAAAGCCATCCAGAGTTTCCTTCTTGTCGTCTCGGCGCACAATCACGGAACGCAGCAAACCACCGAGGCGCTCCCCGAGCGTACGCATACTGCGGTACTCGCCGGAAGCGACGAACTCCGCGTCAATGCGGCAATGCTTAACCGAACCATGCTCACTGCGCGCCACCAAGATCTCATGCATCGCGGTGCGCGAATCGGTACCGAAGCTAACGTCATAGCGACTGCCGCCGTTGTGATCCTCCAGCAATTGCTGCTGCAGTCGCACGACGAACGCCTCCGTCTTCTTGCGGTCCCGCAATATGGTTGCGTCTAGCGTTGGCATCGTTATCAGCTTTTGCAGCACGCCTTCATCGTAACGTCGCGACAAGCGTTTGATGGTTTGTTGCACACCCAAGTAATCGCGGCAGAGAGCCGCCAACGCAGCGCCCTCCACTGGCGTTGCCCGAGGCGAAGCGCGCATTGAAGCACCCTCGAGCGCATGCTTGAGCAGGCGCTCTTCAAGCTCGCCCTCGTCTTTGAGGTATTGCTCGTGCTTGCCGCGGCGCAACTTGTACAGTGGGGGCTGCGCAATGTAGATGTGGCCACGCTCGAGCAACGCCGGCATCTGTCGATAGAAAAAGGTCAACAGCAAGGTGCGGATATGCGAACCATCGACGTCCGCATCCGTCATGATGATCACCCGGTGGTAGCGTAACTTATTGATATTAAAGTCATCTTTTCCAATACCGGTGCCAAGTGCGGTGATCAGGGTCGCAACCTCGGCCGAAGAGAGCACCTTGTCGAAGCGCGCGCGCTCGACGTTGAGGATCTTCCCCTTGAGGGGTAGGACAGCCTGAAAACGCCGATCGCGCGCCTGCTTGGCAGAACCGCCCGCCGAGTCGCCCTCGACCAGGTACAACTCGCTGATACTGGGATCGCGCTCCTGACAGTCGGCGAGCTTGCCCGGCAGGCCGCCGACATCGAGCGCGCCCTTGCGCCGCGTCATGTCGCGCGCCTTGCGCGCGGCCTCGCGGGCGCGCGCGGCCTCGATGATCTTGTCGATGATCGCACGCGCATCGCTCGGGTTTTCTAGAAGAAACTCGCCAAGCTTTTCGCTGACGACCGACTCGACGACACCCTTCACCTCTGAAGAGACAAGCTTGTCCTTGGTCTGGGAGGAGAACTTGGGGTCGGGCACCTTGACAGACAGGACTGCTGTTAGTCCTTCGCGCGCATCGTCACCGGTGGTGCTAACCCGCGCTTTCTTCGCTAGGCCACTCGATTCCAGGTACTGGTTGAGCGTACGGGTCATGGCGGCTCGCAGGCCCGCAAGATGGGTGCCGCCATCAGATTGAGGGATATTATTGGTGTAGCAGAAGATATTTTCCTGATAGGAGTCGTTCCACTGCATGCACAACTCGACCGATACTTTGGCGCGCTCGGCGCGGATGTAGATCGGCTTGCGGTGCAGGGGGGTCTTGTTGCGATTGAGGTGCTCGACGAAGGCGGCGATTCCGCCCTTGTACTCAAAGACATCCTCCCTGCCAGAGCGCTCATCGAATAACACGATGCGGACGCCCGAATTGAGGAAGGAGAGCTCCCGCAAGCGCTTGGCAAGAATATCGTAATGAAACGTCCGGTCGCTGAAGGTTTTGCCGCTAGGCTTGAAGCGCACCTCTGTGCCGGTGACTGAGCTCTTGCCGATTGCCTTGATCGAGGCGAGTGGTCGGCCCTCGCGATATTTTTGGTGGTACGTCTGCCCATCGCGGCGCACCTTGAGATCCAGCGTTTCAGACAGGGCATTCACCACTGAGACGCCGACCCCGTGCAGACCCCCGGAGACCTTGTAGGCATTGTGGTCGAACTTTCCTCCGGCATGCAGCACCGTCATGATAACCTCGGCAGCCGAACGGCCCTCTTCGGGGATCACCTCTGTTGGAATTCCGCGGCCATTGTCGCTGACGGTCACTGAATCATCGGCATGGATGGTAACCTCCACCGCCGTGCAGAAGCCCGCGAGCGCCTCGTCGATCGCGTTGTCCACCACCTCGAAGACCATGTGATGCAGGCCCGTGCCGTCGTCGGTGTCGCCGATGTACATCCCCGGGCGCTTGCGCACCGCATCCAGACCCTTGAGCACTTGAATGCTGCGGGAGTCATAGGTAGCCGCCCGCTGATTAGCCGCCTTTTTTGCCATTTTTTCTCAAGAAAACAGTAGGAAGACTCGATATCGACTGTACTAATATTACCATCTGGAACATGCCCTCGCCTTAGGCGGGCGCACACCCGCTCTTTCTCGACTGAAGACGTCTAACACATCTACTGTAGCGCGACTTGGCCTCGTTCCACGTGGAACACCCGCTGCTCGGCGGCACCGTTCAGTTTGACGGCGGCCGCATCGGTCATGGTAATAAAAGTCTGCGCCCCGAGCTCAGCCACGCGCGCCAATAGGCCTAACTGCCGCTCGCCGTCGAGCTGGTTCAGGACGTCATCGAGCATTAACAGGCACCGGCGCCCCGTCTGCCGCATAAACAACTCTAGCTGCGCCAGCCGCAGGGCCAGAACCACCAGGATCTGCTGCCCCTGCGAGGCGCAGTCACGAAGGGGTGCGCCGCCCAGCAACACCTGCAGGTCAGCTCGGTGTGAGCCGGCGCGGGTATAGCCCTCGGCGCGGTCCCGCTCGCGGTCCTGCCTGAGGGCATCGGCGAGCGCCATACCTGTTGGCCACCCCCGGTGGCCGTTAATGGACAGGTCGACCCGGGGCAGCAGCAGTGCAGCGTACTCGCTCGCAGACTCGCGCCATGCCTTCAGGTAGCGGGCACGCAACTGCTCGATGTGTTCACCGTTCTCGGCGAGTGACTCCTCCCAAGGGGCGAGGCGCGTGGGCGCTCCGCCTTCCCGCAGGCTCATGTTGCGCTGGCGCAGCGCACGCTGGTAGCGAACCCAGGCGTCGTAGAATTGGGGTTCCACGTGGAACAACCCCCAGTCCAGCACGCCGCGCCTGAATTTGGCGCTGTGCAAGAACAGATAGCGCGTATCGGGCAAAACCGCCTGTAGAGGCAACACTTGCGCGAGCGCACTCGCCCGCGTGCAGGCATTTCCGTTGACACGTATGCGCCGATGGTCGTGGCCGCGCTCCACACCAAGCGAGATCTCGTGACCGTGCTCTGTGCGCCAACGCCCATGAACCGTCAGGCTTTTCTCTCCACGCCGGACCGGGTAGGCCGCTAGGCCCGTGCGAAACGACCTGCCCATGCCAAGCATATGCACAGCTTCAAGTAGGCTGCTCTTACCGCTTCCGTTGGGGCCGATGAGTAGGTTAAGCCCGGGGCTGGGCTCCAACACGGTGTGCTGCAGGATGCGGAGGTTACAGACCTCAAGCAAGGTCAGCGACATTACCGAGCCCCCGTTCTAGCACTGCCTCACAAACGCATAGGCATGACGATATATTGGGTCCCCTTGTCATCCGATGCCTGCAGGGCACAGCTGCTGTGCGGGTCGTTGATCCCCAGTTCGACTTCCTTGCTCTCCAGGCCGCCCAGCGCTTCTACCACATACGTCACGTTGAAGCCGACCTCAAGTTCCTCCCCGGCGTAGTCAATGCTGAGATCCTCTTGGGCCTCCTCCTGCTCCGGGTTGTGTGCGGTAAGCGTCAGTACCCCTGGCGCAATGCTGAGACGTACGCCCCGGTATTTCTCGTTGGCCAAGATCGCGGCTCGCCCTAAGGCTTCCCTGAGCTCGTTGCGATCGGCCCGCAGGATCCTGCGGTAGGTCGCCGGCAGAACCTGCTGGTAGTCCGGAAAACGACCATCAATCAGCTTCGATGTTAGCGTCATGTCACCAACACTGACGCGTATGTGGTTAGCACTGAGGCTAATCACTGCCGGGTCCTCCGAGGGGCCTAAAAACCGCGTGACCTCTAAGATCCCCTTACGCGGCACAATTGCTTGCCGGCTGCCCCCCTCCGATACCAGCGCCATTTCACTGATTGCCATTCTGTGCCCGTCTGTCGCCACAGCCCGCAGCCGAGCCCCCTCTACCTCGAGTAACAACCCGTTCAAGTAATACCGCACGTCCTGATGAGCCATGCAGAAATGGGTCCGGTCCAGGAGGCGTTTCAGTTCATGCTGACTTACCTCAATACGCTCTTGCCAGTCTCCGCCTTCCACGCTCGGGAACTCCGTTGCCGGGAGTGTTGCTAACGTAAACCGGCTTCGACCTGACCTGACTCTGGCCTTATCTCCGTCGGCGGCAATCTCCAGCTCTGCCTGCGCAGGCAATGCCCGGCAAATGTCATAAAGTTTCCGTGCTGGCAATGTGACCGCACCCTCTTGCTTCGTCGCTAGCCTAATCTCCGCCACCAACTCGATCTCCAGATCGGTACCCGTCAGTCGCAACCGCCCATCCTCTGTGCGCAACAACACGTTCGACAAAATTGGCAGCGTCTGCCGACGTTCAACAACTCCGGCCACGTGGCTAAGCGGCTTCAGGAGCTCCTCGCGACTAAGCTGGATGTGCATGATTACGTGCAGGACGAGAAAACCGTATGTCGTATTGTACCGCTAAAGTAATAACTAGTCTTAGTAGTTTATTAGATAGTAATGAAAATAATTAGGGCGTGGGATAACGGTGATAAGGCGTGGGTGGCCTTAGTGGATGGGCGTGGGTCCTAAGCATAAGGCTGTGGATGCAGGAGAGGTGGTCCTGTGGATAGCAGTGGATAACTTTTGTGCGGCAGTTCTGCGGAAAGCTGTGCGCAGCCTTGTACACAGCCTTATGTACACCTTTGTGTAGCTTTAGACGGTGAGTATCTTCATCAAGTTGTCGTAGTCCTCCTTAGTACGCACGTCCGTGCTTATGAGGCTATTTACTTTCCGGCAGGCGTGTAGCACCGTTGTATGGTCGCGGCCCCCGAATGCGTCGCCAATTTCTGGCAAGCTGTGGCTTGTTAGCTCCTTTGCCAGGGCCATGGCTACTTGGCGTGGCCGGGCAACCTGTCGGGATCGCCGTTTCGAGTAAAGATCAGAAACCCGGATCTTGTAGTATTCGGCAACGGTCTTCTGGATGTTGTTGATGGTGACTAGGCGCTCATGAAAGGCCAGTAGGTCTTTGAGGCTCTCGGTAGCCACGCCGACGTCAACAGGGCGGGCTGTAAATTGTGCATTCGCCACCACCCGACGCAATGCACCTTCGAGTTCGCGAACGTTGGAGCGAACCTGTTTAGCGATGAAGAATGCCACCTCTTCTGGCAAGGTGACGCCCTCGGCAGTAGCTTTCTTTATGAGAATCGCGACCCGCGTTTCAAGTTCAGGCGGTTCAATGGCAACAGTCAGGCCCGAACCAAAGCGTGACACCAGACGCTCGGCTACGCCCACCAAATCCTTGGGGAAACGGTCGGCCGTGATGATCACTTGGCGCTGACCCTCCAGTAAGGCATTGAAAGTATGGAAGAATTCTTCCTGTGAACGTTCCTTGCGCACGAAAAATTGAATGTCGTCTATCAACAATGCATCGAGCGAGCGGTAGAATTTCTTGAACTCGTTGATGGCGTTGTGTTGCAACGCCCGCACCATGTCGGCAACGAAGCGCTCCGAGTGCACGTATGCGACGTTCGCCTGCGGGCTATGCTGGAGCATCAAGTTACCCGCTGCCTGCATCAGGTGCGTCTTGCCAAGGCCGACACCACCGTAGATGAACAGCGGATTGTATGCGCGCCCGGGGTTCTCTCCGACTTGGCGAGCGGCGGCACGGGCGAGCTGGTTAGATTTACCCTCGACGTGCGTATCGAAGGTGAAGTCACTATTCAGACGCCCTACCATTGGTGACGCGAGGCCTGCTGGCGTTTGATTCTTGCTCCCCTGTCCGCGCCTACTGCCGCCGCCGATATCCTGTCCACCCACCTCAACTGAGACATGCACGTCATCGCTGTCTTGGTATTGACCAGCCAGCTCCGCGATGCGTGCGATAAAACGGTCACGCACCCATTCCATAACGAAGCGGTTCGGGGCTAGCAAGCGCAGCACCCCGCGGTCGCTCACCGCCTGCAGAGGCCGGATCCAAGTGTTGAATTGCTGGGGTGATAATTCTTTTTCCAGACGTGAGAGGCAGCTCTTCCAAACCTGTGGCTGTGTCATTGGTGTCGTTCGCGCGCAGTGGTGGGGCGCAGAGTCTATCCTCAAACCGGACCTCGATCCATAACTGCGTGGCGAACTCAATATTGACAAAGATTTGCGTATGCCCGTTGTTGACAAAGCGGCCGCTGAGGAAGTAAGTTTGCCCGCCCGCCCGTGTTGAGCGGGCAAAATCTGGAATGTACTTCAATGAAAAGGCCTTATCAGCCCAGTGTGCTAAAACGCAAACGGAACCACGGTTTCCGGGCGCGCATGCGCACAGTGAGTGGCAGAGCCATAATTAACGCTCGACGGGCTAAGGGCCGCGCAAAACTGAGCGCCTGAGATCTTGGCCGCCAGCGCGCCTGCCCGCGAAGGGCTGCCCAAGCGCTACCGTCTCCTGCGTCCGGCGAATTTCCAAGCGGTCTTGCGCGGCGGGTATCAGACGCGCGACCGGCTGTTTGCGGTATATGCCAGCCAGAACGCCCTAGCGCACGTGCGTGTTGGCCTGGTGGTGTCGCGCAAGGCGTCTCCTAAGGCAGTGGTGCGTAACCGGCTGAAACGACACGTCCGTGAGGCTGTTCGCCGCCGCCAGCAGGCGCTGCGCGGATTCGATGTGGTGATCGTCGCTAACAGGGCCGCCGCGACCGCCGAGCCGGCCATACTCAGGGCGTCGCTAGAGCGGCATTGGATCAGTATCATAGGACGATGCAAGGATTCGTGATCAGTCTGCTGCGCGTGTACCGGTATGCGCTAAGCCCCTTTCTCGGATACAACTGCCGGTTCCATCCGAGCTGCTCGGAGTATGCGCTGCAGGCGATCGAGTGCCACGGCCTGTGGCGAGGCAGTTGGCTCGCGGTCCGCCGGTTACTGCGCTGCCACCCCTGGCACCCAGGGGGTTACGACCCCGTGCCCAAGGACGACAGCAGAGACGTAGCTGAACATGGATAACCAACGCTTTCTGCTGGTGCTGGCCCTGGGGTTGATCCTGTTCATGATCTATCAGGCATGGCAGGATGAGCAGCGCCGCGCTGCCGCACCGCCCCCTACTGCCGCGACCCCTGGCGTACCGGCGCCGACAACTAAACCCGGTGAGCTGCCCAGCGTCCCCAAGATAGAGACGCCGGCGGCGACGACTGCACCGGTTACCCCTGCTACCCCTGCGGTCGCGGCCGGTGTGCAGGGCGTGGGTCGCATCCGTGTACGTACGGATCTCGTGGATGCGGTGATCGACATGTCGGGCGGGGACTTGCGTCAGCTTAAGCTACGCAAGTACCCCGTGTCGGTGGACAAACCAGACACGCCGTTCGTGCTTTTGGATGACAGCACGAGCGACCTGTATGTAGCCCAATCCGGTCTCATTGGCAGCAACCGCGAGTACCCGAACCACAGGACTGCCTACACTGCGGACCCGGGACCGTACGTGCTGGCCGCGGGGCAGACCGAGTTGAAGGTACCGTTGCGCTGGCAGGCGCCTGATGGGGTGCGTTATAAGAAGATCTACACCTTCTATCGCGACCGCTATCTGATCGATATCGACTTCGTGGTTGAGAACACCGGCACTGAACCGTGGCAAGGTTACCTCTATCGTCAGTTTCGACGACACTACGTCGCACCCAGCCGCGGATGGTTGGCGCTTCCGACCTACACCGGTGCCGCCATCTACACGCCGGAGGACAAGTACGAAAAGATCGCGTTCGAGGACATGAGCGAGGAGCCTTTGGGGCGGGACGTGACCGGTGGGTGGGTCGCCATATTGCAGCATTATTTTGTCGGTGCGTGGATGCCAGCGAAGGAACAGCGCAGCCGCTTCTATACGAACGCACTTGGCGACAACAATTTTACCGTCGGACTCAAGGACCTCGAGGCGGTGACGGTAAACGCCGGCGCGAGTGGGCGCCTGCGCGCCACCCTTTTTGCGGGGCCGAAGGAGCACAAGCGCCTGACCGAATTGGCCGAAGGGATGGAGCTCACCGTGGACTACGGCTGGCTCACGTTTCTGTCGGCGCCCCTGTTCTGGTTGCTTTCTTTCATTCACCGCTGGGTCGGCAACTGGGGTTGGGCGATCATCGTATTGACGGTATTGATCAAGCTCGTGTTCTATCCATTGTCGGCGGCGAGCTACAAATCGATGGCGCACATGAAGCGTATGCAACCAAAGCTGCAGAGCCTCCGCGAGCGTTTTGGCCACGACAAACAGCGCATGAACCAAGCGATGATGGAGCTTTACAAGAAAGAAAAGATCAATCCTTTGGGCGGTTGCCTGCCGATCGCGATCCAGATTCCGGTGTTCATCGCGCTGTACTGGGTGTTGCTCGAAAGCGTGGAGATGCGCCAGGCGCCGTTCATTCTGTGGATCAAGGACCTGTCCATACGAGATCCTTACTATGTGCTGCCGGTACTGATGGGGGTCAGCATGTTTTTGCAGCAGCAGCTTGCACCGGCTCAGCTCGACCCCATGCAGCGCCGCATCATGCATGCTTTGCCGGTGGTGTTCACCATTTTCTTTCTCGCCTTTCCGGCCGGCCTGGTGCTTTATTGGTTGGTCAACAACATCCTCTCTATTGCCCAGCAGTGGCAAATCACGCGCATGATCGAGGCACGGGCGAAGTAGCGGCACGAGCGCCTGCGCCTGCTAACGACACCATCGCCGCCATCGCGACGCCGCCGGGGATCGGCGGCATCGGCGTAGTGCGTATCTCCGGCCCGGCCGTGCGGCAGGTGGCGCAAGCGCTGTTGGGTCGGGTGCCACGCCCGCGTCACGCAAGCCATGCGACCTTCTGCGGGCCGCGCGGCGAGCCGATCGACCATGGGATTGCGCTTTTTTTTGCCGCCCCGCATTCATTCACCGGCGAGGACGTGCTCGAGTTGCATGCGCACGGCGGACCGGTGGTGCTAGACATGTTGCTGAGGTCCGTGCTGGCTTGTGGTAGCCGTCTTGCACAGCCCGGCGAGTTCTCACAGCGCGCTTTTCTGAACGGCAAGCTCGATCTGGCACAGGCCGAGGCCATTGCCGATCTAATAGAAAGCAGCTCGGAGACGGCAGCACGCGGCGCGCTGCGCTCCCTGGAGGGCAAGTTCTCCCAGCAGGTGCACGCGGTGGTCGACGGGGTGATCCGGTTGCGCACCTATGTCGAGGCCGCCATCGATTTCCCCGAGGAGGAAATCGATTTTCTGGCGGACGAGCGCATTGCGAATGAGCTCTCCGCCATCCTGGCGGGAATAGAACGCTTGCAGGGTTCGGCGCGGCAAGGCTGTCTCTTGCACGACGGCATGACAGTGGTGTTGGCGGGGCCGCCAAATGCAGGCAAGTCCAGCCTACTGAACGCGCTCGCGCAGCAAGACAGCGCCATTGTCAGCGCCATTCCCGGCACCACACGTGATGTGGTGCGCGAGCGAATCAATATCGACGGCATGCCGGTACACGTGCTCGACACAGCGGGGCTGCGCGAAAGCGGTGACGAGATCGAAAGCGAAGGCATGCGCCGCGCCCGGGCCGCTATGGAACGCGCGGATCGAGTCTTACTGGTGGTAGACGATAGCGATGTCGGAGATGCCGCCCTGCAAGGGCTGCTCAGGCAGCTGCCGGACGGTTCATCGTGCACCGTCATCCGCAACAAGATCGATCTGAGCGAGCGCGCCGCCGCATGCAACGAAGTGGGCAGTACTGCCGAGGTGGCGCTGTCAGCCAAGACCGGCGCTGGCCTCGATCTGTTGCGCGGGCACCTGAAGACATGCGTCGGTTTTCAGCCCGCCGGCGAGGGCACCTTTACCGCCCGGCGCCGGCATCTGGAGGCGCTAAGGCGCGCGCGCAAACATGTGCAGCTCGGTGAGCAGCAGCTGCTCGAGGCGCGCGCCGGCGAGCTGCTTGCCGAGGAGCTCAGGCTCGCGCAACAGGCGCTGAACGAGATCACTGGGGAGTTCACCACCGAGGATCTGCTCGGACGGATCTTCTCGACCTTCTGTATCGGCAAATAACGTCAATCTACCGCCGTCGAGAGTCATGCTGGTGGCCACGTGGCACGTGACCGCAGCCTGTCCGAAGACTCAACACCCGCATTCAGGTAGATCCATCTGGCTGACTTAGGCGCGCGCTCTTGGCGTCGCCAATGCTGCCGCGGTTTCACGCGGCGGGCGAAATCGGGCGATACGCCGCCGCAGCGCCCGCAGCTGTTCGCTTCCTGCATCCGCACTGTAACGCAAGCGTAGATACAGCTCGGTGATTGCTTCGACATCGGCCTTAAGGTCGGGACGCGCGCTGCAGGTGCGTTGCGCGAAACTGAGCGCACCCTCGGCGGCGGCCCGGCGCAGGCCGACGCGGCCAAGCTTGTCGCAGTAGCGCCGATATTGCGTCTGCACCGGGTCGCCGTGGCCGCGACGCGTGAACACCGCCAGTGCCAGCAAGGCGCAGGCGAGCGTGAACGCGAGTGCCAGCAGCAGCCCGCGCCAGGACAACGCCGGCAGGTGCAGCGAGTTCAGCAGGTGTTGTTGTCGGTAGCGGTCGAAGCCCAGCACATAGTGATGCCAAGCGAGATTGGTCGCGTCCCAATACCAGTTCACCGTGCGCAGCGCGCTCGCGAACCAGCCCAGCGCGACCAGCTTGCGCAACGCCTCGGTCGGCAGACGCCCGAGCTCCACACCTGTGAGCTCCAGCTGGCGCACAGCATCGATGCCCAGCTCCACCCGCTCCGGCGCGACAGCGGCGGTCGGGTCGACGCGCAGCCACCCCTGTTGCGGTATCCAGATCTCGGCCCACGCATGCGCATCAGACTGACGCACGATCCAGTACTTTCCCGCCGGGTTGTACTCGCCCCCGAGGTAGCCTTGCACGATACGGCTCGGTACACCGGCGGCCCGCATCAGCGTGACGAAGGCGGAGGCGAAGTGCCCGCAAAAGCCGCGGCGCGTGGAAAACAAGAACTCATCGATCGGGTCTGCGCCGAGCAACGGCGGATTGAGCGTGTAGAAAAACGGTTCCTCCCTGAAATAAGCCAGCGCCGCCCGTGCGATATCGATATCGGCAGATGCATTAACACGCCACTGCTGTGCCAGTGCCTGCACGCGCGCACCGAGCGTGTCTGGTAGTTGCAGCGCTTCTGTGCGCTCGGCCGGATCCAGCGCGTCCGTGCGATAGCGCGGATACGAGACGAGCGTGTAGCTCAAACGTTCGCGCACCGCGCGCCCATGTTCGAAGACATGGCCTGACAGGACGTGTGCACGTGGCGGGGCAGTGAGCGGCAGATCGAGTGCCGGCAGCCAAGCCCTGTTGTTGGGCTCAAGCGTAATGCGGTATTTCACCGGCGGGCCGCGGCGCGTGAACGCCCCGACCTCTGGCAGCGCGCGCTGCTTGCCGCGCGACCAGCGAGCCCCGTCCGTCTGCGAGAGTACCAGCGTGCGCCAATACATTTGCGCGGGCGCTGGCGCCTCGCCCTCGAACTCGACGCGAAAGGCGGGTGCGTCGGATGCGATCAAGCGATGGATGCTGCCGGGCTGCAAGAATTCGGAGAGCCCAGTTAGCGCCGCGTCGCCAGCGCTCGGCAGGCCCCACAGGCTGCCTTCCAGGCGCGGGAACAGCACGAACATCGCCAGCGTCAGCGGCACGGCCTTGATTAACAAGGTGGCGGCCAGGCGCAGGGCGTAGCCGGGATTTCGTAGTGTAGGCTGATTGAGCAGCACAAGCGCGAGCAGGCTCGACCACACGGTCAGCAGGGCATGGAATGCCAGCCACAGCGGTTGCCCATAGAGAAAAGCGGTGAGCAGCAACAAGTAACACAGCAGCGCCGCCACCAGACAATCGCGCTGCGTGCGCAACTCGAGCAACTTGAGCGCCAGCAAGCCGGCGAGCAGGCCGGTGCCAGCATCGCGCCCGAGCAGGGTGCCGTAGTGCGCGACCGTCGCTGTGAACATGAGCAGCGTTAAGCCCAAGCGCACGAGCCGGGTTGGCGCTGGCCAGCTACGGGTATGAATCGCGAAGCGCCACGCAAACCCGCCGGCGCAGACCAGCGTCAGCCACAGCGGCAGGTGGTACACATGTGGGGCCAATGCCAGCGAGGAGGTAATCAATAGGCTGTTGAGTGCGAGACGTTCGGGTTTCATGTTCATGCGCCTTCACCCGGGAACAGTGCGAGTGCAGCGAGGCAACGATGTTGATGCTCTTCGCCGCACGCCGGCGTTAGTATCTGCTGTGGCAACCGCAGTCCGTAGAGCACACCGGCCTGCTCGCACTCCAGCACCCAACGGCAGAGTCTTCCCAGGCGCCGCTCCTCATCGAGATCGGTGAGCCGCTCCCAGTCAAGCCAAACGCTCGAGCGGTAGCCACCCCCGAACTGCTTGCTGAGCATGCCGCGACCCCGCGCCGCCGCCTTCCAGCTCACGTGCCGCGGCGAGTCGCCGCGGCGAAACTCCCGCAAGCCGAGGAAATCATCGCCTTCGGGATCACGCCCGTGGTCGCGCCAGCCCTGTTGACCGGTCGCGAAGGGTGAAGTCCCGGGCGCGGCCGGCTGCGGGTAGACAAGACACCGCTGGCCAAGCTGCAGTTGCCGCGACCATGCGCGCAGAAGCCCCAACGGAAATCGCGTCGACACGGTGAGCGGGGGCGCGGCAATGTAGCCGCGTCTGCGTGTCGCGACCTCGAAGCGAACGGACGCTTGTTCGCCGGGTCCCAAATCAACCGTGCCGAGTTCGCTCTTGCCGTGCTCCACATTGATGGCTAGGCGCAACATCCGCTGGTCGTTTTTTAGGGAGACCTCAAATCCCGCTGGATCGCCGGCGAAGACCGGATGGCTGGGGCGCGCGGACACGCGCAGCCCGAGAAGGTTGCGATGGGTGTACAGCATGGACACAATGCCCACCGCCGCCAGCAGAAAGGTGAGTGCGAAGGCGAGCGCACTTGCATAATTGACTGCGGCTGCCAGCAGCACCGCGAGTGCCAGGGCGAAGAGCAGGCCGCCGTTCGTGGGTAGGATGTAGAGCTGGCGTCTGCCGAGGAAGATTTCCGCTGCCGGCTGGGAGGTGGCCATTAGGCGACGGGCACGGACGCGAGCAGGCGGCTGATCTTGCCTTCGACGGATTCCTCGGTACCGCCCTCCGCAGGACGTAGCCGGTGGCTGATGACACTCGGTGCCACTGCCTGCACGTCTTCTGGCAATACCATGTCGCGGCCTTCGAGCAGCGCCCATGCCTGCGCGGCGCGCATCAATGCCAGACCCGCACGCGGCGACAGCCCGGTGGTAAACTCGCTTGAGGCCCGGGTCGCCTCAAGCAGATCTTGCACATAATCGAGTAACGCCTCGCTGCGGTGCAGCTGTGTAACCTGTTGCTGCAAAGAGAGCAGCTCATCGGCTTCGATGACTGGCGGCATGTCGGCCAGCAGCTCGCGGCGGTCACGACCCTTGAGTAGCGCGCGCTCGGCGCGACGGTCCGGATAGCCCATGTCGATGCGCATAAGAAAGCGGTCGAGTTGGGACTCCGGCAGTGGAAACGTGCCGATCAGGTGTAACGGGTTTTGCGTCGCGATCACAAAAAAAGGTACGGGCAGCTTCTGCGTGATGCCATCGCCCGTCACCTGGCGTTCTTCCATCGCTTCGAGCAGCGCGCTTTGTGTCTTCGGCGTGGCGCGGTTGATCTCATCGGCTAGCACCAACTGGGCAAAGATCGGTCCCGGGTGGAAACGAAAATCGCCCGTTTCGGGCTGATACACCGAGACACCGAGGATATCGGCCGGCAGGAGATCGCTGGTGAATTGTACGCGGTTGAAGTCGAGGCCGAGGGCGCGCGCCAGCACGTGCGCCAGCGTGGTCTTGCCGACGCCAGGAAGGTCCTCGATCAACAGGTGGCCGCGCGCCAGCAGGCAGGCCAACGCCAGGCGTACCTGTCGTTCCTTGCCGAGCACCACCTTGCCGATCTCTGCGACAATGCTGTCGAGGGTTGCGCGCGGGGTCGGCACTCGTCTTTCTGGCACATGGCTCATGGTTTTTTGCGCTCGCTCGCTATGCGGCGGCATCCTAGTATTTATAGTCAATCACAACGCTTCCGTCACAAACTTGCGGTCGTTAACGGCCGAGGACAATGCTATGATGCGCGCCCTCGAGATTATGCGCCGCGAGCCCCCAGATGTACCACCCGGATGCCTATGACGTCATCGTGATCGGCGGCGGTCATGCCGGTACCGAAGCGGCCGCCGCGGCCGCCCGGATGGGTTGTCGCACCCTGCTGCTCACCCAAAGTGTCGAGACCATCGGCCAGATGTCGTGCAACCCGGCGATCGGCGGCATCGGCAAGGGCCACCTGGTGAAGGAGATCGACGCCTTGGGCGGGGTGATGGCGCGCGCCACCGATCGCGCGGGCATTCACTTCCGCGTGCTCAATTCACGCAAGGGAGCCGCCGTGCGGGCGACGCGGGCGCAGGCCGACCGTGTGCTCTACAAGTCCGCGGTGCGCAGCCTGCTCGAACAGCAGCCCGGGCTGGCCGTCTTTCAACAGGCGGTCGACGACCTGCTGATCGAGGGTGATCGGGTGATCGGCGTGGTTACGCAGATGGGCATGAAGTTTCGCGCGCGCGCGATCGTGTTGACCACCGGCACCTTTCTCGGCGGTCGCATACACATCGGCCTGTCTAACTATCAGGGGGGGCGCGCCGGCGATCCGCCGGCTAATGCATTGGCGGTTCGCCTGCGTGAGCTACCGTTGAATGTTGGGCGCCTGAAGACGGGCACGCCGCCGAGGATCGATGGCGGCACGATTGATTACAGCGTGATGGAGCCGCAGCCCGGCGACACGCCGGTGCCGGTGTTTTCCTATTTGGGGTCCGCTGACGAGCACCCGCAACAGGTGCAGTGTCACATCACCCACACAAACGAGCGCACCCACGACGTCATCCGTGCAGGCCTCGAACGCTCGCCCCTGTACAGCGGTGTCATCGAGGGCACTGGTCCGCGTTACTGCCCGTCTATCGAGGACAAGGTGGTACGCTTTGCGGAGAAACGCTCGCATCAGATTTTTGTCGAGCCGGAAGGGTTGGGCACGCGCGAGATCTATCCTAACGGGATCTCTACCAGTCTGCCATTCGATGTACAGCACGCCTTGGTACGATCGATCAAGGGCTTCGAGCATGCGCACGTCACACGCCCTGGCTACGCCATCGAGTACGACTACTTCGATCCGCGCGACCTCAAGCCGACGCTTGAGACGCGGGTACTGACAGGCCTGTTTTTCGCCGGGCAGATCAACGGCACCACCGGCTACGAGGAGGCCGCCGCGCAGGGCCTACTGGCAGGCATTAACGCCGCCTTACAGGTGCAGGGAAAGGAGCCGTGGTGGTTGCGCCGTGACCAGGCCTACATCGGTGTATTGGTCGACGACCTGGTGACTCGCGGCACTAACGAACCTTACCGTATGTTCACATCGCGTGCCGAGCATCGATTGCTGTTGCGCGAAGACAATGCGGATTTGCGGCTTACCGAGATCGGTCGCCAACTGGGTGTGGTCGACGATACCCGCTGGTCGCAGTTCTGCCGCAAGCGCGATGCTCTCGAACACGAGCGTACCCGCCTGGCGAGCACCTGGCTCAGTCCCGAAACGATCTCCGCAGATAAGGCGATAGAGCTCCTCGGCACGCCACTAACGCGCGCGGCGACGTTGTTTGAGCTGTTACGTCGTCCGGAACTCAGTTATGAGCAGGTCGTCGGTCTCGTCGAGGGCGTGGAACCGTCTGTGGACACGGCGGTGGCCGAGCAGCTCACCATCGAGGCGCGCTATGCGGGCTATATCGAGCGTCAGCAGCGCGAGATCGAGCAGCAGCTGCGACACGAGCACACGGCGTTGTCACCCGACATGGACTACAGCAACGTGCGCGGCCTTTCGGCCGAGGTGCAGCAGAAGCTCAATGCCTGCAAGCCGGCCACGCTCGGGCAGGCGTCACGCATCTCGGGCGTGACACCTGCGGCTATTTCCCTGCTGTTGGTGCACCTCAAGCGCAAACGCGCCTGAGGGGTCTCGGACTTACTGCGGCGTGCTGCTTGTGCCCGCAGGCATGCCAGTGCTCGTAGGCATGCCGCTGCTCGTACCGGCAGTGGCCTCGGTGTAAACGAAGGTGTTGACGCTCAGCGGATTACCGGCGGCGTCCAGTACCGACACCTTCCAGTCACCGGTCCATCCGGGCTGCAGGTTTTTGCTCGAGTAGATACGCCAGCGCGGTCCACCGATCTCGAACTCGACCTCAGCCATGACTTGATCGCCATACTCCCAGCGATGTTTGACCGTCTGTCCGGCCATGTCGCGCACCTCGGTGAAATAATAGAGCAAGGTGCTGTCGTTGCTGAGGCTGGTCAAGCTGTCGACGGGCTCGCGGTCCTCGACGGCGCTGGTGAAGGCCGCACGTGCGATCCAACCGGCAGTCTGACCGGGGCCGCTGTGCATGGCCTCGGCGGGTTGAGTGGTGTTGCTCTGCATCGCCTCAGTAGTGGCCGCGGTCTGTGTAAGCTCGGCCGCCTGTGACGGCAAGACGATCAAGGCGCTCGCAAGCGCAATGTTTGCCAATTTCATGATGTCCTCCTGGTAAAATGTCCATTACCCTGCACCGACGAAGCGCCGGGGGGGCAGTACGGACTTTAGATCGTGGTGGCGGGATCGTGGCCTGCAGGCCGACGAAGGGTCGAATTTGTGGGACGAAACGGCGGCCCAGGCTAAACTTTGTGCTTCGCGGGGGGTTTCGACTAACAGGAGGAAAGGAGGCAGCTATGAAGTTGACCGCGTCCATGATCTTGCTCTTGGCGCTCGTTTCACAGGCACCGTTGGCCGGCGCTGGCAGTATCGTGATCACGCGCAGCGCGTACGATGTCAACGAGACTATCAACCGTTTGGAGGCGGCGTTGCAGGCAAAGGGCGTGACGGTTTTCGCGCGCATCGATCATGCTGCTAACGCCCGGCGCGTGAACGTCGCCTTACGACCAGTACAGCTGCTCATATTCGGCAACCCTAAGCTCGGCAGCCCGCTGCTCGAGAGCAACCCGATGGTCGGGCTCGACCTGCCAATGAAGGCGCTCGCGTGGGAAGACGCGGACGGGAAGGTCTGGTTGGGATATACCGCAGCGGCGACCATCGCCGAGCGTTATCGCATCGAGGATCGCGCCGCTGTCATCGATAAGATGACCGGAGCGCTAAAAAATTTCGCCGCTGCGGCCACCCGCCCGTAGGAGCCTTGCAGCGCGCCGAGCAACTGGCCGCAGGTCTGCGCGAGCTCGGTCTCGAGCTGCCGGCGAGCGCACAAGCGAAGGCGCTCGAGTACCTGGCGCTGCTGCAAGAATGGAATCGGGTTTATAATCTGACCGGCGTGCGCGACCCGCACGAGATGGTCAACCAGCATCTGCTTGATAGTTTCGTGATCACACCGTTTATTGCAGGCCGACGCGTGCTTGATGTCGGCACCGGTGCCGGTTTGCCCGGTATCCCGTTGGCGTTGGCATTGCCGGCTGATGAGTTTGTGCTGCTAGACAGCAGCGGCAAGAAAATCAGGTTTGTGCGCCAGGCTGTGACGGTGCTCGGTCTGGATAATGTCACGGCGGTTTGTGAGCGCGTACAGCAATATTCGCCCGCCACAGCGTTCGATACGGTGATCACACGCGCGCTTGCAGCGGTCGCCGATTTCATCAACATGGCGGGCCATCTGTGCGCACGCCATGGCCGCATCCTGATCATGAAAGGTGTCTATCCGAAGAAGGAGTTAGCGGCGCTTCCTGTGGGGTATAAGTTGGTGCAAGTCAAGGCGCTGCGAGTGCCAGGCGTACGTGCTGATCGCCATCTGGTTCATATCGAGCGCAGCGCATAGCATCACATGGGTCGGACAATCGCTATTGCGAATCAAAAGGGAGGCGTAGGCAAGACCACGACGAGCATCAATCTCGCGGCGTCGCTGGTGAAAACGCGTCGGCGCGTAATGTTGATCGATATGGACCCGCAGGGTAATGCCACCATGGGCAGCGGCGTCAACAAGAAGGAGCTTTCTTCGAGCAGCTATGAAGTGTTGATCGACCACGTGCCCATCGAGACAGCACGTATAGCGGTCGACGCCGGCTATGACGTGGTGCCGGCGAACGAGGAGCTCTCGGGTGCCCAGGTGGAGCTGATCAACCTCGAGGGGCGGGAGCTGCGTTTGCGCGAAGCGCTGGCAAACGTGCGCGGCGAGTACGACTATATACTGATCGACTGTCCGCCGGCCTTGAACTTGCTGACCGTCAATGCCCTGGTGGCTGCGGATACCGTCATGATCCCTGTACAATGTGAGTACTTTGCGCTCGAGGGGCTCGCGGCACTGCGCAACGTCATCGACAAGATCAGCCAGTCGCCCCTCAACCCGAAACTGAAGATCGAGGGCCTTTTGCGCACGATGTTCGATCCACGCAATAACCTCGACAACGAGGTCTCTGCCGAACTCCGGGAGCATTTTGGCGACAAGCTGTATCGCACGATCATTCCGCGAAACGTGCGTCTTGCCGAAGCGCCTAGCTACGGCAAGCCGGTAATTAGCTACGATATGCAGTCCAAGGGCGCTCAGGCTTACCTGGCGCTCGCCGGTGAAATACTGCGACGGGACGAAGCAGCGTGATAGAGTGGCTAGCGTGAGTAACAAGAAACCGCGCCTCGGCCGCGGGCTCGATGCCCTGCTCGATGCGACGTTCAAATCATCGCCCGGGCGCGACCTGCGAAACATTCCCATCGAGCTGCTGCAGCGGGGTAAGTACCAGCCGCGCACGCGTATGGACAAGCAAGCTCTGGTGGAGCTGGCGAACTCGATTCGTGCCGAGGGAGTCGTGCAGCCCATCGTCGTGCGCGAGCTCGATAACGGCAATTATGAAATCATCGCTGGGGAGCGACGCTGGCGAGCGGCGCAGCTGGCAGAGCTCGACACCATCCCGGCGACCGTGCGCAAGGTCCCCGATGAGGCGGCGATCGCGATTGCGCTGATCGAGAATGTCCAGCGCGAAGACCTAAATCCGCTCGAAGAGGCCACCGCCCTGCAGCGTCTGATTGACGAATTCGGCATGACCCACCAGCGAATCGCTGATCGCATCGGGCGTTCCCGTGTGGCCGTGACCAACCTGCTGCGGCTGTTGACGCTCAACGAGGACGTACGCGAGCTGCTGGGTCAGGGAAGGATCGACATGGGACATGCACGGGCGCTGCTGGCCTTGTCCGGTGTCGTCCAGAGCCAGGTCGCCCGCCAGGTGGCCCAGCAGGAGCTGTCCGTGCGTGCCACCGAGGCGTTGGTGCGCCGACGGTTGCGCCAGCCCGCAGGCCGCAAGACCCGTCGACCAAGACTGGACCCTGATATCCGCGCACTGCAGGAGGAGCTGTCTGAGCGCCTAGGCACCCGGGTACGGATCAGCCACAAACGCAACGGCCGCGGCACCTTGACCATCGATTACGGCAGTGCCGATGAGCTCGAAGGGATTCTTGAGCGTATTCGCCGCTAGCTGCAGGCGGGTGTGGCGGCGCCGGTGTTTGGCGCCTATACATATTAGTATGGAATTTGTTAGGGGAAGGCTGGCTGCTGGCAAGCCGCCGCCGGGCCGCCATGAGGGAAGGCAGGCGATGACAAGAATCCTACAAAGAGCGCTGTTGGCGCTGCTGCTGGCAGGGCCGGCCTGGGGGCAGTACAGCCTCGGGCCGCAGGACGTCAGGGCGGCCGCCGAGGCCGGCAATGCCGAGGCGCAACTGGAGATGGGTATTCTCTATGAGTTCGGCTTCAACATGGAGGGCAACGAGATACCGGCGCTCGCCTGGTATATGTTGGCCGCGAAGCAGGGCAATCAAAAAGCGGTCCAGCGCCGCGACATCCTCATGAGCCGCATGACCCAGCCACAGATCGAGCAGGCACAACAGGAAAGCACCCAGCTCTTACGCACTACCCAGTAGGCGAAACCCTCGGTACTTACTCGACGCCCGTGCTGCAGATGTAAGCACAATGAGTTCCGCCTGCCGGAACCGCGGTTGACCCCGAAATACATGCACATTTATACTTCGCCGCCTCTGTGGCGATGAGGCCCGCGGCGGGTCCATGCAACAACGATACTCAGGGTGAATGGGCTACGCAGCCGCTTTATTATCAAAGACCGTCCGCCGTGTTGTACTCGTCCAGTCCCTGCTAAGTCTGCTTGTGGCGGCGGCGTCGCTGTCGGTCCAGGGATGGATTAGCGCGGTGTCCGCTTGCTACGGCGGCGCAATAAGCATCCTTTGTGCACTATTGCTGGGATGGCGCGTTCGTCGCGCAGGCGAGCTCGCCTGGCAAGGCTCGAAGCTGGGCGCGCTGTCGTTGTGCCTGGGGATGGTCGAGCGTTTTGGCATCGCGTTGATCGGCTTCGCCGTGGGAATCGGGATTCTGCATCTGCCCGTGGTACCGCAGCTCGTTGCCTTCGCGCTGAGCCAGTTCGCCTATCTCGCCGCCGCCAAAGAGACATCACCAGGTTATCAATCATGACGCTTGAGTCGAGTAATTCCGGAGTGCGCGTGTGAGCCAGGCATCGAATCCGCCAGCGACCGATGACCCGGTTACGTACATTACCCACCACCTTACGAACTGGCAGGTCGGCGATGGCTTCTGGGCGCTCAATCTCGACACGCTGTTGTTTGGATGGTTGCTCGCCGGCTCGCTTATTTTTGTCAGCTGGCACGTCGGCCGCAGGCTGCAGCTCGAACGCCCGAGCGGCATGCAAAACGTGCTCGAGTCAATCGTCGAGTTCGTCGATGCACAGATCAAGGAAGTCTTTCCGGGCCGCGACCGCCTGATTGGGCCGTTGGCCATCACGATTTTTCTTTGGGTGTTCCTCATGAACGCTATGGATCTGGTCCCAGTCGACTTATTGCCCAAGGTCGCAGAGATCATCGCGGTTAACCTTTTTGGCGCCGATCCGCACCACGTTTATCTGAAGGTGGTCCCTACTACTGACCTTGCCACCACCTTCGGCCTGTCGTTGTCGGTATTTGCACTCGTCATCATCTACAACATCAAGACCCGCGGCCCGATCGGTTATTTGAAAATGTTCCTGTTTCATCCATTCGGCAAGTGGATGATGCCCCTTAACTTCGTCATGACGCTGGTCGAGGAGATCGCCAAACCGGTCAGTTTGGCACTGCGACTTTTTGGCAACATGTTTGCCGGCGAGCTGATCTTCCTCTTGCTTGCATTGATGCCATGGTGGATTCAGTGGGCACCGAGCCTGGTGTGGGCGATCTTCCACATTCTGATCATCACGCTGCAAGCATTTATCTTCATGATCCTGAGCGTCGTCTATCTCGGCATGACGCAGCAGCCGGAAGAGCACTAAGGTTTTCGGTTTTCCGAACTTGATTGCAACCCTAAGAGGAGAAGGCTAATGAGTCCCGACGCAGTCGCTTTGATCTACGCCTACACCGCCATGGGGGTGGGCGCGCTTCTGGGTCTCGCCGGTATCGGCGGCGCTATTGGCTGGAGCGTGATTGCCTCCAAGTATGTCGAAGGCATTGCGCGTCAGCCGGAGATGCGCCCGGTATTGATGCTGCAGACATTTATCTTCGGCGGCTTAGCCGAGGCGATTCCCATCATCGGTGTAGGTATCGCCATGTGGTTTGTCTTTGCCAACCCGTTCCTCGCCGGTGCACAGGCGACCTTAGGTGGCTGACGGGCGCTGCACAAGGCGAACACTTTGGACTAGATAACGAGGCCCGCCGTGAACGTTACAGTAACACTTGTCGTTCAGATGTTTACGTTCGCGCTGCTTGTGTGGTTCATCATGCGGTTCCTGTGGGAACCGCTGACGGGACTCATGCAGGAACGCGAAAAGCGCATCGCCGATGGCCTGGCCGCTGGCGAGAAGGGTAGACACGATCTGGAGTTGGCCGAAAAGCGTGCGCAAGAGGTGCTACGCGGCGCCAAGCAACAGGCGTCGGATATTATCTCGCATGCGGAGCGCCGGGCGGCGGAGATCGTCGATGCTGCCAAGGGCGACGCCAAGACCGAAGCCGAGCGAGTCATGATTGCCGCCCGCAGCGAGATCGACCAGGAGCGCAACCGCGCGCGCGAAGAGCTGAGGCGTGCACTGAGCGAGTTGGTGATCGCGGCCGCGTCAAGGATCCTCGAAAAAGAAGTCGACGCCAAGGCGCACGCCAAGCTGCTCGATAACGCCGTGAAGCAACTTTAAAGGGCGGGCGAATGGCCGAGATCGAGACCCTAGCGCGACCTTATGCGGAAGCCGTATTTGCCCTGGCCAAGGAGCAGCAGGCGTTGCCGAAATGGTCGCAGATGCTGCGTCTGCTGGCCGAACTATGCGACGACGAGCGCATCGCGGCGTTGGCCGTGGACCCGCGCGTCAGTCCGGCACAGCTCACCGGCTTATTGCTCGATATCGGGGGCGCCAACTTAAGTGAGGATGCTAAGAACTTCGTGCGTTTGCTGGTTCAGAATGATCGCGTGATGCTGCTGCCTGCCATCGCCGCGCAGTTCGAACGACTCAAGGCCGATGCCGAGGGCATCGTCGAAGTTGAGGCGATCGCGGCCTTCGAGCTCAACAGCGAACAGATAAAACAGATCACGCAATCGGTACAGAAGAAGCTCGGCCTTGAGGTGAAGCTTCACACCCGGGTGGACAAGGCGTTGATTGGCGGCGTCATCATCCGCGCCGGCGATCTCGTGATTGACGGTTCGGTCAGGGGCCACCTGCATGACCTGGCTGCACAATTGAACCAATAAGGGAAGTAAGCCATGCAACAGCTACGATCGTCAGAAATCAGCGAGCTGATCAAGCAAAAAATCGAGCAGTTCGAAGCCAAACCAGAGGCCCGCACCGAGGGCGTCATCGTCGGTTTGACCGACGGTATCGCGCGCATTCACGGTCTGTCCGGCGTTATGCAGGGCGAGATGATCGAGTTCCCGGGCAATACCTATGGGCTGGCCTTGAATCTCGAGCGCGACTCCGTGGGGGCCGTGATTATCGGCGACTATCAGCACATCTCCGAGGGCGATCGCGTTAGCTGCACCGGCCGCATTATGGAGGTGCCGGTGGGCGAGGCGCTGATCGGCCGCGTGGTCGATCCGCTTGGCCGGCCCATCGATGGCCGAGGCGCGCTCAAGACCTCGCAAACATCGCCGCTCGAGAAGATCGCGCCCGGCGTGATCGCCCGCCAATCGGTGTCGCAGCCGGTGCAGACCGGTCTCAAGTCCATCGACTCCATGGTGCCGATCGGCCGCGGTCAGCGCGAGCTGATCATCGGTGATCGCCAGACCGGCAAGACCGCGCTCGCCGTCGACACCATCATCAACCAGAAAGGGCAGAACCTGATCTGTATCTATGTCGCGATCGGCCAGAAGGCATCGTCGATCGCCAACGTCGTGCGCAAGCTCGAGGAGCACGGCGCCATGGACCACACCATCGTGGTCGCCGCCAGCGCCTCGGACTCGGCCGCCATGCAGTACATCGCGCCGTACTCCGGCTGCACGATGGGCGAGTATTTTCGCGATATTGGCGAGGACGCGCTCATTATCTACGACGACCTCACGAAGCAGGCCTGGGCCTACCGCCAGGTCTCGCTGCTGCTGCGCCGGCCGCCGGGCCGCGAGGCCTATCCGGGCGACGTCTTCTACCTGCACTCGCGCCTGCTCGAGCGCGCCGCGCGGATCAACGCCGACGACGTCGAGCAGATCACCGACGGCAAGGTCAAGGGCAAGACCGGCTCGCTGACCGCGCTGCCGATCATCGAGACCCAGGCCGGCGACGTATCGGCGTTCGTGCCGACGAACGTCATCTCCATCACCGACGGTCAGATCTTCCTCGAGACCGACCTGTTCAACGCCGGTATTCGTCCGGCCATCAACGCCGGCCTGTCGGTGTCGCGGGTCGGTGGCGCGGCGCAGACGGAGATCATCAAGAAGCTCGGCGGCGGCGTGCGCCTCGCGCTCGCCCAGTACCGCGAGCTGGCGGCCTTCGCCCAGTTCGCTTCCGATCTCGACGAGGCCACCCGCAAGCAGCTCGAGCGCGGCCAGCGGGTCATGGAAATCATGAAGCAGAAGCAGTACTCGCCGATGACCGTTGCGCAGATGGCGGTGTCGCTGTTCGCGGTCGATCGCGGCTACATGGACGACGTCGAGCTGGAGAAGGTCGGCGACTTCGAGGAAGCTCTGCAGTCGTACATGAGCTCGAGCCATGCAGACCTGATGAGTGGGATTAACGACAACCCGGTTTACAACGACGAAGTGGAGGCCAAGCTCAAGGCTGCGGTCGACGACTTCAAAGCAAACCACGCGTGGTGATCGTCAGGAGCTGAACGATGGCCGGCGAGAAGGAAATCCGAACACAGATTCGCAGTATCCAGAATACGCAGAAGATCACGCGCGCCATGGAAATGGTCGCGGGAAGCAAGATGCGCAAGGCGCAGGAGCGCATGCATAGCGCGCGCCCCTATGCCGCGAAGATGCGCAACGTGATTTCCCATGTGGCCGCCGCGAACACCGAGTACAAGCACCCGTTTCTGATTTCCCGCGACTTGAAGCGTGCGGGCATCATCGTTGTCTCCACGGATCGGGGACTATGCGGCGGGCTCAATACCAACGAGTTCCGGCGCGTCGTCGAAGTGCTGGACGAGTGGCGTGGTCAGGGCATAGAGGCCGATTTCTGCGTAATCGGCAACAAGGCCGGTATGTTTTTCAAACGCCTCGGCGTCAATATCGTTGCACAGGCGGCTCACCTCGGCGACACACCCGCCATCGAGGATCTCATCGGAACCATCAAGGTGATGCTGGACGCCTACGTAGAAGAGCGCATCGATCGCCTCTACCTCGTCTACAACGACTTCGTCAACTCGATGACGCAGAGGCCGGTCGTCGAGCAGCTCCTGCCCCGTGAGCCCTCCGCGGAAGAGCAGGTCAGGCATTACTGGGATTACATTTACGAGCCGGATGCCAAGAACGTGCTCGATAATCTGCTGACGCGCTACGTCGAGTCGCTGATATATCAGGGTGTCGTGGAGAACGCGGCCTGCGAGCAGGCGGCGCGCATGGTCGCGATGAAGGCGGCGACCGACAATGCCGGCGAGCTCATCGACGAGCTGACGCTCGCCTACAACAAGGCCCGCCAGGCATCCATTACGCAGGAGCTTTCGGAGATTGTCGCCGGCGCGGCCGCCGTGTGAGTCGGGCTGCACCAGGACACACGCAATTCAATGAGGACATCAAGATGAGTTCCGGAAAGATCGCGCAGATCATCGGCGCCGTGGTAGACGTGGAATTTCCCCGTGGCTCCGTGCCGAAGGTGTTCCATGCGCTCAAGGTCGACAACGGCCTTACGCTCGAGGTGCAGCAGCAGATCGGCGACGGCGTCGTTCGCACCATCGCCATGGGTTCGACCGACGGCCTGACCCGCGGTGTCGGCGTGCTCGACACCGGGCAGCCCATTCTCGCCCCGGTGGGTGAGAAAACGCTGGGTCGGATCATGGACGTGCTGGGCGAGCCCGTGGACGGCAAGGGCCCCATCGGCGCGGCAGATTCCTGGCCCATCCACCGCAAGGCGCCGGCACTCACCGATCAGTCCGCCGACGTGGAGGTCCTCGAGACCGGCATCAAGGTCATCGATCTCATCTGCCCGTTCAACAAGGGCGGCAAGATCGGACTGTTCGGCGGCGCCGGCGTCGGCAAGACCGTGACGCTGATGGAGCTGATCCGC
>JABAOD010014246.1_pt2 | contig 30567 bp, 33 predicted proteins | sample 7062151 | NCBI WGS metagenome assembly JABAOD01 (sample SAMN14538626, study PRJNA623070) | marine sediment metagenome | biome: marine biome [ENVO:00000428]; feature: marine pelagic biome [ENVO:01000023]; material: deep marine sediment [ENVO:00002113] | place: India: Gulf of Khambhat ... | reverse complement strand
GTGGCTGAGGGCCCGCCGGAAGACGTGGTCCGCGTGCCGGAAAGCTATACGGGCCAGTTCCTCGCACCCTATCTGGAGCGGAGCGCGCCGAGGAAGCGGGCGTGACGGCGGTGGTGCGCGACGACATCGCAATTCGGTTGGAGACCGCGGCCGCTCTTCGGCATGTGGAGGACTGGGTGCTCGCCGAAGGCAAGGCGATGCGGCTCGCGCAGCTGATCGCGGGGTTCTGCTGCCGCCTGACCGAGGCGGGTGTGCCGGTCCTGCGCTGTACCGTGCATATGAGGCAGCTGCACCCGCAGTACTATTCGCGCGGGTTCCTGTGGTTGCGCGGTCAGCCGCTGGCCAGCGAAACGCCGCGCGAGCACGGGATCGAAAAGACGCCCACCTATCTCGACAGCCCCCTCTTCGTGGTCTACGAACGCGGCGAGGATGTCCGCCGGCCTCTCCACAATCCAGCGACGCCCCGCGATTTCCCGATTCTTGCCGACCTCGACGAGATGGGCGCCACCGATTACGTCGCAATCGGCCTGCCGTTCCGCCGCGGCGTCGGCCAGGCCTTTACGCTGGCGACCGACCAGCCGGGCGGGTTCAGCGACGCGAACCTGGCCCTGGTGCGGGCGGCTCTGCCCGCCTTCTCCGCCGTCGCGGAACTGATCAACCTGGAGCGGATGTCGCAGGTCGTGCTGCAAACCTATCTCGGCAGCTCGACGGGCCAGAGGGTCGTCGAGGGCCGCATCCGGCGCGGCGACGTCAGCCGCATTCGCGCGGTCTTGATGTTCAGCGACCTGCGCAACTTCACGCAGCTGTCGGAGTCGCTGCCCGGCGCGACCGTCGTCGATCTCCTGAACAGCTATTTCGAGACGGTCTCCGAACCCCTGACCGCCGTCGGCGGCGAGATCCTGAAATTCGTCGGCGACGGCATGCTGGCGATCCTGCCGGTCGACGGTGACGACGAGGCGGGTCTGCGCAATGCCTGCGATTCCGCGCTCTCGGCCGCCGAAGCCGCCCAATCCGCTCTGTCAGCCCTCGATGCCCGGCACGCACAGCCCCTGGCGGCGGGTTTGGCGCTGCACGTCGGTGACGTCCTCTACGGCAATATCGGCACCAGAGACCGGCTCGACTTCACGGTCATCGGGCCGGCGGTCAACCTCGTCAGCCGCATCGAGCACGTCTGCCGCGAGGCGGAGCAGCCCATCGCCCTGTCGGCCGCCTTCGCCGCGGCGGTGTCGGCGCCAGTGCGCAGCCTCGGCCTGTTCGACTTGCAGGGCCTCGCAGAGCCCCAGGAGATTTTTGCACCGGCCTGAGATCCTTGGCCGTCGCCAGGATCGCGCAGATATTCCGACCGGGCGAATCCGTGGACGGGGTGGCGCCATGGCGCCAGCCGAATCCCGCCCGTCAGCGGGAATGACAACGACGGGACGTCCGTGGGCGCGGCCTATTGTCCAGACCGTTTCTGTATCCGCGCCGCCGTCTCCAGGGCGAGTGCGATATCGCCGCTCCGCGCCAGGGCGACGGCGGCGAAGAACAGGCCGATGACCTTGTCCTCCGTCGCCTCCGCGATACGGTCCGCGATGGCGAGCGATTGCCGGGCCGCCGCGCGTGCGCCGGCCCGGTCACGTCGGGACATGTGACGTTCGGCGAGACTGGCATAGGCCGCCGCAAGTACCGACAGCCGGTCGTCCCCGGACAAGTGCTCGGCGGCGGCCGCGAGATATGCGCCCGCCTGCCCCGGGCTGCCCAATTTGTTATGCACGATTGCGCTGATGACGAGGGATTCGCCCCAGCGATCGATTCCCGCCCGTTGCTGCATCAATTCGGAAATCATCGTACGGCCGTCGATCGCATTGCGGACGATTTGTAGATAGATCCGCGATTCCTTGAGGTCGTCGTCCCCCGCCGATTGGTCGGCCAGCCGTCCTGCATAATCCAAAGACTCGATCGCGCCGGAAATATCGCCACTTTGCGCCCGGTAAAGCGCGATGGTGCCGATGGACAATACTCTGGACGCGAGCGAGTTTGCCATCTCTGCGAACCCCACGGACGCCAAGAAGGACTGCCTCGCATTGCTGCTGTCACCTGCCCTCGCCTGCGCCATCGCAATCCGCGTCATCACGATTGCCTTAAGCGGGGTTCTGCTCTCAAGAAGCAGATCGTCGAAGACAGCGATCGGGTCAACAGCGACGCCGCGAACGAAACGGCTGAAGACCCAGGCTTCATTGTTTGAGCCTTCGATGTTCTCGCCAATCGAGTCCGCCGTGGCCAGAGCGCCGGCGATGTCGCCAGCCTCCAGCTGTGCCTCGGCGATTAGTGCTCGCAGGCCGCCCCGGTTGTCCCGCCTGTTAAGGCCTTCGGCAATGCGCTGTGCTCCCGACGCATCGCCGGTCACAGCCATGGACCACGCGGCAAACACTATGAAGTCGCCCTCAATGCCGATGGCGGTCTCCAGCGCGTGCGATGCGGCCTTGCGCGCCTGCACCGAGTGGCCGGCGTCCTGCAATGCCACGGCGTATACGGAATACGCCAGAACGCGGTTCTGGTTGTTGCTGACGCTTGCGATCGTGCTTTCCGCGCCATCGAGATCGCCAGCACGCATCTGGGCGATGGCAGCGGTCGGCACGCCAAACACCTGGTCGTCCTCGGTCTCGGCAGCGGCAATGACTGCAGTCGCGCGTTGCGCAGTGTCACGCGCACCGATAGGATCGCCAGCCGCCATCTGGGCCCGGGCGATTTCGCCATAGGCGGTGGCGCGTAGGGTGTCGACCGGCACAGCGCAACCACCTGCGATAACGATCAAAAACAGGGATGTTGAAAGTCTTTTGATCATCGCCCAATCCCCTACGAAAGAAAGATCAAACCCGGTGGTCCCAGCCGATCATTGCGGCACTGCCACATGTCCGGTAACGGAATTCGCGTACCCGCGGCAACGCGTACGCTATCGGACGCCTGCGTCGCGTATCGGGCCTCGGCCGGCCGCAATCCGTGCCAGCGTCTTGCGGACAAGCTTACGCATGATGAATTCCGGGAGCCGGTTTTCCCGTGCCGCCAACTCGACGGCGAGATCCTCCAGCTCCCGGAGATCCGCCATATCGGCCAAGCCCTCCGCACGGAGCCGCTCGGCGATCCGCTCCAGCAAGCCCTGGGCGGCATGGATCTTCCAGATCAGCACCAGCGTGCCCAATGTCGGCCAAAAACTGATGATCCAGACGGCCGGAAGCACGATCATCAGGGCCCAGTCCTCGCGCGGCGCGCCCGCATTGAACCCGGAGAGCGACCAGTAGAGGAGGCCGATGGCTCCGAAAACGTAGACAACCAGGGCATACAGGGTGTGACGCAGCACTGGTGCGATCCTTCCGGGTTCGGAGTCCGATCTTAGCCGGACAGGGTTAACGTTATGTGACCGACTGGCGCCATGGCGCCACCGGCAACGATAGTGATCATTGCATTGACCGGGCCGGCACCGGCTTCTATCTCTTGGCCATGTCGCGCCCCATCCCACCGGTCCATGTCGTCGGCGGCGGACTCGCCGGTTGCGAGGCCGCCTGGCAGCTGGCACGCGCCGGCGTGCCCGCGGTGCTGCACGAGATGCGCCCGCGGCGCGGCACCGACGCGCATGTCACCGATGGCCTTGCCGAGCTGGTCTGCTCGAACTCCTTCCGCTCGGACGACGCGGCCTACAACGCGGTCGGCCTGCTGCACGAGGAGATGCGCCGCTGCGGCTCGCTCATCATGGCGTGCGGCGACCACACGCGGGTGCCTGCAGGCGCGGCCCTGGCCGTCGACCGCGAGGCGTTCAGCGCGAAGGTTACCGCGGCGCTGCAAGCCGAGCCGCTGGTCACGATCCGTCGCGAGGAGGTAACCGGCCTGCCCCCGGCGGACTGGGATTCCGTCATCGTCGCGACCGGCCCGCTGACCTCCCCCGCCCTGTCCGCCGCGGTGCTCGAGGTCACCGGTGAGGAGTCGCTCGCCTTCTTCGATGCCATCGCGCCGATCGTGCACCGCGACAGCATCGACTTCGACAAGGCGTGGTTCCAGTCGCGGTACGACAAATCGGGGCCTGGTGGCGACGGCAAGGACTACATCAACTGTCCGTTGGACGCGGCGCAATACGAGGCCTTCATCGATGCGCTGCTCGCCGGCGACAAGACCGAGTTCAAGGACTGGGAGAAGGACACGCCCTATTTCGAGGGCTGCCTGCCGATCGAGGTGATGGCCGCGCGCGGCCGCGACACGCTGCGCTTCGGGCCGATGAAGCCGGTCGGCCTGACCGACCCGCACAGCGGGCGGCGGCCCTACGCGGTGGTCCAGCTGCGCCAGGACAACGCGCTGGGCACGCTCTACAACATGGTCGGCTTCCAGACCAAGCTGAAATACGGCGAGCAGACGCGCATCTTCCGCATGATCCCGGGGCTGGAGCGGGCCGAATTCGCCCGCCTCGGCGGCATCCACCGCAATACCTTCCTGAACAGCCCGCGGCTCCTGGACGGCACGCTGCGGCTGAAGGCGGCACCACGGCTGCGCTTCGCGGGGCAGATCACCGGCGTCGAGGGCTATGTCGAGTCGGCCGCCATGGGCCTCGTCGCCGGTCGCTTCGCGGCGTCGGAACGACTGGGCGGTGCGGTCGCCCCGCCGCCGTCCACGACCGCGCTCGGTGCGCTGCTTGCGCACATCACCGGTGGTGCGGCGGCCGAAACCTTCCAGCCGATGAACGTCAATTTCGGCTTGTTCCCGCCTATCGACCCGCCAGCAGGCAGGCGCCGTATCAAGGGCCGCGACCGCAAGAAAGCGATGAGCGAGCGTGCGCTCGCCGATCTCGAAGCCTGGCGGGGTGGCGCTCGCGTTGCTGCCGAATAGCCCGGGTCAGCCGTGCTCCCAGTCGTCGGGAGCGAGATCCGGGTAATCCGTGAAGATCGGCTGCATCACGTCCTGCTTCAAATAGCCCAGCACGAATTCGATCGTCGCGAGATACGTCTTGTGCTCTTCCTTGTCGCCACTGTCGCGGATGATGTCGGCAGCGGATTCGAGTTGCGCGCCGATGTTCTGCATCAGCCCGGCGAGTTTCTCCGAAGCATCCCGTTCCATCATCTGCCCGCACCTCCGAGGGATCAGCGAGGGGGTTTTTCGTTGCTCCATACTGCCTCCCGTTGTGTTAACGAATCGCTTATCGCTCCGGCGCGGTGGGCTCTACGAACCAGTACTCCGGCGGCTTCAGTACCGGCCCGTAAGGGTGCGCAGCATGAGGCGCCAGGATCTCAGGGACAACGGCGTCGCGTTTCGGGTATCGAATGGATCGTAGCCGAGCCGCGCAAACCGTGCGAGATAGGCCCGCGCCAGCGTGCCAGGCAGCAGTGCGGGAAGGCCGCCCCCCCTTCGACTTGGCATAATATTTCTGGATTCATCAAGTTTTTTCAATGCTGTTACGCATATTTCCTCAACTGCCCTGCAAATCGAGTCGGATGGTTTCAGTTCGCGCAGGGCGCGCTCCTCAACTCGATGGCGGGCCATCACCTCACGCGGCAGAACGCAGCGGTTCTGGCGGAGCTGGTGGGGCAACGCACGCATCAGCCCGGTGAGGGCCCAGGCAGTGCCGACCAGGGCGCCCGCCGCCTGTGCCGACTCGTCTCTCGCGCCAAGAACCAGCAACGCCAGCTGCGTCAGGCCGCCCGAGCTAGCCTCGGCATAGGAAACGAGCTGATCCATCGTCTCGAATGGCGCGTCCGAGAAATCCATCTCCCGGGAGTCAAGCAGTCGGTCGAACAACCGCCTCGGCAAGCCGTGGGAATCGATCACCGCCGCCAGCGGCTCGACCACCTGATGGCGGCGCGGCCGGCCGGCATAGCATTCGGCGATCGCGTCGCGCCACCACTGCAGGCGGATTAGCCCGAGCATCGGCTCCGACACCGCCTCGCGGCTGCGCGCGACCTCGGCGTTGAACGCGTATAACGCGAACAGGTCGTCGCGGCGCGCGACCGGCGCGAACAAAGCGGTCAGAAAACGGTCGGAGTCGTCGCGGCGGAGCAGATCCGCGCAATACGACGCGTCTGCCATCACCACCTAAAGGGCGATCAGCGCCGCCGCCACCCTGCGCCCTTCGGCGAGCAGCACGTTGAAAGTCCGGCAGGCAGCGCCGGTATCCATCGGATCGACCGAGATTCCTTGGCCGCGCAGTTCGGCGCGCAGCGCCTCGGGCGGCAGCCGCATGCGCTCACCACAACCAAGCAGCAGGATGTCCAGCGCCTCCTCGGACGCTGTGATCTGTCGGAAATCCTCGATCGTCAGGGTCTCGACCGCAACGGCGTCCCACGACACGGTGCGGTCCGGGAAGACGAGCACGGAACCCCGGTGGACGATGCCGGCAATGCGGAACATGCCCGGCCCGTAGCCATGGATGACCTGGCTTCCCTGCGGCACCATCGGGGTGATGTCCACGGCCATCTCCCAGCTCCGCGATCAGCCCTCAGCTTCGACGCCCGCCGGTGCGGCCTGGTCCTCGGCGGCACCGCGATAGACCTTGAGATAGAGGAGTATTGGTACGGCGAGTGCAATCGAGGAATAGGTCCCGATCATCACGCCCCAGATCAGGGCCACGCTGAAGCCGCGGATCACCTCGCCGCCGAGCACGTAGAGCGCGCCCAGCGCCAGCAAAGTCGTCAGGCTGGTCATGACGGTGCGCGACAGGGTGCCGTTGACCGAGAGGTTGAACAGGTCCGGCAGCACCATCCTCTTGTATTTCCGAAGATTCTCGCGCACCCGGTCGAACACCACGACGGTGTCGTTGATCGAGTAGCCGGCGATGGTCAGGATCGCGGCGACGGTCGCCAGGTTGAAATCCAGCTTGAGCAGGGAGAACAGCCCGATGGTGCTGATCACATCGTGCAGCAGCGCGACCACCGCGGCCACACCGAACTGCCATTCGAAGCGGAACCATATGTAGACCAGAATCGCGCCGATCGCCGCCAGAACAGCGATGATCGCTGCCTCCTTAAGCTCCTCGCCGACCGTGGGCCCCACCGTCTCTGTGCGGCGGTACTCCTCCACCGTGTCTCCCAGGGCCTCCTTGATCGCAGTGACCGCGGCCTGTTGCGCCTCGTCGCCGCCCGGCTGCCGCTGGATGCGGATGAGCACCACGTCGGGCGCGCCGAACTCCTGCAAGCTGACATCGCCCAGGCCGAGTTGACCGAGCGTTGCGCGCATCGCGCCGACATCCGCACGGCATTCGGATTCCGCATCGCCAGTCGCACCGATGGGCTGCGCCGGACATTTGACCTTCACCTCGATCAGGATACCGCCGAGGAAGTCGATGCCCAGATTCAGCCCCTGCCCGGCGAACAGCCCCGCCGAGGCCAACACCAGCACGGCGGAAAAGGCGAAGGCGAACAGCCGCTTACCCATGAAATCGATGGCCGTGTCCGCCGGAACGATCGTCAGTTTCTTCACGGTATCCGCCCTCCCGTCAGATCGGCAGCGCAGCGGGCCGCCGCTGCTGCAGCCAAGTCGCCACCATCAGGCGCGTCAGCATGATCGCGGTGAACATCGAGGTCACGATGCCGATCATCAGCGTGACCGCGAATCCCTTGACCGGGCCGGAGCCGAACATGAACAGCAGCGAGGCCGCGATCAGGGTGGTCAAGTTGGCGTCGATGATGGTCGTCAGCGCCCGCTTGTAGCCGGCATCGACGGCGTTCATCGGCGAACGACCAGCCCTCACCTCTTCGCGAATGCGTTCGAAAATCAGCACGTTGGCATCGACCGCCATACCGATGGTCAGCACGATTCCCGCGATGCCAGGCAGGGTGAGCGTCGCCTGCAGCGCCGACAGGGCGGCCAGGATCAGAATGATGTTGAAGGCCAGGGCAATGTCGGCAAGGGCGCCGAACAGTCCGTAGGCGAGCACCATGAAGACCACCACGGCGGCGAGGCCGACAATGCTGGCGACTTTACCGGCCTCGATCGAGTCGCGGCCGAGGCCCGGGCCAACCGTCCGCTCCTCGATGATCACCAGATCGGCCGGCAGGGCACCGGCACGCAGCAGCAGCGCGAGGTCGCCGGCCGACTGGGTGGTGAAATTGCCGGTGATGATGCCGCTGCCGCCGAGGATCGCGGTGCGGATGCGCGGTGCGCTGATCACCTTGCCGTCGAGCACGATGGCGAACAGACGGCCGACATTGTCCTGCGTCGCCTTGCCGAATTTCTGGCCGCCGACGGCGTCGAACCGGAAGCTGACGGCCGGCAGGTTGTTCTCGTCGAAGCTCGGCTGCGCGTCGACGAGATTGCCGCCGCTGACGATGACCCGCCGTTCGAGGAGATATTCGCGCTGGAAGTCATCGTCGCTGGGGACGATTTCGTAACCCGGCGGCACGCCGCGTTGGCGCGCCTCCTCGACCGACATTTTGTCGCTGACGAAGCGGAACGTCAGTTTGGCCGTCTTCTGCAGGATTTCCTTGATGCGCTCCGGGTCCTCGACGCCGGGCAGCTGCACCAGGATGCGCTCCGCGCCCTGGCGCTGGATCAACGGCTCGCGGGTGCCGGTCTGGTCGATGCGGCGGCGGACGACCTCGATCGACTGCTCGACGGCACGTCGCTGGATCTCAAGCGCAGCCTGCTCGGTAAAGCGCATCCGGAATGTGCCGTCCTCCGCAGCCTCGACGACCATGTCGGGATCGACGCTGCGCATCAGCGATTCGACCTCGGCCAGCCGTTCCAGCTCGAGGATCTTGAAGACGATGTCCTTGCCCTGGATGTGCGGCGCGGGGCGATAGCGCACGCGGGCATCCCGCAGCGCGCTGCGTACCGCATCGATGTTCGCCTCAAGCCGCTCAGCGACCACGCCTTCCGCCTTGACCTCAAGCAGCAGGTACGCCCCGCCCTGCAGGTCGAGCCCCAGGCTGACCTGCTTGCCGGGTCCGCCCTCGGGCATCCAGGACTGGATCCACCCCGCCGTCTCACGCGCCATGAAGTTGGGCGCCGCGTAGAGGATGCCGAGAGCGCAGACGACCAGAACAAGCACCTTTCTCCAGGTCGGAAACTGCAGCATCGTCGTGCGCCCTCCCCCTGGTTATTTCTTGCCCGGATCGTTGGCCGGGACGCCCTTGGCGTGGATATCCGTCAACGTGTATTTCTTCACCCGAACCCGGATGCCCTCGGCGATCTCGACGATGATCTCGTCGCTGCCCTCCTCGACGCGGACGACCGTGCCGATGATGCCACCGCCGGTCGTCACCCGGTCGCCGCGCCGGACCGCTGCGACTGCCTCGCGGTGCTGTTTGTGCTTCTTCTGTTGCGGGCGGATGATCAGGAAATAGAACACCGCGAATATCAGAACGATCGGCATCAGCGACAGGAACGCATCGCCGCCGCCTTCCGCGCCCTGTGCCCAGGCGGTCGAAATGAACATACAGAACTCCCTCGTAGAACGTCACCGGCGTGGTTGGCGCGGCCTGCTGCGATCGCCCCAGTCCGCGAACCGGCGGACTATAACGGGCCGCGCGGCGAATGCAAACGGGAGTCAATGCCGCCGGCGCTCATATGTTTGACCGGCGGCCTCCTTGTGCTATGCATCCGCCGCCTCCATGCACATAGGCATGGCGGCGCGGCTTCGCAACAGCGCACGGAAGGGCGCGAGAATGGAGGACAACGAGACGCTGCGCAGGATCGCCGACGCGCTGGAACGCCTGGCACCGGCGACTCGTTCGGCGAGCAGCCTGGACGGAGCCGACGCCTTCGTGTGGCGGGCCGATGTCGAGAGCCTGGAGCCCGTGGCCACGGTGAACAGGGTGGCGCTTGGCCTGCTTAAAGGAATCGACCACCAGGCTGACCAGCTGCTGGACAATACGCGGCGCTTCGCCGAGGGGCTGCCGGCCAATAACGCATTGCTCTGNNGCCGAGGGATTGCCGGCCAACAACGCACTGCTCTGGGGCGCGCGGGGCAGCGGCAAGAGCTCGCTGGTCAAGGCCGTGCACGCCGAGGTCAACAGAGCCGCCGAGGACAAGCTCGTGCTCGTCGAAATCCACCGCGAGGATATCGCGTCGCTGCCGCGCCTGCTCACGCTGCTGCGCAAGACAAAGCGCCGCTGCATCCTGTTCTGCGACGACCTGTCGTTCGACGACAGCGGGGATACCAGCTACAAGTCGCTCAAGGCGGTGCTCGAGGGCGGCATCGAGGGACGGCCGGCCAACGTCATCTTCTACGCCACCTCGAACCGGCGCCACCTGATGCCTCGTGACATGATCGAAAACGAGCGCTCGACCGCCATCAACCCGTCCGAGGCGACCGAGGAGAAAGTATCGCTGTCCGACCGCTTCGGCCTTTGGCTTGGGTTTCACAACTGTAACCAGGATACGTTTTTTGCGATGATAGCCGGCTATGTCGAACATTACGGCCTGAAGGTCTCGGAAGAGGAATGGCGGGCCGCGGCAATCGAGTGGTCGGTGACGCGCGGCGCGCGCTCCGGACGCGTCGCCTGGCAATTCATCCAGGATCTCGCCGGCCGGCTCGGCCAGCATCTCGTCGAAAAGGATTGAGTTGGAAATCCGGGCGGCCGCCTGATTACCCGCTTGCCGACCTCTTGGGCAGGTAATCCAGCGGATTGACGGCCTTGCGGCCTTTGCGGATCTCGAAATGCAGCTGCGGGCGGCCGACGCTGCCGCTGCTGCCGACACGGGCAATCGCCTCTCCCTTCTTCACTTTCTGGCCCCTCTTTACGAGGAGCGCATCATTATGGGCGTACGCCGTCATGAACCCGTCCGCGTGCTTGATCAGCAGCAGGTTACCGAATCCCCGCAGCTCGTTGCCGGCATAGGCGACAACGCCGCTTTCTGCGGCGATGACGGTGGCGCCGCGCCGCGCACCGATATTGATGCCGTCGTTATGGCGTCCCCCGGGCTGGGCGCCGAAGCCTGACAGCACTTCGCCCTTGACCGGCCACAGGAACAGGCGACCCGTTCGGGGCGGAGGGCTGGGTAGCACCGCGACCTGATTCGGCGTCGCCTGTCGCGCGGCGGGTCGAGGCGCGGCGATTGGCGCTGCCGGCACCGCCAACGGGACCGCCGCATTGGTGTGGGCGCTACCCGTCGGCACCGCGAGTTCTTGCCCGATGACGATCGTGTAGGGCGGTTGTATGCCGTTGACACGCATCAACTCGCTCATAGGCACCTGGTACACACGTGAGATGCTATACACGGTATCGCCCTGCGTGACCCGGTGGGTCCGCCGTGTCGGCAGGCGCAGTCTGTCACCGACCTTCAGCAGATAGGGCGGCTGCAGCCCGTTGGTCTCGATAATCGAGCGGACCGGTACGCCATACAGGCGGGCGATGGAATACACCGTGTTCCCGCGGACGACCGTGTGTGTGCCATTCGCGGGAATTGGAATCTGCCGGGCACCCGGTGGCGGTACCGGGACGAAGTCGCCAACCCTGCCGTGCGAGGTGGCCGCAGACGCCCGCGACGATGATCGCGAGTCGCCGTGTTCCCTGTCGTCGTACCATCGCGCACAGCCGGCCAGAACCAGCATGGCTGCGATAAGAGACAGAAGCCGCACAGGAAAGCGGGATCGAGGGCATTTCATGGCACAACTATATCATCCCGCCATAGCTTCGTCAGTCCGACCCGAAACCAACGGCACGAACTTGACCGGCCCCAGGTCCTCGATACTCAGGCCGGCCCCGCCGCGCCGTACGCGGACGATGCGCTGGCTGCCTGGATCGTCGCCGATCGGAACCACCATGATTCCGTCGACGGCAAGCTGTGTCGACAGTTTCGGCGGGATATCGATGGCCGCGGCGGTGACCAGGATGCGCTCGAATGGGGCCTGCTCCGGCCAGCCGAGCGTGCCGTCGCCGGGCCGTGCCGTCACGTTTCGGCGCCGCAGCGCTGCCAGGCGTGACTCGGCCTGCTGCAGCAGTTCGCGGTGTCGTTCGATGGTGTAGACCCGGCGGCACAGATGCGACAACACGGCCGTTTGGTAACCAGACCCGGTGCCGATCTCCAGCACGCGCATCCGGTCATCGAGCTCGAGCGCCTCGGTCATCCGCGCGACCACCTCCGGCTGGCTGATAGTCTGGCCGCAGTCGATCGGCAGCGCCACATTTTCCCAAGCCTGGTGGGCAAAGGCCGGGGGCACGAAGGTGTCCCGGGGCACGCGCTCGATCGCATTGAGCACACGGAGGTCGGCAATGCCGCAGTGGCGGAGTTCGAGAATCAGGCGTACCCGACCGTCCGCGTCACTCACTCGAAAGCCTCCCTCAGCTTCTGCAGCGTTTCGTCGTGCGTCAGGTCGACGTGCAGCGGTGTCACGCTGACGGCCCCGTCGTCGATGGCATGATAATCGGTATCGTCCTGGCGCAAAAGTGCGCCGACCTGTTGGGGGCCGATCCAGTAATAATCGTTGCCGCGCGGATCGGTCAGGCTGACGAGGTTGTAGTTCGATTCGCGTCGGCCCTGCGCGACAATGCGGATCCCGGAAGTCTCTTCGGCGACGCGATTGGGGAAGTTGACATTCATGAAAACGTCGGTGGGCCAGGTGACGCTGGTCAGCATGCGCAAAATCTCCGGTGCGTGGTGCTCGGCTGTGCCCCAGTGCACCGGCTCCCCCAGCGCCCCGGTAACCTGGCTAAAGGCGATCGCCGGGACGCCCAGCAGCGTCGCCTCCATGGCCGCCGCCACAGTGCCCGAATACGTGATGTCCTCGCCCAGATTGCCGCCGCGGTTGACGCCGGACAGGACGAGGTCCGGCTTGCGTCCCTCCATAATGTGGGCGATGGCGAACAGCACGCAGTCGGTCGGGCTGCCGTTGACCGCGTGGCGCCGGCCGCCCAGGTGCCGGTGCCGCAGCGGCCGGGACAGCGTGAGCGAATGCCCGGCACCGCTCTGCTCCGTCTCCGGCGCGACAACCCAGACGTTCGGCGAGAAGTCCTGCGCCACGCGTTCCAGTACGCGCAGACCCGGCGCATCGATCCCATCGTCGTTGGTGATCAGAATGCGCGCGCTGGACAGGTCGAGCGGCGGTTGGAACATCGCGGTCCGCTAGCCGGCAGTGATGCGATCCATGCCACCCATATAGGGCCGCAGCGCATCCGGCACGGTGATCGAGCCGTCCTCGTTCTGGTAGTTCTCCATCACCGCGATCATGGCCCGGCCGACGGCGACGCCGGAACCGTTCAGTGTGTGAACGAAACGCGTGCCCTTCTCTCCCGGCGTGCGGAACCGGCCACCCATGCGACGGGCCTGGAAATCCCAACAGTTGGAGCAGCTGGAAATTTCCCGGTAGCGGCCCTGCCCCGGCAGCCAGACCTCGATGTCGTAGGTCTTGCGTGCGCCGAATCCCATGTCGCCGGTGCACAGCGCGACGACCCGGTACGGCAGGCCGAGCCGTTTGAGCACCTCCTCGGCACAACCGGTCATGCGCTCCAGCTCGGCATCCGATTCGTCGGGATGGACGATACTCACCAGCTCCACCTTGCTGAACTGATGCTGGCGAATCATGCCGCGGGTGTCCTTGCCGGCGGCCCCGGCCTCGGAGCGAAAACACGGCGTCCAGGCTGTTACCCGGATCGGGAAGTCGTCGGCATCGAGGATCTCGTCGGCGACGAGGTTGGTGAGCGGCACTTCGGCGGTTGGGATCAGCCAGAATCCGTCGTCGGTGTGGAACAAATCCTCGGCGAATTTCGGCAGCTGGCCGGTGCCGTACACCGCGTTGTCGCGCACCAGCGCCGGCGGCAGAATCTCCATGTAGCCGTGTTCGCCGGTATGCACATCCAGCATGAAGGAGGCGAGCGCCCGTTCCATCCGCGCCAGCGCGCCGCGCAGCACCACGAACCGGGCACCGGACATCTTGGCGGCGAGGTCGAAACTCATCAGCCCCAGCGTCTCGCCGAGCTCGAAATGTTCCTTGACCCCGAAGGCGGGCCGGGTCGGTTCACCGTAACGGCGCACTTCGACATTGTCGTATTCGTCGTCGCCGTCGGGTACGTCGGGCCCCGGCAGATTGGGCAGATTGGCCAGCAGCTCGTCCAGCTGCTCGCCCAACTCGCGCTCGCGGGCCTCGGCCTCGCCGATCCGGTCCTTGAGCGCCTGCACCTCCTTGATCAGGCCGTCCGCATTTTCGCCCTTGCGCTTCTTCTCGCCGACCGCGCGCGAGGCCTCGTTGCGCTGCTGCAGCATATCCTGCAACTCCGTCTGCACTTTGCGGTGAGCGGCGTCGAGTTCGAGCACCTTCGCCGACTGCGGCGTCACCCCGCGGCGGAGGAGACCGGCGTCGAAGGCATCCGGCATCTCGCGGATCAACTTGAGGTCGTGCATCGGGGAATCCTTGCGGAATTGCGCGCGCCGCGTTTATACGCAAGGATCATATCGGCGTCCACAGCTGGCGCAAGCGCGGGGTCGGATCAGTCGCCCTTATCGCTCCCGGGCGCAGGCGGCGGGCCGGCGATTGCACCGCTGTCCTTGTCGTCGTCATCGTCGTCGTCCCAGTCTTCCTCTTCGATGCCCTCAGCTGCGGCCCGCCGCCGTTCGATCAAGCGGGCGCTGACGATCGAGATCTCGTAGAGCAGAATGATCGGCAGGGCGAGGCCGATCTGGCTCAGCGGATCGGGCGGCGTCAGGATCGCCGCGGCGACGAAGGCGAGCACGATCGCATAGCGGCGCTTTTGCCGCAGCCCGGCGCTGGTAGCCAGTCCGGCGCGCGCCAGCAGCGTGATGACGACCGGCAGTTCAAAGCTGATGCCGAAGGCGAAGATCAGTCGCATCGAAAGCGCCAGATAGTCGGCGACCCGCGCCTCGAGCTCGATCCGCACATCGCCGGCATCCAGGTGCCCGCCCATCGCGCTGCCGAGGTTCTCGCCATACGTCAGGAAGAAGTTCCAGGCGACCGGCATCACCACATAGTAGACAAACGCCGCGCCGAGGAAGAACAGGATGGGGGTCGCCACCAGAAATGGCAGGAACGCCCGTTTTTCGCTCTTGTACAGGCCCGGTGCCACGAACAGCCACACCTGGCTTGCGATCAACGGGAACGAGAAGAACAGGGCCGCGAAGAACGCGACCTTGATGTCGGTGAAGAATTTCTCGTGCAGCGCCGTGAAGATGAACCGCCGCTGTTCGAGCTGGCCGTTCGCCTCCCAAATGTCGACCAGGGGCTGCACGAGAAACTTGAACAGGTCGTCAGCGAAGAAAAAGCAGATGAAGAAAACCACGACCAGGCCGACCGCCGAATAGACCAGCCGCTGCCGGAGCTCGATCAGGTGATCGAGCAGCGGCATCTTCTTGTCGTCGGCCTCCTCCGTCCGCTTGTCGTCGTCATATTCCATCACGCGCTCCCGCCGGCCTTCTTCTTGCGGGCCGCCGGCGCTGGCGCGCTGCCGTTATCGTCGCGCGGGTCCGCCTGCTCCGGGATGGCAGGCGCCGGAACCTCTTTCGGCTCCGATCCTGTCGCTTCGGATTTGCCCGCGCCGGATGCCTCCCGCGGGTCCTCCTTCAGCGACGTCTCGATCTCGCGCATCGATTTGGCCACCTCCCCCGTAGGGTCGATCTCGTGCTCGAGCTCGCCGGCGATATCGGTCGACGCGGTCCGTTCGATGTCTTTCTTCAGGTCATCGAGCTCCGCCTCCCGGGCCAGATCGTCGATGCCGCTCTGGAACTCGCTGGCCATGGCGCGCACCTTGCGCACCATTTGCGTCACCGTGCGCAGGACGCGCGGCAACTCCTTCGGTCCGACCACGATAATGGTGACCAGTGCAACGATCAGAAGTTCAGGCCAGCCGATATCGAGCATCGCGGCAGGTCACCCGCATTGCGGTGGGGCGCGTCCCCGGAAATCAGCCGTTTGCGGCCTTGTCTTTCCCGGCTGCCGGGGCTTCTGCCTTGGGGGCCGGCTCCGACTCGATTTCCTTGTTCGGTTCGGCGCCGGCGTCCTCGTCCTCCTTCACGCTCTTTTTGAAGTTCTTGAGGCCTTTGCCGAAATCGCCCATGAGCCGGGAGATCTTGCCGCCGCCACCGAACAGAACCAGGACGACGGCCAGAACGATCAGCCAGTGCCAGATGCTAAACGTACCCATTCAAATTCCCTCGCTGCCGGAACGCGCGCCGCGCCCTACAAAGTCAAGCGGCGGATCATCGCAGAAAGCCCCGCCGCCCGCAATGTCGCCACAACGCTATTGGGCTATTTAATGCTCTTTCGCGGAAAAACAAAGGCCTGACTGGAATCGAGCGCGATCGACAGCTTGTCGCCCTCGCCGGGCAAGAAGCGCCCGGGCACCCGCGCGTGGAGGTGCACGTCGCGCCCCGCATCGTCGGTGATCGACATGTGGATCAGGCTGGTCCGACCCAGCATTCGCGAGGCGACGATGCGCGCCATCGGGGTTCCCGGCGCGTGCGACAGTCGCAGTGCCTCGGGTCGGATCAGAATCTCCGCCGCAGTCTCGTCGGCAAGGCCGTCCGCCGGCAGTGGGCCGAAGGGCGTTTCCACCTGGCCTTCGCGGACCACGGCATCCAGCCGGTTGACCTCGCCGAACAGCTCGGCGACGTAGGTACTGTTTGGATGGCAGTACAATTCGTCCGGCGTACCGGTCTGCAGGATGCGCCCCTCGCGCATGACTGCGATGCGGTCGCCCATAAACATCGCTTCCTCGGCGTCGTGGGTGACCATCAGGGTCGCGGCGCCGCTGCCTTTCAGGGCGTGCAGCGTCTGGTCCCGCACCTTGTCGCGGAGGCGCGCATCGAGACCGGAAAAAGGCTCATCGAGCAGCACGACCGACGGACCCGCCGCCAGCGCCCGGGCCAGCGCCACGCGCTGCTGCTGCCCGCCCGACAGCATATGCGGGTAGCGTCCCTCAAAATCGCCGAGTCCGACCGCTCCGAGCGCTTCGGCGACGCGCCGGGCACGCTCTTTCCCGTCCAGCCGACGCAGCCCGAAAGCCACATTCTCACCCACCGTCAGGTGCGGGAACAGGGCGTAGTCCTGGAACACGAGCCCAACGCCGCGGTCTTCCGGCGGCACCGAGGCTCCTTCCCCGGCGACCGTGCGGCCCTCGATGGCGACGCGACCGCCCTGCGGCGTCTCGAGCCCCGCTGCGATGCGCAGGACAGTCGTCTTGCCGCACCCGGAGGGGCCGAGCAGGCACATCACCTCGCCTCCGAACACAGCCAGGCTCACGCCGTCGACAGCACGCACGTCTCCGAAACTGTGGTCGAGCCCCGTCAGTTCGAGCGCGGGCGGATCCGAATCCGTGCGGTCCGTGGGTACCTGCGCCCGGCTGTCTGCGGTCTGCGCGGACATGTCCGTGTTAACCGGTCGCATCATTGGCGGCCTTGTGGCGGACGGGAGGAGCCTCGTCGGGCTCCAGCGTCGCTTCGAGGAAATCCGGCGCCGCTTCGTCCTCGGCGGCAGGCTCGGGCACGGCACCGCCGAATCGCTCGTCCTCGCGCATGGCAATCGACGAGATACCGCCGGTCCGATCAAGCAGACCCGCTGCCTTGAGCTCGTCGACACCAGGTAAAGCATCGAGGCTCTCCAGCCCGAAATGGTCTAGGAAGGCCTCGGTCGTCCCCCAAGTCACTGGACGGCCGGCCACGCGCCGCCGACCCTTGGGCTTGATCCACCCGGCTTCCAGCAGGATATCCAGTGTCCCGCGGCTCAACGCGACGCCTCGGATTTCCTCGATCTCGGCCCGGGTGACGGGCTGTTGATACGCGATGATCGCCAACGTCTCGACCGCTGCCCGTGACAGCTTCCGCGGCATCGTGCGCTCCAGCTTGAGGAACGGCGCGACGTCTGCCGCGGTGCGGAACGCCCATCCCTTGCCACGACGCACGAGATTAACGCCGCGGCCGGCGTAATGGCCGCGGAGTTCCTCGATCAGGCCGGCGAGGTCCGAGCCCTCGGGCAGCCGCGCCGCCAGATCCGTATCCGCGAGCGGTTCGGCGCTGGCAAACAGCATGGCCTCGAGTCGCCGCAGAAGCTCGAATCGGTCGGCGGTCATGAGTTCATCCTCTGCACCGTCTTCAGGTAGAGCGGCGCGAACGGGTCTCCTTGGCGCAGTTCGATCTGGCCGGATCGCACGAGCTCCAACGCGGCGACGAAGGTCGACGCCAGGGCCGAGCGTACGAGTAGCGGATCGCGCAGGCCCGGCGGCAGGAACGAGGCGAGCTGCGCCCAATCCGGAACATTGCCGACCAGGCCGCTCAGCCGCGCCAGTGCCTGTTCAATCGAAAACAGGTCGGTCGGGGCGATGTGCAGCGTCGACGCCTGCCGCCGGGCATATTGGCGGGCATAGGCGTGCAGTATGTCGTAAAGCGTAACCTCGAAGGCCGGACGATTGTCGATCCTGAGCGGTTCGGCCTCACCACGTGCGAAGAAATCTCGGTCGAGGCGCGCCCGCTCGACCAGCCTGTTCCCTGCCTCTTTCATGGCCTCAAGGCGCTGGAGCTGGAAGGCCAGCATTGCCGCCATCTCGGCGCCGCTGGGCTGCTCATCGCCGGGCGGCGCGGGCAGAAGCAGCCGCGACTTAAGATAGGCGAGCCAAGCCGCCATCACGAGATAATCCGCCGCCAGTTCAAGGCTAAGTCGGCGGGCATGGGCGATGAACTCAAGATACTGATCGGCGAGGGCCAGGATCGAGATGCGCGTCAGATCCACCTTTTGGTCGCGGGCGAGCGCAAGGAGGAGATCGATCGGCCCTTCGAAACCCTCGATGTCGATCAGCAGCCGCTCGGCCTGCGGCACGCCGCCTGGCTCGGCGTCCTCCTCGAACGGTTCGCCCGTGCCGATTTCGTTTGTATCCGACTCAACCATCCGCAAATTCTAGCCGTGCCCGGATGAATACACCAAGATTTCCAGCAGGAGTTCCAGCGGCGCCCGAATGATCCACTGCACGATATGCAGGTCAACGCCGATGCTGTCTCCGAGCATGGGCAGCACGAAGAATACCCCGAGTATGATCAGGAAGCCGTGCCGTTCCAGTTCCGCAAGCGGTCGCGCGAATCGGTATGGCAGCAGACCGACTGCGACCTTACCGCCGTCGAGTGGCGGCAAGGGAATCATGTTGAAGACGGCCAGCAGGGAATTCAGCAGCACCGAGTTCCACAGTGTCCGGGCCGCCCACTCCGCCATCGTGTCCGGGAAGATCGGCGCGATGTGGATCAGAAGCGCCGAGATATACGCGATCAGGACGTTGGCACCTGGCCCGGCGGCCGCAATAAGCACCATATCACGCCTCGGGTCACGCAGATAACGTGGGTCGACGGGCACCGGCTTCGCCCAACCAAAAACGAAGCCGGCCTTCATCAGGATCAGCATTGCGGGCAGGATGATTGTGCCGACGGGATCGATGTGGGCCATGGGATTGAAGGTTACCCGGTCCTGCTGCTTAGCGGTCGGATCGCCCAGGCGCCACGCGACCCAGCCGTGTGCCGCTTCATGGAACGTAATCGCGAGCAGCACCGGCAGGACCCAGACCGAAACCGTGACGGCGATGTTTTCCATACTCTTGCTCTAGACGTGGTTGTCGTCGCCCATCAGGCCCGCGAGTTCGGACAGCGCCGCCTGGCGGTCGAACGGCCGTGGCTGGCCGATCGCCGCCAGTGCCCTTACGTAGCGTTGCCAGCCACGTTCGTCCAGTGGCTGCGCGGTCTTTGCCACTTGACGCATTTCGTCGCGGTCGCTGTTGCAATGCAGCACGACGTCGCAACCCGCCGCAAATGCCGCTGCCGTGCGGTCTGACAGCGTCCCGCCCAGCGCATTCATCGAGAGATCGTCTGTCATGAGCAGCCCTTCGAAGCCAATCGAGCCGCGGATGATCGTATCGACAACCGTCGGCGACGTCGTTCCGGGCCGGGCCGCGTCAATGGCCTCGTAGACGATATGTGCGGTCATTGCCAAGGGCATGCGCGCGAGGCGGCGGAACGGTGCGAAATCGGTGGCCTCCAGTGTATTCCGATCAGCGCCGACAACCGGCAGGTCGTGATGGCTGTCCACGAGCGCCCGTCCGTGTCCCGGGATGTGCTTGATGACCGGCAGCACGCCGCCCGCAAGCAGGCCCTCGCAGGTCGCTTCGCCGAGGCCGGCGACCGCATCTGGCTCGGCGCCGTACGACCGGTCACCGACGATGTCGTGCGCACCGGGGAAGTGCAGATCCAGGACGGGTAGGCAGTTGACGGTGATCCCCAGCAACGCAAGGTCGTCGGCGATTAACCGGGCATTGAGCCACGCCGCGCGGCGGCCACGTGAATTCTTTCGCTGCGCGACTGCGCCGATGCGCCCCGCCGCCGGTGCCGCGCGCCAATGCGGTGGCTTCAGCCGCGCTACCCGCCCGCCTTCCTGGTCGACCAGCACGAGGACGTCGGGCCGGCCGGCGACATCGCGCAACTCCGCGACCAGCGCGCGGACCTGCTCCGGCGACCTGGCATTTCGTGCAAACAGGATGAAACCCGCAGGGCGGGTGTCACGGAAGAACGTGCGCTCCCAGTCGTTAAGATGCGGCCCTGCGCACCCGAAAACGGCCGCCAGGGGCGGCGTCGCGCCCCGATCCGTCACGCCAACGGACCCGTCAACTCCGCGCCCGGGTCACGGCCGCACGACGAGACAGTCCTGGCCCCGCGCTTTCAGCGTGCGACATACCGAATCTGCGGCATCCCGATCCGCGAACGGACCGCCCTGGACCCGGTAGAAGATGCCGCGGTTCTTAACGACGGCACGCTGGACGGTCAGCGACAGATTGGACAGCACGTCGGGATATTTGCTGACCTGGTCGTTCCATTCGCGCTGCGCCAAGCCTTCCGACTTGGTCGACGCGATCTGCACCCGGTAGACCCCGGCCATGGTGCGCAACGCCGTCGTGCCGGTGCTGCCGGCCGCGGGCGCCGGTTCCGCGCTGTCCTTCGGGGGCGCGGGCGGCGCCATCGTCGTCGCGGCCTGCGCCGTCTGTGTCGTGGCTTCGGGTACGTCCTGCACCAGTGCCCCGGCGGCGGCCGGCGGTGCCGAATCCACCGGCCTTGTCGGCTGTGGCGACGGAGCCCCACCGGTATCCGCGATCAAATTTTCCGGCTCAATGACATGCTTTTCGGTGGGTTTGTCACCGGCGACATCGGTCGCCTGTGGCGCCGGGACGTCAGGTGTCGAATCCTTGCCTTCCGTTGCCGCCGCGTCGGGCACTTCCGGCGGCGGAATCTTGATCACGCTGGGCTGCTTGGGTTTCTTCGGCTCTTCGGGCGGCGGCGTGATCGCCGCAATCTGGGTGTCGTCCGCACCCTGGTTCATCGGGTTGTAGGCCGGATTTTCCTGACCTTCTACCGACACGGGTGCGCCCGCGGAGCCGGCGTCGATCTTGATCGTCGGGGTATCCGGGCCGATGTCCTGAATGTTCATGACGACGGGCTCTTCATCATCGCCACCCCACGCGAACAGGACGACGATCGAGAACACGAAGAGCGCCACCACCGCTACGATAACCGGCAGGAGGCGCATGATCTTGGCCCGGCCGCCCTCGTCGTCGGCGTCCAGCCCCTCAAGTTCTGCTTCCAGGGAAGTGATGTCGTCGTCAACAGCCATCAGCGCATCTCCTCTACTGGCTCAATGCCGAAAATGCCAAGCCCAGAGGCAATAACCGTTTCGACCCCACGCACCAACGCCTGCCGCGCCATTGTCAGTTGTTCGTTGTCTTCGATCAGGAACTTCAGGGACGGGTCTTCCTTGCCTTTCGTCCAGAGTCCGTGAAACAGCGCGGCCATATCATACAGGAAAAACGCTATCCTGTGTGGTTCATGAGCTTCGGCCGCCGCCTCGATCGTCCGCGGCCAGCTGGCCACCGCCTTGATCAGAGCAAGCTCTGCTTCGTCCGTCAAGCATGATATAGGGGCTCGAGCCAGGCCGGACAACGACATATCGTGGTTGGGGAAGGCCGCGGCGGCCATTCGGCGCACCGAATGGCAGCGTGCGCTGGCGTACTGAACATACCAGACCGGGTTGTCGCGTGAGGCGGCCGTCACAGCCGTGAGATCGAAGTCCATCTGCGCGTCGTTTTTTCGCGTAAGCATATGGAATCGAATAACATCCGGCCCCACCTCGTCGATCAGCTCGCGCAGCGTAACGAACGTGCCGCCGCGCTTTGACATCTTTACCGGTTCGCCCCTGTCGGTCAGCCGGACGATCTGGCAGATCTTGACATCAAGCGCCGCCTCGCCACCGGATATGGCCGCCACGGCGGCCTGCATTCTTTTCACGTAGCCGGCGTGATCGGCGCCCCAGACATCGATCATATCGGTGAATCCGCGCCGGTATTTGTCCAGGTGATTCGCGATATCGGAGGCGAAATAGGTCCAGCTCCCGTCCGATTTCCTTAGCGGCCGGTCGACGTCGTCGCCAAATTCCGTGGCCCGGAACAGGGTCTGCGGCCGCGGCTCCCAGTCATCGGGCGTCCTGCCCTTCGGTGGCTCCAGCGTGCCGGTGTAGATATGGCCCATCGTCTCGAGGGTCTTGAGGACATCTTCGACCATGCCGGCCTCGATGAGCTTGCGCTCTGAGGTAAACACGTCCTGGTGCACGCCGAGAGCGGCCAGATCCTCGCGGATCAGCGCCATCATCGAATCGACCGTAAACGCCCGGATCTCGGACAGCCATTCGGTTTCCGCCGCATCCAGCCATTTGTCGCCGTTCATGTCGGCAAGTTCCCGGCCGATCGGCTTCAGGTAGTCGCCGGGATACAGCCCATCCGGAATTTCGCCGATGTCGCGGCCGAGTGCTTCGCAATAGCGCAGGTAGGCAGAGCGCGCCAACGTGTCGACCTGGGCCCCGGCATCGTTGATATAGTATTCGCGGGTGACGTTGTAGCCGGCCTTTTCCAGCAGCGAGGCGAGGACGTCCCCGAACACCGCACCACGGGCATGGCCGATATGGAGCGGGCCTGTCGGGTTCGTCGAAACGTATTCCACATTGACCTGGCGGCCGCCGCCATGCTCCGAATCGCCATAGGATTTGCCAAGTCCGATGGCATTCTCGAGGCAGCGGTGCCACACCGACTCGCCGAGTCGCAGATTGATGAAGCCGGGACCGGCGACTTCGACGGCATCGACGTTGTCCGCCTCGCGCAGCCGCACCGCGATCAGTTCGGCCAGGTCACGCGGCTTCATTGCCGCCGACTTTGCGAGGATCATCGCGGCATTGGTCGATATGTCGCCATGTGCCGGGTCGCGCGGCGGCTCGGTGGTGATGCGGCCCGTATCGAGTCCCGCCGGCAGCGTTCCCGCTGCCGTCATATCTTGGATCACTTTCTCAACATGGTTACGGTATATTTTGAAAATATTCATCTATTCGGATTCTCACCTGATTCGAGCAGGGCATGGATCTGCGCCGCGTAGCGGTCGGTCATACCGGCGATGTAATCGGCCACGAGCCGCGCCAGACCGGCCGCGCCCCGGCCCTCGCAGTCGCGACGCCATGCCGCGGGCAATAGATCGGGCGCCGCCATCAACCCGTGGAACAATTCGGTGACGATGCGGCGCGCCTCCGCCGTTTCCTGCAAGACCGTGGCGTTTCTGTACAATTTCTCGAACAGGAATTCCTTTAGGGCTTGGTCGTTTTCGCGCATCCCTCGGGAAAACGCAACCACCGGCTGCCCGAGGCCCCGGACCGCCCGCACGTCGGCCGGTTGCGCCGCCGCCAATCGCCGTTCCGCCTCCGCGATCACGTCGCGGACCATACCGTCGATCAGCCGGCGCACCGTCTCATGCACCAGCCGCTGTGGCTCGATGCCCCAATAGAGCCGCTCCATGGCGCGGAACGTGGCGGCGACGTGCGGCACCGTGTCGAGATCCGCGGCGGCAAAATACCCGGCACGCAACCCGTCGTCCAGGTCATGGTGGTCGTAGGCGATATCGTCGGCGATGGCCGCCACCTGGGCTTCGGGGCCGGCCCAGTCGGCGAGCGCGAGGTCATGCCGCCGGTCGTAAGCGGCGATGGTGGCTGGGAGGCGCTTCCGCTGCCCGCCCCCGATCAGCGGCCCATTGTGCTTCACAACGCCTTCCAGGGTCTCCCACGTCAGATTCAGGCCGTCGAATTCGGCGTAGCGGCCCTCCAACTCAGTCAACACCCGCAGCGTCTGATCGTTGTGCTCGAAACCGCCCCAGGGTCGCATGACCGCGTCGAGCGCCTCCTCGCCGGCATGGCCGAACGGGGTATGGCCAAGATCATGGGCCAGAGCCAGCGTCTCCGCGAGATCTTCGTCCAGACGCAGACGACGCGCGATCGTCCGCGCGATTTGAGCGACCTCGATGCTGTGGGTCAGGCGGGTCCGGAAATGGTCGCCCTCCGGCGAAACGAATACCTGTGTCTTGTGCTTGAGCCTCCGGAACGCTGTCGAGTGTACGATCCGGTCGCGATCGCGCTGGAACGGCGTGCGAATCTCGCTCTCGGGCTCGGGGTGCAGACGGCCTCGGCTGTCCTGCCAGCGGGTCGCATAGGGTGCAAGGGACTCGCTCATGCGCCGACTGTATCGGCCGGGCGTCGGCAAATTGCAAGCAACCCCGGAGATTGACAGACGACATGATGCACCTAAATTGAAGGGCCGAGGCAGCGAGTACAGTACGGAGCCGAGTTCAGTGGCCGACATTTTCGCAACCGAGCACGGGACGGGCGAACGCAACGTCACTGTCACAGACAGCGCCGCAAAGCGTATCGCCTTCCTGATCGAACAGGAGAGCGGCGACGGGCTGTTCCTGCGTGTCACCGTTTCCGGCGGCGGCTGTTCTGGCTTCCAATACGGCTTCGGCTTCGATGACGAGATCAGGGCCGACGACCAGGTCTTCGAGCGGGACGGCGTGAAGGTGGTGATCGACGAGACCTCGCTCGATCTGATGGGCGGAGCCGAGATCGATTTCGTCGAGGACCTGATCGGCGCCTCTTTCCAGATCCGCAACCCCAACGCCACGGCATCGTGCGGCTGTGGTAGCTCGTTTTCGGTCTGACCGGCGGTCGTGCGGTGTGCTAAGAATGAGGCCCGCCCCCGGCGGGCCTTTTCGTTGTGCGAGGATCGCCGTATGAAGATCGCAACGTTTAATGTCAACTCCATCAAGGCGCGCCTGCCGCGCGTGCACGAGTGGCTGAAGGAGGCGGCGCCTGACGTCGCCCTGCTGCAGGAGATCAAGTGCACGGACGAAGCCTTCCCCTCGCTTGAGATCGAGGCGCTCGGCTACAATATCGCAGCGCACGGCCAGAAGACCTATAACGGCGTCGCTGTCATCTCGAAGCGGCCAATCGAGGATGTGCGGCGCGGCCTGCCCGGCGACCGCTCGGATGAGCAGGCACGCTACATCGAGGCGACGGTCGGCGACCTGCGCATCGCCTCCATCTACCTGCCCAACGGCAACCCGATCGACAGCGACAAGTACCCCTACAAGCTGGCCTGGATGGACCGCCTGATCCGCCATGTCCGCGACCGGCTGCTGCCGACCGAGCAGCCCTTCGTGCTCGGCGGCGACTACAACGTCATCCCGGCCGACCTCGACGTCTACGACCCCAAGGCGTGGGCCGACGACGCGCTGTTCCGGCAAGAAACCCGGTCGAAATTCCGCGCCCTACTGTATCTCGGTCTGACCGAGGCGTGGCGCGCCCTGCATGCCGAGAGCGGCTATACCTTCTGGGACTACCAGGGCGGACGCTGGTCGCGCGACGAGGGCCTGCGCATCGACCATTTCCTGTTATCGCCTGGGGCCGCGGACCGTCTGGAGGCTTGCGAGATCGACCGCGGGCCCCGCGGCAAGGACAAGGCGTCCGACCACACGCCGGTGTGGTGCGAGATCCGGGAGGCCGCATGACGGCCTGCACCGGCACGAGCCACGAGGGCGGCTGCCTATGCGGCGCCGTGCGCTACCGGGTCGACGGTGCCGTCGGATCGGTGACCCACTGCCACTGTACCTCGTGCCGCCGCTCCTCCGGCGCAGCCTTCGTCACCTGGTTCACGGTACCGTACGACCGGTTCGCGTGGACCGGCGCAAAGCGGGCGCAGTTCGCCTCGTCGCCAGGCGTCCTGCGGCAGTTCTGCGGCACCTGCGGCACCGACCTTACCTATGAGAACGAAAAATCGGCGGGATCGATTGATATCACCGTCGGCAGCCTCGACTGCGCCGCCGGGCACCCGGCGGACCGCCACATCTGGACCGCCGACAGGCTCGACTGGCTGCGCTTCGACGACCACCTGCCCACCTACAAGGGCTGGTCGACGGACCGCTGACGGCGCCGGTTTCCGTGAACTAGGAGCCACCGTTCAACGTATCGGCGATGATCGGTTGGGCGTCGTGGTCGATGTCGTGGTAGCGCACCCGGCCCCACCGCATCTCGACGAGATGGGCATCGATGTTACGGGGCCCGAGCCTGACCCCGAAATCCGCGGGAATGTGCTCATTCCAGCCGGCGGTACCGAGCATGCGCGCAAGCATCAGGTCGCCGGTCGCGCGCCGGTAGTGCGCCTGCTCCCAGTACCAGTGCATGGCATCACCCGAATGCGGCGGCGGCAGGTGTTCGAGAGTGATGCTGTTGTAGCCGCTGAAATCCCACAGCTGCAGACGGTCGCCCGCATCCAGCGCGGATGTCAGGGCGACGAGGTCGCGCTTGGTTCGCTCGAATTCGTCGTACAGCCCCATCAGCCGCATGACCTCGAGCTGGCTTGCGTGGACCGGGCTGATGAACAGGAAGACCCCGATATTCCGGTCCAGCAGGCGTTCGACCGAGCGACGCAGTGCCCATACGTTATCCGCGCCGTAGACGAAGTCCGCGTAGAAGTCCCACTTGGCGTAGTAGGCGATCATGTGCCGGAACGCCTCACGGTGGTCGTAGCGCGCATCCGCCGGCCGCTTCCGGGCGCCGTGCCGGTCGAATGGCGATCGCCCCGCGCCGGCGAGATTGTAGACGACCGTGGACAGAGAGTCGGCGAAGGCGCGGGTCGAGACGACTCGCCGCACATACACGGTGAGCAGCCCGTTGCCGGCGAAGCCCGACTCCGCGAAATCGTGGTTCGCCGGGCGGTTCGCGTTGAAGCTGATGAGATCGACGCCGATCAGCACGGTGTGCGGCGCCTGGTGCTGCAGGAGGTAGTCGACGACATGCTCGAGCTCCGTCATGCTGAGGTCGACCAGCCCAAGATTGAACGCCCGGGCGCCGTTCAGGGTGGGCGACGTGGGATCGATGCCCAGCTGCGCCCGCGACGAGCCGAGGACGACGACCTCGTAGTCCTGCCGGCGCAGCTGCAGCGATTTGAGGGTGCGGCTGCCGTCGCGTGCCGGTTTCTCGGCGTTGAAGCCCTTGATCTCGACGATCCCGAACAGGCCGTAGGGGTCGACGACGACATTGATCCCGGCCACCAGAGCCGCCCCCAGAATGAGGGTCGCCAGGCACAGCTTGAGATACCGGTATCGCGCCATCGCCGTCCCTAGAACTGGAAGTAGAGGAACTCGCTCGGGTTCCACAGGCTGAGCACCGAGACGAGCAGCAACAGGCCGCTCGCGACCGCATAGCCGGTGCTCGGGCGCCAGCGCAGGCGGCGCAGGAGGCCGGTGAGCGGCGGGTCCCTGCGGCGCCGCGTGCCGAGGAAGCGGCCGACGATCTGCTGCGTGTTCGGCGCCAAGAGGCACAGCGCCAGCAGCTCGAGGCTGATCAGCAGCGCCGAGGCCGAGGCGAGGTCCGGGGGCTGGTAACCGGCGCCGCCGGCGCCGACGAGCCCGGCCAGCATGCGCCACGCGGTGTCGATGTCGGCGGCGCGGAACAGGATCCAGGCGACCATCACGGCGGCCAGGGTGAGCAGCTTGCCGAGCCACCGCTCGACGATCGACTGCGGCAGCGCGCTGCGGGCGCGCAGCCAGCGCCAGGCATGGTTGACGACGAGGTAGAGGCCGTGCATTCCGCCCCACAGCACGAAGGTCCAGCCGGCGCCGTGCCACAGCCCGCCGAGCAGCATGACCACCATCAGGTTGACGTAGCGGCGCGCCCTGCCCCGCCGGTTGCCGCCCAGGGGAATGTAGAGATAGTCGCGCAGGAAGCGCGACAGCGTCATGTGCCAGCGGCGCCAGAACTCGGTGATGCTGTCGGCCTTGTAGGGCGAGTCGAAGTTGAGCGGCAGGCGGATGCCGAACATCAGGCCGAGCCCGATCGCCATGTCGGAGTAGCCGGAGAAGTCGAAATAGATCTGGACCGTGTAGGCCGCCGTGCCCTGCCATGCCGCCAGCGCGTCGACCCAGACGCCGCGCGCCGCCGCCTCGAACACCGGGCTGGCGTAGCCGGCGGCGGTGTCGGCGATGACGACCTTCTTGAACAGGCCGATGGCGAACACGGTGATGCCGGCGGCGACGAGCCGCCGGTTCGCCGGCAGGCCGGCGCGCGCGCCGAACTGCGAGATCATCTCGCCGTGGTGGACGATCGGCCCGGCGATCAGCTGCGGGAAGAACGAGACGAACAGCCCGTACTTGACGAAGTCGCGTTCCGCCGTGCCCAGCGCACGGCAATCGACGAGATAGGCGATCTGCTGGAAGGTGAAGAACGAGATGCCGAGCGGCAGGATCACCTGGGCCGGCGACCAGCCCGCGCCGGCCAGCGCGCCGAGATTGTCGAGCAGGAAGCCGCTGTACTTGAAATACCCCAGCAGCGAAAGGTTGGCGGCCACGCCGAGCGCCACCAGGGCGGCGCTGGCGGCGCCGTTCTGCCGGGCCGCCGCGATGGCCCGCCCGAAGGCGTAGTTGCCGAGCATCGAGGCGACGAGGACCCACAGATAGACCGGGTTCCACCAGCCGTAGAAGACGAGCGACGCCGCGACCAGCCAGGCCAGCGCCAGGCGCGGCGCGGCGGTTCCGTTCAGCCACCAGTAGCCGGCCAGGGTCGCCGGCAGGAACACGAACAGGAACTCGTGCGAATTGAACAGCATGCTCGCCCGCCTCGTGCGCGAAACGGGCGCATTATCCGGGCCAAGCCCCTGCCAAACCCTTAAGACGTGTTACCGCGGCCGCCCCGCCAGCGGGCCCGAGACGTAAGGGCAATTTCAATCATTGTTTACGGTTGTTGCGTACGGTCCAACGGCAGCACCGCCAATGACGTATGGAAGGCTCCGATGGGAAATTTCTATGTGAACGTAACCGTTAAGGGACCGGATCGATCGGATATTGCCAAACATCTGGAGCGCATCGGCTGCGAGGCTTATCTGGCGCCGGACAGGAACGAGATTACGACCTTGTGCGAGACGCAGTGCGATACTCAGGACACGGTCTTGATCTCCGAATTTGTGCGAGAACTGTCGGCATTTTTCGGTTGCCCCGCCCTCGCCGTCGTCAATCACGGCGACGACATCCTCGCCTATGTCCTTTACAACAACGGCGAACGACAGGACGCCTACAACTCGTCGCCCTGGTATTTCGACGGCGAGCAGCTTGGCGGCGATTTCGAACTGCCCGCCGACCAAATCCCGCCGGAACCGCAAGACTGGGACGTCGACCCGGAACTCCCTGCGGGCGGGGATACGGCGGCCTTGGTGGAGCTGTTCGGTAACGAGGCGGATATTGCCGAGGTCGACCGCGTGCTCCACACGCCGGAGACAGAGGAGTCAGACGAGTTCGTGTTCGCGTTCGAGCGCCACACGGCCTTGCTGAAAGCGCTCGGCTATCCGGATCACCCCGTGGTTTTCGGAACCCGTTACCTGCGAAAGCAGACCCCGGAACAACTGGCGGCAGAGGGCATCATAAAGATCGGCGGCGCCGAATAGCGTCGGACACTCATGCCGCCCCCCGTGTCGCCCACAGGGCGCTGACCCCCTGCCCCGCCACCGCGGCCAGCACGAAGCCGCCGCCGGCGAGGGTCAGCAGGCTCGGGATCTCGCCGACGCCGAGCCAGGCCCAGAGTGGCGTCAGCACCACCGACAGGCGGCTGATCAGCGCCGCCTGGGCCGCCGGCAGGTGGCGGATGCCGTAGGTGAACAGGATGTACTGCAGGGCGAGCTGCACCGCCCCCATCAGGAACAGGATCACGAGGTCGCGGCCGCCGACGGCGATGCCGGCGGGCGCGACGACGGCGGCAAGGACGGAAGAGACCAGCGCCGCGAGGATCACCGCCGGGATCATGTCGACCGCCCGCCCGCCGCGCAGCAGCACGATCGCCGCGGCGAAGGACAGCGCGGTCAGCAGGGCGAGCACGTTGCCGGCGAGGTTCCCGGTCAGCGCGCCGTCGCCGAACATCAGCGCCATGCCGATGAGCGACAGGGCGATGAAGACCGCGGTGCGCCAGCCGATCGCCTCGCGCAGCAGCAGCCAGGCGAGCAGCGCCGCGAACACCGGGGCAAGGCCGACGGTGAACGCGACGTTGGCAACGGTCGTGTGCAGCATGGCGAAGATGAAGCAGGAGAACGCGCCGGTGAGCGCGATCACCACCCCCGCCCCGGCCCGGCCGATGAGAAGGAAGGCGTCGGGCGACCTGGCGCCATGGCGCCAGACGGTGAACAGCAGCAGCGCGGCGGCGCAGGTCACGGAGCGCCAGAACAGGATCTGCCAGCCGTCGGCCTGATCGACGAGGCGGATCAGGACTCCCGACAGGCTGGTGCAGAAGGCGGCGCC
>JABAOD010001844.1_pt1 | contig 30846 bp, 25 predicted proteins | sample 7062151 | NCBI WGS metagenome assembly JABAOD01 (sample SAMN14538626, study PRJNA623070) | marine sediment metagenome | biome: marine biome [ENVO:00000428]; feature: marine pelagic biome [ENVO:01000023]; material: deep marine sediment [ENVO:00002113] | place: India: Gulf of Khambhat ... | reverse complement strand
AAGGGGGCTTACTGCCGTGACCTGGCCCCGCTTACTGTTAATCGGGCCGGATTATTGTTCGTTGCATAGCCAGATCTGGGGATCAGAGTGCCCGGCGCTGGACGATTCCATGAGCGCTGCACTGCCAGCCAGAGGGAGACCCGGTAGGCGCAAGGCTATGCCTTTCGCGTGAAGGAAGGTTGCCAGATCCCGAGGAGGTAGGTCCACCTACTGCCTCCCTATCGGAGGTGGGCGCACAGGAGATCAGGATTGTGCAAGGCCTCCTGGTGTCCGGCCTCGAAGATGAGGCCTTCGGTGAAGCTGAAGACCACCCGGCCCGTGTCCTGGATGACGATCCCCTCGCCCTGGATGACCACGTTGAAGACGGCTCCCACGGTGGTTTCCGTCTCCTCTACCATGTCGACGAAGACGGAAACGGCGGGATGCTCTACCGAGCTCGCTCCCGAGTCCAGGTTCGTGCGCACAACCGTTCCGTGAACATGGAGTTGGATGTCGGTCAGCTCGCCCTCCCCGTCGAAGAAGAGGAGCACCAAGACGTCCAGGACGCGATCCTCCCGCAGGGTGTAATCCCCGCAATCGAGATCGACGATTTCCTCGATGACGAAGCGTTCCGTCACGGGCTTTGCGGCGGTTGCTGGCATGACGGTCAAGGCCAACAGGAGCAAGCCGAGTCCTCCAGCCATCAGCGGTGCGAACTTCATCACTCTGTATTCACCTCCTCCCCTGGCGGGGTCTTGGGCATTTGTACCGCGCCCCTCCTCGGCGCTGCAACGTCGCGCGACCTCCACCCAGATAAGTGACCCTTAGGAATCCCACTGGGACTCCTATCCTATTCGAAGGACTGTGCGTAACATTCTTACCGTCACACTTCGTTGAACACGCGGGAGGGGGTTCGGCGCAACTCACCGTGAAGGAGCGGACACTCCTTTACCTGCTGGACCTCATGAAGCACTCGGATTCCTTCGAGGTCCCGCCCGAGATGACGCAGCAGGGCATCTCGCGCGCCGCATGGTTCGACCTCCGCCACTTCTCTCAGTACATTCGCCCCCTTCTAGACGACGGACTCGTGAGCGAGCGGAGGTCACACGTTGTGGGAATCCGCCAGCGACGGAAGGTCTACGACCTCACGGAGCGGGGGAAACTCAAAGCCGTCCAGATGCGGGAGAGGCTGAAGGCGGAGACGGTACAGGTGCAGGGGGCCTCGGGCCTTCGGGAGACAACCGTGGGCGAGGTCCTCGAGGACGCACGCGGTCGCGCGTCAATCCTCGACATCCTTCGCCAGTCCCTGGAGACTGGAATCGTCGAACCAGCTGCCTGGGGACCTCCGGAAGCGGGCTTCTTGGAGATGGTTTCCGAGGCGCCGCGGGTCGGACGATTCATCGGGCGGGAGACCGAGCTTGAGGAGTTGACGAGGGGGGAGGGAAAGCCTCGCATTTTCATCGTGCGCGGAATAGCTGGCATTGGGAAAACCTGGTTGGCGACGAAGGCGTGCGAGATTCTCCGCGGTCACCAAAACATCCTGTGGCACCGGGTGCGACCCTGGGATCGTCCTGAATCGATCCTCGCTAGGCTCGCCACCTTCCTGGCCGCCCTCGGGAAGCCTGGCCTGCGCTCCGTCCTTTCCCGGGGCGAGGTCGGCCTGGCACGACGTGTCCTGCGGAAGGATCTTGCGACGACCGAGTCCATGCTGGTGTTCGACGACGTGCACGTGGCCTCACCCGAAGTTCTGTCACTCTTCGGGTACCTGAAGGAGGTGATCGCAGATTCGTCTGGAGTCCGGATGCTCGTCCTCAGCCGAACGAGGCTTCCGTTCTACGACCGAAGTGACGTAGTGCTCAAGGGCCGGGTTGCAGAAATCGAGCTTGCTGGTTTGAAAACATCCGAAATCCAGACCTTCTTGGGTAGGGAGGTGAGGTCCCTTCCCCTCTTGAACGTCGGCCGACTGCTCGGGGGGCACCCGCTTCTGTTGGAGCTTGCTCGCGCGGCGAATCGCGCCTCCTCCGACCCCGAGTACTTCAGGGACGCCCGTCTCTTCCTTGAGGAGCAGGTGTACAACGAGCTGTCTGGACGCGAGCGGATGGCGATGAAACTCGCCTCCCTGTACTCCGTCCCAGTGCCCCGCGCGGCCCTCTTCGTGTCGCCCGATGTCTCCCAAGACCTCGTCCTGTCCCTCCGGGACAAATCACTACTGCGGGACGTAGGAGAGAATCGGTTCGAGGTACATGACACAATCCGCGAGTTCTTCGTAGGAACGCTGACTCCCAACGAGCGACGACGGTTGAGTGCTTCTGCCGTGGACTACCTTCGCTCTTGGGCGGCGGAGTTGGAGGAATCTCGGGATTTTCAGGATCGCGTGAAGTGTCTTTCAAATGCTCTCGAAATAGCGCCGCCTGAGTCGCGGCCCGAACTCTTCGAGGACGTCGGCGATGCCAACCTCCAGCTGGGGGATCTCCCGTCCGCCGTGGTTGCATACAAGGAGGCCCTGACGCGAGCAGGAGAGGCTGAATTCGTGGCTCGGCTGCATCGAAAGACGGCTTCAGCCCTCGGGCGCCGAGGGGATGTCACTCCAGCGTTGGAGGAAGCGGAACGAGGACTCGCTGCGGTTGGAGGACACATCTCGGCCGAGGAAGGCTGGCTCGCTCTACTCAAGGCCCGCTTTCTAATGGATCAAGGTCGCGGATGGCAGGAGGCCAGACCCTTGACCGAGTCTGCTCTCACTGTCTTCCGAAAGCTTGAGGAGCGGCGCGGTCAGGTGGAGGCTCTCGTTCAACTCGCATTGTTCGTGGTGCACTCCTTTCATCTCAATCCTGAAGGAGAGCACGAAGAGTCATCCATTGCCGAACGGCTAATACAGGAAGCATCCGGCATTTCGGAGGAACTCGGGGATGAGGGGCTCTCCCTTGAGGTTCGTCTCATGCTTGTGCACTACTACACGCAGCACACTGCGGGCGAGGCACACCGAGCGGAAGAACACATTGCGGCCATTGAGCGCGTTGGGACGACGACGAAGGAACCCACTGTTCTGCTAATGGCCCTCCTGCTCAGGGGGTGGTACGAGCTCGAATTCCGGGCGGAGTGTGCAGTTGTCAACACCCTCTTTCAGGATGCGATTGCCCTTGCCCGCAAGACACACGACGTGGCGGCGCTTGCGTCGGCTACTGCAGGCCTCGCGCTTCTATCGTTCTTCCAGGGGCGAATCGCGGAATGCCGTACGGCGTTGTGGCGGTGGCTTCATGCAACCCACCGGCTGGGTGTGAGGAACTTGATCGGCGTACCCGGCCGCTTGACTACCCCCGACGAAGCCCAATGGCATATAGCGGAGTGCTCTCTCCTTCTGGAGGACCTGGCAGGATTCCATGGCGTGGAGAGGTTCTTCAGGGAATCCAAACCGGTGCTCAACTTCGTAAATGCGGTCCGAGCCATCGGACTTCTGCTCGCGGGTCACCTCACCGAGTCCTTACGACTGTTTGAGGAAGCGGAACGATACTCGGAACGACAGTGGCGCGTTGCTCCCGGTTCCCATCTGTACGCGCATGTGGTTTACTTCTACCATGGCGTTGTGCTCTTGGCCGTGGGCCATACTCGGGAAGGAGCTGAGCGAATCTCCCGTGCTAGACAGATTCTCTCCGATTGCGGCCTTAAGGCCCATTTGGCCGTCTTGCCGGAACACGAACGGCGGCTTGGTGAGGTGTTCCGGAAGCACCTGCAGGGTCGAGCAGCCCCTTAAGGGAAGATCTCCGTTCGGCACCGGCCAGAGGAGTGAGCGAAGGAATGCCCAGGTCAACGGGAAGATTCAGGCTTTCTCAGATGGCCGACCCGTTGATGAGCATAGTTCATCAAAGAGCCCATCTTCCGGTCCATGGGACTACCAGAAGGGGGCTTACGGCCGTGACCTGCCACACGATGCCCTTTACCTAGCAGCCCCTGCCCAGAGCGAGGAAGTAGTGGACCCACCGGGAGTCGTCCCCGGGGCTTCCGCCTATTTCGAGAGACACTAGGTGTCCCGCCTTGCGAAGGCCGCGACTTCCGCTGATCTATCGGCGCATATAGCTCTCTCATTCCCATGATGTCCATCCTGCAAGGGAAGCCCTAGGTCTGTGGGCTTGGTTCCCAGACTCTAAGCCGAGAGAGGAAGCCGTTGGGGGGATTCGAACCCCCGGCCTACGCCTTCCTGGGGGAGAGGGGCTACGTCTAAACAACATGACATTCTCCCTCTCGCCTTACCAAGGCGTCGCTCTACCGGCTGAGCCACAACGGCATGCACAAGACCTCATCAAACAAGCCCTCTCCTTATAGATTTGCCGAGGAGGGTCTGGCCTGCCTACAGTTAAGTAAGGGCACCATTCATTATCGGACCATGAAGGAGGCCCTGACGAGCTTCGACATCCGAGTCCTCTCAAGGGAACTCTCCGAGATCCAGGGAGCCTACTTAGACAAAGTCTACCAGAGGGGCTCCTCCTTCGTACTGAAGTTCAACCTCCCCAGAGTCGGGCGACGAGAGGTTTACATAGAGCCTGGAAAGTGGCTGTACGTCGGGAAAGATCTGGAGAAGGGGCCAGAACCGCCCGCTCTGGCGCAGAGCCTGCGGAAGGTCCTGAGCAACGCAGTTCTCCGAGAGGTCACCCAGCGGGGATTCGACAGGATAGTCTCACTCCGGTTCGAACGGGAAGCGGAGTACACCCTCGTCCTTGAGATGTTCGGGAGCGGAAACCTCGTCCTCTTGAGGGACACCGAGGTGATGCACGCCTTCCGATACGGCAAGTGGAAGACCCGAGAGGTCCGGAGAGGGCGTACCTATCTCCCCCCACCCGCCTTCACCGATCCTACTGACCTGGATCTGGAACACTTCAAGGAGATTCTTGGAGACCGCCAAGGTGCCCTGGTGAGAGTTCTTGCATCGGGATTGGGACTGGGAGGACTCTACGCTGAGGAGACCTGCTTGAGGGCTGGCGTCTCGAAGGAGACCCCGGTACGGCGACTCGGAACAGATGAGATTGAGGCCGTTTTCGAGGCAATATCCGGGCTGCTGGATCAACTGGAGAGCCCCCAGCCTCAGGTCGTCCTGGAGGGAACGCCCGTGGACGTGATCCCCTTCCCTCTGCACGTCTATGAGGGTCGTGAGAGCAAGGAGTTCTCCACCATGAGCGAGGCGATAAAGCTGTTCGTTGAGTCATTAGGGCGGGAGAAGCCCGTTGATGAGACTGCGGAGAAGCTGGGGAGGCGCATCAGGAGGCAAGAGGCCGCCTTGCGGGACATGGAGGCCGAGATCGAGAGACTTGGGATGGCGGCCGACTACCTCTACGGCGACTACCAGAAGGTGGACAGGCTCCTGAGGTCTGCCCGAGAGGGGACACTCCTTGACGGGGTGGACAGGGTTAAGAGAGTACTTCGAATCGAGTCGCAGGACGTCGAATTGGAGCTCGACTACGAGCTGGATGTGGATCAGAACGCCAAGCTCCTCTACGAGACGAGAAAGGTCCTTATGAACAAAGTCGTCGGCGTGCGAAGGGCCCTAGAGGAGAGTCGTGAAGGCCTGGACAGGGCGCAGACTGCAGGCCCGCGGTTGGTGGAGAAGCCACGCTTCAGGACCCCCAAGAGGTTCTGGTTTGATGCCTATCGTTGGAGCCTCACCAGCGGGGGCTACCTAATCCTCGGGGGCCGCGATGCCCGGTCCAATGAGAAGCTCGTCAGGAAACATCTGGAACCCGGGGACAGATACTGCCATGCAGATCTAACCGGAGCCCCCAGCGTCATCCTCAAGGACGGATCGAAGGCGAGTGAGGAGGACCTGAAGGAAGCGTGTCGGTTCGCACTCGTCTTCTCGAAGGCTTGGAAGGCAGGTGTGGGGTCCGGGAGCGCCTACTGGGTTACGCCGGAACAGGTGAGCAAGACAGCGCAGAGCGGAGAGTACCTGCGGACAGGATCCTTCGTCATCCGCGGCCGGCGTAACTACTTCCACAATCTCTCCCTGGCACTGGGGGTCGGTCTCGTCGAACGAGAGGGGGTCCAGAGAGTCATCTCAGCCGACCCCTCGACCATGAAGAAGTTGGCGGACTCCTACGTTGTCTTGGAGCCGGCCGGGGTCCTCGGACGTGCTATCTTGGTCCGGCACTTGTCCGAGGCCTTCCAGGTACCGCCGGAGGAGGTGGACAGGGTCCTCCCTGCCGGCGAGTTTGTGCTTCGCCTGTCGCGGGGCCTGGAACTCCGTCTCGGTGAGAAGGATTAAGGCGGGTTCCCCCTAGGCCAGACTAGGGAAGGAGGGAGGTCCGATGACCCTATGACGAGCTTGACACAGAGATCATACGGCATCTCAACCAGAGTGGCAGGATGAGCTTCAGGGACATGGCGCATCAGCTGGGAGTCTCCACCAGCACAATCTCCTCCCGCGTGAAGCACATGGAGGATGACGGAGTCATCAGGGGTTACGCCCCTCTGGTGGACCAGCAGAAGGTGGGATTCGACCTTCCCGTCGTCGTCGGCCTCCGCATTTCCAAGGGGAAGCTGCTCTAGGTTCAACGCGCCATCGCCAGGGACCCGCGGGTGTACGGTGTGTACGACGTGACGGGGGAATGGGACTCCATCGTCATGGCGAGGTTTCGGAACACATCTGAGCTTGACGAATTCATCAAGGGAGTCCTCTCTCAGCAGTACGTGGAGAGGACCTACACTCAGGTGGTCCTCAACACCGTGAAAGACGAGAAGAGGGTGCTGCTCTAGGACTCCTCGTCCTCCTTTGACCGAGGACTATCGGGTGGCGGGATCTCCTCCGGAGTAATTCGCGTCTCCTTCTCTGCGGCCTCCAGCACCTTCTCGAGTTCCGCCCGTTCGGGCAGAGGGCCCAGGACATCCTCGGCCTTGCCGAGGACCTTCTCTAGGTCCTTGAAGGTCGCAATTTCCCTCTCCGGGACCTCCTTCGTTATCCCCAGGTACTCGGAGATTCCGTCGACCATCCGCGAGATCTCGAAGGGGAAGATAATCTTCGTGGACTGGCCATCGCCCACGGACTTGAGGGTATCCATGGCGAGAACGGCTATGGACTTCGTGTCCAGGGAGGAGGCTCCCAACGAGAGGATCCGAAGCTTCTGAGCCTCTCCCTGCCATGCGAGAATGGTTGCCAGCCTCTGGCCCTCAGCCTCTAGGACCCTAGCCTGGCGCAATCCCTCGGCTTCCAGGATCCTGGCCCGCTTCTGTCCCTCGGCCACCAGGATGGCGGAGCGCTTCTCGCCGTCGGCCCTGAGGATGGCCGCCCGCCGCTCCCTCTCCGCCGCCGTCTGCTCCTCCATGGCGGCCTTGACGGGGCGCGCCGGGTCGACCTCCCGAATCTCCACGGCCTCCACACGGACGCCCCAGGCATCGGTGGCCGTGTCGAGGAGATCCCTGAGCTTGAGGTTAATCGAGTGCCTGTTGTACAGGACCTCATCGAGTTCCATGTCTCCGATGATGGACCTCAGAGTGGTCTGGGCGAGAGCCACCGTGGCCGTTCTGTAGTTCGTGACCTCGAAGTAGGCCTTCGCGGGGTCGATGACCTTGATGTAGATGATGGCATCCACGTTGGTTGGGGAGTTGTCCTTGGTGATGACCTCCTGGCGCGGAACGTCGAGGACTTGGGTCCTCAGATCGAGCTTCGTGACTTGTGTGACGAGGGGCGCGACAAGGTTGAACCCTGGGTTCAGGGGCGGGGGCTTGTACTTCCCCAGGACCACCTTGAGGCCCTGCTCGTAAGGTTGGATAATCCTAACGGCCAGCATGAACAGAACTACGACAACGAAAAGTATCAGGATGGCGAGGAAGAGGATCACCTCGCCGGGAATCTGAGCCGAGATGTCAATCAAGAGGCTCGAGGTCAGTGCAGCCGTAGCCCAGGCTTCAATCTTCTTTCCAAACATTCTTTCACTTCTCCTCCCCTGCGGATTCAGACTCACCTTCTGCCGGTTGCTCCCCAACCTTCTCAACTGTGACGTGGACCCCTCTACTGCCTACGACTTGGACCTTTGTCCCCTCGGGAATGGGGGAAAGGGCGGTGGCACTCCACACCTGATTCTCGATATTCACCTTGCCCTCTATAGAGTCCGGCACTACCCTCCTGACCACGACCCCCCTCCTGCCGACGAGGGATCCTCCAACCGTAGTTACAGGAGGAGAGGGCGGGGCCAATCTCTGGTACAGCAGGATGACGACGTAGGTGAGAGGGGCGCCAACAGCGATCGCAATTATCGGAGCTAACGGAGTGAAGAAGAAGTTGGGTACGAAGAGGCCAAGAACTCCCAGGATGATCAGGACGGTGGCAGGGATGCCGATGAAGAAGCCGGGGGCTGCGGCCTCAACCAGGAGTAGCACGATGCCGACTACGAGAAAGGTGAGCGCCAAGACAAGGTCTGCCTCGACCATCCCCTGGTGTAACGGGGGAGGTCTTAAAAGTGTTGCTTGACGACTACCCCAAATCCATGACAACGACGTCTCGAATGGCCTTCATTCCCTGAAAAGGTAGGAGGATTCTCCCTTTGGGGTCGAGGCGGTAGGCCCTGTGATCGACGTCCTCGGATGGGGTCACTAGGACATCCTGGACGTGTCCGTTCCTAGTGTCCACAACGAAGTTCTCGATGACACCCAGGATCCGTCCGTCGTTGGTCATGACGGTCTTTCCAGTAAGTTCTGTAACGAACCTCTTCATCCCATCACCTTCTGAGGGAGGCAACATCCACTATCCCATATATTAGCCTGCCGGGAACGGGCCCTACTCGCTGGTTCCGTACTCCTCCGCGCCCATGAGGTGGAGAGACACGTAGGGCTCATCGCCCACAACCCAGCTATCGTGACCCGGTGGCACCCAGAACACGTCTCCGGCGCTCACCTCGATGCGACTCCCATCGTCCATGGCAATCATCGCCCGGCCCGAGAGAACTAGGCCCACGTGCTCCACCCGACAGCTCTTTTCTCCCTTGGCTGCCCCTACGTGCTCCGACCACTTCCAGCCCGGGGCGTAGCTCGCTCGACCCAGGGTCAGTCCCCCGATGTGTACCACCTCGAACCTCCCTTGGTCGAACTCTCGCACCTCATCCGGCTTCTCAAAGCGCTTGATCTGAAATTCCACTCAGGACCCCCGTCCTTGGAACGGGACGGTTGTATTAATCAACGTCCGAGAGGAGGGAGAACCCCGGAACTAGGGGTCGGTTCCGAGCCTTGAGGGCGGTTACCTGTAGTATCCGAGGACCTCTTCCCTTGGCTTTCGTGCGGCCCGTTTCTGCAGGTCCTCACCTATCTGCTCATACAGCTTGACGGTGTCCTCGTCAACGGAGGGGAAGACGGTGCCTCTAGCACTGCTGAAGTGTTTGGCCTGTACCAAGACGGCGTCGCGGTTCTCGCGGAGCGCGTGCATGGCTGCCTCTCTGCACAGTGCAGCGAGGTCAGCTCCCACATATCCCTCGAGCTCTGTGGCGAGTTCCTCGAGCTTCACGTCGGTATCCAGAGGCATGTTCCTCGTGTGGACACCAAGAATCTCAAGCCTCGCCTCCTCGTCGGGGACTGGAATCATAACCAGTCTATCGAAGCGACCTGGCCTGAGAAGGGCGGGGTCGAGCATGTCTGGTCGGTTCGTCGCACCGATGGTGACCACACCCTCCATAGTCTCCAGACCGTCCAGCGAGGTTAGGAGCTGGTTCACCAGGCGCTCGCTGACCCCGGAGTCACCCATGACAGCACCGCGTCGGGGCGTCAGAGCGTCGATCTCGTCCAGAAACACCACGCAGGGAGCGACCTGCTTCGCCTTCTTGAAGATCTGACGGATCGCCTTCTCACTCTCTCCGACCCACTTGGACATTACCTCCGGGCCCTTGATAGAGATGAAGTTGGCCTCAGACTCCGTGGCGACCGCTTTAGCTAGGAGCGTCTTTCCAGTCCCGGGAGGTCCGTAAAGGAGGATCCCCCGCGGAGGTGTGATTCCCATGCGCCGGAAGGAGTCGGGATCCTTGATCGGCATCTCCACCGCCTCGACCAGCTGGTTCTTGACGTCGTGAAGGCCGCCAACATCCTCCCAGCCCACTCTGGGTATCTCCACGAGGACCTCCCTGAGAGCGCTGGGCTCGACCTCCTTGAGGGCCTCCCTAAAGTCCTCCTTGATGACCCTCATCTTCTCTAGGATCTCGGCGGGGATTGGCTGGTCCAGGTCGATCTCCGGCAGGTAGCGTCGAAGGGCCTTCATGGCGGCCTCCCTAGCCAGGGCGGCTAGGTCGGCCCCGACGAAGCCATGGGTGATGTTGGCCAACCCCTCCAAGAGGGCATCCCTGTCCTCCTCGCTGCCCTCGAAGGGCATGCCTCGCGTGTGAATCTGAAGGATCTCCTTTCGGCCTTCTCTATCGGGCACTCCTATCTCAATCTCCCTGTCGAAGCGTCCAGGCCTCCGGAGGGCTGGGTCGATGGCATCCTCTCTGTTGGTGGCACCGATGACGATGACCTGACCCCTGCCGCTGAGACCGTCCATGAGGGTCAAGAGCTGTGCCACCACGCGCCTCTCGACCTCCCCAGTCACCTCCTCCCTACGGGGGGCGATAGAATCCAGCTCATCAATGAACAGCACGGAGGGGGCGTTCTTCTGGGCCTCCTCAAACTTCTCCCGGAGACGCTCCTCGGACTGGCCGTAGTACTTCGACATTATCTCGGGGCCCTGGATGGAGTAGAAGTTTGCCCCCGCCTCGTTGGCCACCGCCTTGGCGATGAGGGTCTTCCCCGTTCCTGGCGGGCCGTACAGCAGGACCCCCTTGGGGGGATCTATGCCCAGGCGCTCGAAAAGTTCTGGGTGTTTCAGCGGGAGTTCGATCATCTCCCGGACCCTCATCAGCTCCTCGTGGAGGCCTCCGATGTCCTCATACGTGATCGTCGGAGCGAGGACCTCGCCCTCCTTGATCGGCTCCTCTTTCATCTCAATGAGGGACTCCTCGGAGACCTGGACGATGCCTCGGGGCGTCGTTCGAATGACCATAAAGGGCAAGGCACCCCCCATGAGGGCGATACCCGGGACGATGACCACATCTCCCTTGACCACCGGGCGCTTCAGCAACCCCCGCTTCACGAAGTTCTCGATGCCCTGGCCGAAACTCACCTTGTGGCCCTCGCTGATGATCGGTGCTATCGTAACCCGCTGGGCGGCCTGTACCTCCGCCTTCTTCACCTCTACTTTGTCGCCGATGGAGACGCCGAGGTTCCGGCGCACCAGGCCGTCCACCCTTATGATGCCCTTCCCCTCGTCCTCCTGCATGGTTCGGAATAGTTTGGCGGCAGTGCTCTTCTTGCCAACTATCTCGATGATCTCCCCAACGTCGACGCCCAGGGCCATCCTGGTCCGAGTGTCTACACGGCCCCTGCCGAGTCCAACGTCCGACTGAGGCGCTTCGGCTACTTTGAGAATGACCCTGTCAGGCATTGCCCTGCACTAGCTTTCAGGCCATATATGACGATTTGGGTCACCTCTGCGTAACTGATAATGCTCAAGCGGTGGTGGTGCTGGAGTCCTGTTCCTCCAAGGCCTCGGACAGGGTCATCTCGCCTCGGGCAACCCTCTTGGCCAGCTCCTTGGATATGGTCAGCTTCCCTCCTGAACGGATCCTGCTCCTCTTCTGTATGTTTCTCAGCTCGCCATCGGTGGGGAAGATGTCATACCTGGTCTCGGCCTCCACTCCTCTAGCCGTGGCGATGTTCGTGGCGGACTCAATGTTGCGAGCGTCGTCCCTTCGCCTGTCCCTGCGGGTGGTCCCCCTCTCGTCCACTATCTCCGCCCTGACCCCAGTCTCGGACAGGGCGTTGAGTATCCTGTTCCTGTTGGTTGGGTCGCCGTGGCCGATGCGTACGGTGAAGACCTCTCCGTCGTAGTTCCTCAGCACTCCCAGAAGGATGTCCCGGACGGCCTCCGGTGAGGAAGCCGTGCGACTCTCAATCACCTCACCGTCTCCGAGAATCGCAACGCCGGGCCTGGGGCCGGGATCCACCCCGACGATGACCTCTCGGTACGAGGTAACTCCTCGCAGGATCTGGAGGGCCTGGGAAACCGCATCCTCCACATCGTCGCACTGGACCCGGGGTTCGAAGTCGATCTGGTGGGCCTCCTCAGGCGAGGTCAGCACTACGGCGACCTCCGCTGGCACCGGCTCGTTGAAGGACAGGCTCGCGAAGGGGATGTCTCTCTCCTTGAGGACCGAGACCAGGTCGTGGTAGAGCCGGAAGTCGGTAGTCAGGAGCCCCAGCATGCTTCCCATCCGGTCCTGGAGAGGGCGTTCACCCATAAAGGTTTGAACATGGTGACACCCTACGGAGGGCTCTTCTTGCTGCCAGTATAGTCTCCGAGAGAATCACCTAGCTTCCTCAACAGCTTCTTCTCCTCCGACGACAGCTTTTCCGGAGTCGCCACAAGAATCCTAACGAGCTGGTCCCCTCGGCCGCTCGCTTCCAGGTCCGGGAGGCCCTTCCCGCGGAGGCGGAAGACGGTGTGGCTCTGGGTCCCCGGAGGTATCTTCAGGGTGGCGGTCCCTGTGAGGGTAGGGACGCTGATCTCTGCCCCGAGGGAAGCCTGCGTGTAGGTGATGGGCACATCCACCAGAAGGTCTCTCCCACTCCGCTGAAAGGTCTCGTGCTTCTCGAGGTGGAGGACAATGTAGAGGTCACCAGCCGGTCCACCACGCTCCCCCGCCTCTCCCTTCCCCGGTATCCTAAGGCTGAGGCCGTCATAGGCCCCCCGGGGGATGACCACCGCCACCTTGGAGGTCTTCTGCAATAGGCCGCTCCCCCCGCACGTCTCGCACGGAGTTGTCGGCCACTCACCACGACCTCCGCACTTGGAGCAGGGCGTTATAGTAATCATCTGGCTGAAGCCCCTACGCCGGATGTCGCGATACTCTCCAGTCCCGTTGCACTGAGGGCAGGTAGTCATGTCGCCACCCTCAGCACCCGATCCGTCGCAGGCGTGGCATGTGACCTCTCGTGGAACATCCACGACCTGCTTGCTGCCCTTAACGACATCCTCTAGGCTCACCGTCACGTCCATCCTCAGGTCCCTGCCGCGGGCACGACGATAGCCCCCGCTAGACCTGCGGAAGAATTCCTCGAAAAGGCTGCCTCCCGAGCGGCCGCCGAAGTTGCGGAAGAGGTCCCTGAAAATGGTGTTGCCGAAGATGTCCTCTATGTCGCCGAAGTGGGTGAAGTCGGACCAGTTGAAGCCACCGCCGCCGAAGGTGGTCCCCAGTCCATCGTGGCCGAAGCGATCGTACATCGACCGCTTCTCGTTGTCCATCATCACCTCGTAGGCCTCGGAGAGCTCCTTGAACTTCCCCTCCGCCTCCTTCGGGTTGTCCTTGTTGAGGTCGGGATGGTACTTCTTCGCCAGTCGGCGATACGCGCGCTTAATCTCGTCCTTGGATGCTTTCCGTGGCACTCCTAGGACGTCGTAGTAGTCCCTCTTCGCCATGCAGCCCCATTGAATCTAGGCACGCCGGAATAAAAGTTTCCTACTCCTTCTCGTCACTTACATCCTCGAACTCGGCGTCCACCACGTCTTCCTTGGACGCCTCCTCCTGCCCCTCTGCCTCTTCAGCCTTCTCCGCCTGGGCCTTCTGATAGACCTCCACCCCCACCTTCTGGGCCTCCTCACTCAGCGATTCGAGGGCCTCCTTGAGCTTCTGTATGTCGTCGGTCTCCATGGCCTTCTTTAGGTCCTCGAGCTTCTCCTCCACGCCCTTCCTGGTAGCCTCGCTGACCTTGTCGCCCATCTCCTTCAGCATCTTCTCAGTGCTGTAGACCATGGCGTCGGCCTGGTTCCTGGTATCGGCCAGCTCTCGCCTCCTTCTGTCCTGTTCGGCGTACTTCTCGGCGTCCTTCATCATACGGTCCTTCTCTTCGTCCGAGAGGCGCTGCGGGGCCGTGATAGTCAGCTTCTCCTCCTTTCCCGTACCAAGGTCTTTGGCAGAGACGTGGAGGATCCCACTGGCGTCGATGTCATAGGTGACCTCGATCTGAGGCACCCCCCTTGGCGCAGGAGGAATGCCCGTCAGGTGGAACCTACCCAGCGAGATGTTGTCCCCTGCCATGGGCCTTTCACCCTGAAGGACGTGAATCTCCACCGTCGTCTGGCCGTCCTGGGCCGTCGTGAAGACCTGGTTCTTCTTCACTGGGATGGTAGTGTTCCGGTCGATGAGCCTGGTGAAGACCGCACCAAGCGTCTCTACGCCCAGGCTCAGGGGGGTCACATCCAGAAGAAGGATGTCCTTTACATCGCCCGCGAGGACTCCTCCCTGAATGGCGGCTCCCATGGCGACGCACTGCATGGGATCCACCCCTCGCTCGGCCTTCCTGCCTATGAGCTTCTCGAAGTGGTCCCTTACCACGGGCATCCGAGTGGGACCGCCGACGAGGATCACGTGTTGCACGTCCTGGTACTTCCACTTGGCGTCCTTGAACGCCTGCTCGATGGGGCCCACGGTCTTGGTGAGGACCGGCTCCACCAGTTGCTCCAGCTTCGCCCGGGTCAGCTCTATCTCAAGATGGACCGGCTTCTCTCCCCTCTGGGCTATGAAGGGCAGGTTGATACTGGTGGTGGTCGTTCCGGAGAGCTCTATCTTCGCCTTCTCGGCGGCATCCCTGACCCGCTGCATGGCGTTGTTGTCGCCTTTGAGGTCCACGCCCTCTTTCTTCTTGAATCCGGCAATAACGTACTCGATGATGGCGGTGTCCATGTCCAGGCCGCCGAGGCGGGTGTCCCCGTTGGTGCTCACGACCTCGAAGACGCCCTCCCCAATCTCCATCAGCGTGACGTCGAAGGTCCCGCCCCCCAGGTCCAGGACCGCGACCTTTGCCTCGCCCTCCTTGTCAAGCCCGTAGGCGAAGGCGGCGGCCGTGGGCTCGTTGATTAGGCGTTGGACCTCCAGGCCGGCTATGGCTCCAGCATCCTTGGTAGCCTGTCTCTGATTGTCGTTGAAATAAGCGGGAACCGTTATGACGGCTTGTTTCACCTCGTCACCGAGGAAGGCCTCGGCATCGGTCTTAATCTTCCTCAGGATCATGGAAGAGATCTCCTGGGGCGTGTACTTCTTCCCGTCAACCTGCACCGTGGCGTCCGTGCCCATCTTCCGTTTTATCTGCAGGATGGTCCCATCGGGGTTGAGGACGGCCTGTCTCTTGGCAGGCTCTCCGGCAAGGACGTCACCCTCTTTGGTGAAAGCAACGACCGATGGGAACATCTTGCCCCCGTAGGTGCTGCCTTCGGCACTGGGTATGATGACGGGTCGGTCGCCGCGCATGACGGCCGCCTCTGAGTTCGTTGTCCCCAGATCTATCCCAATAATCTTAGCCACTCTCTTCACCTCCACCTCTGCTGACCAACACCTGGGAGGGGCGCAGTATCCTGTCCTGCAGACGGTAGCCCTTCTGGAGGACCTCCATCACCCGTCCCTCCTTCTCCTTACCTTCCACGTAGCCAACGGCCTCGTGGAGGTAGGGGTCGAACATCCCTTCCATGGCCCCAATCTCCTCCAGGCCTTCCGCCTCGAGGGCCTTCATGAGGTTGTCGTAGACCATTCTCACGCCGTTGACGAAGTCATCGTCTCTATCCTTCATAGACGTTAACGCCAGCTCGAGCTCATCCACGACCGGAAGGAGCCTCTTCAGGAAGGCGGCGTTAGCGTAGCGGCTGAACTCCCGCTTCTCCCTCTCGTTGCTCTTTCTCAGGTTCTCGACCTCGGCCTGAAGGTACGCCAACCTGTGAAGGAGTTCCTCGACCCTGCTCTCCTTGCCCTTCAGCTCCTCCTGGAGGGTCCTGAGCTGCGACTCCAGCTCCTTCTTGGTCACGGCCCTGGACCTCTTCGCTTTGGAGGCTTGCTTAGGCAAGGTCACCTCCCCTTCTGAGGGGCGGGGCAGGGGACTTCCTGGACCTCAGAACTCCCCTTCACCCATGCCGCCCATGCCGCCCATTCCACCGGGCCCTCCAGGACCTCCTGGAGGCATCTCAGGTGCAGTGGTCTTGGCGGCTATGACGTCGTCTATCCGAAGGATCATGACCGCCGCATCGGTGGCGGAGTCGATGGCCTGGGTTCCGACCCGAATGGGCTCGAGGACCCTCTCCTTGGTCATGTCCGTGATCTTACCAGTGAAGACGTTGAGGCCAGCGTTCTTCTGGCCCTTCTTGTGGGCCTTTCTCAGGTCGATTAGCGTGTCTATGGGGTCCAGGCCGGCATTCTCCGCCAGGGTTCGTGGGACAGCCTCCACGGCGTCGGCAAACGCCTCGAGGGCTATCTGCTCCCTGCCGCCAACGCTGGGGGCGTAGTTGCGAAGCGCGATGGCGACCTCCATGGCCGATGAGCCCCCGCCGGAGATCATCTTGCCGTCCTCGATGGCCACTGCCACTACTGAGTTGGCGTCGATGATGGATCTCTCCACCTCGTCCACCACGTGCTCCGTCCCGCCGCGGATCAGGATGGAGACCGCCTTGGGATTCTTGCAGCCCGTGATGAAGGTCATCTTGTCGTCGCCGATCTTCTTCTCGTAGACCTCCTTGGCGGCCCCGAGGTCGTCCTTGGAGAGCTCGTCTAGCTTCGTAACAACACGACCGCCCGTAGCCTTCGCTAGCTTCTCCATGTCGGACTTCTTCACCCGGCGAACGGCGTAGACGCCCTCCTTCGATAGGTAGTGCTGGGCCAGGTCATCGATACCTTTCTGGCAGAGGAGGACATTGGCACCGCTCTTCTTCACCGTGTCCACCATCTTTCGTATCATGTTCTCCTCCTCCTGGAGGAAGGCCTGCAACTGTGCTGGATCGGATATCTCGATGCGGGCGTCGAACTCGGTCTTCTTGACCTCCAGCGCAACGTCCACCAGGGCGACCTTGGCGTTCTTGACGCTCTGGGGCATGCCGGTGTGGACCCTCTCCTTGTCGATGATTATTCCTTCCACGACCTCAGTGTCGGAGATGGTCCCTCCCTGCTTCTTCGTAATCTGGATGTTGTCGTCGTCCACTTCCCACTTGGAGCCTACCTTCTCGGCCACCGCTTTAACCGCGCCAACAGCGACGTCAGCCAGGTGTTCCCTGTGGGCCGCCGCGCTCTTGCTGATCATGGCGGTCATGGCGATGTCTTTCAGTTTCTGACCGTCGTTGAAGGAGACCTTCTGGGCGACCTTCTGAAGAACCTCTCGGGCCTTCTCAGCGGCCATCCTGTAGCCCTGGGCGATGACGGTGGGGTGGACGTTCTGCTCCACCAGCTCCTCCGCCCTCTTCAGGAGCTCACCTGCGAGGACCACAGCCGTCGTTGTCCCGTCGCCACACTCCTCGTCCTGGGTCTTGGCGACCTCTACGAGCATCTTGGCGGCCGGATGCTCGATGTCGATCTCCTTCAGGATTGTGACGCCGTCGTTGGTGATGACCACGTCTCCCAGGCTGTCCACCAGCATCTTGTCCATGCCGCGAGGGCCTAGTGTTGATCTCACCGCGTCGGCTACAGCCTTTGCCGCTGCGATGTTGTTGAACTGCGCGCCTTTGCCTCTATCCCTCCTGGTGCCCTCCTTCAGCACGAGGATGGGGGTTCCTCCCGATATCATATCTGCTTTCCTCCTAGCCAATTGAATGTGCTTCTTCCGTCTATGTTAGACCTTCTATATAAGCGTAACGCTACACACGGAGGTGGTCTTGAGGCACGCTCCGGCCCTCAACCTTAAAAGGTTGGTGGTCAACTAGGACGCTCCGTGAGGAGAATTCTGGCAAGGGCCGCTGAGGAGACACACCGCGCCATCCACAGGCTCCCGAGGGAGCGATGGGGCGACGTCGTCGGGAGAGGGGCCGATGGGGCTCCGACTGTCCGGGTGGACAGGGTGGCCGAGGATACCGTGCGAAGGGTCCTAGGGGAGGCCGACCAGGAGCTGAACTTCCTGAGTGAGGAGTCGGAGTTCATAGACATGGGACACGAGCTGACGGCCGTGGTGGATCCTGTCGACGGCACACACAACGCCCTAGCGGGACTGCCAGACTTCTCCGTCTCCATAGCCATATGTGAGGGGGACCTGGCGGGCGGACGCTACGGAATCGTGAGGGACCTGACAAGCGGGAGAACCTTCGAGGCGGAGAAGGGTCGAGGGGCCTGGATGGACGGTCAGAGAATCAGGGTCAGATCCTATTCTCCCGAGACCTCCCTCTTCACCATATACCTTGGACGCCGGGCCCATGAGAAGGCCTTCCAGCTGGCCGGAATCTGTCGTAGGGTCAGGAACCTGGGGGCGGCTTCCCTGGACATGTGTCTGGTGGCATCTGGCTCCGCCGACCTTTATTACATGAACTCCAAGGTCAAGAACCGAGAACTCAGAATCGTGGATGTGGCGGCCAGCTGTCTCATCGTCCGGGAGGCGGGAGGAGAGGTTTATGACTTAGGAGGAGATGCACTGAATATGCCCCTCGACCCCACCCACCGCTCCAACATGTTCGCTCTGGGAGACCAGGAGCTGCTCGAGGTGGTGCTCTGAGGTTCGGTCTGACGGCCAATCCCAAGTCGTCCAAGGCCGTGGACTCCGCCAAGAAGGTACTTGAGGTTCTGAGGCAGGAACACAAAGTCCTAATCGAGGAGGACCTGGCTCAGGTCCTGGGGGAGAAGGGGTCAAGCCTGGATACGATGAGCATCGACATCCTGGTGACGGTGGGCGGCGATGGAACAATCCTGAGGGCCATGCAGCTCGGAGACTTCGAGATCCTCGGCGTCAACATCAGTCGTGTGGGCTTCCTCACCGAGGTGGGAATGGATGGTCTCCAGGGGGCCCTCCAGCGCCTGGCAGAGGGCGAGTTCGTCATAGACGAGAGGATCAAGCTGAAGGTTGTGGTAGACGGCAAAAGACTGCCGGACTGTGTCAACGAGGCTGTAATCCACACGGCCAGCCTTGCGAAGGTCCGGAGCTTCAGGGTCTCGGCCGATGGCGAGACTGTGGCCACTGTGGAGGGGGATGGTATCATCGTGGCCACTCCCACCGGCTCCACTGCCTACTCGATGTCCGCCGGTGGCCCCATCCTGGACCCTAGGGTTAAGGCCTTCGTCATTACGGCCCTGGCACCCTTCCGTCAGACGCTCCGCCCGACGGTGGTCCCCGCCGAGGGGAGAATTGAGGTGGAACTCCTGGACCGCGGACCGTGCGTAATGGTCCTCGACGGCCAGCAGGAGATCAAGCTGCCTGGCAGGGCCAAGGTGAACTTCACCGTATCGGAGAAGCGGGCCAGATTCGTAAGGTTCGCCAAGGCCTTCTACGCGAGGGTTAACGAGAAGCTAACAGAAGGCCTGCGTTCGTGAGGAGAAGGGTCGAGGCCATCCGGGCGGACACCCTGGAGATGATTCTGGAGGCCTCTAGAGAGAGCCATCCGAATGAGTTCGGTGCCATACTGAGGGCCGAGGAGGGGGTCATCTCCGAGATCCTGCTCCTTCCGGGGACCATTGGCGGAGAGTCCCACGCCATCTTCCAGATGTACATGCTTCCCATTGACTTCAGCGTGGTCGGCACGGTCCATTCTCATCCAGGACCTGTAGCTCATCCGTCAAGCGATGATCTGGCCTTCTTTCAGAGGTTCGGCCGCGTCCATATGATCATCGCCTATCCCTACGACGAGACATCCTGGAGGGCCTGGGACCGGGAGGGCAATGCCTACGAACTGGAGGTCGTTGACCGAACCTGAAGGTACAGCTCCTCCAGACCGTCTACGACCCTCGACACGGTGAAGTTCTTCTCAACCTTCGCTCGGCCCTTTCTGCCCATGCGCCTCCTCTCCTCAGGGTTCTCCAGTAGTTGCTGGATCTTGGCCGTGATGTCCTCGGGGTTCATGGGCTCCGCCAGCAGACCCTCCACGCCATTCGTAATAACCTCCCTGACACCGGGGACGTCGGAGACCACTACGGCCTTGCCGCTGGCCATGGCTTCCAGGGCGGCGATGCCAAAGGCTTCCAGCCTCGATACTGATGGAAGAACCAACAGATCGCAGGCGGCGAAGTACTCTGGCTTCTCCGATTCAGAGACTCGGCCGACGAAAATGGCCTTGCCCTCAAGGCCCAGGGAGGAAGCCAAGCCGCTCAACCTGCTGGCGTAGTCGCCCCCTCCCACTACCAGCAGACGAGCATCCACTTCCCCCAGGGCCTGGAGGAGATACTCGATGCCTTTGTGGCGGACCAGGCGACCCACGAATAGCACCAGCGGTTCTCCCTCCCCAATGTCGTGTCGCTGCCTGATGGCGGAACCCGAGATGTGGGGACTGAACCTCTTGGTATCCACCGCGTTGGGAATCACCTTGGCATCCAGCTTCCAGAGGCTTCTAGATGTGGCGGCGTAGGTGTGGGTGGTAGCAATGACGCCCGCAGCCTGCTGCATCGCGTACGCCTCCATGGTCCTCCTGTAGAGCCCAGTCACCATGGAGCCGAAAGGAGTGGGAATCTCCAGGTCGCAGTGGTATGTCACCACTAGGGGCGTTCCGGTTCGCTTGGATGTCCGCGCCGCGAAGTAGGACGTTATGGGAGGCGGAGAGTGGGTATGGTAGAGATCGGCTGGTATCTGCTCAAGATCGTCGACCATACTGGGGGTCACCGGGGATCTGAAGAGTGTCAACATGACCTTGGATCTCTCTACAGGGATTCCACGCACCTCGTCCGTCAAGGGTACGTTGCCGTGGCGGCTCGTGACCACCGTAACCTCGTGTCCCCTGCGCTTCAGCTCCAGGGATATGTCCATGACGTGAGACTCCACCCCTCCGATGTGGGGGTGGAAGAAGGGACATACCTGCGCAATTCTCATGCTAGTATACCCTACTTCCCGGGGCCACACTCCCCTTGACCAGAGCCCCGGGGCCTATCGACGAGCCCTCCCCCACCACGGTGCCAACGTCGAAAGAGGCGTTGATGCCCGTCTTCACCCCATCGCCCATGATGATGCCTAACTTCCTGAGGCCCGTGTCCACTCTCCTTCCCCTCACGGCAACCGATATGCTCTTCCCGTCCAGCCTAAGGTTTGCCACCTTCGTCCCCGAGCCAAGGTTGCAGTCCTCGCCGATGATGCTGTCCCCCACGTAGTTGTGGTGGGGAACGTGGCTGTTGTTCATGATGATGGAGTTCTTGACCTCGCAGGCGTTCCCGACCCTGGAGTGTTTCCCGATGTACGTGGAAGGCCGGATGTAGCAGTTGGGCCCCACCACGGACGCCTCATCAAGGAAGACGGGTCCCTCGATGTAGGAACCCGATCTGACCAGGGCATCCTTGGCCACGGTCACCGGGCCCTTCAGGGTCGCACCCTCCTCGACCTCTCCGACCACCTCATCCTTCAAGTCTCCCAACAAGACCTCGTTGGCCCTCAGGAGGTCCCAGGGGTAGCCAACATCCAGCCAGGGGCCGCGAAGCTGGTGGGCGACGACATCCTCCTTCTTCAACAGGAGCTTCAGCGTATCCGTAATCTCGTACTCCCCTCGCGGGGACTTGGGGGTCTCGTCGATAAGGTCGAAGATGTCCTCATTGAAGATGTAGATGCCTGCGTTGACCCAGGCACCAGACGGCTTGGACGCCTTCTCCTCAATGGACTCCAGCCGTTCTCCCTTCACCACCACGCTGCCGAAGAGCTCTGGTCTCTCCGTCTTTGCTACAGCCATGACCGTGGAACCAGACTTGCCGTGCTTCTCGACCATCTCCCTGAGATCCTTCTCCTCGAAGATGACGTCTCCATTCAGGCACAGGAACCGACTGTCGACGTGGCCCTTCGCCAGGGCTATGGCCGCCGCCGTTCCCTCCAGGGTCTCCTGCTCCTCATAGTCCAAGGACAGACCAAGGGTCTTTCCACGACCGAAGTGTTCCTTGAGCCTCCTGCCACGCCAGCCAATGAGGATGGTAGCCTTGGAGATCTTGGAGGACTTGAGCCGGAGGAGCACATGCTCCAGATAGGGCCGTCCTGCCACGGGTAGAAGGGGCTTGGGCCGGTACGCCGTCAAAGGGCGCATCCGGGTACCTTCTCCGGCGGCCAGTATGAAGGCTCTCATCGGATCGCCCTGGAGACGGTCGAATCGAGGACACCGTATATCTCCCTTGCCCTCTCCTCTCCTCGGGCCTCGGCCGTAATCCGAATCTTCGGTTCTGTACCCGAGAGCCTCACTAGGCCCCAGCCATCGCCGAAGTCCAGTCTCCAGCCGTCGAGACGAGAGACCTCATCCACGTCGAGGGCCTCCAAGCCCTCGGCCAAAGTTCTCTCCACGAAGTTCGTCTCATCGTAGGCGACAGCCCCTCGGAGGATTGGATAGTCCGGAACGTCGCCCACCTGCTCGTTGATCCCTCCATCTTTGAGGAGGGAACATAGGTAGGCGGCTGCATACACGCCATCTGGGCAGAGGGAGAACTCGGGGAAGATCCAGGTTCCCGAGGCTTCGCCTCCCAGACCTGCCCCGAGCTCCTGGATCGCCTCCGCCACGTAGACATCACCGACCCTCGTCCGAACCACTCTGGACTTCCCTAGGATGTCCTCCAAGGCCATGGACGCGTCCACTGGCACCACTACTTTCTCAGCTCCGACGGAGCGTGCAAATAGAATCACCAGCTTCTCTCCCTTGACGAAGGAGCCCCCATCATCGACCGCGACCATGCGGTCGCCATCTCCGTCGTGAGCGATGCCGACTCCACAGGATGCCCGCCTGACCCTTGCCATCAGGTCCCCTAGGTTCTCCTCCCTTGGCTCAGCCCCCCTGCCAGGGAAAGCTCCATCGGGCTGGCAGTGAAGAGCGTGGACCTCGCATCCCATCTCACGGAGCACTAAGGGTGTCAGAAGGCTCGCGGCCCCGTTGCCGCAGTCCACGGCTACTCTGACATCGGAGGGCTCCACGGATGCCAGAATCTTCTCCTTATGTTCCCTCAGGGCGCCCTCGTAGGGAGACACATGCCCGACTCCCTGCCAGTCTAGGTAGACTGGTCCGCCCGCCACCGAGTTTTCCACCTGGGCACGCAGTCCTTCGTCGAAGGCCATGCCTGAAGGGCTCCAGAGCTTCAGTCCGTTGTACTCGGAGGGATTGTGGGAGGCGGTGACCATAGCACCACAGTCGAAGGAGGCTGCCAAGTGGGCGATGGTGGGCGTCGCAACAACGCCGCAGTCGTAGCACCGGCCCCCTCCCGAGGCGATGCCTGCCATGAGGGCGGACTGAAGAGGGAGGCCACTGGCACGGACGTCCCTACCTACAGCCACTTCATCGAACATGGTGGCTAGGGCTGTCCCCACTTGCAGGAAGAGAGCCTCGTTGACCTGTCGCGGGTAGAGACCTCGAATGCCGGAGGTCCCGAACAGCCCCATGGCCATGAATCTGCCCCAAGGATTAAGCTTTTTCACGAGTAGCATCGACGGAAGGGACGACTCGGCGAGAGCCAGACAGTGTCCAGGCTGCAAAAAGCTTAATAGTGGACACCTTTATGGCCAGGTGGCCTCATCTGGCCTGGTGTAAGGAGGGTATGATTGTGGTAATGGAACCTATAAGCGCCGAGAGAGCGATGGAAATTGCGAGGCAGAAGGGGCTCTTGCCAGGGAAGGTGAAGGGCACCAATGGCATTCAATTCACCAAGGGGAGAAACGCCCGCCTCGAGGTAATCTCCTGGGACGAGTTCCGACGGCTCCTGCAGCAGAGGGGCCTCCAGGTGTACGAGAGCGGCGGCTGGATGAAGATAATGAAGAGGTAGGCAGCCCAAGCCTGACCTAGAGATCCTCCTCCGCTCTTATCTGGGCCTCGATGGCCGCCTCCAGTAGCCTCGCTTCCTCTTCAGTCCCTTCGTAACACTGAAGGACGAGCTCCTTCGTGTAGAGCTTGAGCAGGTAGCGGTACCAGCGCTTGTGGGTGACACTCTCTCGCTCGTAGTCTGGATGACCCTTGTTGACGTAGACTACGTGCTGGTCGGCGGAGTACTGCGACCGCCACGAAACCCCGTCGGTGACGAACTCTGGGAGCGGGAGGCCCACCAGCCTTCTGGACCTGGGAGATCCGTCGCCCACCTTGGACTTGACCCTCTTTGGCGCGTGGTCGACCTGCTTTGGAGCTCTCGGAGCCGAGATGAGGATGGAGTCGGGCCTGTCCCTTACGATTTTGAAGATGTTTAGGTGTGGTAGCTCCCTGCAAACCCTGGCCAGATCCCCCTTGAGCCTGGACAGCACTCGCCTCAGCCCTATCTTCTCCCGCTGGGCGTCCTGAACCCTGATGACGCTGCTGAGCTCCTCCTCGATGGTCTTCATGGCGGCGACGAAGGCATGGTACTTCTCGTCCTGTAGGAACTGCCCCCGTTGAGGTCCCGCCAGGGTCGCCTCGTCAAACCTCACCCATCCCTGGATTCTTCGGAGGTTCCACGGTGCGGAGCGGAACTCATCGATCTCCGAGATGTTCCTGTAAACCCGCGTTGCCCCCGAAGTCTCCTCTTTGGCTCGAAGAACGGGGACGGAGGCCTTGGGATCCTCTCTCTCGAGGACATAGAGTTCCACACTAACGGGACCGAATTTGGTCCGCAGGGTACTCCTGGGGAAGAGGACTCCATCGAAGGTCCTCTCCTTCGGAACCACCTCGTAGACCTTCCCCCTCTCCTCTATCCTGACGGTGAGACCCTTCTCCAGGAGCCTGCCCCATAGCTCGTCCTCGATGGCCTTCTTTACCTTCGGCCCCGTCCAGAGCCTGGGATTCCTCAGCTTTCGAATCGTAATGGTGGTCCCCGAGGTCTTCTGCTCGCTCTCCGCTTTCTCGATCCTGGCGGTCAGCGTATCGGCCGGCATCGCCAATGTGTAGGTGGAGGACATCCCCCTCCTGGGGAGGCCATACGTCTCGGCGAGGTGTGGATAGCCGCCGAAGTCGGTCCTCGTGACTATCTTCATTTCCCTGCCGATGGTCCGGAAGCCGAAGAGACCGACGGCGAACTCGCCCTGGGCCCCTTTGTAGTCCTCGATCTTCCCCTTGAAGGAGTCTGCAACGCGGGTGACGACCCCCTTCAGATCGGGAACTCCCACCCGGTCCGGGACGAAGCCACGGCCGTGGTCGCGGACCTGGATGTAGGAGTTCCGGCCCCTCTTCACTATCCTGATTTCGATGGGGCCTCTGTTCTCGTACCCGGGAGGGTACTCGTCCAGGGCATTCTCAACCTGTTCGAGGAGAGCCTTCCAGGGCCCTTGGGTATCGGCCAGAAACTTGATGGCGGCCGTGCGATCTCCGATGTCGGCCTGGACCTCTAGGCCTTCGACCTCCTCAGGCTGTCTCCGGCGTCGGAAGGCGCCAAAAACCCGCCGGACAGCTCTTCGCAGTCCAGATAGCGCCCCGCCCTTCCTCCTCGAAGCGGATTCCACCTCAGACAGAGAGGCGCTCGCCCTTGTTTATAGGTAGCGGCGCTGCTATCAATAATGATTCTAGGATTCTGGAGCCTCCGTCTCCTCTTGGAGAGGAGTGAAGAAGGTGAACTTCACGGCGCAGCTGGGACAGTAGCAGACCTCCTGGCGGTACATCTTCCCTCGAACCTCCAGCTCCTTGTCATGGATGACGTCGTCGACCTCGGACTTGCAGATGGGACAGTGAGGCACGATAGGCTGTAGAAAGACTCACCTAATTATGGTTTGGGAGTCACCGTTCAACGACGAGGTGGCACGAATTCCACCTCGACCCTCTCGCGCCCTTCCGAGGACCCTTCAGAGACCTTGGTGGACTTCCTCATCATTTCCATGTGGGTCCTATCACTCGGCGTCAGCAGCGGCCCCGGCTGTATCTGCGCAACGGGCTGCCTACCTCTGTTCAGGATGTCCCGGAAGTAGGGCATCCAGGCGGAGGCGACCTCGGAGGGGTTGACGAAGCTCTGTGTCGCCCAGTACTGGTACCAGGCGCACTGGATCTCACAGGTGGACATCTGCCTCCTGCGCTGCGCCGCCTCCTCCGACTCAAGGTACTCCATGAGGGGGTCGTGGATCAGGTTGATGGTCTTCTCCTCCAGCACCCGACAGGGGTAGTAGAGGAAGCCGTCGGCATCCACGATGATGGACGAAGCATCGCAACCGTGCTCCATCACGATCCTGTTGAAATAGCCGTCGGGCGAGATGATGACCTCAGGGTACTTCTGCTTCAGTTCTAAACCCCTGCGGGACATCTGAGCCAGGTCGGGGAGGTGATCCTTGGTGTTCTTCAGGTGGACGGCCACCATGACCACGGCCTTCACGCCGGCGTCGTAGCACCGCTTGATCTTCCACTCGAGCTCGTCGATGTCGTTCTTGGTGACGACGATCTGGATGGTGACGATGCTGCCCCAGTCGGTATACTGCTCCAGGTCGTCGAACATGTCGAGGTTCTTGTGGCCCTCGTCGATGCTGATGTGGAGGAAGTCGATGTACTTGCAGTAGTCGGCCATGGGGTAGCGATTCTGCAGGTCCCGCTCGCTGGTGGTGAAGAGGAGATACCAGGGCTTCTCGTACTGGTACTTCAGAAGCTCCTCTATGTCGTCGCGCACCAGGGGGTCCCCACCCTCGAAACTGCAGACCGTTATCGAGCTCCCGGCGATGTTGTCCAGGATCTTCTTCACATCCTCCGTGGGGATGTCCTGCCACCGGTGCTTCACGTGCCAGCAGTTGCAGAAGGAGCAGGTGAAGTTGCACCTGCGGGTCAGCTTGAATGAGCAGTAGAAGGGGTATACCGTCTCCTTTGCCAGCTTGTTCCTAAGGATGTAAGAGGCAGTTTGGAGGAGCTTCCTCCTGGGGAGCTTCCTCATGCCGGGGTGGAGGGCTCTCTTTCTATTTAGCGGTGACTGGTTCTGTTCCTTTGGCTCGCTTTGAGAGGAATAGTAGGGGCAACAGCGCGACGCCCGCCAGGGCCACGAAGATGACCTGTGGAGCGTAGAGGGAGTACTCCATCCACTGAGGTAGGGAGAGCCCCGGGAGGGTGTAGGTGACGGGCGGTATCCGCAGGAGAAGGAGCAACGTGGAGACGAATACCAGGAAGGGACGCACTAGGGACGATAAACTCCCCCCTCCGGCAAGGTAGCGTCCCACGGTGGCGAAGGCGAGGAGAGAGAGTGATGTCACAAGACCGAACAGGGCTAGGGTTGCCGTCAGGGTGGTCTGGGAGAGGAAGAGCAGGGCCGTGAAGGTGACTATGAGGGCGAAGGCTGCTAGCTGGGCGACTCCCTGACGTCTGTCCCTGAGAAACCAAGCCGGCGCCATGGCGGCCAGCGGGCCCAAAATGAGTAGGGAGGAGCCGAGGGCCGCAAGGTCGGGACCACTGAGCTCGAGTCTGATGGCCAACGAGAGTGTGTGGTATGGGGCCAGGGACGCGATCGGCAGCGCCGCGGCCAGACCCGCCGTCCAAACGCCCTTCGACTTGCCTGGATCCCGGCTAGCGGCCTGCCTCGACGGCCAGAACACGGTTGGGGCCACTAGAACTATGGCCAGGATCGAGAACGTGACGATGTCGGGCGTCACCAAGAAGCCAATGGCGACGCCCACGGCGAGGACGGGCAGAAGGAGATAGGGAGACGGTCCACCTTTGCCGACGGCAGAAGATATGACCGCGACTGCTCCGAGCATCGCGATGGGGAAGGCAGCGGGAATGAACAATGTCGTGGCGGTCCCAGCCGCCATCACTAGACTCGAGACCAGCATCCAGCGTCGCGGCAAGGCTTTCGCTATGAGGTCCCGTAGTGGGAAGGCGAAGCCGGAGACTACGACGCCTACCGCGACGGAGTAGTAGGTCCAGAAGTTGAGATCCAAGGCAGAGCGTAGAGCTAGCATGAAGAGTGCCGTGGCCGCCACGATCGTCAGAGCGGGAGGCCCCATCCGACGTGCACGATCGCCCAAGAGTCTGGCCCGTCTTCCGAGAGCCAAGGCAACGCCGCTTATGACCGCCAGGATGAGTGCGCTAAGTATAGTTGCCTCCCACCTCGCCGCGGCGCCCAGGTCTCGGGAGGCAAGGTACGCTTCGTACGCTGCCAATCCATAGCCTTCCTCCGACAGTTCTTCTGAGGCGATCAGGTGCCTCTCAGCCGACTCGAGGAGCGATGAGGCGATTAGTGAGGCGAAGGGATCTCCCTTCAGGCTCTCCAGCCTATCGAGCGCCCTCCCCTGAAAGTCCTCCAAGAGGAGGTCAAAGAACGTCGCTGCCGACACAATCTCTATCTCGCGGTGGCTCTGGCGCTGGAGAACGTCGATCATCTCCTTGGCATCGGTGAGGTTGTGTGTGAAGGGATAGACGGCCATCCACAGGAACTGAGGACCCTCGTCCCAGGCCTCCATGGTGGCTTGGAGCTTGCCGAGGAAGTTCTCCCGGGTGGTCCAGAAGTGGGTCGACCTCACCACGGGAGCGGCCTGACCTCCCCCCTCCACAATCCAAGATGCTTGACTCGTCGCCTGGTCAGCGTAGTCGAGGACCAGTCCCCGAGGGCCCAGGACCTCGGCGTACTTGGCGAGGCTCTCGGCCCTGTAGGGCGTCTCATATGCGGGGAAGGAGTTCAGAAGCCAGACAACATCCAGATCTGCCGCCTGCATGTACTCCGCGGTGGTCTCCAGGAACGGCTCTAGGTCTCCCTCCCTCAGGAAGTCGGGGTAGATGTAGGCCACGCCGCTGGGGCCGGCCACGAAGGAGTCTTGGGGAGTGGCCGTCCCGTAGTAGTAGTCGATGTAGGGCGGCGCCAGTTCCACGAAGTAAGGACTGACGGTCCAGGCGACGGGAAAATCACCTCTTACCGGACTCTCCCAGATTTTCATCATGCGGCCGGCGGCGAAGTCCAAGTTGTCACCGTCGGATATGGCCACCACAGTGTAGACCTTGTTCTCGATTGGCTGCGGAGTGGGAGGAAGGCTGTTCTGGGTGTAGGGCTGGCCGCGCCCGTAGGCCGAGAGGACGGTTAGGTTCGGTACGTCCTGAACCCCGACGAAGTACTTCCCCTCCCCTGACAGCAGCTGGATGAAGGCGTTCTCCTCCGTCATGGTGGGATTGCGGAACCAGCCGATGACTGGGATACCACGAGGAGTCGCGCGAAGGACTCGAAGAGTCGCCGAGATGTCCGGGGAGGAGGCCAAAGCTCCCTGGGGATAGTAGAAGACGAAGGTCTTGGTGGCGATTAGGTAGTCCCTGATGGCTGACGCCTCAGGTGGAAGGATGGCCAGGAGCCTGTCGTAGGAGCGCGGGTATAGGTCTCGAAGGGCCCTCTCATAAGCCTCTGTTGGGCTCAGGACGGCCCAGTCGCTCTTGGCGTAATCGAGACGCACGGGGAGTCCATAGAGCTCGCTCAGGGTGGCCGCATTGTCCGGACCGACCAGGACCCAAGCTTCTATCCCAGCATAGGTGGTCCCGATGTTGATCGACTCCGGCCTCCCTGGATCATAGACAAACAAACCGCTAGCCCGGGGGAGGTACTGGGCCAGGACCCAGCTCACGTCCACGAGGTCGTAGGTGAGGTTGTACCTCTCAACCAGGTATCCCAGCATAGGCGACGCGCTCGATAGTTCATCCTGGAAGTCGATATACAGTTCGACGTGGTCTCTGTTGACCAATCCTTGCAGGGAAAGCAGGGTCATGCGCGTAGAATGGTTGGTTTCCATGCCGACGGTGACAACGTGGAGGTTCGATCCTGCCCCAAAGGTGGGAAAGGGGCTCACACCTGGCTCCAATCTCCCTTGATCGTCCGGAGGCGGGGGAGCCCAGCCCCAGAGAGCGACGGTAATGACCATGATTGAGAGTCCCACTAGGAGCACGACTGGCGTCCACCTGCTGCGAATGAGTGGCGCACGTCGAAGCAGCCTTCGCAGGAGACTCACCTACCCGATACAACACAGCGGGGATGACAGAATCGCCATAACCCTGTGTGTCCAGCCTTCGAACTTGGTGTAGGCTCGGTAAACCACGGTTCTATAAGTCTTTGCAGACTGAACGAGAACGAGAGCCGCGCACGGCCATGTCTCGCGTCCCAGCCATCGTCCATGACCCACCCGCGTGAGGCGGCTCGAAAAGCTAAATACCGTACGCCTCCGTTGTGCTTTCCGCGCGGCGGTAGCCAAGCCAGGTCAACGGCGCTAGATTCAGGGTCTAGTCCCGTAGGGGTTCCCAGGTTCGAATCCTGGCCGCCGCACTCGTATATAAAGGATCTGGCGACAATCTACACCCGTTTGTCGTAGGCTTGTCGTAGACGCCAACAGCGTTAGATTCGGCGTCTAGTCTCCCCCATTGTCACTACAAAGTAAGTAAGAGATGGATGAATACGAGGAGGACTTGACTGAGAGAGACCGCGCAATCACCAGCGCCCGCCATAGAGGCGATGAGATTGCCTCCTACTGGAGCAGGCTCTCAAGGGCCTGGGACCCGATGCTCCGGTTTGTCGGTCTGCACCGGAAGTATCGAAGTGAGGCAGTCTCCGTGCTCCGTCTCAAGAGGGGCGAGACCGTCCTTGATGTAGCCTGCGGCACTGGCCTAAACTTTTCGTTTCTCTTACAGCGCGTAGGGCCACAGGGACGCGTCGTCGCTATTGACATTGCGCGAGGCATGCTCGATAAGGCAAAAGAAAGGGCCGAGAGGGAAGGATATCGCAACGTGGAATTGCTGCTGGGGGATATCACACAGGTCAAGATCCCCCCCGTTGATAGTGCGGTAGCCTGCTGGTCCATGATCAGCATACCGAACTATCGAGAGGCCCTCGTGAGAATTGTGGAGAGCCTTCGCCCGGGTGGACGGATCTCAGTCTTGGACTTCAAAGTCATTGATGGCTTTCCCGGTCAGATCTTCAATCCCGTTTTCAGAGCCATGTGTCGACTAACGCATCAGGATGCTTCCCGCGAGCCCTGGGTGGATCTGGAGCAGATGCTTGGAGCAGTCAAGATGCGCGAGTGGAGATTCGGAGG
>JABAOD010008145.1_pt1 | contig 30936 bp, 25 predicted proteins | sample 7062151 | NCBI WGS metagenome assembly JABAOD01 (sample SAMN14538626, study PRJNA623070) | marine sediment metagenome | biome: marine biome [ENVO:00000428]; feature: marine pelagic biome [ENVO:01000023]; material: deep marine sediment [ENVO:00002113] | place: India: Gulf of Khambhat ... | reverse complement strand
TTTCTTCCGTCTGGGCATGGTCGCTCCTTGGTAGCAAGCTGGGGCCGGGCGAAGCGCTGCATGACTCCTGCGGGAGCCCTCCAGAGCCGCGAGGTGCGTTGAAGGCTTGCCAGCCGGATCTACCCGCCGATCAGGAGGAGGCGGGCGATTGCTCCGCCCTGGCCTCAACGTCCGCCAGCCATTCTCTTACCGAGGCGTTGTCGGGGTTGAGGTCCCGAGCTTCACGCGCCAGTTTGAGTCCCGCGCCTTCGCGGCCTACGTTGTAGAGCGCTCGCGCGTAGCGCTCCATCACCTTGCTGCGATGGCTGTCGTCCCCGGCGAGGCTGAGGGCCTTTTCATAGGCGGATTCCGCCTGGTCGGGCTCCCCTTTCTCGAGATGGACATCGGCCAGTTCGCTCCAGCCATTGGTGTAATCAGGGTCGATCTTCACCGCCTCGTTGTAATACTCGAGCGCTTCGTCGTAATTGCCGAGCAGGCGCATGACGTTCCCCAGATTGGCCAGGGCGAACGTGTAGTCCGGCTCGCGCTTCAGGGCCAGGTTGAAGTATTCAGCCGACCGATTCAGGCCGGCTTCATCCCCACCTGCCACGAAGCGATCGGCTCTGGCCATGTAGAGGTAGCCCTGGTTGTTGTAGACAAAGGCCGGCACACGGGGCTCGGTGATCTCGATCACGCGCTCGTAATCTCGAATGCCGCGCTCGATGTCCTCCAGCTCCTCCGTGACGTGCCAGGCAAACGCCCGGCAGTAAAGCGCCCGGGCGTAGTCGATCTTCGTCTGCCCTCGAACCGGCCCCTTCGCCGTACGCATGGCCTGTTCGGTGAGCTTTACCGCTTTTTCGGCGCTGTCCCGGGCTTTATCTAGAACGGCTCTCGATTGTTTGCCAAATCGATGATAGTCCTGCGAATAGCACCTTGCCAGACCGATGTTCGCCAGCGCTTCGAGGCGCGGGTTGTCGGTCCGGAGGGCCTTTCTAAACAGCTGGCGCGCTTCCTCATTGTCTTTGGCCTTGTACCTGTAATAATACAGCAGCGCCAGGTTGTAGTTGATCAGCGGGCTATTGGGATTATGCTTGCGGGCGGCGAGCAAGGCGGCCTCGATCGCCTTGAACGCCTCCTGGTACTCCTGTTTGGAGGCCTGGGTTGAACTGGGCCACCGCTCAATGGCTTCGCTCAGTCGTCTGAGCGCCCGCCAGTTCTCCACCGTGATGTCCGGGGACTGGTGGATGATGACCTTGAAACCGAGTTCCTGGGCCATGGCCTCCTTCAGTTCGGGTTTATAATCCGGGCGGCTCACCGGATCGAGCTGGTGGGACTCGCGGCCCCGAGAGTGCACGGTTGCCTGCACGGTCACCTTTTTGCCCGCTCGGGATACGAGACCGCTCAGGGTGGGCGGGCGCATCAGCCACCCGAAACCTGCCAGCGCGATCTTGACGATCCCCTTCACGAGTTCATTCGGTACCAGCTCGAGCGCGAACTCCGCCCCTGAGCTCTGCGGAGCCAGCTCCCTGAATATGTTGAGATCGCCGGAGGCTTCCTGCTGACTCAGGTGGACTTCGATCAGCCTTCTGATTTCGGCCTCGACCAGGCGGCTGAAGCCCCCAAAGTCTCTTTCCAAGGAGGCTTCCTCGAGGTCGAACTTCTCGATAACGACTTTGTTGCGGTTGCGCAGCACCGCGATTCCGCCCACTGCCAGGGCTGCTGCGACGGCTATCACGAGGAATGAGGCCGCCCCGGCAAAATACTCCACAGTGGTGGACAACAGGGCTTGAAGCAGCTCCATTGGCTAACCCTCCACGTCCTTCAGGACAGCTCAGAGTATGCTCAAAGGCACGGAACCAAACTCGCTCGTCGGCGGATGAGCCGGACTAGTCGTCTTGTCTGAGAGGAGCCCAAACGCCTCGCCGGCAGGTAGGGCTCGGGGGCGGGCGGAGTCGAGGCCGGCTCCATGAGGCGGAAGACGGCCCGGTTCGCCGTCTGGCCATCAGGAATCCCAGGAGGCCATGCAGACGCCTCCGGCGTCCGCTGGGCCGGTGGGTCCGACAGCCTATGCAGGCAGAAAGCGCTCATTATAGCGACCTTCGCGTCTGGCGCGGAACGCCAGAAGGTCCAGCCTCGTGGCGGCGCTGAGCCCGGGGAGTTGCAGGTGGGCAGGCGGCTCAATGGACGCTCGAGCGAGTCCCGATCAGGGGCGGTGGCCCTCGGGTCGCTGGCTGAAAAGGCGACGAAGATGGGGTAGTGTCCGTTTCCCTTCGGCGGTAGCCCAGCCAATGCTCCTGCGCAGTGCCCCTCTGCCCAGCGCATGTTCCGGTACAGACCCATTCTAGCACACAGAAGGGGCGTTCCGCTTGGTGGGCGATGGACAGGGAAGGCGGGCTCGGCCCCGGGAGGCAACCTGCGTCTGGTCTGGTTGAACCCTTGATTGTCGGTCGCCCAAAGCGTGGTACGATCCGCCTAAAGGGGCGGCGTCTCGCCCAGCCAAGGAGCCAGGAACCTATGCAAATCGGCGTTATCTACCCCCAGACGGAATTCGGCTCTGACCCAGCCCGCGTTCGCGACTTCGCGCAGACCGTGGAGGAGCTGGGCTTTAGCTATGTCTCCGCCTACGAGCACGTCCTGGGAGCCAACCCTGATCGCCCGGGAGGATGGCGCGGAATCTACAATTATGAACATGCCTTTCTCGAGCCCTTTGTGCTGTTCAGCTATATGGCGGCCGTCACGAATCGCCTGGGATTCATGACCCGCGTCGTAATCCTGCCGCAGAGGCAGACGGCGCTGGTGGCGAAACAGGCCGCGACGCTGGACGTACTCAGCGCAGGCCGCTTGCGCCTGGGCGTGGGCATCGGCTGGAATGAGGTCGAATATGTCGCCCTGGGTCGCGATTTTTCGACCCGCGGCCGCCAAGTCGAGGAGCAGGTGGCTCTCCTGCGCCGGCTCTGGACCGAGCCGCTTGTGACCTTCGACGGCCGCTGGCACACCATTCCGGATGCCGGCATCAATCCGCTGCCGGTTCAGCGCCCGATCCCAATCTGGTTCGGTGGACACGTGGATGCGGTGATTCGCCGTGTGGCGCGAATCGGCGACGGTTGGTTGCCGAACTTCGCTGTGCCTGACGAGGGTCGCTCGTCGCTTGAGAAGCTGGACCGGTACCTGGAGGAGGCCGGACGCGCCCGATCTAGTGTCGGCCTTGGGCCGCGGCTCCCCTATGACCTCGGCCCGGAAGCTTGGGGAACCGTTGTCGAGGACTGGCGGACGGCGGGCGCCACCCACCTCGATCTGAACACGTTGGGCTGCGGCTTCAGCACGCCGGACGCTCATCTGCAGGCCTTGCGCACCTTCGCTGAAACCTTAGACCTGGGAGGCATGGCGAGCGAAGGCCTCGGTTGACGGCGGCCGGGAGCTTGGGCGCACGCCGGCTCCTTGCTTGAGGGCCGCAATCCGGCGTGGGCCTGCGTTTTGGGCTGGAAGGCGCTGGGAGCAGGATCCCCCCGGAGTCATCAGACATGAACCCCGGCAGCCTCAGGAGCCTCGTTGGGTTGGCTCCGGTGCAGCCAGCCGAGTTCGCCGTTCTCTGAATTCGGCCGACAGAGCGGCGAGCTCGAAGGCAGCCGGCCGTCCCTGAGGCCCGCTTGGTTCAGTGAGTCGAGGTCCAAAGCCGAGCCGGGCTTTGCCTTACAATCAAGGCACGTACCATGACCGTGAAGCTGACGATCTACTCCGACTACCTTTGACCCTGGTGCTACGTCGGCCAGGCTGTGGTCGAGCAATTAGAAGCCGAGTACGAGATCGAGGCGGATTGGCGCCCCTTCCTGCTTCGACCCGATATGCCGCCGGAGGGGATGCGCCTGCCCGAGTACCTCCGCCAGCGCTATGCCTCAACTGGCGAACGGCTCAAGCGCATGGCCCAGGAGGCGGGTATGCGATTCACCGCGCCCGAGGTTCTTCCCAACTCGCGTCGTGCCCTGGAGGCCTCCGAATACGCCCGTGAGCAGGGGAGGCACGAGGCCTTCCACCGGGTCGTCTTCCGCAAGTTCTATGGCGAAGGGCAAGACCTCAGCGACTGGAAGGTGCTGCGAGCGGCGGCCGAGGAGGTCGGCCTCGACCCGGAGGCCATGCAGCGCCAAACGGAAGGCGGCAGCTACCGGGAGGCGGTGATCGAGGAGTTCGGAAGGGCTCTGGCGATCGGCATCACGGGCATTCCCACCTACATTCTGGACGGCAAGTTCTTCGTCGTCGGGGCGCAGCCATATGGGGTCTTCCTGAGAGCGCTCCGGCGCTTGGGGGCGGAGGGGGGCGATCACGGCGGCCGGTGAGTCCCGCTGCCGAGCCGGCGCGCCGCAGCGGAGGGAGGTTGAAGGCTATGAAATGGCTGGGCACGATCATCGGCGTGGTCCTGCTCCTGATGGGAGCAGTGTGGTTCCTGCAGGGCCTCAACCTGCTGCCCGGCAGCTTCATGACCGGCCAGCTCGAGTGGGCGGTTGCCGGCGCGGCGGCTGTGGTCGCCGGCCTCGGCTTGATCTTCTTTACCTCCCGGCGCCCGGGGGGATCCCCGCTCGAGGATGAATCCAATCCGGGCGACCCGCCGTCGTCCTGAAGAGAGGGTCCCGCCCTCCAACCCCTAGGGCATCCCCCGGCTGGTCCTGGACTCCTGCAGTTTTGTGAGCCGGCGGGCAGCGAGGGCCTCCTCACTATCAGCCTAGGAGAGCAGCCATGAAAGGCGATTTTTCACGCCTGACCTTCAACCCGAACAAGCACTTCAGCCGCGTGCTCATGCAGCAGGGTAGGGTCCTGCTCGACGCGGATTGGAATGAGCAGAGCGACCTCTTCCTGCACCACCTGCGCCTCCTCACCAGGGATCTCATCGGACCCCACGCCGGCCCGGCCGGCGCGCTGGGGTTTGAGATCAAGCCTCTGGGTCCCGAGGACTTCAGCATCGGCGCCGGGCGCTATTACGTGGACGGGATCCTGTGTGAGAATGAGGCTCCGGGTCTCACCTTCCGCACGCAAACCGACTACCCGCAGCCGCAGGAGGGCGCCCTAAGCGGAGGCCGGCACCTGGTCTACCTGGATGTGTGGGAGCGGCATATCACCTGGGTGGAGGACGATTCCATACGCGAGAAGGGGCTGGGCGGGCCGGACACCGCGACACGGGCCAAGGTGGTATGGCAGGTGAAGACGCTGCCTCTATCCGAGCGCGCTGCCCAAGACTGCCAGAGCCTCCAGCGAGAATGGGAAAGCCTGGTGCGCCAGCTCTGGCAGCCCGAGAATCGCGGTCGGTTGAAGGCGCGGGCGAAGATCACAGAGGGCGACGACGCGAAGGACCCCTCGACCATCCCCCCGGGGCCCGGCTATCGGGGTTCCGAGAATAGGCTCTACCGGGTCGAAATCCACCGAGCCGGGGAAGCCTGGGCCCCGGATGAGGCTGGCGGGTACCAGGCGGCCACCTTCAAATGGTCTCGCGACAATGGCTCCATCGTCTTCCCCATTCAGTCCATCGAAGGTGGCAGGGTGACCCTCGAGCAGCTCGGCCGCAGTGGCGACCTGGGTCTGCAGCCCGGCGACCTGGTGGAAGTGCTGGAGGACGGGGACGTGCTCCGAGCCAGACCCGGGCTCCTGCTGGAGGTCCTGGCTGTCGACCAGGAGACGGGAACCGTGGATCTGGCCCTGCGGGCGGGCCAGGAGCTGCCCGGCTACGAAGCGGAGAAGCACCCCCTGCTGCGCGTCTGGGATCACGCCGGCGATCCTTCCGGAGATCCCGAAGCGGGTCGGGCGAGAAGGGCCAGGGACTCGGCCCTTGCCCTGCAAGAGGGGGCGTGGCTCCACCTGGAAGACGGGGTCCAGATCTATTTTGAGCCCGCCCCCGGAGGGGGGACGGGCCACGTCTACCGCACTGGTGACTACTGGTTGATCCCGGCGCGAACCGAAACGGCCGATGTGGAGTGGCCCAGGGGGAAAAGCGACCGGGGGGAGCTGGCGGCCAAAGCGCTGCCGCCGCACGGCGTCCCGCATCACTTCGCGCCCCTGGCGATCCTCGAATTCGAAGGCAGGCAGATGGAAGTTCGGGACTGCCGGTGCCAGTTTGGAGGGCTCCGGGAGTGCAGGCCGGGTCGCGGGCTGCTCGCCGGGTTCTTGAGATGGGTGTTGGCCAGGCTGGAAGGAGGCCGCGGCTGAAGAGGTCCCCCAGAGCGCCCTTCCGTGAGCGGGCCCAGGCCAAGCCATCGGTCGAGTGGGGGCTCCCGTTCAGGATCACTGATTTTTTGGAAGAGAATTGACTCTTCCACCGTTTGCGTATAACATGGGCGTTGAAGACATTGATTCGCCACTGTGAGCAATCGCTGGGATCGATTGCAGATCACGGATCCTCCTTCCTTCATCGATGCACTGTGCCTGACGGCTACTCCAGAGCCAATTGAGTTTCAGATCCTAAAGGAACGGGCTGCCGCTTGCCTTCGATCGGGAAGCTGCAGCCATATCTCCATCGAAAAATCTCGCCATGACACCCGGGCTTTGATCTTGGGGCCAGCGATTTCAGAAGGGCCAAAGTGGGAAGCGACAAGAAGGCTGGCAGCCTGCTTCTGAGGGGAAAAAGCATCCGTGCCACCGACCGAGCAATCATCCGGTGGCTGCAGATCGATGGGCGCAAATCGTATGCCAGCATAGCCTCCGAGCTCGATCTTTCGCCTTCGACCGTGCAGCAGCGAGCGAACCGACTCATCAACGCGGGCCTGATCACCGTCAAGGGGATGGTTCATCCAGCGGACCTGGATGAAAGCCTGATGGCGATGGTGGCCATCAACGCCGATGGGACGAGGGTTAAGGAGGTGGCCGATCAGATTGCCGGCTTGCCCGAAGTCCGGTGGGTGGTCGTCTGCGCAGGCCTCTATGACATCCTGGCGGAAGTGGTGTGCAAGGATGGCCAAAGCCTGCTGTCCCTGCTTTCTGATAAACTGGCCACAATCGACGGTGTAAACGACACCATAACCTTCATTTATCTGGAAGTCGCCAAACGGACCCATGAGTGGCTGCTCCCGGAGTGATCGGTCGAGATCACTTGGCAGCCAAGCAGGGGTTTCGACCCGAGCAGGTCGACGAATCAAGAGTCAAGCCGGTTGATTAGCGGGCCGTTGTCGTCTGGGAACGCNNGCCCAAAAAGGAGGAACCAATGACCCTAGAAGCGCAAGCGCCGCCTGTCAAGCTCACCGAACCAAAGGATAAGGAGTTGGACGACGTTAAACACTATAAGCTCCTTATCGACGGTGAGTGGGTGGAAGGCACAGGTGGCGAGGAAGTCCCTTCCTACAGCCCAGTCACGGGGGAGATCATCGGATACTATACGAAAGCCGGTCAAGAGGACGTTGACAGGGCGGTAAAGGCGGCGCGCGCAGCTTTCGAAAAGTATCAGGAAATGGGACCTTTTGAGCGGGCCGAGCTGGTTCACCGCATCGCGGATGCCTTGGATCGCAACCGGGAGAAGCTGGCCCGCCTTTCCTCCCTGGAGAACGGCAAGCCCTACGAGGGCGAGGCCATCCCCTGTGTCGAAGAAACCGCCGAAAACTTCCGCATCGCCGCCGAAGATGTGAAGCGGCTCGAGAGCCCCATCATTCCGTCCCGTGACCGGAACAAGAAGATCCTCACCTTCTACCGCCCGTACGGTGTCTGGGCCACGATCACACCGTGGAACTTCCCCACGCTGATCCCCTCCGAGCTCTTGGCCCCCGGGTTGGCTTCCGGAAACGCCATCATCTTCAAGCCCTCGGAGTACACTCCCATTGCCGGGTTGGCGATGGCTGAAGTGATGCTGGAAGCAGATATCCCGCCCGGGCTGCTGCAGTGCATTCCGGGGGAAGGCCCGACTATTGGGGATGCTCTGGTCACCCATCCTGGCGTCGACGCCATCGGTTTCGTAGGCTCCGACCGCACCGGGAATATCATCTCCCAGCGAGCGGGCCTGAAGCACAAGCTGCTGGAGATGGGCGGCAATGGCCCAACCATCATCCTGGATGACGCCGATCTTGAGATCGCAGCCTCGCTGACCGCCGTCGGCTGCTTCTACGAGGCCGGCCAGGTCTGTTGTGCCACCGAGCGCATCCTGGTAAGCGAGCCTGTCCACAACGAGTTCGTCGACCTGATGGTGGAAGAGGCCAAGAGCGTGGTCCTGGGCGATCCCTTCGATCCCAAGACCACGATGGGACCGCTGTGCAACGAAATGACCGCCGAAAAAATGGATCGGCACATGGCGGACGCCATTGAGAAAGGTGCCAAACTGCTCTATGGAGGCAAGCGCGCCTCCGGGTTCCCCACGAACCTGTATTACGAAGCCACGGTCATCGACGATGTGCCGGCAGACTCGCTCATCAGCAACGAGGAGTCCTTTGGACCTCTGGCTGCCGTCTCGTCGGCTGTGAGCGATGACGAGCTCATCCGGTTGGCCAACAGTGATCGTTATGGCCTGCAGATGGGCTTGTTCACTTCCAGCTTGAAGCGGGCGCTGTATTTTGCGGATCGCCTGCGAACCGGAAACCTGGTCGTCAACGACAACACCGACTACTGGGAGCCCCATGTCCCCTTCGGCGGGGCGGGAGGTACGTCCAGCGGCCATGGCCGCATCGGCGGGAAATACACGATGCTCAATATGGTCTACCTGAACACGGTTGTGATCGACTACATGAACGTGAAAGAGTAGGTTCCCGGCTGTCCGAGGGGGGCCCGTTCGCAGAGGGGCAACCCCGGCATCCGCTGCGACTGGCGCCCCGCCGGAGCTAAGGAGGTGAGGAGGCATTCGAGTCCTGTAAGGCTTCGAAGTGATCGTGCGAGCAAGTGACCCTGGGTGGCGCGATCCCACCCGGCCAAAGAAGCGCGGGGCGCCTGGCCTACCTGGCCCGCTCCTGCGCCCATGAGGAAGAGGAAGAGGAAGGATCACCATGAATCGACGAAGGAAACTTGGCAGTCGAATCGCCTGGCAAACCGGGGTTCTCTCCCTGGCGGTTCTGCTCTTGGTCGCGTGCGGCCCCGGACCGACACCGGACGTAACGATCGATGAGACGCCTCCGGTCGAGGGCGCCAAGATCGTCATCTCAAATTGGGATGCCTATATGCCGGAAGATCTGCTGGACAACTTCACGGCAGAGACCGGCATTGAGACCGAACTGGCGCTGCACGCCACCAACGAGGAGATCGTCGGTAAGCTGGTCGCCGCCGAGGGACGCGGCTTCGACGTGGTCTTCATGACCGGCCAATTCGCGGATGCGCTGGCCAAACAAGGCCTGCTGACCGAAATCGACTACAGCCAGATACCGAATTCGGCCAACCTGTATCCCGAAGTAAGGGAGATCCCCTTCAATTCGCACGCCGTTCCCTACACCTGGGGGACGACCGGCCTGTGCTACCGCAGCGACCTGATTGATTCTGAGCCGACCAGCTGGTACGACTTGCTCGACCCGGGGCCTGATCTGGCGGGCAAGATCACCATGCTGGCAACCGACCGCTGGCTGCTGCTGCCCGCCCAGAAGGCGCTCGGATTCTCGGCGAACACAACCGATCCCGACGAACTGGCGCAGGTCCAGGAATTGCTGATCGATGCGAAGGGTTCGCTGCTTGCCTATGACGACACAACTTTCTACTCAAAGTTGGTGTCGGGCGAAGCCTCTCTGGTGGAGGCCTGGGATGGGTGGTGCAACTACGGCATCGCCGAGGATGCGAACATCCGCTTCGTCGTTCCTGAGGAAGGAAGCGACCTGTGGGTCGACACCATGGTCATTCCGGAAGCGTCTGCGAACAAGGCTGCGGCGTACGCTTTCATCGACTACGTCCTGCGCCCCGAGATCGGCTCCTGGGTCGTGGAGAACATTCTCTACAAAGTTCCGAGCGAGGCCGTCATGTCGCAGATCGATCCAGAATTGATCGAGACCTTTCCCAATTTGGGCATGAGCCCGGAGGAACTGCTTGAACTCGAGGCCCTGGAAGATGTGGGCGAAGCTCAGACACTCTACACCGAGACAGTCACAGAGGTGCTGGCAAGCGAGTAGCTTGGAAGCGCCTTCTTGGCTGCCCCGACGTCAATGCAAGCCTGAAACTCGCCAACTGTGGCTGGGATGGCTCTCCAGCCACAGTTGGTGATGGGGTACCAGCGTGAGGAACCTTTCACAACGCTTGGGACTGCTGGGACCGGGATTGACCTGGCTGCTCATTTTCCTGATAGCTCCCTTGGGGCTGATCCTGGTCTACAGCTTCATGCAGCGCGGAACTTTCGGGGGTGTGGTCTACAACTTCACGCTCAGAAACTACGAGCGCCTCTTCGACCCCCTGGTTGCAAGGGTCTTCATGGATTCGCTGCGGATTGCGACGATCACCACCCTGCTGGCGCTCCTGCTGGGGTACCCGGCAGCTTACATTATCGCCACCGGACCTCCCCGCTGGCGAACCCCGCTGCTCGGCTTTGTCGTCCTTCCTTTCTGGACGAGCTATCTGATCCGCACCTATGCCTGGATCGTCCTGCTCAACAGGGAGGGGGTCATCAACCGCTTCCTGCACCTCCTGGGGGTCATTCAGGAGCCGCTCCCGCTCTTATACAATGAATTCGCTATCACGATTGGTCTGCTGTATGGATATCTGCCCTTTATGGTGCTCCCGCTTTACGCGGCCATTGAACGCCTAAACCCTGATCTCCGAGAGGCGGCTATGGATTTGGGATCGTCGCCTCTGAAGACGTTCTTCACTGTCACACTGCCCCTAACCCTGCCGGGCGTGGTCGCCGGTTCCATCTTTGTGTTCGTGCCGAGCCTAGGCAATTTCTTTGTGCCCGAGCTCCTGGGTGGGGGACAGAGGCTCATGATCGGTAATCTGATCCAGGCCCAGTTCCTGAGGGCCCGCGACTGGCCTTTTGGGGCCGCCATGGCTTTTGGCCTTATGGCGCTGATTGTGCTCCTGTTGCTGCTCCAAGCATGGGTCGTGCGCCGGAATCGAGGGGAGTCGACCGGTGGGTGATCGGAAGGCGCCCGGACGTCGATTGGCCCGGATGCATTTGGGGGTCGTCTATCTGTTCCTGTACGGGCCGATCGTCATGCTCATCGTCCTCTCCTTCAACGAGTTCGGACTGCCCACGGCATGGGGCGGATTCTCCTTCAAGTGGTACGGCGAATTGATCAGGAACGAAGAGCTCCTGGGAGCGGGGCTGAACTCGTTGATCGTGGCGGGGGGTTCGACCCTGGTGTCGGCCGTGATCGGCACGCTGTTAGCCATAGGATTAGAGCGCGCCATCCGGAGTACGGTGCTGGATGCGCTGGTGTTCGTCCCGATGATCATTCCGGATATCGTGCTCGCCATTGCGCTGCTTTCCTTTTTCACTTTCCTGAACATGACACTCGGCCTTCACTCCATCCTGCTATCGCATATCGTGTTCAACATCGCCTTCGTGGCTGCGATCGTGCGCACGCGCCTCAACTACTTCGACCCCTCGCTGGAAGAAGCCTCCATGGATCTCGGCGCTTCCCAGTTTGCCACCTTCTTTCAGATCACGCTGCCGCTCATTGCGCCTGGTATCCTGGCGGGGTCCCTGCTGGCGTTCACCATCTCCCTCGATGAGTTCGTCATCGCCTTCTTCACCGCCGGACCAGCTCGGCCGACCCTGCCCATTCAGATTTACGCCATGGTCCGCTTCGGGGTAACGCCCGATGTCAATGCGCTGGCCACCATTCTCCTGGGCGTAAGCATCACCTTGATCCTGATCGCGCAACGGTTCACCGACATCCGAGGTGTTGCGTGAGCGACGACAAAGAACTGATCCGGGTTGAGGGGATCACGAAGCGCTTCGGCGAGGTGGTGGCCGTCAACAACGTAGACCTATCCATCCGTGAGAATGAGTTCTTCGCGCTGCTGGGCCCCAGCGGGTGCGGCAAGACCACACTGCTGCGCATGATCGCCGGATTGGAGACGCCGGACTTGGGCCATATCTTTCTCGACGACGTCGATCTGGTCGGCTTGAAGCCCTGGAAGCGTCCGGTCAACATGATGTTTCAATCGTATGCTCTCTTCCCGCATATGTCCGTCTACGACAACGTCGCCTATGGGCTGCGTCAGGAAAGGGTCGAGAAAGCCGAGGTCGATCGCCGCGTCAAAGAGGTGCTCGACATGGTGGGCCTCTTGAGCTTGGCAGCCCGCAGGCCGGACACCCTCTCAGGGGGGCAACAGCAGCGGGTAGCGCTGGCGCGGGCCGTGGTGAAGCGCCCCAGGGTCCTTCTGCTTGATGAGCCGCTGGCGGCCCTGGACCGCAAGCTGCGCGTAGATATGCGTTCCGAGCTCAAACGGCTGCAACATGAAGTCGGGATCGCCTTTGTCTTTGTCACGCACGATCAGGAAGAGGCGCTTACCATGGCCGATCGAGCGGCGGTGATGAGCGCCGGCCAGGCCCTTCAGATTGGCACGCCGGAGGAACTGTACGAGCTGCCGATCTCGCTCTTCGTCGCCAACTTCATCGGCGAGTCCAATATCTTTCCCGGCGTGCTCCGCCTGGACGGCGGCCAGATCTTGTTGGCCGGAGAAGAGGCCCTCTGGCGGGTGTCCCCCGAAGCGCTTCAGCGCGTGGGTCTATCGGACGGCACATCGGCAGCCATCGTGGTTCGTCCAGAGCACATTCAGATCGAGGCGCTTGAAACGGCCCCGGCTGGCGAAGCGTGTCCCAACACAGTCGAAGGACAAATCCAGGACGTGATCTACCTGGGCTCCACGCGCCAATACATCGTCGAACTGGATATTCGCAAGAAGGTGCTTGCACAGCTTCAGGTGGGTCAGCACAAGGACAGTCTTGTCGCCGGTGCGCGGGTACGCGTTGGCTGGGCGCTTCAACATGGCGTCCTCGTCGGTACGGACGCCTAGAGGTTCATAGGGGCGGCGGAAGGGGCCCTCGATCTTGGCCTGCCCTCCCCCGGTTGAGCCCCCGGACGCCCATTCGCAGCAGGCGGCAGCTCCCTCCAGATTCAGAACACAAGAAGAGAAAAGCATTCGACTATGGCAATCCTCTGGGGGCTGACCGCCGCCCTCGCATGGGGGCTAACCGACTTCCTGATCAAACCGGTCTCGATGAAGCTGGGCGCGATTCGGGCGGTCTTCTTCGTCGAGTTTCTGAGCCTGGCGCTTCTGTCTGGATACTACCTTCTCACCCTGGGACAGGGTTCAGGCAGTTCGGCGCTTGCGCTCGGCTTGGCTTTGCTGATCGGCCTGATCAACTTCGGCGCCACTCTGGCGTTGTTCCGGGCATTTGAAATCGGGGAGGTTTCGATCATCTCGCCGATCGCCTCCTCCTTCAGCGTGGTCACTGTAGGGCTGGCACTTCTCGTCTTGGGCGAACGCCCATCCTCGCTTGCAGGCCTTGGCATCGCCTTGACCTTGGGCGGGGTCGCCGCCGTCTCCACCCCGTGGTCCGAGCTGCGCCGTGCGATGCGGCTGTTCGCAGCGCCGGGCCTGGGGCTGGCGCTGGCTGCCGCAGCCGGTTTTGGAGTCGTCTTTTTCTTGCTCGATTTCGTTGTCGACGACATCGGACCGGTCGTGCCCGTGCTTGCCTTCAGGCTGGCCTCCGTGCTTGGCCTGTTGCTCACCCGGGCGATCAGCAGCCTCAACTTGAAGTTCCCGGAACGAAGCTCCTGGCCGCTGCTTGGCTTGCTGGTCGCAGTGGATACGCTCGGCTATCTGACCTATAACCTTGGGCTGGGCACAGGCTATGTGTTTTCGGTCGCCACGGTGACCAGTCTCTATACACTCATCGCCGTGCTGCTGGCCGGTGTCTTTCTCGGGGAGCGCCTTGAGATCAACCAGTATGTGGCCATTGTCATCATCTTCGCCGGCATTGTCCTTCTGCTGACCTAGCCCCCGTTTGAGCATGAAGGACTGTAGGCCTGAGGCGGGCGGAAGGCTCTTTGGGAAAGGTGCTTCTGGAGCGGGGCGCTCCGTGCCGGATGATAGCGCCCGTCGGATCGGAGGGGCGCCTACGTTCGTGCCGTGGCCCGCAGCGCGGAGGACCTCAGGCAGGCCGTGAAGGTTGGCGAATGCGGGGGGCATAGAGGATGAGAGGAGAGGATGGAACGAGAACTCTGGATTAGCAACGAGTGGGTCGAGGCCGGTGGGAGCGAGAAAGCCGCCATCATCGACCCGGCAACGGAGGCTGCCGTTGGGAGCGTCCCGAACGCTACAGCCCCGGACGTTCACTCGGCCGTCCAGGCGGCCAAGGCCGCCTTTGCAGGCTGGCGGAATCTGGATGAGGACACGCGCGTCGATAGCTTGCAGCAAGTGTCTCGGCGCATGCTGGAGGCTGCTCCTGAGCTGGCGGTCACCCTGACGCATGAAACCGGTCGCTTGCTGCGGCGCAACCAGATGTACGTCGAATGGTCGGCGCGGTTATTTGATTATTATGCCCAGCTGGCTCGCAATGATCTTGGGCGCATCGTTCCGAGCGCCGCGCCCGAAGCGCAACTCAACCTGGTCTTGAAGGTGCCCTACGGGGTTGTCGGATGCATCGTCCCCTTCAACTACCCGATCTCTCTCCTGGCCTGGAAGGTCGCCCCGGCGCTGGCTGCAGGCAATACCGTGGTCATCAAACCCGCGCCTCAAACGCCGCTTGCCACTCTGGAGATGATGCCGGCCGCCTTTGACCACCTGCCGCCCGGCGTTGTGAACGTCGTGACCGGGCTGGCCGAGGTGGGCGAGACGCTGGTTGCCCACCCCGACGTTCCCTTTGTGGCCTTCACGGGGAGTACGGCGGTCGGTCAGAGGATCTTTGAGCGGGCGGCCTCGAGTATGAAGAGGTTTCACCTCGAGCTGGGCGGCAATGACCCGGCGATCATCTGCGCCGACGCCAACTTGGAGGACGTCGTGAGGGGGATTTCATGGGGCGGATTCCTCAACGCCGGCCAGGTGTGCACCAGCGTTGAACGCGTATATGTTGAGCGACCCATCTATGAGGAGTTCGTCGACCGTCTTGCCGAGCATGCCGGCCAGCTGGCGGTGGGCTCGGGCTTTGACCCTGAGACAGAGGTCACCCCGCTGATCAGCGCCCGGCAGCGCGAGCGGGTCCATGCCCTCGTGCAAGCGGCCGTTTCGGATGGGGCCACGCTGCTGTGCGGGGGCCAAGTACCCTCAAGAAAAGGCTTCTTCTATCCGCCCACGGTCTTGGCCGACTGCACTCACGAAATGGGCCTCATGCGCCAGGAGACCTTTGGTCCTGTGGTGGGCGTCAGGCCTTTCGATGACTTCGACGAGGCGATCGCACTTGCCAACGACTCGGAATATGCGCTTGGCGCAAGCCTCTTCACCTACGATGCCCGGCGCGCCCGACGCATGTTCTCCGAGGTCGCCGCCGGCACGATCTGGGTGAACGACCTTCTGGTGGAGAACCTTGCGGCTCCGTTCGGCGGCATGAAGATGAGCGGCATCGGGCGTGAACTCGGCGCCGAGGGTTTAGATGAGTTCCGCCAGTCCAAGCATGTCCATTGGGATGTGGAAGGTCAGCGAAAGCCGTGGTGGTTTGAGTAGTCGGGCGTCAGGCCGGAGCGGGATTAGAGGCAGGGGATGAACGCGTTGCAGGGTCCTGAGGCTGCCTCGCCAGATCCAGGTAGGCGGCCAGGGAGGGCGAAGCGGATGAATACGGCTACGTGGATCCTCATCGGTTTGGGGGTGGTGCTGATGTTCATCGCCTATCAGCGCGGCGATGGCTCTCTCGAGCAGGGGTTCCGGACCTCATGGCAGGCTCTTGTGAACCTCCTCCCGCTCCTGCTGGCGATCTTTGTTGTGATCGGGTTCTCAGAGGTGCTGTTGCCGCAGCAATTGATTGCCAGCTGGCTGGGAAGTCAGTCGGGTATGAAAGGGATCCTGATCGCCAGCGGCGTGGGAGCCCTTACGCCGGGCGGCCCGTTCGTCAGCTTCCCGCTGGTTGGGGCGCTCTATCGGGCTGGGGCGGGGATCGGGCCGGTGGTGGCCTTCGTGACTGCGTGGTCGTTGTGGGCCGTGTCGCGGCTGCCCATGGAGATGGCCCTGGTGGGCCCGCGTGTCACCCTCATTCGTCTGGCCTCCTCGATCCTTTTCCCTCCCTTGGCCGGTCTGATCGCCAGTGTATTCTTTGAGCGCTTCGCCTGAGCGCGGGGCCGGAAGCTCGAGGCAGCGGGCGACCGTTTTGGTGGATGGGGTGGTGCGGGAGGTCCCGCCCCGAGGCGCTGGGCCGCCGGGCTGTTTTCGCATAGCCATACCATCAGGCCCACTGGACCCCCCTCGACGGGTCGCAGGCCCCAACCCGCTGGAGGAAGGGCGCCCGGTCGGACTCGCGCTCAGATTGAATCCCGGCCTCATTTGCTATATGATGGACTTCCGTCAGCTCGTATCTTGACACGCGGCTAGAATCGGGACGGCAAGCAGCGCCAATCTAGAGAAGGAGATAATCGATGAGCACCGGAATGGATCCTGTTCTCTGCATCCTGCCGCCTCACATGTTGAGGGAAATCGCCGAGCGGGGGAGCCTTGCACAGCGCGAGAGCGCTTTGAGGACGCTGCAAGCCTCTCAGCAGCTCCGATCGCAGCGCCAGTTGCTCGCCGAGGTCGTCGAGCTCTTCGCGCCCACGCCCGGGGTCGGAAAGCAGCGGGCGGTCCATGATGCGGAGAACGGCACCGATCTCCCCGGTCGCCTGGTTCGCAGCGAAGGCGACCCGGCCACAGGTGATGAGGCGGTCGACGAGGCCTACGAGGGCTCGGGAGCGACCTACGATCTCTTCAGCGACGAATACCAGCGCGATTCGATTGACGACAAGGGGATGCGCATGGATTCCACCGTGCACTACGGGAAAGGCTACGATAACGCGTTCTGGAACGGGCAGCAGATGGTCTACGGCGACGGCGACGAGGACCTGCCGGAAGATGAACGATTGTTCAATCGCTTCACCATCGCCATCGACGTGATCGGACACGAACTGGCCCACGGCGTCACCCAGCACGAAGCCAATCTGGTCTACTGGCTGCAGCCCGGCGCGCTGAACGAGTCGTTCTCGGACGTTTTTGGCTCTCTGGTCAAACAGCGGACGCTGGGCCAGACCGCCGGCGAAGCCGACTGGCTGATCGGTCAGGGCCTCTTCACCGCGAACATCAACGGAGATGCCATGAGATCGATGAAGGCCCCCGGTACCGCCTATGACGATCCCGTGCTTGGCAAGGACCCCCAGCCCGCTCACATGGATGATTACAGGGTGGTGCCGTACGACAACGGAGGCGTCCACATCAATTCGGGCATTCCCAACCACGCCTTCTACGTTGCGGCCACGGAGATCGGCGGCCACGCCTGGGAGAAGGCCGGCCGGATCTGGTACATCACCTTGCGCGACAAGCTCAAGTCCCTCTCGAATTTTCAAGACGGCGCCAGCCTCACTTTTCAGACGGCCGGTGAACTGTATGGCTCGGGAAGCCTTGAGCAGCAGGCCGTGCGGGTGGGGTGGGCCGCGGTCGGGATCGACGTGGAGGGCGTCCCGGAGGGGGAGGGTTGCCTGGAAGCGCTCTTGGCTCTGGTGTATAGGCCCGCCGCCCGCCAGGCCAAGGGGATCGACACACCCTGAGGGGGAGGACGGGCGCTCGAGGCTCTGTTTCCGATGATCCCATACCCGCCGCCCGGGCGCGGGGTCGGCGGGGCGCGGCGTGCGGCCCGGTTCGGAGAGTGGTCGGAATTGGTCCCTTCCTCCAAGTAGAGCCGAGCGAAGCGGGTGTTTGGGCGTCCTGGGAGGGGACGAGGGGCTTGAACGAGGCGAAACGTGCGAGACTTTCTTCAGAGAGTTAGACGACTCATCATAATCGGCCAGATCGTAATCGTGACCCTGATCCTGGTCGCCCTGATTCTGGCCGGCTATGGCTATGAGTGGACCGGCTTCGGCAGGTACCTGGCCCCGGACGGAAGCCCTCAACCGGCAAAGACCCTCTGGGACTGGATGGGGTTGCTGCTCGTCCCGCTCGTCCTGGCCATTGGCGGTTCAATCATCAACCTGAGTCTGCGCAGGACAGAGCGCGAAATTGCGGATCAGCAAACGCAGGAAGCTGCGCTGGAGAAGTACCTTGACAAAATGGCCGAGCTGCTGCTCGAACAAGAGTTGCGAGAAGCGGTCCCGGGTTCACAGGTACGGGATGTCGCCCGGGCGCGCACGCTTTCGCTGTTGCGCAGGCTGGACGGGAGGCGCAAAGCGACGGTGCTGCAGTTCTTGTACGAGGCTAACCTTATCCGCAAGGACAAAGCAGTCGTTGAACTTCAGGGGGCCGACTTGAATCAGACGATCCTGCTTGGGCTCGACTTGCGCCGGGCGGAACTTGCCGAGATCGACCTCAGCGAGGCCAGCCTCAGCTGGGTCCACCTGCTGGAAGCGCCCCCATTGCGCGTGCCTTCCCTGCACGTGGACCATAAGTGGTGGCTGGCAAACCTCAGCCAGGCCAACCTCAGCAGATCCTATGCGTACCGGGCGGATTTGCACGAGAGCTACCTCCACGGCGCCAACCTGATGGACGCCGACCTTCGAGGAGCTGATCTTCAGCACGCCGATCTCAGCCAGGCTGACCTTACCAACGCGCGCCTGCAAGGGGCCGATCTCCGAGGGGCCAACCTGGGAGGGGCGGTGCTGGCAGGGGCCGAGCTGAGCGACGAGAGGCGCGGCCTCGACCGGGCACTGTCGCTGCCGGTCAGTTTGCTCTGGAGGCTGGCGGGTCTGAGGGTCGAGCAGGCCCCGTCGAACCTGGAGGGGGCCGATCTCAGCGGGGCCGACCTGACGGGCGCCAGGGTGAGCGAAAGACAGCTGGCACGCGCCAAGTCGCTGAAAGCCGCGGTCCTGCCAAGCAGCGTCCAGCCGGAGGAGCGCGCTCCATAGGGAGGGCTTGCCGAGGACGAGGCCAGGTTTGGCGGCTCATGTCAAGCCCAGGAATTGCCTGACGTTGATCGCCTGTCGGACTCCCTGAAGCGGGCGCGAGGGGCCTTGGTCCGCCGGCTGCCCGGACGGACATTCGCATAGTCATAGCGCCTAACCCGCCATCCCTCCGCCGTAATCCCTTCTTTCTAATCAACAGCTCGATACCCACCACCCCTAGGACTGGAGAGCCACAAATGCGGCTGGCCGTCGAAGGCGCGGGGCCTCACCTCGCCGGTTGGTCTCGGCCCCCGCCGGGCTTTTGGGGACCCGGTAGCCAAGCTCTGGAGGCGGAGAGGGCGGTGAGCGCCGAGTGCCGTTGGCCGATGGCTGCCCCGGCCAGTTTGTCCTTGACAAATCCAGCTTCTGGCCTATACTGGTAGAGAGGTAAACGAACGTTCGTTTATATTTGAGGCGATGGCATCTACCTCGCGCGGCGTGCGCACCCGCAAGAAGGTCATCGAAGCCGCCTACCGGCTCTTCCTCCGGCAGGGCTACCACGGCACCCCGATGCGCCAGGTGGCGCGCCGGGCCGGCGTCACACCGGCGGCCATCTACAACCACTTCGAAAGCAAGGAAGCCCTCTTCACAGCGGTGCTCCTGGCGCGCGTGCCCCACAGAGCGCTGACCAACGCCCTGGCCGGCGCCCAGGGGGAGAGCGTTGAAGCGCTTACCCACGACGCGCTGCAGCGCATGCAGTCCGCCATGGCCGACCAGCTCGACAACTTCCGCCTGATCTCCATCGAACTCATCGAATTCCAGGGACGGCACGCCGAAGAGCTGGCCAAAGAATTCGTGCCCAAGATTCTGGCCTTCATCGAGGAAATGAAGCAGGCGGATGGACGCCTGCGGGACTTCTCGGAACTGATCCTGGCCCGCTCCTTCTTTGGCCTGTTCGTTTCCTACGCCATCATGGCGGCGATGCTGCCCCAGTTCCCCGGTTTCGAGGCCACACCGGCAAGCCTCGAGGCCATCGGAGAGATCTTCCTGCATGGTGTGCTCCAAAGCGCCGCGGGGGGCGAACATGATCAATAACCGGCTGTGGGCCCTTATGCGCAAGGAGTTCATCCAGATCTTGCGCGACCCACGCACCCTCTACCTGACCTTCGCCATCCCGGTGATCCAGATCTTCCTGCTGGGCTACACAGCCACGACCGACGTGCGCGACGTGCCCCTGGCCGTCTTCGATCAGAACCGCGGGCCGGCCGCCCGCCGGCTGCTGGATGCCTACCGGTCGGCCGATTATTTCCGCCTGGCCTACGACGTCGACTCACTCCAAGCCTTGCAGCGCCTGATCGACGACGGCCGCGCCCGGGCTGGCCTGATTATCCCACCTGACTACGGGGCGCAGGTGCAGGCCGGTCGCACGGCGACGGTGGGTTTCGTCCTGGACGGGTCCGACCCGAACGTGGCCGCCACCACGCTGGCGGCGGCTGAACTCATCGGCCAGTCTCATTCCACCCAACTCACCGTCGAGCGCCTCCAGCGCCAGGGCCTGGCCCCGGCCTTTAGGCCTGCCGTGCAGGTCCAGACCCGTGTCTGGTACAACCCGGACATGGTCAGCGCCGTCTTCATGGTTCCGGCCCTCATCGGCATGATCCTGCAGTTCATGACAACCATGCTGACGGCCACCACCATCGTGCGCGAGCGCGAGCGGGGCACCATCGAGCAGCTGATCGTCACCCCGATCCGCAATTGGGAGCTGATCGTTGGCAAGATCATGCCCTATGTCGTGATTGCCCTCTTCGACACCGTCGAGATCCTGGTCGTGGGCACGCTGTGGTTCGGGGTGCCAATTCGCGGCAGCCTGGCCCTGCTCATGACCCTCTCGGCGCTCTTCTTGGTCACTTCGCTGGGCCTCGGCCTGCTGATCTCCACCATCGCGAAGACGCAGCAGGAGGCGATGCTGCTCTCCTGGTTCACCCTTCTGCCGACGGTTTTCCTCTCCGGCTTTTTCTTCCCCCTGGCGGCCATGCCCCTGGCGCTCAGGATCGTTTCCTATCTCATTCCGCTGCGCTATTTCTTGATCATCATCCGCTCGGTGCTTCTCAAGGGAGTCGGCGCCGCCAGCCTTACTGGCGAGATCACCGCACTGGCGATCTTCGGCCTGGCAGTGATGGCCGCCGCCTCGCTGAGATTCCGTAAGCGGCTGGACTGAATCTCAGGAAGGATGGGGTGCCCCAATGCACAAGCGTAGACTACTCCTGCTCGTCCCCCTGCTGGCTGTCATCATCGCCGGACTCCTCTACCTGAACCCGATCCCCCTCACCGGGGCGGAGGCCAGCACACTCACGGCTTCGGGTACGGTGGAGGCCATTGAAGTGCTCGTCTCGCCCGAGTCTTCCGGGCGAATCACCGAGGTTCTGGTCAAGGAGGGTGATTCGGTCGAAGCGGGCGCGCCGCTCCTGCGGCTCGATGACGAATCGCTTCGCATCCGGCGCCGCCAGATCCTAGCCACAGGCCAAGCGGCCCTCGCCGCCGCCAGGCTGGAGCAGGTCAGCGCCCAGCAGGCGCTCGACGGGCTCTATGAGGATGCCCCGCTGATGGCCGCCCAGGCTCAGCTCAACCTGGCCAGGGCCGGCGAGCTCCTGGACGACGCCGAATACAACTGGCGAGTCCAGCAGCAGGGCAATCGGGCTGGCGGCGAAACCATCGCCTCGGCCGAGGCCAACTTGGTGCTGGCGGAGGAGGAAGTCGAGCGGGCCGAAAAAGCCTACAACCGCCTCTCCGGCCGAGCCGACGACGATCCCGCCAGGGCGCTGGCGCGTTCGAGCCTGGCGGCGGCCCGCGAACACCGCGATGCGATCATACGCCGGTTGAACTGGTATAAGGGCCATCCGGACAACATCGAGCAGGCGAGCCTGGACGCCGAGCTGGCCATGGCCCAGGCCCAAGTGGCCGACGCCCGGCAGGAATGGCAGAAGCTCAAGGATGGCCCCGACCCGGACGCGGTCGCCCTGGCTGAAGCGCGGCTGGCCAACGCCGAAGCCCAACTGGCGGCGGCCGCGGCGCAGCTGGAGGCCGAATTGGATGTGGTGGATCTCGAACTGGAGAAGTTCGTTGTGCGGGCGCCGGTCTCCGGGGTCGTGATCACGCGCAACGTTGAAGCCGGTGAGCTGATCGTGGCTGGCGCGCCGGCCTTGACGATCGGCCGCCTCGACGAATTGACGCTCACGGTCTACATCCCGGAGGACCGCTACGGTCAGCTGCGTCTGGGCGACGTGGCTGCGGTCAGCGTGGATTCGTTCCCTGGGGAGACTTTCAGCGCCTCCGTGCAGCGCATCGCCGACCGGGCCGAATTCACGCCCCGCAACGTGCAGACCGAAGAGGGGCGGCGCACGACCGTCTTCGCCGTGCAGCTCAGCGTCGACGATCCGGCTGGCCGGCTTAAGCCGGGGATGCCGGCCGACGTGCGCTTCGATCTGGGGTGAGGGCCTCCGGATGAGGGACTTGATCCGGGCCGAGCGGCTGCGCCGGTCGTTCGGCGACCTGGTCGCCGTCGACGGGCTGTCGCTGTCGGTAGCCGGCGGTGAAATCTACGGCCTGATGGGCCCGGATGGGGCCGGTAAGACCACCACCCTGCGGCTGCTGTGCGGCGCGCTGAGCCCCGAGGCCGGGACGGTGATGCTGGCGGGCTATGACTTGGCCCGTCAGGCGGAGCAGGCCCGGGCCCAGATCGGCTACCTGCCGCAGCGCTTCAGCCTCTACGGCGAACTCACCGTTTACGAGAACCTGCGGTTTTTCGCCGAAGTACGCGGCCTGCCGTCGGGGAAATGGGATGCCCGCGCGGGTGAGATCTTGGCCTTCGTCGGGTTGGACGAGTTCTCCGACCGGAGGACGGAGGCCCTCTCGGGGGGCATGAAGCAGAAGCTCGGTCTGGCGGCGGCCCTGGTTCACCAGCCAAAGATCTTGCTGCTCGACGAGCCGACCAACGGCGTCGACCCGGTCACGCGGCAGAGCTTCTGGCAGCTTCTGGTGCGCCTCCTTCGTCAGGGCGTGGCGATCCTCCTCAGCACCCCCTACATGGACGAGGCCTCGCGCTGCAGCCGGGTCGGGTTCATGGACGGCGGCCAGATGCTCCTGGAAGGACCGCCTTCTGAGATCGCCTCCCGGCTGCGGGGCCGGATCCTCGAACTGGTTGGCGGCCCGCGCCGGCTGGTGGAGCGGCTGGGGGCGGAGGATCCCGGCGTGGAGTCGGTCCTGAGCTATGGAGACCGCTACCGTCTGCGGGTCGCGGCCGATTTGGCGGAGAAGGTCCTGGAGCGCCTGCCCGGCGCGCTGAGGGCACAGGGGGGGTCGTTTGAGCGCCTGCAGAGGATCGAACCCAGCCTGGAAGATGTCTTCATCGAACAACTCGAACGGCGGCACGCCGGCACGGGTCCGACAGGGGAATGAGCAGCGTGGATGAAACGGCTGTCCTGACCGAAGGGCTGACCAAGCGTTTCGGCGATTTCACGGCCGTCGATCACGTCTCGCTGGCGGTGCGGGCCGGTGAGGTGGTGGGCTATCTGGGCCCCAACGGGTCGGGCAAGACGACCACCATCCGCATGCTCCTGGGGCTGCTCCTGCCAAGCGAAGGCTCAGGGCGCGTCCTGGGTTACGACATCGTCCACCAGGCGGAAGCCATCCGAGCCCGAGTGGGGTACATGTCGCAGAAATTCGCCCTGTATGACGAGCTGACGGCCAGGGAGAACCTGGCCTTCTACGCTGGGGTCTATGGGGTGCGCGATCCGGCGAGCCTCGACAAGGTGCTGGCGCGCCTTGAGATCTCCCACCTTCAGAATGCGCGCGCTGGCGAATTGCCGCTCGGGTGGCGGCAGCGCCTGGCGCTGGCTACGGCCCTGGTTCACCGGCCGACGCTGGTCTTCCTGGACGAACCGACCAGCGGGGTCGACCCCGGCGCCCGGCGCAGCTTTTGGGACTTGATCTACAACCTGGTGGAGGAGGGGGTCACGGCCTTCGTCACCACCCACTATATGGATGAGGCCGAATACTGTAATCGGGTCGGCATCATGCGCCGCGGCCAGCTCCTGGCGATGGACACACCCTCGCGCCTCAAGGAGGCCAGCCTGCCGGGAGCCGCCTGGGACGTGCACGCCGAGCCGCTGCTCGAGGGGCTGAACGCACTGGAGGCGCTGCCGGGCGTGCAGCGCGCCGGCCTGGCCGGCGATCACCTGCGGGCGATCACATCAGCCGAGGTGAGCGACGACGACCTGCTGCGCTTCCTAGGGAGCCGTCCCTTGACGCAGGTTCGCGTCGAGCGGGCCGAGGCGACGCTGGAGGACGTGTTCCTGGCTTTGGCGGCCGCCTGACCGAGCCCGGGCGCGCAGTGCTAGGCATCGCGGGGCTGGGGTAGAGGGCGTCCCGAACGCTCTGAGCGCGTTCCGGGCCCCCGATCCGACCGGCCAGGCTTGCTAGGGCTTCCGTGGCCAGATGGACCGGGAGCGAGGCGATCAGCTGGGTGAGAACTTGCGCATAGCCTACCCGGCCGGAGATCAGATCGACAAAGGCGCGCGTGGCGAAGGGGTTGCGCACGGCCAGCTCGAAGGAGGCGCGCGGGTAGCGATAGCACAGCTCCGATAGCGCCAGACCGAACGCGTAGCTGCGCCCGATCTCTCGGTGGACCATCGCCGAATAGCCCTCGGGTCTTCCGGCCAGGACGGCCCGCGCCGTCAGGCGGCCGCTCTTCACGGCCGGCCGGATGCCTTCACCGGTGAGCGGGTCCACCAGCCCGGCGGCGTCGCCGACCAACAATGTCCGCGCCGTGCCGACCGGTTCGCGGCGGAGGTAGACCGGCAAGGGGTGGCCGTGGAGCGACACGCCCTCCAGAGAAATGCCGTAGCGAGCCATCACCTGGGCCAGTTTGAGCTTCAGCGAAGCGCGTTCCGGTCGCAGGCTGCCGATGCCCGCGGAAAGGTGGTTGGCCTTGGGGAAGATCCAGAGGTAGCCCATACGCAGCTCGCCGAAGATGAACAGGGGCGCATCGGCGAAGTGGCGCATCACCCCATCCGGGATCGGGACCTCGGCCTCGATGGCCCCGGCAAGGGCCTTGCCTCTGCGAAGGCCGGCCGCACGAGCGACAACGGAATTGGCGCCGTCGGCGCCGATGGCGTACCGGCTTTCGAAGGCTGGCCCCTCTCTGGTTTGGACGACCAGCCGGTCCTCAAGCTCCTCCACGGCGCGCACCTGAAGGCCCTGGCGGACCTCCACCCGAGCGTGCACCAGGATGTGGGTATCGAGACGGTCGCGCATCACCATGTAGATCGAGCGCTCCGGCAGAGGCAGCGTGACCAAGTCGTCACCCAAGGCGTAGAGACGGAGGCCGCGCGCGCTTCGATGAGGGAGTGGAAGGAAAAGGGGAACTGGTCTAGAACGCGCGCCGGGAGGCCCCGGCCGTAGGCTTTGTAGCGCGGCAGCCGGCTTTTCTCCAGCACCAGCACCCGGTAGCCGCGCTCCCCCAGGAAGTAGGCCGCCGTTCCCCCGCCTGGCCCGGCGCCAATCACGATCACGTCGTATGGATCAGACATCTGTCGCTTGCCGGTTGTGTTCGGTCAGGGTACGAACCGGGTGCCCTCGCCCCGGGCCCCAGGGCCGCTCACGAGGCTGAGGGGGCCCGTTACCGCACCGTGATCTCGACCCCCGGTGCGGTGCCCACTTTTTCGGCGTCGTACAGATCGTGGACGGCCACGTGGAGCTTTCCCCGGCCCCGCCGCACGGCCACCGCCTCCAGCTCCAGGCGGCGGGGGTCGCGCCGCCACAGCCCGCTCACCCCGACGGGTAGATGGGCCGTCTGGGCGTTGGCCCCACCCTTGAGCAGGGCCAGGCAGCCCGGCAGGTAGACTCGGGCCAGCGGGCAGATGGAGTCCTCCCTCAAATCCACCCGAACCAGGGTTCGCTCCCCCAGCTTGAGCGTGCGGGGTTCTATCCTGAGGGCGAAATCGAAAGCGCGGCGCGGGGTCAGGTGGTCCAGGACGATCTCTTCGTCCACCCGCACGATCAGGTTGTCGGACGAGGCCCTCACCTCCTGGCCGATCGTCGGCTCGCTCAGGCGGGTCTCCCGACCGTCGATCACGGCCTCCGGCTCCCCCTCGACCGCGATGGCGGCCAGGAGTTCGATCAGGGCCCGCGTGTCGGCGGTGGAGTACAGCATGCCGTTTACAAGCTTGGAGCCCACGTAGTTGAAGCCCGGCCGGAAGAGCACATCGCCGGCGTGGTACATCACCCGGGTGGCGTCGCAGGTGGCCTCCAGGCCGCCGCCCCAGTAGCCCCATTCGGCTTTGCCTTCCCAGTGCGCGGTCTCCCCGTCGCTGTGCGCGGCCCCCCGCAGGTGGTCCAGGGCCTCGTCGCGCCGGCCGTTGCCCGCGAAGTACAGGGCCACGGCGTCCTTGACCGTCCGCAGCCTGGCGCGGAAGCGAGGGTCGAGGGGCAGCAGCTGGTTGTCGCGGTACCTGCGCCGCAGCAGGGCCTCCTTGGCCCCCTCTAGCATCTGATGCGCGCCGTCATAGGGCAGGTCGCGCAGGGCCAGCAGGCGGTGGGCGACGCGGCCGGTGATGTCCAGCTCCGGTTTCCCGCCGCACCAGATGGAGAATAGGCCGTCTTCGTGCTGGAAGCCGGAGAGCCGGTTGATCCCCGCCAGGAGGAGGCCGTCCACCCGCCCCGGATCGCCTGAGACCTGGCCGGTCTGGATCGCTTTGAGACTGATCGCAAGCCCATACAGGGTGCTTGAGGTCTGCTCCGCTCAACCGAAGGGGTAGTGTATCAGGGCTTCGATGGTCTCCTGCAGAAGGGGTCCCATCGAGGGGTAGACGACCACCCGTCTTCCGGCCGCCGCCTCGCCGCGCCGGAGCAGAGCCAGCCGGGAGGCCGTGACGGTCTCCTTGCCCGGCGCCTCGACCCTGCGCTGGCTGGTGTCCGAACGGTCGCCGCTGGCGATGTGGGCCAGCACCTCGCCCGGCGCGCTGAGTGGGAACTCCAGCATGCCGTCGCCGTGCACGCGCCTCTCGAGCTCTTCGGTGGGGGTGGTGATGGTCAGGTTGGCCTCACCTTCGGCGTGATAGCGGGCCTGCGCCAGCACCTCGTCGTCCTCGCCGACGATCGCCGGCAGATCGAGTTCGGCGTACAGGTCGAGGGCCGCCTGGATGTCCTGGGTCAGGGAGAGGTAGTCGGTATCCCGGAAGAAGTAGGCCCGGCAGCGCCAGGTGCCGATCTGATCGCCCAGCCGCACGAGCTTCTCCAGCCTGCCCTCCACCGCGAACAGCTCGATATGCGCCAGTTCGGGGAAGGCCTCCCGCGGCGCCACCAGGATCGGGACCAGCGTTTCTGGCAAGGCCGCCTCGAGCGCCGCGTCTCTGAGCAGCCCTTTTTGCTCGATCCCCGTCGCGGCCAGGGCCATCGGCCTGGACCGCACCGCACTGACCATTCCCCTAAACATGACCGCGTCGCTCCAGGTCCACGTCTGATCCCAGTCCGCCCTGGCCACCTCCCTGAGCCGCTGGGCGCCCAGACCCTGTGTGCCGTCGCGCACCTGGTGGAAGATGCGCTGGGCCAGGCGGGGCAGCGGGTCCTCATGCTCCAGACGAGCGTCGTAGACGAGGAGCAGGCAGTAGGCCGGCCGGTCCGTCTCGAGGCGGGCGGAGATCACGGCCCCCGGCTCAGTCTCCTCCGGCGCCTCCAGCGATGCGGTCAGCTCCACGGGTCGAAAGACCACGCCCCAGGCCTCATAGGGCAGGCCCTGGGACAGAAAGGCCCCCATGGTGAAGACGGCGTAGGGGGCGCCTACCTCGAAGCGCAGCACGTCACCGGCCCTCACCGCGTGGTATTCGAACTTCTGGTGCTCTCCACCGAGCGGGTCAAAGACCAGCAGGTGGACCAGCCTGGCGTCGCGGCGGGCCTCGAGGCGGGCCTCGGCCGCCACAACGCTCTCCAGGCCGAAGGGCGTATCCTCTTCACGCTGGCGGGCGTAGTGCAGGCCCCGGATCGAACCTTCGGCCTCGCGGAAGGGGAGCAGAGAGGCCTCAACGGGCGGGTCCAGCGGGCTAAGACCGATCTTCTGCCGCTCCCTCCAGCCGGTGCTGGGGAGGGCCACCGCCGCCGTGTTCCCTTCCGGCGTTGTGACTTCGATGGTCAGCGCTTCCCAGGCCTCGCCCGCTAGGTCGAAGCGCGCTTCCAGCCGTCCGTCGCTGGCCGTCGCCTTGCGCTTCTGCACGACCCGCTCACCGCTGCGCAGCGCAAGCTCGACCGGGCCGCTGTAGGGCGCGTCGAGCTGGGTGAGCTGCAGGGCGGCGCTGAGCCGCTCGCGCTCCAGGGTGTGGGACTCCAGCGTGGCCAGGAGGGGCGAAAGGGTGAACTCGGCGCAGCTGAAGGCGCACTCGGCGTGGGCCGAAGGACGCTCGGGGAGGTCGACGCTCACGGTGTACTCGCCCTCCTCCAGTTCGGCGAAGCGCTGCAGGTGCAGGCCGGCGCTGTTTAGGGAGACGCGGGCGTGGTAGACTCGCTGGCCGGCCAGCTTGACCTCTACTTCAGCTTCCCGGTTGGCGGCGTTCAGGCCGACCACAAAGATGTGCACCTCGTCCTCGGGGCGGTAGATCTTGCGGTCTGTGACGACGGTCACCAGATCGAGGCTGGGAAGGCGGAGAGCGGGGAGGTCTTCGGGTACCTGCAGGCGGCCGCGGCGCCGGGGGAACGGCCAGGGTCCCTCCGGCTGGCGCGACGGTTCCTCCCCCAGGTGCAGGGCGTGCTCATGGCGGGAGATGATGGTCGGCCCGGTGAAGCTGTGCTCCTGCGCCTCGGCTTGGCCGGCCGGCGTCAGCCCTACCAGGAGGGGCTGGCTCTCGGAGGCCTCAAGGAAGGCGAACTGCCGTCCGAGAAAGACCCGCTGCCGCAGGTAGGAAACGTCGGCTTTACAATTCGTGCACCGGTTCCCCTCCCAGGGGTTGCTCTGATCGCAATGGGGGCACTTCATGGTCTCCTCTCCTCTGCTCGCAGTGGGCGCGGGTGCGCTCCTCCCTACCAATATTCTACAATCACACCTAGTGCGTCAATCAGCATTCATCCGATCGGCGTAGAACACTCGACCTCGAGGGCGTCCCTCGAAGCGGCGGGGCGAGGCCGGGACCGCCTGGCGGCAGCCGGAGCGCCCCCTTGGCCGGCGCGCCGCAGCCCGAACCTGAGGGGGCCTGGAAAGAGCTTGAGGTTGTCAAGGGGCGAAACCCAAACAACTAATCGGTTTCCAGGAATGTGAAGTATCATCTGTTCTAGGGGACAGGCCTGTACTCGGCTTCCTTAAGCTGGTTCCCATTCGTCTCATGACTTTGGAGCAACCCAGACCTCTGCCGATCCTTGATGACCTACCAGCCTCCAGCGACGCGCTGGACTTTCTGCCGTATGTTCAGACCCTGGTCGATTTGATCAAATCCGAGAGCACCCATACGCCGCTGACGGTCGGCGTCTTCGGCCCCTGGGGCAGCGGGAAGACAAGCCTGCTGACCATGATCTACGGACACAAAGAGGTGGAGGCCGCAACAGGCGGCCGAGGCAGGGTTTGGTTCAACGCCTGGAAGTATGCCCGGGATGAGATCGCCCTGTGGCGGGCGCTCCTCATCCGGACGCTGGACGCCGTCCGGCCGCCCGACCCCCAGGACCCTACGCGGCCCTTCAAGGGTGATCCCTCCACTCTCCCCGAAAAGGATCAGACGCTGATCAGGGAACTCGACCGGCTCGAAGAATCCATCTATCGCACGGTGGAGTGGAAGGAGCTGGGGGGATGGGACCTGGATTGGCCCAGGGCCCTGCTGGGCACTGCGGAAGGCGCAGCCGAGATCGCCCTGTCCTTCGTGCCCGGAGCGAGCGGTTTTGTGGAGCTCTTCAAGAAGATGCGGGAGGCCGCGCGTGGGGATAAGCCCGAGATCGTGGAGGCCTTTCAGCGGGAAGTGCGTGAGTTCAGGCGCGAGGAGCTCCGGTCGGTGGAGCAGTTCATTCAAGGCTTCGAGAGGCTGGTCGACGAGCATGTCGAAGGCCGTCTGGTCGTCTTCATTGACGATCTGGATCGCTGCCTCCCCGAGCAGACCATCGAGGTCCTGGAAGCCATCAAGCTTTTCCTGGACGTTCCCGGCTGCATCTTCCTGCTCGGGGTGGACCCTCGAACGATTCAGGAGGGCATTAAGCGCCGTTACAAAGATCTGCCGGAGACGGTTGACGGCGCGGCCTACCTGGAGAAGATCGTCCAGCTTCCCTTCCAGCTCCCGCCGATTGTCCCGGAGGACATGCAGGCGTTTGTGGACAGCCTGGTGGCGGAGTGGCCGGCCCCGGCGTGCTCCGAAGTATTCGCGAAGGGCCTGGGTGGCAATCCCCGCCAGGTCAAGCGGACCATCAACGTCTTCCTGCTGCTCTGGCAGCTGGCCCGGCACAGGGAGGAAAGGCTGAAGGGCCTTATCAAACCCGTTCGATTGGCCAAGGTGGTGGTCATCCAGCATGTGCATTCGAATCTCTACGATCTGCTCAAGGCCAATCCGGCCTGGCTGGCGGATCTGGAGCGGCATTTCCGGGCCGAGGCGAAGGGGCCGCGCGGACCCGACCAGNNGCCGAAGCCGAGTCTCTGCCCTCGCCCCTGACGGACTTCGCGGCTCGCGCGTCGCTGCGGGCCCTGCTCACCATGCACGAGCCCCAAATGCCGGAGGCCAACTTTGAGGGCCTCAAGCCGGAGGAGTTGAAGCTGTATTTCACCCTCACCCGGCGCACCGAAGCTCCCGAAGTGGGGCCGGGCGTCAGGGAAGCGCTCCAGGTTCGCCTTGAGCCGCAGGCCGTGCGTGTCCCGGCCGGGCCGTTCCGGATGGGCTCAACCGACGACCAATACGCTCGGGAAGATGAGAAGCCCCAGCACACCGTGGAGCTCTCCGAGTATCGGATCGGCCGATACCCGGTGACCAACCTGGAATACCAGGCATTTGTCAGGGCTGCCGGCCACCGCTCGCCGCCCGACTGGGAAGGGGATCAGTACCCGGAGGGGAAGGGGGATCATCCGGTGGTCAACGTTTCC
>JABAOD010001603.1_pt1 | contig 30984 bp, 26 predicted proteins | sample 7062151 | NCBI WGS metagenome assembly JABAOD01 (sample SAMN14538626, study PRJNA623070) | marine sediment metagenome | biome: marine biome [ENVO:00000428]; feature: marine pelagic biome [ENVO:01000023]; material: deep marine sediment [ENVO:00002113] | place: India: Gulf of Khambhat ... | reverse complement strand
CATGCCGTCGACCTGGTTGTCGGTGAACCAGAGCTGATTGTTGCCGGGGTTGAAGGCGATGCCGACCGAATTGCGCACGCCCGTCGCGTAGACTTCCCAGTCCGAGCCATCCCGGTTCATGCGCACGATAGCGCCGATGCCGTGGCGATTGTATTTTTCCATCTTCGCCTTCGGGGGCACGTTGTAAGGCTGGCCCTGGGCGATGTAGATCTTGTTGTCGGGTCCGATGGCGCAGACGCGTGCCCCATGGTTGAACGACTCCTCTTCCCTCGGGATCAGCGAACCCTTGACGACCTCCACGGCCACGTCGGGGCCTTCGTAGAAGAACTCCGCGGCGGGGAAGACCAGCATGCGATTGTGCTCTGCAAGATAGAGAAAGCCGTCCTTGCTCATGCAGGGCCCGTTGGGGACGGTAAAGGCGATGCTCGGCGCGAAGCGTTTGACCTCGTCGGCGACCCGGTCGCGATCCCGGTCCGTGACGGCCCACACGGCCGTCTTGCGGGTGCCGACGAAGACCGTGCCGACGTTATTGCCGACCGCCATGTGCCGTGCATCCGGGACGATGGCGTAGAGGCCGATCTTGAAGCCGGGCGGCAGCTTGATGCGCTCCAGAGTCCTGCTCAGCGCCATGGCGCGCTGCTCGTCCTGAGGGACAATCTCCAGCTCGAGTGACGTGCCGGTTGTCTTAAAGTCCTGTAATTTCTTCAGATTCTGAGCGTTAACGCCGGTGCCGGTGGCAGCCAGGAAGGCGAACGCAGCGATCGTTGGCAAAGCTCTGTTGAGAAGTCTCATGACGGTCCCTCCTCTCACGGTGGCGAGCTTGTTTATCGTTGTTCGGCAGGAATCGCCGCGGCGACCGCGCGCCAGCCCCTGCCAGGCCACCCGAAAGATTAGCGCGCTTGCGCCGCACTGAGAAGCCGCAATGCAGCAATTTCGTCGACGTCAGAGGCCTATGTACGAGACCGGCGAAGGTCTGGTAGTATCCTTCGAGCTGATGGCTCGTCGGTTTCCTGGTAGCACCGCGCAGACGCAATTAGAACACCCGGGAGGAGGACGCAAGATGCAGTGGAGCAAACCCGCATACACCGAGATCCGCTACGGCTTCGAGATCACGATGTACATACTGAACAGGTAAGTGCTGCTTCGCCTTTCGGGCGACGCGGAAAACACAAAGTTAAGGGGGCCCGCGCGGCCCCCTTACTACGTTGAAGAACCGGATCAGGTCGACAGCCTGTTCATCTCCCCGAAAGTTTTCAGGAAAACAACCGTGGGCGTGAACGCGAATCCTCCATGGAGCCGCAAAGAGTTCGAGCGGCGCCTGCGTGCGCTCGGCTCGCGTTACCACATTTTCCATCCCTACCAGGTCAAGATGAACGCGGGCGAGCTGAGCCGCGAGCAGATTCAAGGCTGNNCGCATGCACGCCGGAGAGCTGACGCGGGAACAGCTGCAGGGCTGGGTGGCCAATCGCTTCTACTACCAGATCAACATTCCGCAGAAGGACGCTGCCCTGATGGCCAACTGTCCCGATCGCGAAGTGCGCCGGCACTGGATACAGCGGATTCTGGACCACGATGGCCGCGTTGGTGAGGACGGTGGGATCGAGGCCTGGATACGTCTTGGCGAGGCCTGCGGACTCGAACGCGACGCAATCGTGTCTTTGCAGGGGGTTCTCCCGGGCGTACGTTTTGCGGTGGATGCGTACGTGAACTTCGTGCGCCGCGCGAGCTGGCAGGAAGCGGTTTGCTCGTCACTGACCGAGCTGTTCGCGCCGACCATACACCGCGAGCGCATCGCTCATTGGCCGCAACACTATGCGTGGATGGATCCTGGCGGGCTCGAGTACTTCCAGACACGGCTTGGCGAGGCGCACCGAGACGTCGAGCACGGCCTCGCCATCACCCTCGACACTTTCACCACCGCCGAGCAGCAGGCGCGCGCACTCGAGATCCTGCAGTTCAAACTGGACGTGCTGTGGAGCATGCTCGACGCCATGTATCTCGCCTACGTGCTCGAGATGCCGCCTTACTTCAGCGTCGATCAGTCGCCATGAGCGTCGATTTCCCGCGCGATTCGGCACCGAGCGTGGCCAGGCCTTTTCGCTTTCAGTGGGAGGAAGCGCAGGGTTGCTTCGTCCTCCTGTATCCTGAAGGCATGGTCAAGCTCAATACCGCGGCCGGCGAGATTCTCAAGCGCTGCGACGGTGAGCGCACGGTCGGCGAGATCATCAGCGAGCTCGAAGAGCAGTTCGGGGTCCCGGACATTGCAGACGACGTGCTCGAATTCTTTGTAGAAGCCCATGGCAAAGGCTGGATTGCAACCTGAGGCGACGCCGGGGCCGCTTTGGCTGTTGGCTGAGCTCACCTACGCGTGTCCGTTGCAGTGTCCCTATTGCAGTAACCCGCTCGACTTTGTCCGCATAAAGAACGAGCTCGATACGGCTGCGTGGACGCGCGTGCTCGGCGAAGCGCGCAAGCTGGGTGCCGCACAGCTGGGCTTCTCGGGCGGCGAGCCGCTGGTACGGCGCGATCTCGAAGAGCTCGTAGAGGAAGGACGCCGGCTCGGGTATTACACGAACCTCATCACCTCAGGCGTCGGCATGGACGAAGCGCGCGTGCGCCGTCTTCGCGACGCCGGTCTCGACCACATCCAGCTGAGTATCCAGGCGAGCAACGCCGAGCTCAATGACCGTCTCGCCGGTACCCGTTCGTTCGATCACAAGCTCGCCATGGCGCGCGCCATCAAGGACAGCGGCTTCCCGATGGTGCTCAACTTCGTCGTGCACCGCGACAACATCGACTGCATGCGCGAGATGCTCGATCTGGCGCTGAGGCTCGAGGCCGACTATGTCGAGCTTGCCAACACGCAGTACTACGGCTGGGCGCTCGAGAACCGGGATCGCCTGCTGCCGACCCGTGACCAGCTCTCTCGCGCGCAAGCCGTCGCCGGGGAATATCAGGACCGCTACGGCGACCGCATGAAGATCTACTACGTGATTCCGGACTACTACGAGAACCGTCCCAAGGCGTGCATGGACGGGTGGGGCAAGGTGTTCCTGTGCATTGCGCCCGACGGTGTGGCGCTGCCCTGCCAGGCGGCGCGAGATCTCCCCGGGATCGACTTTCCCAACGTGCGCGACAAGGATATTGCCTGGATCTGGCGCGAGTCGCCGGCTTTCAACCGATTCCGCGGCGAGGCATGGATGAAAGAGCCGTGCCGCAGCTGTCCCGAGCGAAGCAAGGATTATGGAGGCTGTCGATGTCAGGCCTATCTGCTCACCGGCGATCCGGCCAATGCCGACCCCGTGTGTGACAAGTCTTCGCACCACGAGGTGATCTTGCAGGCGGTGCAGCGCGTGCATCGATCGGGGCAAGTCGAAGTCGCGGGCCCGATGCTCTACCGTAACAGCAGGAACTCGAGGCGGCACGCGGCGTCTTGAGGGTTTCGGATCAGCCACACCGGCTTTGAAAGCGTGCCTGTTCCGGCTTCGAGCTAACCCCCTACCCGCCGGTGAAGCATGCCCATCCTCGGGTCGTAGCCGACCATGGCCAGTGCGAAGAATACGACAAACGCGACGAGCACAACGGTCCAGGCAAGCAGGTTCGGCGCCACGTACAAAGCGAAACGGATGCTTTCGACCACGTACGTGAACGGATTAACGACGCAGATCAGATAGATGAAGTCGCTGGACTCGCGCATCTTCCACAGAGGGTAGAGCGCCGATGAGAGAAAGAACATCGGGAAGATGACGAAATTCATGATGCCGGCGAAGTTCTCGAGCTGATGAATGGTCGAGGACAGCAGCATTCCGAGCGCTCCCAGCATGAGGCCGGTGATGACAAGGGCCGGTAGAGCGGCCAGATAGCCTGCGAGCGGCAAATCGACGAGAAGCAGATCGGCGATCAAAAGAAACGTGTAGACCTGCAGCAAGGACACGAACATACCGGCGCAGAGCTTACAGAGCAGCAGGTACCAGCGGGGGAAGGGGCTCGTCAGCAGCAGGCGCATGCTGCCCATCTCGCGGTCATAGACCATGCTGAGAGAGCTCTGCATGCCATTGAACAGCTGAATCATGGCGGCGAGACCCGGCACGATGTAAGTCTCGTAGGCTATCTGAGCGCCATATGGTGGCATTACCGAGTCGCCCAGAACCGAGCGAAAGCCCGCGCCGAATATGAGCAGCCATATGAGTGGGCGCACCAGAGCGGCCGCGAAGCGTTCGCGCTGTTGAAAAAATCTCAGGGACTCGCGCCAAAGCACGCCACGAAGACATATGGCATAGCGCGTCAGCGTCGGAGTGTCACTGTCGCTCATGTCTGTGTATCGCGGGCTTCGCCCTTCGAATCCGTCAACTTCCTGAACGCTTCGAGCACGTCCCGGCTACCGGTCCGCGAAAGTATCTCGGTGACGGAGCCGGTGTCCCTGATTCGGCCGTGGTGAAGAATCGCCACGTGATCGCCGGCCCACACCTCATCCACCAAGTGGGTCGCCCATAGAACCGTGATTGCATCGTCACTGCAAATCTCGTGCATGTGTTCGACGATTGCGCTTCGTGACGGTACGTCGAGGCCGACAGTAGCCTCGTCGAGGAGCAGAACCCGCGGGCGATGCAGCAACGCCCGCGCAATCTCGAGGCGTCGCCGATGACCCGAGTTGAGTGTTCGTACCCGCTCATCCCGGCGCTCAGCGAGTCCCATGCGTGTGAGACAATCTTCCACGCGCTCGCTGATGCCCCGACCGCTCATGCCATGCAGATTGGCGAAGTAGTGCATGTTCTGGTGCACGGTCAGATCCATGTCGAGGGTCTGTCCTTGAAACACGATTCCCATGCGCGCCAGCGCCCGCCGGGGCTCGCGTGTAATGTCGTGGCCGAGGATGGTGATGCGTCCGGAGTCGGGAACGAACAGCCCGGTGAGCAGCGCCACCAGGGTCGATTTGCCTGCACCGTTCGGGCCAAGCAGTGCGGTGAACCGGCCGGGGGCGATCGTCAGGGAAATGTCATTGAGTGCCTTGACATCGCCATAGGCATAGGCGACGTGCTCGATGCTGATACCCGGCCTGGGATTCATACCCGATCTGATACCCTATTCTCGGCCGCGAATAAACCGCATAGTGTCCTCGGGTACCGGCGCATGCGAAGATGAAAGGCTCGACACGGGAGGTTTTACGGTGATTCACGTACTGGTCCTCGGCGCAGCCGCGGGTGGTGGATTTCCGCAGTGGAACAGCAACAGCGAGGCCTGCCGAAGGGCAAGAGCGGGCGATCCGGCGGCCCGGCCGGCCACCCAGGCTTCCATCGCGGTCAGCTGCGATGGTACTTCCTGGTTCGTCGTCAATGCGGCACCGGATCTGCGCGAGCAAATCAATCGAGAGGCACGGCTTCATCCCAGGCACGGGCTGCGCTCGTCACCGATCGCGGGTGTGCTGCTCACCAACAGTGACGTGGATGCGGTCGCGGGGCTGTTGCATCTGCGCGAACGAACGCCTTTCGACATCTACGCGCACGCGCGCGTCTTCTCGGTGCTGGACGAGAACCCGATCTTTCGCGTGCTGGCCCCTGACGTGGTGCGCAGACAGGCGCTGACCCTGGATGCCCCTGCGCCACTCCCCAATCTCGACGGCACGGATAGCGGTTTGCGCGTGACGGCCTTCCCGGTTCCAGGAAAGGTCGCGCTCTACATGGAGGACGAGAAGGCCGGTCCCGAATTCGGTACGCGCATCGGCGACACGCTCGGGTTGCAGTTCAGCGAGGAAGGCGCCGGGCATCGCCTCGTCTACCTCGCCAACTGCGCCGCGGTGGATGACGCAGTGCGCGACCGCTGCCACGGCGCATCGGTATTGTTCTTCGACGGCACACTGTGGCGCGACGACGAGATGCTGCAACGTCGAGAAGGCAGCAAGACCGGTCAGCGCATGGGCCACATGTCCATGTCCGGTCCCGATGGCTCCATGGCGGCTTTGCAGGATATCGAAATCGATCGTCGTATTTTCATTCATATCAATAATACGAACCCGGCGCTGCTCAGCGACAGCGACGAGCGCGGCGTTCTCGAAGCCAAAGGGTGGGAGATCGCCTACGACGGCATGGCATTCTCGATCGGCTGATCCGGGCGGCGCTCGCCGCGGCTGGTGGCCTCGGAACGATCAAAAATCTGCCGTGCGTTCCGTCCGGCCAGCCGCTCGTCGCCGGCGAAGATCGATTCAATGCGTGCCTCGACGGCGCCGGTTGGATTGCCGGGTACTCGACCTTCGCCGGCTCTTTCGTCGCGGAGGCGAAAAGCCCCCGGCTGACTCGGGCCCCCGGGGCGCGGCTGCGCGTTACCTGCAATGGCTGCCCGGCATGCCAGGGGACGGCACCCGCCACCGGGCCAAAAAATTCGTTGCCGAGAGCCGAGATCGGGAGCAAGATTTGCACCGGCCATGTGGCCTCCAATCGTTTTCTGTTCGAGGAGACGTACATGAAACTGCGTCATAGTCTGTTGGCGCTCGCGCTGGGATTGTCCAGCGGTGCTGCGTTCGCGTCGAGCTGTCCGAAGCTGATGGGCCAGGTGGACGCGATTCTTGCCACCAACCCCGACCTGCCGCAATCGGTGCTGGACGAGGTGAAGACCCTGCGCGCGGACGGGCAGAAGCAGCACGAGGGTGGAAAGCACGATAAGTCCGTCGAGTCGCTCAACCAGGCCTTGTTCCTGTTGGGTAAGGATTGAGACGAGATTTGGGCGTAACCGAATAACATTCGCCGTGCTGGAGCGGGGCAGGTCGAGAGACCTGCCCCGTTTTCGTTCCCGGGACGCGTTCGCCGTGATGGCAGCGCGCGATCAGGCGGCTTCGGTGCCGAGGGGAATGGGTTCCGATGGCGCTGGTGGCGCGCGTCCCAGTCGGGGATGAACGTTCTTCGACAGCGCAGCGAGGCCGAGCATGGCGGCGCCGGTGACGGCGAAAACCACAGGCAGGGCAAAGAGCTTGAGCAACAGCGCGAACACGCCCGGCGCGGTGATCTCGCCGATGTCCCGGTAGGTCGAGTAAACGGCGGTCATCTCCGCGCGCTCGTGGCGGCGAACGGCGAGCATGAACGGTATGTTGGAGACGGCGTCCAGCGAGACCATGGCGAGCGTCGCCGCGAGCACCGCTGCGAACGCGAGCCAGGGCAGCGGTGTCGCCAGGGCGAAAAGCAGGGTCATGGTGCCGCTTGCGGCGAAGCCGGCGACCATCACGCGACGGACGCCGAAGTAGCGCACGCACCTGCCGAACAGCGGCAACAGGAACAGCAAGCCGCTGCCGGCGGAGACCAGGAGTCCGGCGGTCATCTGACCGTAGCCCTGCTGCACGACGTAGATGGGCACGTAGACGAAGAACATCACCCACCAGATGTAACGGCCGACCGCCGCGATCCACGCGAATACGAGCCGTGGCTGGCGGCAGAAGCGCGCGAGGTGCGCTATCGGGCTCACCGAATGGCCGCGGAAGCTCGTCAACGGGGGCACTTCACGAATGCGTAAAAACCAGAAGTAGGCGAGCAGGGCGAGCACCGCGCCGGAGCTCGCCAGGTAGGTTGCCCAGAGGCCGACACGGGTGCCGAGCCAGGCGCCGAGGGCCGGCCCCACGGTCCAAGCGGCAGCGGCGTAGAAAATGCGCATGGGTTCCGAGCGGTTGAAATCCTGTCTCGCCACGTGGTCGAGGATGTAAAGGCTCAGGCACACGGTGAGCATGACCACGCCGACCACCCGCAGCGTCATGCCGAGCGCGAGCGCAGCGGTGGTGCCCGCCCACATAACGAGTGGCGCGGCGGCGAGGAAGGCGGCGCCGAGCGTGTAGACCCAGCACCGTGCGCTTTTGCGTACCAGCCACGGGACGGTCAAGGTGGCGGCGATGCCGGCAATGGCGACGATGAAGAAGAGGGTGCTGACCTTTTGCGCGCTGCCGAGAAGACGCAGCGCCTCGACGGGAATGATGGAGACGATGAGCGCGCGAGCCAGCGATTCGAGGGCGAACAGCAAGGCGAAGGACTCGGCGCCCGTTGCACGCACCCGGTGGATCCAGATAGGACGGCGTACGTCCAAGCTCGCGTACTCGCGTAGGGCCCACGCAGGGCGTTGTAATGATTCTGCGGAATATTACGGCCTATCGCGGTCGCCGCGGTAGTCGATGAGCATCGAACTGCGACCCGTTTGGCGTTTGCTGCGTGTGGCGGGTCGGGGGCTCAATCGGCGCCGGCGACGGCAGGGCCTGTAGCCCCGGCGCGGCTGAGCTGGCGGAAGTACTCCTCGACCTGCGACCGGTATTTCCGGGGCACGGCGTCGTCGCCGGTGAGGGGCAGGGCGCTGGCCTTCGCCTCGTCGGACTCGCTCTTCAGGGCCAGCTCGAGCTCCTTGAGCTTCGCGATCAGCTGCCGTTGCCGTTGCAGAACACGCTGCGGGTCTTCGAAGCTCTCGTTCTGCTCGATCTCGCGCATCTCACCGAGCAGACGGCCGATGTCGCGGGGTCCGTGCTCGTCGGCGGTGAGCACCCCGGCGATGCGATCGAACAGGGCGCGGCGCTCGGCGAAATCGCGGCGGAAGGCGTCGATCTCCTGCGGGTCGAGATTTCGGTGCATCCAGCTCTGGCTGTCGGCGGCGCCCCAGCCGCCTCTGGGATCGCCCGGGCCGGCCTGTCCCAGGCCGGAGCGCTGCGCCATGCGACGCTCGAGGGACTCGAGGCCCTCGACGAGCGCGCGCATCTGAGCGAGGTTACGCGTGCGCTTCTGCTCCTCGCCGTCATCGACGGATTCGGCGGCCTCGTCCAGCCCTTGCCCGATGCGCGCCAGGGACTCGCCGATTTCGGCTTCCATGCGTTGCGATGTTTCCCCGGAGGGAGCATCCATAACGGCAGCCGAGCGCTCGATGGTGTTCGGGAGATCGTCCCGTTCGATACCGTCGGCGGTTCCGCGCAGCGTGCGCGCCGTGCGTGCCTCGTCGGCGGCGGCATCCTTGGCGAGCTTCCGCAGGTCGGTTTCGAGATCGCGGACCTCTTCGGCCATGCGCAGCTTGCGCGACTGCAGCCGGGCCTTTTCTTTGCCGCGTGCCTCCTCCTCCTGCGCCATGGCTTCGACCCCGCGGCCGATATCCGCGTGCTCCTCGGCAAGTCTTTGCGCGCGCCGTGACGCCTGATCGATACCGCGTCGCAGCTTGCGGCTGGGCTGGCCGTCGGCGAGACGCTGCATATTTCTGAGCCGATCGAGCGCCGCTCGCGCATCGGAGATGCCGTTTCCGTTCTGATCGGTGGCGCGGCGCATGGCCTGGGCGGCGGCCTGGGCCTGACGAATCAGGTTTCTGAGCTCCGCGCTCTGCTGCTCGCGGGACAGCCGCTCGAGACGTCGCACCATCTCCTCGAGCTGCTCGGCAAGGGCGCGCTGGCTGCCTCCGCCCGACGGCGCGTTGGGATCGAGCAGCGCGCGCCGCTCGAGACGCTCGATCTCCTGCTGCTGGCGGCGGGCGAGCTCCTTGAGCTTGTCGAGCGTTTCATCGAGCTGCTTCGAGCCTTGCTGCCAGTTGCCGCGTTGGACGCTTTCGTACTTGTTGCGCAGCTTATCCATCTCCAGGCGAAAAAGGTTGGCGAGGTCCTCCGCGTCCCTGGCGCCGCCGCCGCTCGATCGGCCGAAGGCGATCTGTGCATCTCGGAATGCGGCCTCGGCGCGCTGCAGATGCTGAAGCGCCTTGCGTGCGGGTGGCAGGGCTTCGGCAGGGGACTCCTCGAGCAAGCGCTGCTCGGTTTCTTTCATCGCATCGACCGCCTGCGGCAGTTCCTCCCGCATTCGCTGAATGCCGGCGCTGCGCTGCATGACGTTGCGGGTGCCGATGCGCCGGATGATGGCCTGCACGCGGTCGCGGATGCGCGCCTGGGCATTTTCGAGCGTTTGCGTAACCTCGGTGAATTGCGCGTCGTCGTAGCTCACCCGGTCCCGGGCAACCTTGAAGGTGGCGATGACGAGCTCCCGCTGCTGGGCGGAGAGGGAGCGTTCCTGTTGCCCACCCTGCATGCCGCTGCCACCGCCGCCCTGCCCACGACGGAAGTTGCGATCGAAGGGACGCACCTCCATGAAGAAAATGTCCGTGGTGGTGCTCAGGGCATCCTCGGCGGTCGAGTCGGCGGCGCGGGCGTAGAAAGCGATCAGGTCACCCGGGCTGAGCCCCAGGTCCTCGAGCGCGAGCGTGTGTGCGGCGGTGACTTCGCTGTTTGCCTCCTCGCTCCGATGCAGAGCGACCGTCTTCTCGGGCTGGTCGTTCACCGCGTAGACGAGCTCGAGCGTTGCGACATTGAGGTCGTCGTGCCCGGTCACCTCGATCAGCGCCTCTTCGACGCTGGTCACCTGGGAGTCCCGTCCGAAGCGCGAGATCTTCACGAGCGGTGCGCGATCCGCAAGCACCTCGATGGCGTAGTTGGGAGATGCGGCGACCTGGATGTCGCGGCCGTAGGGAAGTTCGATGCGGTAATGTCCCTCCTCGTCGACGGCGAGCTCGGCGCTCCACGTCCCATCCGGATTTCCAGTCATCGCGATTGGCTCGTCGCCGTCTCGAATCAATGTCGCATTGGCAACCTTCTGGTCGGGGCGCACGGTGACCGCGACGCGGCTTCCGCGCAGCGCGCTGATGTCGCCCTCATCGACCACCGTCTTCGGCGGCAGCCCGAGGCGCGGCGGATAGTGATAGGTGAGCTCGATGCGTTCGACCCTTGGCAGCTCCGCGACCTCGATATGGTAGGTCTGCGAGCGCAGGCCTTCGGTGGTGACCTGATAGTCGACGCCACGTGCGAGATCGAAGAGGAATATCTCGAAGCTGCTGCTATCGGCTCCAGGTACCATGGGGGCGCGCTGCCAGACGCCCTGCTCGCCGAAGCGCGTGAGCAGCTGCACCTCTTGCGGCTCGAAGCCTTGCGTGCGGGCGACGATCAGCTGATCCGAGCCCTTCGAGACGAGAATGTCGCCGGGCTCGACGGTCAATCGGTACGGATTCTCGAACGCGGCGCCCGATCCGGGAAGGAAGACGAGCTCGAGGGCGTCACGCAGATTCGGTGGCAAGAGCTTCACGGTCAGGACCACGGCCGCGAGGGTAGCGGCGACCAGCAGAGCATTACGGCGTAACTTCGGCGCCTCGATCCGGCGTGCGTCGTCGGTGGCATGACACGCGGCGAGCGCCTGCTCGAGGAGTCCGCGCTCGAGGGCAGGGGAATCTCCGATCGCGGCGCGCTCGCCAATCTCCGTAGCGCTCGCCAGGGCCATGCCCAGCGACGGCTCACGCTCCTCGGCGTAGAGCGCCAGCCGCCTGTCGCTGACCCGCGCGATCAGCGGAAGACCGATGAAAAACAGCAGTGCGAGCGCCAGCATCAGGTAGCTTGCGATGCGCGCGCCAGTGACGACCTCCGGTGCAAATCGCCAGGCGTCTACGACGCCCGCGGCGATCAGGCCGACGACGATGCATGCGCCCAGAAACCAGACCGCACCGAGCAGCGCGCGGCGCAGCCGCCAGCGACGGCGCACGCCCAGCAGGATGGCGGCGAGCTCGGCCTTGCGTGCAGCGATCGTCGGCATGGCGCTCATGATACCCGCATCGATCGTGACAGTCGGTTCGAGATCAACGTCTCGAGGGCCAGCAACAGGGCACAGGCCACGAGCAGGAACACCCAGATCCGTCTGTGAGTGGTGGTGTGCGGGGGCCCGGGGTCCTTCGCCGGAGCCGCGGCCTGCGCGCCGCCTGCACGGCCGATGGCGGCTGCGAATGCGTTCGCATCGAGCGGCGTCAGGTCGGATTCCCGCGCCAGCGCATTGGCAGCGAACAGGAGGCTGCGCGCCCCGCCGCCGCTCACGTGCACCTCGTGAAAGCCCGTCTCCTGCGCTCTCGCGAAGGCTTCCCCGGGGGGCATCCGCATCTCGCGACCCGACGGTGTTCTCATGGTGGTGACGCTGCCGCGCGCGAGGGCTGCCGCGGTCTGGGTGTGGCCGGGCAGGCTTCTCGCGTAGGCCGCCAGATCCACCGTGTCACCGACGGCGAACGCCTCGGTGGTGGCCACGTGCGAGGCGAGGAACTTCAGCGCCTCGTGCACGAACGGCAGATAACCCGGTTGCAGAGCGAGGGTGTTCCACGACGGGTCGAGCGTCGTTGTCAGCACGAGCACGCGCCCGCGTCCGACCTCGCGTTCGGCGAGGGCGACGGATTCGTCGTCGTAACGGGCAAGGACGGCGGTGTCTTCCACGCCGGTGAGCCTGCGGTAGCGGAACACCTGCGCCGAGGACAGTCCGCCCGCGTCGTTGCCGGCGAAGGTCGCGAGCGCCGGGTGCAGGGTATTCATGCCGAGAATGCGCGCGGGATCGGTATCCAATCGGTTGACCGGCGGCCCGAGTCGCCCGGGAACGATGCCGTCCTCCCCGTTCGGCCAGCTGCCCTGCGCGCGGCCTGCGGCGACGACCAGCAGCCCTCCACCCGAGCGCAGGAACTTCTCCAGATGCGCGCCCGTCTCGCCGCCCGGAATCGGAGCGTTGTCGATGACCACGACGTCTGCGGCGTCGATGTCGGAAGCGCGCAGCTGCGAGGCCAGGCGCGATGTGATGCGAAAGCCGGGGGCATCGCCCTGGCGCAGGGCCTGCTCGAGATGCAGTGACTTCTCAGGCCGCGCGCCCCGCGCCTCGACGAGCAGCACCGAGACGGCGGCGGGGCCGCTCACCAGGATGTGGTAGCTGTTATCGGCCGCGAGCGCGTCGTCGCCGATGTGAATTCGTACCTGCAGGCGCTCGTTGGGCGCCAGCACGACGCGGAACTTCACGTCGCGCGATTCGCCCGGCGCCAGAGAGAGCTTGCGGCGCTCGCGATCCTGGCCGTCGACCTCCATGGCGACATCGGTGCCGTCGATGGGAAACGCACTCGTATTGACGATGCGTGCGCTCAGCTCGACGGCGTCGCCCTCGCCCAGGGGCTCGTGGACGAGCTGAACGGCGGCCACGGCGGCGTTGGCCTCCTCGGCTCCTGTGACGGGACGGGGCAGGAGGTCGATGCCGGGTGCCAGGCGTGACCGCTCGCCGGCGCCGGCGCCGGAGCGCTGGAAATCGGAGACGAGAACGATCTCGCGCATGGCGGCGCGACTGTTTGCGAGCAGTGCGTTCGCGCGCGCGAGGGCCCGGTTGATGTCCGTGTGGCCGTCGCCGGTGCGGGCGGCGGCGAGCGCCGCACGCAGCTCGGCTCTATCCTGCGTCAGCCTCTGTTTGATCAGGGTGTCGTGATCGAAGAGCACCAGGGCGGCCCGGTCGCCGGCGGCGAGCTCGTCGATGGCCTCACGGGCAAGCCGACGCGCCTCTTCGAAGCGCGGTCCGGCCTGCATGCTGTGGGATCGATCGAGCAGCACCACCCGATCGCGGCTCTCGCCGAGGCCGGCGGCGATGTCCGTCGGCCATGCGATGAAGGGTTGTGCGAACGCCAGGCAGAGCAGCGCGACGATGAGACAGCGAAGGGCCAGCAGCCACCAGTGGCGTATGGTGCGTTGCCGGTGCTCGCGCGTGGGGATGCGTTCTAGGAACATCAGAGACGGGAATGCGAACGACACCTGCTCCTCGCGGCGCACCAGATGCACCAGCACCGGGATTGCCAGGGCCGCGAGACCCATGAGGAACAAGGGTGTCAGCAATCCGAAGCTCATCAGCGTGCCTGCATGCGGTGCTGGCGCTCGCTCAGGTACTCGAACAGCGCGTGGTCGAGCGGCTCGGAGGTGTCGAAGAAGCGGTAGTCGATGCGGTGCTCGCCGAGCCTGCGGTGCAGGGTCTCCATGTGTGCGTGCACGGCATTGGCATAGGTTTCGCGCATCTGATCGTGGACCACGGGAATACGGATGCCGCTCTCCATGTCCTGGAACTGACGGGCCTGCGTGCCCGGCAGCTCCACCTCGTCGGGATCGAGGATGTGAAAGACCAGCACGTCATGGCCGCGATAGCGGAGCTCGGCGAGCGAATCGAGCAGAATCTTGGGCTCGACGTACAGATCGGAGATCAATGCGACGATACCGCGGCGTCCGAGCGTACGCGCGACGGTGGCGAGCGGCTTGGCGAAATTGCCGGCGCGCTCGGCCCGGGCCGTGTCCAGCTCATGGAGCACGCGATCGAAATGCTTAACGGACGGCGGCACCCATGTGACGACCTCCTCGTCGAAGGTGATGAGGCCCACGCGGTCGCGTTGCTGCAGGGAGAGATAGCCGAGGCTTGCAGCCAGATAACGGCCGTATTCGAGCTTGGAGATGCCGGCGCTCGAAAACTCCATGGATCTCGAGACGTCGAGCACCAGCGTGAGGTTGGCGTTGGTCTCCGCCTGGTACTCGCGCACGAAAAGGCGGTCGGTGCGCCCGTAGACGCGCCAGTCGATGCGACGCACGTCGTCACCGGGCATGTACGGGCGGTGCTCGGCAAACTCCGAGGAAAGACCCAGGTACGGGGCGCGATGGAGTCCGCTGATGAACCCGGAGACGACGGTCTTCGCGACGAGCTCGAGCGAGCTCACGCGGGCGAGCACCTTCGGGTCGATGAAGCGGGTGCCGGGGATCGGCGTCGCCGTGTCTCGAGTAAGCTTCATCACCCCAGGCCCGAGCTGGGCACCGGCACGGCGGCGAGCAGCTCGTCGATGACGCGCTCGGGACCGACGTGCTCGGACTCGGCGCGGAAATTACGAAGTATCCGGTGGCGCAGCACCGAGGGCGCGAGAGCCTGAATGTCCTCGTAGTTGACGTGGTAGCGCCCGCGGGTCAGCGCGCGCGCCTTGCCGCCGAGCACCAGAAACTGTGCGGCACGCACGCTCGCCCCGTACGAGACCCAGTTGTCGACGAACTCACCGGCCGCATCGGGGCCGGGGCGGCTCCTGCGCACCAGTGAAAGCGCATACTGCAGGACCGGCTCGGAGACCGGCACGCGGCGCACCAGAGCCTGGTACGCGCGGATCTGCTCGCCGGTCATCGTGTGCCCGAGTCGGTAATCGATAGTCGCGGTCGTCGCGCGGATGACGTCGAGCTCGTCTGCTTCCGGCAGATAGCCCATGACGATTTCGAACATGAAGCGATCGAGCTGGGCCTCGGGAAGCGGATAGGTGCCCTCGAGCTCGATGGGGTTCTGCGTGGCGAAGACGAAGAAGGGCTCTTCGAGCTCGTAGGTTTTGCCCTGGATGGTGACGCGGTGTTCCTGCATGGCCTCGAGCAGCGCCGACTGGGTCTTCGGCGGCGTGCGGTTGATCTCGTCGGCGAGAACGATGTTGGCGAACACGGGGCCCGGCAGAAAGACCAGCTCGCGTCGCCCGGTTTCGGGATCCTCCTGGACCAAATCGGTTCCGGTGATATCCGACGGCATCAGGTCCGGGGTGAACTGAATGCGCGAGAAGCTGAGATCGAGCACCTGTGCGAGGGTGTGAATGAGCAGCGTCTTGGCAAGACCGGGCACGCCGACGATGAGACTGTTACCGCCGACCAGCACGGTCAGAAGCACGAGCTCGACGACGTCCTCCTGGCCGTGGATCACCTTCGCCACTTCCGCACGCACCCGGTCGTAGCCGCGCTTGAGCTCCTCTGCGCGAGCAATGTCGTCGTCTTGTAGGCGTTCCTGTTCAGCGGTGACTGCTTCGTTCACTGTTTCGATTCCTGCATTGCGTTCATCTAGCTGTTCTTGTCGTGCCCATGGAGCTCGAGAAGGAGCTCGAGGGCCTCATGGTAATTGGGTGCAATCTCGAGTGCCCGCAGCACCTGGTAGCGGGAGGCGCCCGCATCGCCGGCTCTCAAGTGGGCGTAGGCGAGGCGATAGTGGGCCTCGGCCATGTCGACGGGCGCGAGAGCGAGGACGGACTCTCTGGCGCGCGCTGCCAGCTGCCAGCGTCCGCCCGTTTCGTAGAGGTATGCGAGATCCTCGTGCAGCGTCGGATCATAGGGAAAGATGTAGATGGCGCGGGCGAGCACATCGGCCGCTTCGGAGAATTTACTCTGCATTTTCAGCATGGCGGCGAGCTTCACGTGCGCGTCGTAATGATCGGCGTTGATGGCGATCATGCGGCGCAGCTGATCAACCGCCTTGTCGACGTCGCCCTGCTGTGCATAGAGCTCGGCCAGGTACCAGTAGGCGCTGTCCTCACCGGCGTACTCGGGGATCANNNCGGCACTCTCGGCGTTGGTTGAGTTCCAGATCGCCGCCGCGGCGCGCATCTGCAGCATGAAATTGCTGGGAAACTGGTCGGCGAGCGCGACGAACATCTCCTTGATGGGCACATCGGCAAAGGATCGCCGCGGCAGCGCCGCCAATGCCCGCTCGAAGCGCTTCTGGAAGTAAGAATCGAACGCCGAGTCGAGCGCATCCATGCCGAGGCCGAGAGCGGACTCCACGATCTCGGGCGTCGTCTTTCCCTCGGCGTAGCCTTGCAGCATCTCGAGGATGGCGGAAAATCCCCAGCGCTCGTCGATGAAGGCGAAGACCAACGAAGCCTGATAATAAGAGTGGCCGATCTGCTCGGGGTAGGTCGGTCGAACGAAACCGTTGTTGAGCTCGCTGACGGGTAGCAGCTGCCCGTCCCGGTAAGCGGTGAGAAAATCCAGCGTGACGTCGTTGCCCCAGCCGCCGCCCGCCATCTGCTCCTCGTACACGGCCAGGCCTTCGGAGAACCACCGCGGCACGCGGTGGCGGGATACTCCCATGTGGAAGCTGTGGGCGATCTCGTGCCACAGCACCGATCCCCAGTTGAAGCTGCCTCTCGGGCGCGCCGCCGGCGAATCCAGCGCGACCACGGGGCCGAAGGAGACCCCCAGGATACCGATCCCGGCGAGGCCCACGGTGCGCACCGAGAAGTCCCGGTGATCGGGGTAGAGCTCGACGCGCACGCGCCCCTCGGGCCGCCAGCCGTAGCGATTCGCGTAGTAGCGCCAGGCGCTCTCGGCGAGCGCGCTCGCATGGGGTGCGAGCAGCGCCGCCTCGTCCGCGTGCAGGATGACGTCGGTGTGCGCGCTCTCGATGCTCTTGTATTCGTCGCTCGAGTCGAGGAAATCGAGCGTATTCTTGGTCCACACGTTGAAGGGATCGCCGTCGAAGGCGCGCGCCACGTTGGCACGCCCGGCGTCCATGTCCCCGATGCGCAGCTGGTTTATACCGAGGATGCCGAAACCGCGCCAGGAGCGCGGGTCCATGGCGACGGCCCGTGCGGCGAACTCGACGGCATCGTGGTAGAGGCGGTTCTTGACCGAAAGATCGGCGAGCGTGTTGTAAAGGTCGGCATAGCGCGGGTTGATGGCGAGGGCGCGCGCGACGGTCTCGTCGAACTTCGCGCCCTCGCCCGTCAGGTGGTAGACGGCTGCGAGCACCGCCAGTGATTCCAGCGCACGGGCGTTGACCGCCAGTGCCCGCAGGGCCTCCTGCTCGGCCTCCTGGTACTGCTCGGACTCGATCAGCAGCTGGGCCAGGAAGGTTCGTGCCGCGACGTGATTGGAATTGCGCTCGATGGCCGCGCGCACCGTCATCATGGCCTCGCCGTCGTGATCGAAGTGCTGGCTGCGGGCCAGCCCGAGGAGCGCGGGGCCGTAGTCCGGGTCGATCTCCAGGGCTTCGCGGAAGGCCTCGAGCGCCTCGGTGTTGTTGTACTTCGTGAGCAGGAGATTTCCGAGTGCCACGCGTGCAGCAACGTTGTCGGGGTCGGCGGCGATGGCCTCGCCGTATACGCGCACGGCGTCGTGGAAATGCGCCGAGTCGGCGTCGCCGAGCGCATGTGCGGCAGCGGCCGCGGCAGCCAGCTCCCGGGAAGCCATGTTCGGTCGCAGGTTGTAGCGCTCGACGGCGCGGCGCAACCACCCCTCGGCCTCGTCGTTCTGGCCCAGATATCGGTCGAGCAGTCCGCGGTTGACGACCGCTTGCATGATCGCGTTGCCGTCGAGTCCGATCGCCTCGTCGAACGCAGAACGTGCGGCGTCGAGCTCGCCCACGGTGAACAGCGCCTCTCCGAGAAGGTTGTGAAGATCGGCGCGCGCCGGATCGGTGCCGAGCGCGGTTCGCGCGCGCTCGATGGCAGCGGCGTATTCGCCCCGGTCCATCATCTCGCGGATGACATCGACATCGATGTCGGTCTGCGCATGGCTCGCGGCTACGGCGAGCCACGCGAGCATGGCGGCAACGATTCCGCGGGCGCGCCCGATCATTGCCTTTCCCCCGGCGCGCGCAGCGCCCGATGCACGAGGGCGAACTCCACCAGCAGCGCTTCGAGGCGGTCGTCGTACACCGCCGGGCTGAGGGATGGCTTCTCGGTGACGAGGGACTCGATGCGCTGCTCGAGGGCGTCGCGCTCGGCGAGCAGCCGATCGAGCTCATCGGCGGGGAGCGTGCGCGAGTAGAGCGTGCGATCGCTTTCGAGATAGGTCGTGCGCGCGAGTCCGTCGCTGTCGTCGAGCACCGCATGCTCGCTCTGCAGACGGCCTTCTGCCTCGTACTGGCGTTTCACCTCGCGGCGCGCGAACTCGAAGGCCTCGAGCACGGAGATTCGGCCGTTCTTGTCGGTATCGGCGCCTTTTCCGGCATAGGCCGCGATGAAGTGGTCCGCGAATACCGTGCTGTAGCGCTCGGCGGCGTTCGAGGTCGCCGTCACGACGACGCGATCGGGTCCCGACAGCGCCCTGACGAACGGACCGCTCGACGGGGAGGTATTGACGATCACCCAGCGAAGCCCGTCGCGCGCTTCGAGCAGGGCGTGGAGCTCGGTGGCGCTCATGTCGGGACCGGGAAGATTGAACAGGATGCGATCGCCGCGGGCGGTGCCGTGGCCGATGAGCAGCACGAATAGGGTATCGCCCGGCTCGGCGGCACCGGCCAGGCGCGTGATGGTGTTTTCGATCTCGGCTTTCGTCGACTGGCCGTCGACGCCGTCGCCGGGATTTTCGCCGAGATGGACGATGCGTTCGCGCGGCAGCTGCATGTGCGACTCGGCGGCCTCCAGCATGCGTGTCGACCGCTCGGCAAAGCGTGCGGTGAATTCCGCCTCGCCGCCGATACCGCTGACGACGACCAGGAAGCTTTGCCCTGCCGTGGCGAGACAGGGCGTCGACGCGAGCACCAATGCAAGGACTAGCGCCCTCATACGAGTCCCCGCCAGCGCCGGTAGAGCCACTCGAAGCCGATGAGGGTCATCAGGAGCAGGAACAGCACCGGCATGTCCCACAGGGCGAGCCGCTCCTCGAGGCTCGCGCCGCTGGTGGAGAGCGGGACCTCGCCCGCGAGCGACCCCGCGCGATCGGCGGCGAAGAAGCGCCCGCCGGTCTTCGCGGCGATGCGCTCGAGGAACGTCTCGCGCATCTCGGCGCCGTAATGATCGGGCACCACCAGCCCGACCGGCAGATGGGCGGTCGTGCTGGTGAGCGCCTCGCCGGCCCGGGCCTCGACGCTCATCTCGTAGAGCCCGGCGTGCTCCGGTGAGAGCTGAACGCGGTAGATGCCGTCGCGGCTCGCGTCCCACGCCATGGGCAGCGTCAGGCGGTCGCCGATGGGCGTATTCACAACCAGTGCGACGCTCGCGTCGTTGCGCGGATGAAAGGCCGGGTCGAGGACTTCCGCTGTCACCTCGACGGTCTCACCGGGGGACGGATGCTCGCTGCTGGTGCGAACGGTGATGTTCTCGGGAACCGCGCGCACCAGCCAGCGCAGCAGCTGCCGCCACAGGGTCTCGTGGGTCTGGTCCCCGGCGGGCACGTCCTGATGCATCTGCCAGTTCCAGGCATTCTGGACGTTGAGCACCAGCGCCTGGCCGCGCCCGAAACGCTGCTCGGCGAGCACCGCCAACGGTCGCGGGAGATTCGCCGCGGCGCCTTCGAGCAGGGTGGCAGCGCCCGGCTTGGTCCGATAGAGGGGATGCAGAACCGTGAGCGGCGGCAGGCCGTCCCAGGACGGGGTGCCGTCCTCGGCACGCGCGATGCCCCCCAGCGGATGACCGTAGCCCGCAGGCGTGGGCTGCACGGACACTTCGGTACGCATGGCCTCGTTGCCGGCATCATCGAGAACCACCGGCAGCAGATCGCCGACCGGCGTGTTGCCATAGCCGCCCCGGGACAGCGCGCGCCTGCCGCCGAGCACGAGCAGCCCGCCGCCGCGCCGGCTCACGAAGTCGGCAATGAGCTGCAGCTGACTGGCACTGAAGTAGCCCGCTTCGACGCTGCCGAGCACCAGCCCACCGTAGGCAAACAGCTCTTCGGCGGTTTTCGGGAATCCCTCGGCAAGCTCCTGCGCATCGTCGATGCCGAGACGGTAATACTTGTTCTCCGCCGTGCGCACCATCGAAACCACGCGCAGGTTGTCGTCCTTGGCAACGGCGCGGCGCACGAACTTGACCTCGAAGCGCGGCTCACCTTCGAAGTAGAGAATACGCTGGCGCTTTCCATCGACCTCGAGAAGAGCTTCCCTGGAGTTGTTCTGCGCGAGCACCTCGTCGGCGGACGGAACCACGTAGAAGCGCAGTCGTCGCGCGCCGGGTTCCTTGACCGTGAAACGCGTGCGGACCGTGCGCACGGCCTGGGCCGGCCCGAAGGTGACCTCCTCGACGGCGACGGGCTCGCCGTCGTCCTCGACGATCAGCTTGATGGTCTCTGCGTCGAAGCCCCGCTGGCGGATGTCGATGTCGGCAACGATGGAAGAACCCTGGAGCGTGCGCCGCGGCAGGCTGACCGCGCCGAGCTCGATGTCTCTTGCGAAACGCGGTCGACCGACGCCGACCGTGGTAATGGGCACGTCCGCCGCCCGGTAGGCGGAGAGCTTCTCATCGAGTGCCGTAGCCCGGGTCACGGCGCCGTCGGTAACGACCACGAGTGCCGCCAGCGAGCGCAGGTCGACGATCTTCTGCAGGCCATCCAGCGCGCCGCCGAGATCGCTCCGCGGGCCGGCGAAGGACATGTCGTCGTCGCCATCGAGGGCCGTGACGTCATCGGAGAAGCGGAAGAACCGGGGTTCGAAGCGCCGCGACAGCGCCTCTGTGATGACGCCCGTTCGCGGATGGAAGGCCGTTTGGACGAACTGCGCACGCGGCGCGTCCTCGTGATCGGCGACCCGCATGCTTACGGAATCGTCGAGGAGCACGGCGACGACGTTTCTTTCGGACACGACGTTGGTGACAGTCAGGACCGGCTGAAACAGCGCGAGCAGGAGCAGTGCGACGACGGCGGTGCGGGTGAGTGCGAGCACGGCGCCATCGACGCGGTGGAGGCCTCGTGTCGTGCGCCGGTAACGGAGCAGGGTAGGGATTGCGACCGCCGCCGCCAGCGCCAGGGCGACATAGAGCCACCCGGATGCCGACAGCGTGATCTCGCCTCGGGCGAACATGTCGGCCGGGTACTTGAAGAGGAACTGCCACACCGTCCGGCGCTCGCGCTCAGTAGGTCATTCCGTAGATGACGAAGTTGATGCCCATCTCGAAAGCGAAGGTGGAGAATTTGAGCGGGTAGTTCGGGTCGTCCGCCCACTCCCAGGCATCGCCGAGATCGGTATTCCAGTTGATGAGCACGACGAGCCGCCCGTCCTCGTCGAATATGCCGCGCACGTGGGGCACGTAGCCGTCGTACTCGTGGGTGGGACCGCCGGAAGCGTACATGGAGCCCTGGTAGACGTTCGGCACCTGCAGGATCTCGGTGACGTCGTAGAAGGCATGGAACACGGGATGCTCCATGGGCACGTCGACGATCTCCCGATCGGGGAACACGCGGCGCATCTCGCGCACGAGGTTCTCCCACGCCCAGGTGCCCCAGAAGTCGTCGATGACCATGAAACCGCCGGCGTCGAGGTAGTCCCTCAAGGCAGTCACCTCCGATTCCGACAGCTTCATGCTGCCGACCTCCAGGATGTAGAGGAACGGAAACTTGCGAAGCGCCGGGTCGTCGAGCTCCAGCGCGTTGTCAGAATCGAAGGCGTGTACGGTGGACAGGCGCTTCAATGCGATCAGGAACTGCAGGTCCGCCTTCGGGTAGTCCACCGCCCAGCGCCCGCCCCAGTCGTCGTCGCCGGTGTCGCTGTAGATGCCGCGCGTGAAGTAGAACTCGTGAGCCCCGTCATCGCCCTGGGCGGTGGCCGGCGGCCCGATCACGAGGGTCGCCAGGATGCCGATCGCGAGTGTCCTGAGTGTCCGCAAGCTGCCCTTCCGGGAGTCGTTGGCCGTGGGTCAATATTATCGGATTGGAGCCTCGAGCGGTTGGCGGGTTCCGGCGGCCGCGGCCAGGGGTGGAACCGGCGGCCTGTCTCGGGTTTCAATGAGGAACTAAAAGGGAGGAAAGGCCATGGGAACACCAAGCCGCCTGTTCATCGTCGTGGTGGTCCTGCTCGCCATGGGCATCGGCGCCGTGGCGCCCGACCTGGCGCAGGCCACCAGCTCCGGCGACATGACTTCGCCGAACACGCTCAGCCTGTGGCGCGCGGGCGACCCCGGTCAGCCGCTTCGAATCAGCGGCTGGGTGCGCAGCGCCAGCGGCAAGCCCGTTGCCGGCGCGACCATCTACGTCCGCCAGGCCGACGGCACCGGCACTTACACGCCCGAGTACCAGGGCAGTCTCAAGACTGACAGGGAGGGCCGCTACCGTTTGAGCACGGTGCTCCCCGGGCAGTACTACGGCGTAAAGCACATCCACATCGGCGCGGTGCACGACGGTTACGAGTATCTGGAGACGCAGATCATCTTCAAGGGCGATCCGAATCTCGATACGGAATCCCAGGAGAAGTACGCCATCCACCTGGAGGAGTCGCTGGTCGGCGACAAGAAGGTGCTGCACGGGCAATTCGACATGGTGCTGCGCCCCATCGGCAGCGAGTGACGGGGCGTCAGCTAGCCGCCGCGGCTGCCGGTCTCAGCCGATGGCTTCCACGAGCGCCCTGGCGTCGAGGAGGTCTGGCTTGTCGAAGCCGCCGCTGAAGCATTCGTAAACGGGGCAGATCACGGCCTTCGCGCGGGCGCCATCACCGCGCTCCAGGAGCAGCCGTGCGAGCGCGGTGGCGGCTCTCAGCTCGAGCAGGCGCGTCTTTTGCTCCCGGGCAATCGCGATAGCGCGTTCGTACTCAGCGACGGCGGCCTGCGTTTCGTCGGGGGCGACCATCACGGCGAGCCTGCCGCGAAGACGGTAAAGCTCGGGATGCCAGTAGACTTCGCCTTCCGGCTCCATGAAGCGACGGGCTTCGGACAGAGCGCGCTCTGCGGCCGACGTGTTGGCATCGTCGAGGTGGGCTTCCGCGATGCGGCAGAGGATCTCCGGCACGATCATCCTGCCGTTGTGCTCGTGCTGCCAGCTTGCAATCGCCTTCTCGCCATCCGCTGCGGCCTCGGCGGGGGTTTTGCCGTAACCGTTGACCGCCACGTGCGGCTGTGAGAACGCTGCCCAGAACTGCAGCCGGTGCCTGCGCGCCAGCTCGAACATCTCGGCGCCGTAACGATGCACCGATTCGGTGTCTCTGATGACGCTCGGCAGCCACACACCGATGTGCCAGAGCGCATACGCGAGCGTGTTGGCATGATTGAGCGCTCTCGCGTGGGCGATCGCTTCCGCTCCGATGGCCACGGCCTCGTCGATGTTCCCGAGCAAGGCATCGCTGATTGCGATGTAGTTGATTGCCTGTACCTTGATGTCCTGGCCGAAGCGCGCCACCAGCGGAACGTGCTTCTCGGGGATGTACAGTTGCAGCGCCTGGCCGGCGTGATATCGTGCCTGCTCCACTTCGCCTCGGTACAACAAAGCGACCGCGTGCGTCCGGTGTCCGACGATGCGCCCGGCGTCGTCGCCTTCCGCCTCGGCGCGTTCGAGGTATTCCCGTGAAAGGTCGAACATCTCCTTTCGATTGCTCAGGATGTACTGATACGCCCAGCGCGCATACAGCGTCGGAAACACCGTTCTGTTGTCGCCCACCGTGCGGCTGAGCTCGAGCGCCCGCGCGGACGTCTGATCCACTTCCCGGGAGCCGTAGCCTTTGACCGGGAAAAGCGGCCCGAGCTTGGTCACGTGCAGCTCGAGCTCGAGCTTGTCGCGCGCCTCCCCCGGCGGTATCAACGCGGTTTGCTCGATCGCGCGATCGAGCTGCTCGATGGCCTCCGGGTAAGCGGATCGATCGATGGCGCGCTTAGCGGCCGTCTGCCAGTGCGCGACGGCGGGCCTGGGAAGCCCCGCCTGCGCGTAGTGATGCGCGAGCAGCTCCGGCTGGGTCTCGAGAAGCTCCGGGCGCTGCTCGGTGATGACCTTGGCGATGTCGGCATGCAGCTGCTGGCGGCGCGATTTGAGCAGACTCGCATAGGCTGCGTCCTGAACGAGCGCGTGCTTGAAGGTGTAGGTGGCGCTCGGCGGCGTGCCGCGCCGGAAGATGAGCTCGGCATCGACCAGCTGCTCGAGGGCGTGGCGCAACTCGTCGTCCTGCTTTCCGGTGACGCCGTGCAGCAGCTCGTAGGAGAACTCCCGGCCGATGGCCGCGCCGATCTGCGCCACTTCCTTCACCGGCGCCATCCTGTCGAGGCGCGCCATCAGTGAATCCTGCAGCGAGGCGGGGATGGCCAGCGGCACCAGCGGCCCGGCGAGCTCGTAGCGGTCGCCCGCGGGCCTGAGCAGGCCCGATTCGAGCACGTTCTTGGTCAGCTCCTCGACGAACAGCGGAACGCCGTCGGTCTTGGCGACGATCTGGTCCACCACCTCGTCGGGCAATGGCACGTCGTCGGCAACGTGCAGAATGAGCGCTTCGGTCTGACTGCGGGTCAGGCGATTGAGCGCGAGCGCGGTGACGTGGGGGTAGCCCGACCAGCGGCAGTCGTACTCCGGCCGGAAGGTCATCAGCAGCAGAACCCGCAGGCCTTGAATGGCGTCGACCATCAGGTCGACGAGCTCCGCGGTGGTGGGATCGATCCAGTGCACGTCCTCGAAGACAATGAACACGGGTTGGCGCGCCGAATGCGCTTCGAGCTGATCGATGAGTGCCTGCAGGGTCCGGTGCTTCTGCTCCTGAGGCGTCAGATCGAGCGCCGGACAGCGATCGCCGCCCGGGATCGAGAGCAACGCGGCGAGCAGCGCGAGCTTCTCCGGGCTCGCAGGTTTCGCTTGGGTGAGCATGCTTTCGAGCTTGTCGAGCCGTTGGTCGGAGCTGTCCTGCGGCTCGAATCCGGCTGCGAACTCGAGCTGCTGCACCACCGGATAGAGCGCGCTGCTCGAGTGATAGGGCGAGCACTGATAGCGCATGCGCGTATGCGGCTCCGCCTCGAGACGTTCGCGAAGCTCCCGCATGATGCGCGATTTGCCGATGCCGGCCTCGCCCGAGAGCAGTGCGATCTGACCGTCGCCTTCCTTGGAAGCGTGCCAGCGCTCGACGAGCAGCCCGATCTCCTGCTCGCGGCCGACGAAGGTGGTGAGACCGGATCCCTGCGCGGCCTCGAAGCGCCCTTCGACGGAGACCGGCGCGATCACCCGCCAGGCGCGCACGGGCCCCTCGATGCCCTTCACGGTGTGATCGCCGAGGTCCTCGTATTTGAACTTGGCGGTTTCCAGCGCGTGCGTGCTCGCAGCGACCACGACCGCGTTCGGCGCGGCCACGCCCTGAAGGCGCGCAGCCAGGTTCGGCGTCTCCCCGACCACGGCGCTCTCCTGGGATGCGCCCTCGCCGATGATGTCGCCGACGACCACGGGTCCGGTGGCGATGCCCACGCGCACGGCGAGTTCGACCGGGTGCTCGCCGGCCGGGTCCGCGCCGAGGTCTGCGATCGCGTCGACGAGCCCGAGGCCCGCGCGGATGGCGCGCTCGGAGGCGTCCTCGTATGCGCGCGGATAGCCNNCGAGTCCACTCCTGACCGCTCGTTCAGCGTCGTCTTCGTGGGCGTGGGGCCAACCGAAATAGGCGAGCACCCCGTCGCCCATGTAGCGGGCGACGTAGCCCTGGTAGCGCTCGATGGCGACCTTGGCGGCGTCCTGGTAGCGGCGATTGATATCACGCAGCTCCTCGGGGTCGAGGCGCTGGGACAGCTCCGTCGAGCCGACCAGATCGCAGAACATCACCGTCAGCTGGCGGCGCTCGGCCTCGCCGACGGGCGCGTCGGCGGCGCGCGCCGCGGACGCGGCCGGAGTCTCGGCCACGCTGGGGCCCGAAGCGGCGTTGAGAATACGTTTGCGCGGCCCCATGGGCAGGCCGAGCTCGCGCAGATCCTCCTCGCTCAAATGGGCGAGATCGCCCATCTCGATCTCGTTCTCGGCGAAGACCTCGGCGTACTTGCCGAGGCCCAGGCCGTCGAGCCATGCACGGATGCTGCTGATTTGGCCGTACCTGTCGGGAGCGGATCGCGAAACTCTGAAGCTCGCGCTGCGCAATTGTCAATCGCGGTGCGTGTGACCCGGGCTCAGCCGTATCCTCCACAGACTGCGTAGAGGCGTTCGACCGCCTCCCGGTCGGCAGCAAACCGGCAGTTCGCCTCGCGGCCGTGCTCGAAATAGCGCCCGGTGAGATCGGCGCCGAGCTCGCCGCGTGCAAGCATCACCGGGGTGCGCGCGGCTTCCTCGGGCGACTGGGATCCGCCGAAGCCGAGATTGCGGCTGAGCACCGAGGACGGATCGCCGGGATGACAGGCGTTGACGCTGATGCCGCGCCCCGCGAGTCTTTCCGCGAGCGCCACCGTGAGCATGCGGTTCGCCTGCTTCGACTGGCGGTACGCGGTGTGATTGTCGAAGCGTCGGCGATTGAACTCGAGGTCGTCGAGATCCAGCTCGCCGGCCCAGTAGCTGGCGACGTTGACGATGCGCGCCGGCGCGGTGCGCTCCAGGTGCAGCGCGAACGCTTCGCTCATCCAAAGATACGCGAGCACGTTGGTTGCAAAGGTGAGCTCGATGCCTTCGGGCGTGGTCTCGCGCTTGCGCGGCGCGACCGCCGCGTCGTTGACGAGCACGTGCAGCGGCCCCTGCCAGGCATCGGCGAGCGCCTGTATCGATTGGCGGCGGGAAACATCGGCGAGCACGAAGCGTACGCCGCCGCTGCCCGAGGCGCTGCGAATCGCGTCGACGGCCTTCCTCGCCCGCTTTTCCTCGCGAGCCACCACGACGACCTCGTAGCCCGGCGTCGCGGCGAGCTCCCGCGCGATCGCACCGCCGATAACACCGGTCGCGCCGGTGACCAGGACAACGGTCTGAGCACTCGTCGCCATGACTCAAAACCATACTCATTTCCCGGCCTCGCGCCAATCCGCTATGGTATTCACGCCGCTGGGAAACGAATATGAACCAAGAGCGCTTCAGACCCGCACGCAAGGAGGATTGCGCGACCATCGCCGCGCTCTATCGGATCTCGTCCGAAGGCATTGCGGACTACATCTGGAGCAAGATTGCCGAGCCAGGTGAAGACGTTCTCGAGGTCGGGCGCCGGCGCTATGAGCGGCAGGGGACGACCTTCAGCTACGAGAACTGCACGATCGTCGAGGTCGGTGGTGAAATCGCCGGCATGCTGGTCGCTTTTCCCATGCACGTGGATCCATCGGATGAGGAGGAGCGCGATCCGGTCCTCGCCCCCTACAGCAAGCTCGAGGAGGACGCCAGCTACTACATCTGCGGCATGGCGCTGTTCCCCGCGTATCGCGGCCGCGGCATCGGCACGCGACTGCTCGAGCTCGCCGAGGCGCACGCGCGCGAGAAGGGTTTCGACAAGCTGAGCCTGCTCGTTTTCGAGCACAATGCCGGCGCCCGGCGGCTCTACCAGCGGGCGGGTTACGAGGAAGTCGATCGAGCGCCCCTCTATCCTCATCCTCTCGTTCACCACACCGGCGACGTGCTTCTGATGGTCAAGCGGATCGGCATGTCAGACACCGACGCTGTGGCCGCACGCTGATAATCACACAGCAGGATCACCAACTGCCATGAAGCTTCCCAGTCCCCGCGAAGTCGAACGCATCGCCATCATCGGCGCCGGAACCATCGGCGCTTCCTGGGCCGCGCACTTTCTCGCCCGCGGCATGCGCGTGCGGGCCTGGGATCCGGCACCGGCAAGCGAGGAGCGGGTGCGCCGCTTCGTCGCGCGCGCCTGGCCTGCGCTGGAGCGACTCGGCCTGGCGGCGAATGCCGATCCCGCGCGTCTCGAATGGTGTGACGACCCGGCGGACGCGCTCAGCGGCGTGCAGTTCGTTCAGGAGAGCGCTCCCGAGAGCAAAGCGCTCAAGCTCGCCCTTTACGAGCGCTTCGACGCGGCGCTTCCCGCGGACGCGATCATGGCAAGCTCCACCTCGGGCCTGCTGCTGAGCGAGCTGCAGGGGGGCCGCGCGGGCCGGGAACGCTACGTCCTCGGGCATCCGTTCAATCCACCGCACCTGATCCCGCTGGTCGAGGTCCTGGGCGGCGCGCAGACCGCCCCGGAGGTCGTCGACTGGGCGCTCGACTTCTACGACGCCACCGGCAAGACCGCCATTCGCCTGAACCGGGAGGCGCCGGGGCACCTGGTCAACCGTCTGCAGGCCGCCATCTGGCGCGAGGCCATCGACGCCGTCGTCACGGGGCTCGCGAGCGTCGAGGACGTCGACAAGGCGATTGCATATGGCCCGGGTCTGCGCTGGGCGCTCATGGGCCCGCATCAGATCTTCCATCTCGCCGGCGGACCCGGCGGCATGCGCAACTTCCTGGAGCACTTCGGTCCCAACATCGAGAGCTGGTGGCGCGACATGCGCGACGTGCGCTTGACCGAGGAGGTCAAGACCAGGCTCGTCGAAGGTGTCGAGGCCGAGTCGGCCGGGCGCAGCGTCGAGGATCTCGCCGGCGAGCGCGACGCGCGCCTGCTCGATCTGCTGGAGCTCGTGAATCGAGCGCGTCGAAGGACCGGCGACTCCGCCTAGCCCCGGGCCTACCTGTGGCGATCGAAGTCCCAACCGTTCTCGAGTCCCTGTCGGCGGCGGGTTCGGCGCTCCGAGCCTTGACCACGTGGCGGAGAAAGTCGAAGGGTGACGCGCGCGCTTTGATCGGCGAGCTGAAAGACAATCTCTACTATCTCGACATGGTCGCCGAAGACGGTGTGCCGCTGGCAACGGTTGTAAGCAAGCTGTCCATCGACGAGTACAAACGCTTGCGCAACGCTGGATACGCTTTCGATGCCTTGAAGAGGCAGAAGATCGCCGACTACGAGTCGCTCAAGGGCACGGACCTGTCGTCCTGGGCCGGCAAGTCGACCGAAGAGCTGATCGACTCGATCTTCGACAAGCTCAACATGCTCAAGATCAAGTTCCCTCACGTCGCCGAGAGCGACAAGTACCGTTGGAACGTCAGGGTTGAAAACATCAGGAAGCGTATCTGGCTTCTGCTAAAGCACGTGGGCGCCTAGCGCCGCTCACTCATCCCGGTCGCCCGTCCAGCCGGGGTCGCGACAGAATCGGCGCGTAGACGACGAGATAAAGCGCGAACGCGGCGATCCACAGCACGCCGGCAATCGTCCAGGCTGCTGTTAGGTTCGCCGCGGTAACGACGGGCGTCAGCGTGCGGGTGATGGCTGCGAGGGTGACCAGCACGTAGGCGATCACGATGGGCGTGGCGACGACCAGCGGCCTTGCCGTGTGACCGAGGGCTGCACGCGTCATGACCGCCATGATCATCGTCGCGAAGGCGCCGCTGGTGAGCGCGTGCAGCCAGCCCGCTGCGGCCGGCATCTGCCAGACGAGCCAGAGCCCCTTGAGACCGAGTCCGATCGGTATCCAGGCGTACGCCAGGTGCAGCACCCATGTGATGGGCATGTCGCGTGTGCGCCAGCCCCGCCATCTGAGCAGGCGCCAGGCATGCAGTACGCAGGCAGCCAGCGCCACGACGCCGGCGACGCGTGTTCCCGGCGCCGCGAGATCCACCGCCAGCACGGCCAGCACGGCGGCGATCGCCATACGATCGACCCAGCCGAACGAAGCGATGCGGGCCTCCGGGTTGCGGTTGCGCAATGCGTTGCCGGTGAATGCCGGCACGATGCGCCCGCCGATGAGCGTGAGCATGAGCAGCACCGTATCGACCGCGAGGGCCGTGCTCGCCACCTCGTGGTGGAAACCGAGATGCGGCAGGTGAAAGGTCAGATTGGCCATGAACAGCAGCACGACGAGTGCCGGCATCGGCAGGTTGCGCAGGTTGCGCGCCCGGACCAGCGACGGTGCAATGGCAATGGCGATGGCGGGAAGAAACGCGAGGTCAATGACCGCGGCGAGCGTCGCCGATGCGCCGAGCCCCGGCGCCATGGCGATTCTCCCGCCCAGCCAGACGGCCACCAGCAGCACGAGACGCGCACCGGCATACGCCTGTTGCCCGGTCCAGCTCGCGACGGCCGTCAACAGGAATCCCGCCAGCGCTGCGGCGACGAAGCCGAAGATCATCTCGTGAGCGTGCCATTCGAGTGGTGCAAGCCGACTCATTGGCCAGGCGATGCCGTGCAGCCCGGCCAGCCACACGGTCATCGCGACGACCGCGTACACGCCGGCGAGCAGAAAGAACGGCCGAAATCCGTAGGCGAAAAGCGCGAACGAGCGGCGACTGTTTGAGGAAAGCGCGGCGCCAGACCCGTCGCGATCAGCCGTGTTCGAGTCCGGTGCCACGTGTGCAGGTCAGCCGCCTTGCTTTTTCTCTTCGTGCTTCATGTCGTGCTTCATGCCGCCCTCGGATTCTCCGGGCTCGAAGATCCTGACCGTCACCTCGACGGTACCGGCACGCTCGAAAGTGAGCGTGAGCGGATACGACTTGCCTTCCACCAGCGGTTCCTTGAGGCCCATCATCATGACGTGCAGACCGCCCGGTTTGAAAACCGCCGGCTGGCCGGGCACGAGCTCGACGCCGTCGACCCGGCGCATCCTCATGACGCCGCCCTCCATGGTGTGGGTATGCACCTCGGCCTTCATCGCCATCGGCGTGGACACGGCGACGAGCTTATCCGGTGCCTTGCCCTTGTTGACGAGCGTCATGTAGGCGGCGCCATTGGCCGACACCGGCGGCAGCGGGCGCGACCAGGGCTTCATGATGTGAATGTCACCCTGCATGTAGTCGTGGGC
>JABAOD010010605.1_pt4 | contig 31097 bp, 31 predicted proteins | sample 7062151 | NCBI WGS metagenome assembly JABAOD01 (sample SAMN14538626, study PRJNA623070) | marine sediment metagenome | biome: marine biome [ENVO:00000428]; feature: marine pelagic biome [ENVO:01000023]; material: deep marine sediment [ENVO:00002113] | place: India: Gulf of Khambhat ... | reverse complement strand
GTTCAAGTCGACCATCGGCTTCGAGTTCCGGGCGGTGGGCTTCAACCCGGACGCCGCCCGCTACGCCGGGATGAGCACCACCCGCATCTACATCGCCGTCATGGCGGTGGCGGGCGCCCTCGGAGGGTTGGCCGGCGCCGACATCATCAGCGGCGTGCTCTACCGGGGGACCCCGGGCTTCGCCGCCGGTCGCGGTTTCGACGCCATCTCCCTCGCCCTGTTGGGGAGATCGCATCCGGCGGGGGTGGTCCTGGCGGGCATCCTGTTCGGCGCCCTCGAGGCGGGCGGCCAGCAGATGCAGACCGCCACCGACGTCAACATCGACCTCATCCTGGTCGTGCAGGCCCTCGTCGTGGTCTTCATCGCCGCCCCCGCCCTCATCCGGGCCATCTACCGGGTGCGGGCCGGTGAGGGCGTCCAGCAGCTCACGCAGGGGTGGTCGACGTGACGGCCGCCACCGTCGAGACGGCGGGGGGCGTGGTCATCCGCACGCCGGCCGAGATCAGGCGGGCCCGCATCCTCGGCATCCTCTACCTGATCACCGCGGCCTTCGTGATGTGGGCCTTCGCCTTCGGCAGCGTCGGCAACGACAGTGCCACCTTCGGCCTGGCCCGGGCCACCGACCCGTCGTTCCCCGACCTGACGGTCAACGCCTCCTTCGTGTCCTTCGCCGTCGCCGCCGTCCTGGCCACGACGGGCGGTATCCAGCTGGCGCGCGGCTTCGGCAAGTGGACCAACATCGTGCTGGCCATCGCGCTCGTCCTCGTGGTGTTCGCCTTCCTGTCGTGGGCCGCCGCCCAGTCGTCGCTCGGCTCCTTCTCCCTGGTGGGGATGCTGCGGGAGACCATCGTGCGCAGCATCCCGATCGCGTTGGGGGCCTTATCGGGTGTCCTGTGCGAGCGGGTGGCCGTCATCAACATCGCCATCGAGGGCATGCTGCTGGGGGGAGCGTTCGTGGCGGTGGTGGTGGCGTCGGCCCTGTCGAGCCCCGAGGACACTCTCATCCTGGGTGCCCCCATCGGCGGCTGGATCGGTGTCATCGCCGCCATGTTGAGCGGCGCCCTGTTGTCGTGGTTCCTGGCGGTGCTGGCCATCCGCTATCGGGTGGACCAGATCATCGTGGGCGTCGTCATCAACCTGTTGGTGCTCGGCCTGACGTCCTTCCTGACGGTGCGCCTCCTGGCGGAGAACACGCAGTTCAACAGTGGCCCGATCTTCAAGCCCCTCAAGCTCCCTCTCCTCGGCTCCATCCCGGTGCTGGGGCCGGTGCTCTTCAGCCACACGATCTTCATCTACGTGACGTTCTTACTGGTCGCCGCCATCACCTACGGCCTCTTCCGTACGCGGTGGGGGCTGCGGTCGCGGGCCGTCGGTGAGCATCCCAGGGCGGCCGACACGCTCGGGGTGAACGTCTACCGCATGCGCTACCTGAACGTCATGCTGGGAGGCCTCGTCGCCGGGTTCGGGGGAGCGTTCTTCACGCTGGGGTCGGTGGGGCGCTTCGACGAGAACATGACCAACGGGCGCGGCTTCATCGGCCTGGCGGCCATGATCTTCGGGCGCTGGCATCCGGTGGGGGCGCTGTCGGCGGGCCTGGTGTTCGGGTTCGCCGACGCCCTCCAGCAGAAGCTGGGCATCCTGCAGACCCCGATCCCCTCCGAGTTCCTGGGGATGGCCCCGTTCATCGCCACGATCCTGGTCGTGGCCGGGCTCGTGGGCAGGGCCCGCCCGCCCGCCGCCGACGGCCAGCCGTATATCAAGGAAGGGGAGTAGGCCCGCCTCCGGAACGCCTGGCGACCACGCGTGGGCGCGCCCTCCGCTCCCGTTTCGGGGTACAAGCGGCCCGACCCGCTTCTAGCCGGCGGCCTCGCTCACCGGGCGGCCGAAGAACTTGACCTCCTGGAGGGCCAGCTCCCGGAAGGGCAGCTTGCCCTCGCACGGCTCGGCGGCGTAGGTGCTGATCACCCTCATGGTGAGCTCGCGGGTCTCGACGCTGGGAACCGTGATGAACTGAGCCTCGGTGGTGTCCTCCAGGGTCCCCGAGGTGACGGTGGGCAAGTCATCGATCTCGATCTCGTAGTCCCGAATCCGATAGTTGCGGTGAAAGCGTTCCTCCTCGGCCACGTTCTGAACGGTGATTTGCGTGATCTGCACCGGTTCGGCAAACGTGAACGTGAGAAAGGCCGGTCCCCCGGTCTGCTGGGTGTCGTTCCAGGAGTTGGTGGGGTCGGAGTCGATGAGGGCGGTGGCCGGGAACCCCGGTAGCTCGCTCGAAGCAGTGACGCTGGACACGGTGAGCTCCTCGATGGCCTGAACCGGCAGAGAGGTAGGCGCAGCCGTGTCGGTGGGGGCGGCCGTATCGGTCCCGGCGTCACCGCCTCGGAACAGGTTGACGAGCAGAGCTACGAGTGCCACGGCCAGGATGACCCCGGCCAGGACCATCAGCGCCCTGGCGCCGGCGGTCGTGCGCAACATGGGTTCGGGCGCCACCGGCAGCGGGCCCTGGGCGATACGGGCTCCGCACGCCTCGCAGTGGCGATTGTGGGCCGGGTTGGCCGTGCCGCAGGAGGGGCAGGCCACCATCGGGGCGTCCTCGATCAGTTCTGGAGCTTCGGCTTCGGCGCCTTCGGGCGGCGCCTCCTCGTCGAGCTCGAATGGCTCGAAAAGGTCGTCGAAGGAGTCGATCTTTTCGTCGTCCAAGGGCTTCCTCTAATCGGGGCTACGGGCCCCAGTGTGGCCCTGAGTATTCTGCCACGATCCATGCTGCCTGTCGTAGCGGTGCGGACGGCCCAGGAGTGGACGTGGTCGGGAATCCTGGCTGCCGTCGTACTCGCCGTCTTCGTGATCGGAGTCGCGGTGTGGGCCATTCGCGTCACACCGCGCCGGTAGCGTCACGGCCGGTATGGGATACGGCTGCGACGCGTGTGACTATCGCAGCGCCCGGTGGCTCGGTTTCTGTCCTCGGTGCGGAGCCCAGCACGGCTTGTCGGAGATCCCTGAGAAGGCTTCCCGGCCGGCGCTTCGACACTCTCTGTCCGAGGTGCCCGTCGAGGCCGAGTCCCATCGGCCGACGGGGCTGGGCGAATTCGACCGGGTGCTGGGCGGCGGCCTCGTGCCCGGAGTGGCCGTGCTGCTGGCGGGTGAGCCCGGGGTTGGCAAGTCGACGTTGCTCTTGGGCGTGGCCGGGCACGTTGCCCGGCACAACCGAGCTGTACTGGTGGCCTCGGGGGAAGAGTCCGTCGAACAGGTGGGCCTGCGGGCCCGCCGGCTGGGCATCGCCGAGCCAGGTGTCTGCCTGGTTTCGGATCGGGATACCGATGCAGTCCTCTCGGCGGCCCGCGCGTTGGCCCCGGCGGTCTTGATGGTCGACTCGGTGCAGACTCTGGGGGACGGCAAGGATCCGGCAGGGGCCGGAAGCGTCACCCAGGTGCGTCGAGCGGCCCAGGCCCTGATCGAATTTGCCAAGGGCACGGCCACTGCGGTGATCGTCGTCGGACACGTCACCAAGGATGGCGGCATTGCCGGCCCCAAGCTGCTCGAGCACATGGTCGACGTCGTGCTGTATCTGGAGGGCGACCATCAACGGGGATTACGGGTATTACGGTGCTTGAAGAACCGGTTCGGGGTCACCAACCACGTCGGACTCTTCGAGCTCGGCGATGAAGGTCTCCGCCCCGTGGTCGATCCATCAAAGGCGCTGGTGGGCGACTGGCGGGGCGATGTGCCGGGCACGGTGGTATTCCCGGCCGTCGAGGGCAATCGACCCGTCCTCGTCGAGATCCAGGCGCTGGTTTCCGATTCGGTGAGCCCCAATCCCAGGCGCAGTGTCCGAGGAATGGAGGCGGCCCGCGTCCATCAACTGCTGGCGGTGCTGGAGCGTCACGGCGGGCTGTCCTTTGCCGGGCGCGACGTCTACGTTGCCGTGGCCGGCGGACTCCGGGCCCGGGAGCCGGGCGCCGACCTGCCCACCGCCCTGGCGCTGGCCTCGTCACTCACCTCGGTTCCGCTGGGCCGTACCGCCGCCTGGGGCGAGGTCGGCCTCACCGGGGAGCTGCGCGGTGTTCCCCACCAGGAGTGGCGAACCGAGGAGGCGAACCGCCTCGGCATCGGATCGGTACTCTCGCCGGACCGGGCCTGCCCACGCATGGAATCGGCGCTGGAAGCGGCCGGACTGATGGGCGATCGAGCCGGCCTTCGCCGGGAGGCCGTGTAGTAGCCTCGCCGCGGGATGACCGCGACTTCGTCGAACTACGACTTCAAGATCCTTCGCCAGGTAGCCCCCGGCACCGAGCTACGTGAAGCCATCGAACTCATCATTCGCCAGGACACCGGCGCCCTCATCGTTCTCGGCGGGGGCGCCCAGATCGACAGCCTGAGCAGCGGCGGCTTTGGGCTGGAGCGGGCCCGGTTCACTCCGCAGCGTCTCGCCGAGTTGGCCAAGATGGACGGCGCCATCATCCTCGACGGTGAGGCGGAGCACATTCTCAAGGCCAACGTCCAGCTCAACCCGGACCCGGCCATCGAGACCGCCGAGACCGGCATGCGCAACCGGACCGCCGAGCGGGTCGCCCTTCAGACCGAGCATCCGGTCATCTCGGTGAGCGAAGGCAGGGAGTCGGCCACCGTGTACACGGTCAACGGTAGATACGAGCTACAGAGCCCCACCGTGGTGCTCGCCCAGGCCAACCAAAGCGTCCAATCGTTGGAGCGTTTGCGGCGCCGTCTCGAGGAGGCCGTGGAGCGGCTCAGCCGGGCCGAGGCAACGGGCTCGGTCCAGGTGCACGACGTGATCGCTCCTTTGCAGCGAGCCGCCCTGGTGCGACGGCTCGGCAGGGACCTGGACATCTACGCGGTGGAGCTGGGCGACGAGGGCCAGCTCCTTCGATTGCAGATATCGGAGCTGGTGAGCGGGGCCGATCATCTCATCGACCTCGTGTACCGCGACTACAGCGGCTCCAGGGCCAAGAGACCCGACGCATTGCGGGAGCTGGGGCGTCTTCCCCTCAGCGATCTGGCCGATCTCAATACGGTGGCCTCGGTCCTCGACCTAGGCTCCCTCGACGCCCACGTCCGCCCTCGGGGCAAGCGGGTCCTCGACGGAGTGCCCCGTCTCCCCGATTCCGTCGAAACGGCGCTGCTCGACCACTTCGACAGTCTCGAGGCGATGCTGGCGGCCGATGAAGCCGAGCTCGCCAAGGTGGAGGGTGTGGGCCGGGCCCGGGCCCGCCAGCTCCGTCGCTACTTCGACCGCATGCTCGACCTCACCCACCACCTGGCCATCGAAGAGGACTAAAAGACTCCGGTAGTGGGGTCCGGCTGCCGATACCAGGGCCAAGAGGAGTTGGCGCTCGTCACCGCATCGAGCGCGCCCGTAGGAGGTCAGACGTGATCGTCGAGCTGAGCAGGCTCTTGGTGACGCTCACCACCACGGCCATCGGATTCCAGTTAGGCCGGTCGGCAGTGGACTGGTTTCCGGCAATCACGACCGATGGCGACCTGACCACGATCACCGGAGCACTCCTCGGAGCCGGACTCGGATACGTCGCCGGCGGGGCCCTGGGACGGTGGGTGCGACACGGTCTGGACCGGGCCCCTCAACTCTTCGGCGGGGCTTCCGGGCCGGAACTGTTCGCGGGAGCCTTCGGGCTGATGGCCGGCCTCGCGGTGGGGGTGGTGGCCGCCATTCCCGTGGTGGTGCTGCTTCCGGCCGTGGCCGGCTGGCCGCTGGGCGCGCTGCTGGTGATCATCTCTTCCGCTTTCGGGGGCCGCTTGTTTGCGGCCCGCTCTCATGAGCTGCTCACTGCCGTCGGCCTGCGGAGCAGGGATCCGTTGCGAGCCGCCGCGACCCTGAATGCCGAGGAGGGGGGCACGAAGTACCTGATCGACTCGGCGGCCGCCATCGACGGCAGGATTCTCGAACTGGCACGCAGTGGGCTGATGGAAGGGGACCTACTGGTACCCGGCTTCGTGCTCGACGAGCTGCAGGGCATTGCCGACAGCAAGGACCGCAGCCGGCGTCGCCGGGGGCGCCGCGGACTCGATGTCCTCGACTCGCTGCGCGACGTCTCGACCATCGGGTTCATGGTGCTCGACGATTCGGTGCCCGAGCATTACGAGGTCGATGCCAAGCTGGTGACCCTGTCGACCCGTTCCAGGGCGGTGCTGGTGACCACCGACCACAACCTGGCGCGGGCCGCCGAGTTGCGGGGTATCACCGTTCTCAACCCGCACGCCTTGGGTGAATCGATGCGCCCGACGGTGATGGCCGGGGACGTGGTGAGCTTCGTCGTGGAGCGCGAGGGGTCCGGATCCGGCCAGGGTGTCGGATACCTGGAAGACGGCACGATGGTGGTGCTGGAAGGCGGCTCCGATCACATCGGCGAGACGGTGACCGCCGAGGTTTCCAACAGCCTTCGCACCTCGGTGGGGCGACTCCTGTTCGCTAAGTTGCAGGTGTGACGTTCTGGGGCATCGTTGTGGCCGCCGGCCGGGGCCGGCGGTTCGGCACTCCCAAGCACGAAGTCTTCCTTGCCGGCAAGCCTCTGTGGCTGTGGGGTCGTGACGTGCTGGAGCGGGCCGGGGCCGAGGGGGTGGTTGTCGTTGGTCCGGTTCCCGACGGGGTGCCCGGAGGACCGAGAAGACGTGATTCGGTGGCCGCCGGCCTCCGCGAAGTACCCGAGGATGTCGAGGTCGTGCTCGTGCACGATGCTGCTCGTCCGCTGGCTTCGGTCGACCTGACGGCCCGGGTGTTGGCCCGGCTCGCCGAAGGGGATGCCGATGCGGCGGTGCCGGTCGTGGAAGTCACCGATGCCGTGAAGTCGGTCCACGGAGATTGGGTCGTCGAGGATGTCGACCGGTCGTTGCTCGTGGCCGCCCAGACCCCCCAGGGCTTTCGAGCCGGGGCGCTCCGTCGGGCTCATGCCTCGATCGAGGGCGATGTGCCCGACGACGCCGCTTTGATCGAGCGCGGCGGGGGAAGGGTGGCGATCGTGCCCGGAGAGCGCACCAACTTCAAGATCACCCACCCCGAGGACCTCGCGATGGCCGAGGCGCTCGTGCGATGAGGGCCGGTCTGGGCCTCGACGCCCACCGCTTTGCCGATGTCGGACCGCTGGTGCTGGGGGGTGTGGTCGTCGAGCGCGAGCGGGGGCTGGCGGCCACCTCAGACGGCGATGTGCTGGCGCATGCGGTGGCCGATGCACTGCTGGGGGCGGCAGGACTGGGCGATCTCGGCGCTCACTTCCCGTCCTCGGATCCGCAATGGCAAGGCGCCGACTCGATGGCGATGCTGCGATCGGTGGTGGAGATGCTGGCCGAGACCCGTTTTGTTCCCGAGGCCGCCGATGCCACCGTCGTCTCCCAGTCGATACGGATCGCTCCGTATCGCGAACAGATGCGCTCCGCTCTGGCCGGGGTGCTGGGCGTGGCTGTGTCGCAGGTATCGGTCAAGGGCACCACGACCGACGGGATGGGTTGGATCGGTGCCGACGAGGGCGTGGCCGCCTACGCAGTCGTAACGATCCGGTCCCCGGAGACCGGCTAGGAGGTCTCCAGTCGGCCCTCGCTCTGCGGTCCGATTGCGTTTCTGATGACCCTCGGATCGTTGGTGATGACCCCGTGGATTCTGGCGGAGGCCAGTCGGCGGGCCTCGTCGGCGTCGTCGACAGTCCACGCGATAATCCACACCCCGGCCCTTGCGGCCGCTGCCGCAGCCTCCCGATCGGCTCCCGGAAGGAGCATTCTGTGGTGGAGGTGGACGGAGCGGTGCCCCGCCGCAGCGGCCGTCGCCACCGCCCCGAATGGTTCTAAGGAATCGACCAGCCACCCGGTGGCGATCGACGGTTCGAGCCGGTGGATCCGCTCGATAGTGGCTGGGTTGAACGAGGAGACCAGGGTGCCGGCCGCCCAGCCGCCCTCGGACAGGAGGGCCAGCAACTGGCCGGCCACCAGGTCGTCGGGATCCCAGTCTGGGTCGGCCGGAGAGTTCTTGATCTCGGCGTTGACCCACATCCCGGCGCAGGCCTCCAGAGCGGCTCGGAGCGACGGGATCCAAGGAGCTGCTTCGGCCAGCTCGGCGGCGCCGGCGTCCACTATCGCTCCGAGACCGGGGATTGCTGGATCGTGGTGGACCACCAGCACGCCGTCGGCAGTGCGACGTACATCGAGCTCGACGGCATCGGCGCCGTGGCCGGCTGCCAGCCGAAAGGCCTCGAGCGTGTTCTCGTGGCGGTGGGCGGAGGCGCCCCGGTGAGCAATGACGGCCGTGCGTCCGACGCGCATCGTCAGCGGAGCGAGGTGGTTCACCTCCCTGAGGCTATCCGCCCGCTGATACCATCGCCGGGCCATGAGGCTCTACAACACGCTGAGCCGCCGCCTGGAGGAATTCGTGCCCCGCCGTCCCGGTGAGGTGGCGATGTACGTGTGCGGTCCGACCGTTCAATCGTCCCCGCATCTGGGCCACGGAAGGGCGGCCGTGGTGTTCGACGTGATGCGGCGCTACTTCGAGTGGTGCGGCTTAGAAGTGACGTTTGTGATGAACGTGACCGACATCGACGACAAGATCATCGCCGAGGCCCAGCGACGGGGTATCTCTACCGAGGAAGTCGCCACTGAGTCCGGCGCCGAGTTCTTCGCCGGGTACCGGGCCCTCAGTGTGCGGGAGGCGACGGTGACCCCCTACGCCACCGAACATGTCGACGACATGGTGTCCCTCATCGATGGCCTTATAGAGTCCGGCCATGCTTATCAGGCCGATGGGGACGTCTACTTCTCGGTCCGATCGTTTCGCGGGTATGGGAAGCTGTCGGGAAGGGACCCGGACGAGCTGCTGGCCGGGGCCCGAGTAGAACCGGGCGAGGGCAAGCATGATCCACTGGACTTCGCTCTGTGGAAGGCGGCCAAGCCCGGCGAGCCGAGCTGGGAGTCGCCGTGGGGCCCGGGCCGGCCGGGCTGGCACATCGAGTGCTCGGCGATGTCCTCGAGGTACCTGGGCCACGGCTTCGACATCCACGGCGGCGGCCTCGACCTCATCTTTCCCCACCACGAGAACGAGATCGCCCAGTCCGAGGCGGCCACCGGCGAGCCCTTCGTCCGCTACTGGCTCCACAACGGGATGGTCAACCTGAGCGGAGAAAAGATGGCCAAGTCGACCGGCCGGCTCATCGAGCTGCTCGAAGCGGTCGACGAATATCCGCCCTTGGCCGTGCGACTGTTCTATCTGCGCAAGCACTACCGGGCCCCGGTGGACTTCTCGCCGGAAGCTCTCGACGACGCCGCCGGCCAGCTCGAGCGACTCTGGTCATTCCGGCGTCGCATGGGGGCCGAGCCGGGAGCGCCTCCCGATCCATCGACCATCGATCGGTTCCGCTCGGCCATGGACGATGACTTCAACACGGCGGTGGCACTGGCGGCGCTCTTCGACGCGGTCGGGGAGGGCAACCGGGCGCTGGACGCCGGCGACGACGCCGGCCCCTTGGCAGCCGCCTACGACGAGATCGTGAACGTGCTCGGCCTGGCCGAACCGGCCCTCGAACTCGACGACATAGCAGCCGAAGTGAGCGCTTTGGCAGAGCGCATGGGGGTGAAGTTCGACGGTCGGGCCGAATCTGGGGTGCAGGCGCTACTGAGGCGACGCGAGGAAGCCCGAGCCGGCGGAGACTACGCCACCGCCGACGCCGTACGGGACCAGCTCTCTTCGCTGGGCATCGTCGTCGAGGACACCCCGGATGGGCCCCACTGGCATCGGCGATAAGGTCGAGGGTTATCACGCCGTGGCGGCGGCAGTGGCCGCCGGCCGGGTGTTCGAGCTGGCGGTGGATCGCTCCCGCTCCACCGATCCGGATGTAGCGGCGTTGGCGGCGGCAGTCGAGGAGGGCGGAGGGACCGTCCGGGTAGTCGCCGATCTGAGTGCGATGGCCTCCACCGAAGTGCCCCAAGGGGTGGTGGCCCACGCTCGCCCGATCCCGCTGGCCTCGCTCGAGGAAGCGGCCGCCGCCAGCGATCCACCGGCCCTGATCGTCCTCGATCATCTGGAAGATCCCCGTAACGTCGGCGCCATCACCCGCTCGGCCGCGGCCGCCGGAGTTGGGGGCCTGGTGGTCGCTACTCGGCGGGCCGCCCCCCTGTCGCCGGCAGCGTTCAAGGCGGCGGCCGGTGCTTTCGAGAGCCTCAGCGTCGTCGCCGTCTCGTCGATCGCCGAAGGGCTCGCTCGCCTGGGGGACATGGGGATCTGGCGAGTGGGCCTAGAGCCGGGTGGCTCGCAATCGCTGTTCGGGCTGGAGCTGCTCACCGAGCCGGTGGCGTTGGTGATCGGGGCGGAGGGCAAGGGTTTGAGTCGACTGGTAGCGGAGCGTTGTGACGTGCTGGCCGCAGTCCCCCAGACCGGCACCGTCGAGAGCCTCAATGCTTCGGTGGCCGCCGCCCTGGCGATGTATGAGCTTTCCCGGATGAGGGGCTGGGTAACCTGACGGGTGCGCCGGGTTAGCTCAGTTGGCAGAGCACTTCTCTTGTAAAGAAGATGTCACCGGTTCGATTCCGGTACCCGGCTCGGGACTGCCCTTGTCCCTCGGGTCGCGAAATCCTTCTCTATTGCGCCTGGGGGCCATACCCTCGGGGCATGCTCACGGAGCGCGACCGGCGCGTGCTGGAGTTCGAGCAGGCCTGGTGGACTTACCCCGGTCCGAAAGACCAGGCCATCAGGGACTACCTCGGAATGAGCGCCACTCGCTACTACCAGGTGCTGCGGCGCCTGATCGATGACCCCGAGGCTTTGGCCTTGGATCCGCTCACGATTCGACGGCTACGCCGGCTCCGTGAGGACGCGGCCCGCAAGCGGTTGGCACGCCTGAGTTAGGGCGATCCCGGACCGCCGGACGTACACTGCCCGTCCGATGAGCGATCGACCCCGTCCCCAGTTGTTCGAAACGATCCGCAGGATGGGGATCATCAGCTGGAGCATGGTGGGGGCACTGCTCCTCATCGGGATGGTCGTCTGGCTGCTGAGCAAGGTTTCCAACATCATCCCGGCAGTGGTGCTGGCGGCGGCCATCATCTACATCCTCAATCCGGTGGTGAGCTGGCTCCACGGTTTCCGAGTGCCCCGGCTCCTCGGGTCCCTCCTCGCCTACTTCGCCCTGGCCGGTGTGATCGCCCTGGCCGTTTGGCTGGCCATCCCACCGATCTCCGACCAAGCCCGAGAGCTGGGAGACGACTTTCCAATGATCTACGACGACCTGGCTTCCGACGCCGAGGGCTGGGTCGGCAATGTGGGCATCGACGTCGAGGTGCCTCGCTACGACGAGTTGCAGGACTACTTCGGCGACGCCACCAACGAGGGTGGATTCCTTTCTCTGGAGCGCCTCGGCGACGTCACGCTGACCGTCCTCGAGTTCGTGCTGATCCTGATCCTGGCGCCGGTTATCGCCTTTTACCTGCTCTACGACCTGCCCAAGCTCAAGGATCAGGTAGTCCTGCTCGTGCCCGACCAACACCGTGGGGAGTTCACCTATGTAACTCGCCAGTTGGGTCGAGCGGTCGGAGGCTTCCTGCGTGGCCAGCTGCTCGTGGCGCTGATCGTCGGCCTGCTCACCAGCTTCGGCTTTTGGGTCATCGACCTCCAGTTCTGGCTGCTCATCGGGATGATCGCCGGCTTTCTCAACATCATCCCGTTCGTCGGCCCCTGGGTAGGAGGCGCCCTCGGGGTGCTGGTGGCCCTGGCCACGGCCGATGCCACGACGGCGCTATGGGCGGCCATCGTGGCCGCCGCGGTTCAGCAGGTCGACAACCACTTCATCAGCCCTACCGTGCTTCGTTTCACAGTCCGCCTCCATCCGGCAACGATCATCATCGCGCTGTTGATCGGGGGGACCGTCGGCGGCCTGCTGGGGGTGCTGCTGGCAGTGCCGGTGGTGGCGTCAATCAAGATCGTGGTCGGCCACTTCTGGCGGACCCGGGTCCTCGGCCAGTCATGGGAGGAGGCGTCCGAGGCCCTGATCGAGGAGCACCCGACCGGGGAGACCCCGATCGTGCGCCGGCTCCGCGGCGAGGCCGAGGGTCCCGATGAGCCACGAGGGCCGCCCCCTCAGGCTGTTGCAGGAGGTGAAGAATGAATACCGAGGATCTCGCCGCCCGAGACGCATACACGAGGGAAGCGGACGGCACCGTGATCGATTTGGCCCCGGAGGGGGTGGTGCTGGACCGCACCGTCTTCTACGCCCGCGGCGGCGGCCAGCCGGGCGATACCGGGCGCCTGGTGTGGCAAGGAGGCGAGGCACGGATCGTCGACACCTATCGCAAAAGAGGCGCTCACATCCACGAGATCGAAGGGGATCCGCCGCCGGTGGGCACCGCCGTCCATGGTGTGATCGACTGGGATCGACGCCATACCCTGATGCGTACTCACACCGCCCTTCACGTGCTCAGTGCCATCATCTGGCGGGACTTCGATGCCAAGGTGACCGGAGGCAACATGGAGCCGGGTACGGCCCGCATGGACTTCGAGCTCGACTCGATCTCGGTCGAGTTCGGGAAACAGGTCGAGGACGCTCTCAATGCCGAGCTGGACAAGAACCATCCGGTCGAGGTGAAGCTCGTGCCCCGGGCCGAGGCCCTCGCCGACCCCGATCTGATCCGCACCAAGGTGAATCTTATTCCGGATAGCGTCGACCCGATCCGCGTCATCGACATCGGGGACATCGACCGCCAGGCCGACGGCGGCACCCATGTCGCCAACACCGGCGAGGTGGGGCCGGTGCGGGTGGTCAAGACCGAGAGCAAGGGCAAGGCCAACAAGCGCATCAAGATCGAGCTGATCTGACCGCGGCCGGCTGGGAGGATCGGCTAGGAGCCGGCGCTCATACCGACGGCCCCGATTTCAGAACGGCGTCGTCGACGCCCTCGGCGTATTGATAGAAGTTGTCTCGGAACATGGCTGCCAGCTGGCGGGCCTTGGCGTCGAAGGCGTCGGGGTCGGCCCACGTCTTTTTCGGCGTCAACACCTCTGCGGGGACTCCGGGCACTGCCTCGGGGATCAGCACCCCGAAGACGGGATCCTCCGAGTACTCGACGTTATCGAGCTCGCCGGCCAGGGCGGCGTTGAGCATGGCCCTGGTGTAAGGGATGCTGATGCGCTCGCCGACGCCGTAGGGCCCGCCGGTCCAGCCGGTGTTGAGCATCCACACCCGGGGGCCGAACTGGCGGATCTTCTCTGCCAGCACGTTGGCGTAATAGGAGGGCGGCAGGGGCAGGAACGGTGCCCCGAAACAGGGTGAGAACGTGGCCTCGGGGTCGACGATGCCCCGCTCGGTTCCCGCCAACTTCGAGGTGTATCCACTGATGAAGTAGTACATGGCCTGTTCCGTCGTGAGGCGCGAGATCGGAGGGAGCACGCCGAAGGCATCGGCGGACAGGAACACCAGGTTGTTGGGATGCCCGGCCTGGCCCTCGAGTATCGCGTTGGGGAGATGGGCCAGCGGGTAGGAACAGCGGGTGTTCTCGGTCTTGGAGTCGTCGTCCCACTCGGGACGGCGCGACTCCTCGTTGATCACGACGTTCTCGAGGATGGTCTCGAATTTGTGAGCCGCCTGGAAGATCAGCGGCTCGTTTTCCTTGCTCAGCCGGATCGTCTTGGCGTACGACCCGCCCTCGAAGTTGAAGATGCCGTCGATCCCCCAGCCGATCTCGTCGTCGCCGACCATGCCGCGCTTGGGATCGGTGGCCAGGGTGGTCTTGCCGGTACCCGACAATCCGAAGATCACCGCCGAGTCGCCCTCTTCGCCCCTGGTGGCCGAGGCGTGCATGCTGAGCACGCCCTTCTTGGGCATGAGGTAGTTGAGCACGGAGAAGACCGACTTCTTCATCTCCCCGGCGTACTTGCTGCCCCCGATGAGCAGGATTCCCTTGGAGAACGAGATGACGATGAACACCTCGCTGCGGGTCCCGTCGCGGGCCGGATCGGACTTGAAGTTGGGGGCGTGGACGATCGTGAATTCCGGCACGAACGGCTCGATCTCGTCGGGCGTCTGGAAGCGACGGGGGAGGATGAACATGTTGCGGGCGAACAGGGCGTGCCACGGGCTCTCGGTGATCGACCGCACCGGAATTCGATTGGCCGGGTCGGCGCCCACATAGAGATCCTGGATGTACAGATCTTGCTCGGAGAGGTACGCCGTCGTGCGTTCGTAGAGGGCGTCGAACACCTCGGGCTCCATCGGGTGGTTGACGTCGCCCCACCAGATCTCCCCCTCGGTGTCCGGTTCGCGAACGACGTACTTGTCCTTGGGGCTCCTTCCGGTGTAGGGGGTGGTGTCCACGACGAGCGGGCCCTGGTGGGCCAGCTGCCCCAGGCCGGCCTTGAGCGTGTGCTCGTACAGCTCGGGGGTGGGAAGGTCCCAGAAGACCTTTCCCCGGGGACTGATTCCATGTGGCGTGAGATCCCGCACTTCTACCTCCTCTTCCCGTTAGCCCGGGGGCCCTTCCCGGGTGTCCTCGGTCGACGCGTTCGTGTGCTCCGGCCCCTCGAGTGGTTCCCCGGCGGTGGCTTCGGGCGCCGCCTCGGGAAGCCCGGCGCCGCCGGCAGCGTCTTCGCCGGCCCCGTCGCCTTCTCCCATCGGCCCCGGGGTTTCAGCCGCGTACGAGGGAGTTCGCCCTCGGACCAACGTTGCCCCAACGATAACGACGGCAACAGCCGCGACGATGATGAGAATCCACGCCCAGGTCGGGAATCCACCGCCGCCACTGGGATCCGACTCGGCTTCGATCGTGAGTGTGTCGGCTCCGCCGAACAGCGGAACATCCCACTCGAGAGTGCCGTCTTCGAGGACCCGATCGGCGTTGTGACGCCGGACGTCACCGGGCATGGCGATCTGGATGTGGAAGGAGAAGAACTCCGAAAAGGCCTCGGGATTGAAGCCTTCCAGACCTGCTGCCCCGAGATCCCCGAGAACGGCCAGAGAAACCGAGCCCCGCACGACGGCGTCGTTTTCGTCGACTCTGATCTCCACGTCCTCCAGCAGATTGTCGGTCTGATCTGCAAACGCATCTTGGGCGGCCGCGATGTCGTCGAATGGAGCGCCGGCCTCGAAGTAGGTGAAGTCGCCTTCGGTGTATACCCGCTGCTGTGCCTCGGGGATATCGCCGAAGAAGCTGCTGCCCGCTCCGAAGAAAGCCTCCTCCGGGTCCTGGCCGGAAGACCGAATCAGCTCGAGGAACTCGTCGTCCAGGGCGATCTGGGCCACGACGTTGCCCGAGCCATCTGCCCGGAGTTCGAGCTTGAGGTTGGCCTGCAGCTCACAGCCGGCACCCATCACGGCCATGAACACAGCCAGCGTGATCACGAGCCTGGGCCGCATCCCGAATCCTCGGTCCGTCGGCTCGCACTTTACGCCATCGCCGGGAACGCCGGTCCGCCATAGGCTGGCGGGATGACCGATGAAGGAGCCGCCCTGCGGCGCGAACTCGTGCGGGCCTACGTCCCGTATGTGGAGGGCCGTCTGGTTGAACTCGGGCTACGACCACCGCCCGGTCTGGCAGAGAGTTTGGGGGAAGGTCGTCGCTGGCTCGACGAGGCCCTCGGAGAGCTCTTCGAGACGCCCTTCGTCGGACAGGTTCGATCTCCGCTCGAAGTTTTCCAGGAAGCGATGCGGTTTCCGACTGAGGTGCTGGCGGGGGCGGTTGTTCCCGCCATCGAGCGTGACCCGGTGGAAGAAGCCGCCCTCCCGGGCGATCGCTATCGACTGGCCCCGGCCTCGTCCCAGGTACTAGGCGACCGCGCCTGGCGAGCCCATCTGGCCTGGGGTGCCGCCAAGGCCCGGGCTCTTCGGGCCGGGGCGGTCGTGTGGCTGGGATCGGATCTGATGGATCGTGCGCGAGTGGCGGCGGCGGTCGCCCGGACCGGTCGGCAGCTGGTGGCCGTCGCCGATGCCGACGCCCTTTCGAGCGCCATCGAAGGGGCAGGGCTGCTACTGGTCGACTTGACCCACCCTGAAGCCGGTACGGCGCTGGAGGCAGCTGCCGAGGCCGGACTGCACCCGGTGGCATACGGGCCCCATGTAGAGGTCGAGCGGCTCGCTTCGGCCCAGGAGCTGGGTGCAGTCGCCATGGCCCGGTCTGCTTTCTTCGGGCGCCTGGAGGATGCGGTACGGCCTTAATCGATCGATAGCCAGCGAAACTCGTGACCGTCCAGGAAGAGGCCGGACAGGTCTACCCGCTCCCCGGAGCGGACGTCGAGTGCCTGGGCCGCCTCCATGTCGAGAGGGCACGCCCGGCCATCTTTGGAGACGTTGGCCAGGACCAGCACCTTCTCATTGGAGTCGGCGCGTAGAAAGGCGAATATCGCCGGGTCGTCGACGGGGACGACCTCGAAGTCCCCGATGCCGAACACGGGATGGTGGCTTCGCACTGCGAGCAGGTCGCGGATCCAGTTCAGCAGTGATCCCTCATCGCCTTGCTGAGTGGCCACGTTCACCTCTGCCGGCCGGTAGCCGTCCGTCGACACCAACGGCAAGAAGAGGTCGGCGGGATCTGCGGCAGAGAAGCCGGCGGTGGGAGAGTCATCCCACTGCATGGGGGTGCGAACCCCGTCGCGGTCGGGGAGGAGGTAGTTGTCTCCCATGCCGATCTCGTCCCCGTAGTACAGGATCGGGCTTCCGGGAAGGGACAACAGCAAGCCGTGAAGGAGCTCGATGGCCGGCCGATGCCCGCCCAACAGGGGAGCGAGCCGGCGCCGGATGCCGAAGTTGAGCCGCATCCGGCGGTCGGGGGCGTACTCGTCCCACATGTACTGGCGCTCTTCCTCGGTCACCATCTCCAGGGTCAGCTCGTCGTGATTGCGCAGGAAGATGGCCCACTGGCCACCATCGGGGATCGGCGGGGTGCTGGCCAGAATCGCGGTGAGCTTGTCGACGTCTTGCCGCCGCAGTGACATGAACAGACGGGGCATGACCGGGAAGTGGTAGCACATGTGACATTCGTCCCCCTCGCCGAAGTAGGCGACCACGTCCTTGGGAGGCTGGTTGGCCTCGGCCAGCAGCACGGCATCGGGGAACTCGGCGTCGACGACTGCCCGGATCTCTTTGATCATGTCGTGCGTCTCCGGCAGGTTCTCGCAATTCGTTCCCTCCCTCTCGATGAGGTAGGGAATGGCGTCTAGGCGCAGGCCGTCGAAGCCCAGGCCAAGCCAGAACCGGACGATGTCGAGCACCTCGGCCCGTACCTCGGGGTTGTCGAAGTTGAGGTCGGGCTGGTGGCTGTAGAAGCGGTGCCAGTAGTAGGCCCCCGCCTCTTCATCCCAGCTCCAATTGGAGGACTCGGTGTCGATGAAGATGATGCGGGCGTCGGCAAATCGCTGGTCGGTCTCGCTCCACACGTACCAGTCCCGCTTGGGGGAACCGGGGTGACGAGCCTCCTGGAACCAGGGGTGGTCGCTGGAGGTGTGGTTGACCACCAGGTCGCCGATCACCCGCATGCCTCGGCGGTGCACCTCTTCGACCAAGCGGCGCACATCCTCGAGGGTGCCGAATTCGGGAAGCACTCCTCGGTAGTCGGAGATGTCGTACCCGCCGTCGCGCAGCGGCGACGGGAAGAAGGGGAGGAGCCACAGGCAATCGACTCCCAGCCACTGGAGGTAGTCGAGCTTCGAGATGAGCCCGATGAAGTCACCCCGCCCGTCGCCATTGCCGTCCGAGAAGGAGCGGACCGGGACTTCATAGAAGACCGCAGTCCTGTACCAGGGTGTCACGGCGCTTTTTTAGCCGGGCCGAGACCCAGAACGCGGTATCAACCGCCCGCCATGTCGACCGCCACCGCTTCGGCGAGGGGTTCGCGCTCGACGATTCCTCGCAGGCTCAAGATGAGGATTCCGACGAGCACCACCAGAACCCCAAGCCACTGGATCAACGAAAGCTGCTCGGTGAAGATGAGGTAGGCCCAGATGATTGCCGCCGCCGGCTGTATCAGGAGGAGGACCGATGTGTCGAGGGCGGGAAGCCTGGGCAGGGCTACTGCGATGAGCAGCCAACCTGCGGTCTGGGCGACGACGGCCAGGGCCACCAGCCATCCATGGGCCGGCCAGGCGGGGGAGAGGGCCAACTCTCCGAACAGGGCGCCCAACACCAGGCTGCCGAGGACGGCGCCGGCGGTGGCATCGAGCAGCGGTCCGGACGTGGGAGCGAGGTGGCGACGGTTGGAGGCCCGAAAGACGAGCAGGAAGGTTCCGTAGGCGATCCCGGCCAGCAAACCGAGCAAGGCCCCCCGCACCGGGTCCGATCCGTAGCTGTCGCTCCTGCCGAGGCCGGAGATCAGGGCCACGCCGGCGAACACCAGGGGGACCACGACGAACGCGGCCCGGGAAGGGCGCTCCCGGTGCAGTATCCAGGCGGCGATGCCGACGAACACCACCTGGGTGCTGGCAAGGACTGTGGCCAATCCGGCCCCGATCAGGGCAATCGAATGGTGAAACACGGTCAGGTCGAAGGCGAGCAGGACTCCGGAGGCGAAGGCGAGAAGACGAGCCGGACCGCTGCGTCTATCCCGGCTGCGCACGGCCAGCCACGCCAGGCCGAGGAAGGGGAGGGCGTAGAGCACCCGGAACAGCGTGGCCGTGTCGGGACTGACGTCGGCCAACCGTACGAAGATGGCGGAGAACGAGATGCACAGGACTCCGGCCAGGGCGGTCAGGCGAGTCATTGGCGGATCTGAGCAAGCACGACGGGAGCTTAGGGACCGGGGCGGCGACCGCCGGACGATCGTGTCGCGTCGCTTTGCTGCCGCGTTCGCCGTCCTGAGCGCCGCTCGATGGTAGGCCTTCCGGGGCTCCGGGTCGCCCGGGTGCCCCCGGCAGGATTCGAACCTGCGACACCCGGTTTAGGAAACCGGTGCTCTATCCCCTGAGCTACGAGGGCGCGACCACCGATTCTATGGAGCCGACCCGGCGATGCCGATTCTGTTTCGCGGTGGCCGGCTTCGACCGGCTATGAGCCGATCAGAGCGTCCTCGTTTCGGAGCCGGCGCGCCTGCGGCGCCGGCTCCCTGACCTGATTGCTGAGCTGATCAAGCCGCTCGGTCGAGCGGCTCGGGCTCTGACTCGGCGGATTGATCGTCGAGGACATCCTCGGGACGATCCGGATCCAGTACCGCCAGCACCACCAGCGCCAGGATCGTGACAATCACAAAAAGCTGCGCAGTGTCTAAGAGCCACATACCGACCTCTTCGATGGGGTCACCACACCCAGCCTGGCAATTCTGCTTCCAGAGCCGGGGATTTCCGCATTTCGTACATCGGACCGGTGCTCGTCGGTCTTGACCGGTCCATTCGCTTCGTCACGCCCGAAAGCTATGGAGCTTCGACCTAAGCAATCGTTAGGAGCGCCATAAGTTCGGTTTTCGGCTGCTCGCCGCCCGCCGGCTCCCCATTTCTACGCACGGTCCCGCCCGGTCCTCCGCCGACGTTTTTTCGCGCTCTGAGGTACCAGGACTCGGCGGCTGATCCGATCCCGTCGCCCGGGTGAGGAACGGGAACGCCGGCCGCTCGCGCGCCGGGTAGCGACGTCCTTCAGGAAGCCGGTTTTCGGGCCGATGAGCACCTCAAGAGACCCTTTTTGCGTCCAGGAGGCCCGCCTATCAAGCTGCCGGCACCGCCTGCGCTGCACAAGGAGCGCTTGATGCGCTTCGAACCGCTCCTGGCCCTGATAGCCGCTCTCCAGGGCCTGGTAGTGATGGCCATTGCGGACGGCGGTGTCCTCCTCTGGGCGGCCATGGCCCTCCTAGGAGGACTGGGCGCCCTGGGGTTGGCCACTCCCGGAAACACCCGGATGGCGATCGTACGGTCGGTGCTCGTGCCGCTGGCAGTGGCGGCCGCGGCAGCTTCATCGGGAGGGTTTCCGAGTTCGATGACCTTGTGGCTGGTGGTGACCGGCCTCCTGTATCCGGCGGTGCTGGCCCACAGGTGGGCCTGGCTCTATCCGGTGTGGGCGTCCCTCGTCTACCTGTCCCTGGCAATCGTGCCCAGCCCGGTGTCCTTCGCCGAAGCCATGGCGCGTGTGGCCATCCTCGCCATCGGCGGCTATCTGACGTGGGGCCTTGGTTCGTCGACGACGCTTCTAGCCGGCGAACGGGCTCGTGCCGAATCGGAGCTGCGGGCCGCTCAGGGGCGTTTCCAGGTTGCCTTCGCCAACTCCTCGAGCGGTATGGCGATGATCGAGTTGGGAGGCAGGATCAACCAGGCCAACCAGGCGCTTTCAGACTTCTTGGGCACTTCCATGGACGATCTGGAGGGGGCCGATTGGATGCAGTACATCCACCCCGACGATCAAGGCCGCGTCGAAATCCTGACGGAGAAGTTGAAGAACGCCGACATATGGAGCTTCCAGGAGGAAATCCGATGCCTGCATCCCGGCGGCAGGTTGGTGTGGGGACTGATCGGAGCGGCACTCGTCACCGATGAGGAGGGGGATCCGCTCTACCTCTTCGCCCACTTCCAGGACATCACCAGCCGGGTGGCCACCGAGGTCAGCCTGCGCACCAACGAAGAGCACTACCGCAACCTCTTCGGCCGCTCGCCGATCCCAATCTGGGAGGCCGACTACACGGAAGTGGGTGAGTGGCTCGAGGGGCTGCGCAGCTCGGGTATCCAGGATCTGCGGGCTCACCTCAACATGCGTCACGACTTGGTCCGCTACGGTCTCCAACTGATCCGGTTGCGCGATGTGAACGAAGCTGCGCTTGCCCTGGTCGAGGCGAAGACCGGCGAGGAGTTCCGCCGGGCTTCACCACTCAATGTTGTCACCGAGGGCACCGTCGATGCCTTCATCGACCAATTCGTGGCGATCTGGAGGGGTCGGGATCGGGTGCAGGGCAGCGTCACATCCCGTTCTTTGCGCGGGAAATCCATCGAGGGGATCCTCCATTGGGTGGCACCCGTGCTGGACGGTGAGAGGGGCCTGGCCAAGGTCGTGCTGGCCTTCGCCGACTTCACCGAGAGCCGTCGGGCCGAAGAGGCCCTGCATCGCATCGAGGAGAGACTCCGGGCCGTGGTCTCGGCGGCCCCGATCTTCCTGTTTGCCCTCGACCGGCACGGCACGATCACGCTCAGTGAGGGCCAGGCGCTACGCTCCCTCGGCCTGGCCTCCGGTGAGGCGGTGGGCCGCTCCTCTTTCGAGCTGTTCCGAGATTCGGCGGACATGATCACCTCGGTACGTCGCGCTCTCAACGGTGAATCCTTCACGACCGCCATAGAGGTCCGCGGGGCCGTCTTCGACGCTCGGTTTGCCCCGATCTGGGATCGGGGACAGGTATCGGGCGTGATCGGCGTTGCCAACGACGTCACCGAGCGCACCAGGGCCAGCGAGCGGCTCGAGCAACTGGTTCGGTCGAAGGACCAGTTCGTCGCCAGCGTGAGCCACGAACTACGCACTCCCCTCACCGCAGTCGTCGGTTTCGCCCAGGAACTGCGCGACGGCCTCCAAGAGTTCTCCCGTGAAGAGCTGGATGTGCTGGTCCGCCTCATCGCCGAGCAGTCGATCGAGGTGGCCGACCTCGTCGAGGATCTGCTGGTGGCGGCCCGGGCCGACGTTGATTCGGTGGCCGTAGCGGCCGAGTCGGTGGAGTTCTGGGAGCAACTGGAGCTGGTGTTGCTCGCCTGGCCGACCGAACATGCCGATCGAGTGGATCTCGTCGGCGAGCCGACCAAGGTGTACGCCGACCCCATCCGTCTCCGTCAGATCCTCCGCAACCTGCTGTCAAATGCCCAGCGCTATGGAGGCGATCGGATCGAGGTCAGGGTCATCGACGAGGGCGACGAGGTGCGGATTCAGGTGCGCGACGACGGCGAAGGTATCCCCCGGCGCGATCGAGACAAGGTCTTCGAACCCTACTTCCGGGCCCACGAAACCGGCGGCAAGGCTTCCTCGGTGGGCTTGGGGCTCACCGTTTCCCGCCAGCTGGCCCGTTTGATGGACGGCGAGCTGAGTTATCGCTACGAGGAAGGCTGGAGCATCTTCGAGCTGGCGCTGCCCTCGAACTGATTCGCCTCATCGGTCGTCGGGGGGTTTCGACCATCGCCGGATATCGACACTTTTTCGCAACCAGTCCCAGCGACCCGGCTCGGCCAGCAATTCGGGGACGTGCTGGGCCCAACCGACGGCACGGAGGGCGGCATACATCACCGTTCCGGTGATGGCCACGATGCCGATGGCGCTGAGGACGATTGCCGGGCGGGGCAGGTCGAGCTCGAAGAACTCTCTGCCTCCCGGCGTCGCCAGCACCAACAGGAACAGGCCGGTCATTCCGGAGACGAGCCATTTGCGGGCCGTCGTCAGTGGCCGACTCACGGTCACCAAGGCAAACAGGCCCACGGCGGCGAGGACCATCGTCGCCGTGGTCCGGGCCTCTACTAGCGAGGCACCTTCAGAGCGGGCCAACTCGTAGGCTGCGAAGGTTGCCGCGGCCGCTACCGCACCGGTGGGGAGAGCGAAGCGAAGCACACGTCCCACGAATCCCGTCACCGCCCGCCGTACCGACGGCTCCAGGGCCAGCACGAAAGCGGGGATGCCGATCGTCACGCTGCCGACCAGGGTGAGGTGGCGGGGCACGAACGGGAAGGGGCGGCCGATGATGCCCACGGCGACGGCCAGGAGGAAGGCGTAGACCGTCTTGGTGACGAAGAGGTTGGCCACTCGCTCGATGTTGGCAATGACTCTGCGGCCTTCCCCCACCACCGCCGGCAGGGAATCGAATGCCCCGTCGAGCAGGACGAGCTGGGCCACCGCTCGCGACGCCGAACTTCCCGAGCCCATGGCGATGCCGATGTCGGAGTCCTTCAGGGCCAGCACGTCGTTGACCCCATCACCGGTCATGGCGACGACGTGTCCCCGATTCTGTAGGGCGGCCACCATCTTCCGCTTTTGGTGTGGGCTGATTCGACCGAACACGGTGTGCGATTCCAGGGCCTCCGCCAACTCCTGCGGGTCTTCAGGGAGGCTGCCACCGTCGATCGCCCGCTCGGCCCCCGACATGCCGGCCCGCCGGGCGATCGCCGACACGGTGGCCGGATGGTCGCCGGAGATGACTTTGGCGTGCACTCCCTGATCGGCGAAGTAGCGGAGCGTGTCCGCCACATCGGCGCGAATGCGGTCTCCGAGGATCACCAACCCCGCCGTTTGCAGTGGTGTGGGGAGCCGGCCCCCGTCGAGGGCTCGGTTCGTCCAGCCCACCGCCAGCACCCGACGACCGTCGGCCGCTTCCTTTTCGGCCCGGGCGACCATGTGCGGTGGCACGCCGATGGCATCGGGGGCGCCGAGCACCCAGGTGCCCCTGCCGGGAAAGGACGCGCCACTCCAACGGCGGACGGAAGAGAACGGCACGAGTTCTCGTGGCTCCCACCCGGGCGGTGCCGGATAGGCCTCGGCGAGGGCGCGCAGGGTGGCATTGGGGGTGGGATCGGCCGCCGCCAGTGCTCCCAGAGGCTCGACCGGATCCGCTCCGGACTCCGTCGTGATGAGGTCTTCCACCACCAGCCGGCCTTCGGTGAGGGTGCCGGTCTTGTCGAAGCAGACCACGTCCACCCGGGCTAGCACCTCGATCGCCGGAAGCTCCTGGACCAGTGTCTTGCGGCGACCGAGTCGGACCACACCGACGGCGAAGGCGATCGACGTGAGCAAGACCAGTCCCTGGGGCACCATGCCCACCGCACCGGCCACCGCGCCCCGCAGCCCCTCCTTGACGCTATCGGTCGCCTCGAGCTGGCTCCATACCAACAAGGCGACGGTGGGGGGGATCAGCCAGCCGACGATGGCGAGGATGACATCGATGCCGCGCCGGAGTTCTGATTTGACGAGGGTGAACTTGCGGGCCTCTTCGGCGAGGGACACGGCGTAGGCATCACGGCCGACCTTGGTGGCCCGAAACAGCCCCGATCCGGCCACGACGAAGCTTCCCGACAGGCAGTTGTCGCCGGGTTGCTTGAGTACCGGATCGGATTCACCGGTGAGCAACGACTCGTTGATCTCGAGCCCCTGTGCGGCGAGCACCTCGCCGTCCACGACCACCTGGTCTCCGGGCTCGAGGCGGAGAACGTCGTCGAGCACCACCTCGCCTACTGCCAAATCCATCACCCGGCCCTGCCGCAGCACTCTGGCCCTGGGGGCGCTCAGCAAAGCCAGGCGGTCGAGGGTCCGCTTGGCCCTCAGCTCCTGGACGATTCCGATCGCGGTGTTGACGACGAGTACGACTGCGAACAAGGCGTCCTGGATGGGGGCCACCAACACCACCACGATCAACAGGATCGACAGCAAGAGGTTGAAGCGGGTGATGATGTTGGCCCGCAGGATGTCGCCGACGGTGCGGCTGGGCCCGCTGGGGATGGCGTTGACTTGGCCGCGCTCGATGCGTTGCGCGACCTCTTCGGCGGTGAGCCCGCCGATTCCCTCCTGCGCCAAGACCGTCTCGCCGGTCATGGCGCCAGGCTACCGGCCGACACCCGCGGCGCATCGAGCGGTCGATAGGCTGGCCGGCATGGAGTTCAGCCCGCTGGGGATCGTCGGAGCCGGACAGATGGGCGCCGGGATCGCCGAGGTATGCGCCCGGGCCGGCTACGACGTGACCGTCTGCGATGTCGATGAGGCGGCGCTGGCCCGGGGCCGGGGCGCCGTCGAACGCTCGCTGGCCAAGGCGGTGGAGCGCGGCAAGATCGAAGCCGAGGCGGGTGAGGAGGCGTTGGCTCGCATCGTCGGCACCACCGACCTCGAGGCGCTGGCCCCAAGCCGGTTGGTGATCGAGGCGGTCACCGAGGATGAAGCGCTCAAGCTGCAGTTGTTTGCGGACTTGAGCCGGCTGGTCGGGGAAGAGGCCATCCTCGCCTCGAACACTTCCTCTATTCCGATCGTGAGGTTGGCGGGGGCGGCCGTGGGGCCGGGACGGGTCATCGGTCTCCACTTCTTCAACCCGGCCCCGATCATGCTGCTGGTCGAGATCATTCCATCTCTGCTCACCGACGAGGCCACCGTCGAAGCCGCCGCTCGCTTTGTGAGTGCCATCGGCAAAGAAGGGGTGCGGNNTGCTTCCGATGCTGGTGGACGCGGCCAGGATGGTGGACGAGGGTGGCGCCCGTGCCGAGGATGTCGACAAGGCGCTCACCCTGGGGGCCGGGTGGCCCATGGGCCCACTGGCTCTGGCCGATCTGGTGGGTATCGACACGGTCGTGGCGGTGTGCGACGTTCTCTATCAGGAGTTCAAGGAGCACCGCTTCGCCGTGCCCCCGTTGCTACGGCGCATGGTTGAGGCGGGACGTCTGGGGCGCAAGGCCGGCCGGGGCTTCTACAACTACGACTGAGCCCGATCAGTCGGCGGGTCGGGCACCGTTGCTCTCGAGGACCCTGGCCAGGGCGTCCTTCTTCACCAATCCGGACGCTCTCCAGCGCGGAGTGACGGCGCTCCGGCCCCGGGGAGACTCCGGGCGCCGGCGTTTCCTCGAGGCCTTCTTGGTGGGGGCGCCTCCGAGCACCACGAAGGTGGGGGTGGCCCTGATCCCGAAAGACTGCACCGCTCCGGGCACGTGAGCGACGTTGACCTTGACGACGTGGGCGGAGTCGCGGTACTCGTCGGCGAGTTCGTTGACGATCCCATCCATCACCTTGCAAGACGCGCAGCCGAACCGGTAGAAGTCGATCAGGACCGGCCGGCCCGACTCGAGCATGGGGGTCAGCTCGTCGAGACTGCGCAGGCTGGTCGGCTTGGTCCGCTTGCGTCGTCCGAACATTGCTTCCTCGCGTGGCGATTCAACAACGCAGAGCGCCGGCCGGATGTTCCCGGCCCGGTCACCATGCCCTGACCCGGGTCGGCCGCACCCGCAGGGCGGCCGGGTAGGCCTGCGAGAACCCTTCGGGCCCGCCCCAGCCTCGCTCCATGCGGGTGCGGTACTTGGCCACGTACTCGGGTACCTCGGCGGCCGAGGGGGCGGGGGGGACCCGTCGAGCCCGGCCCTCGATGGTGACGATGTCGCCGCCGGTGCCGTTGCCGTCCAAGTTGATGGAAACGAGAGGGTTGGCGTCGATGTTGACGAGTCGCGGGGTGGGGTCGAGGCTGTAAATGAGGAACTCCTCGCCATCCCACCAGAACCACACCGGCGACGTCTGTGGCTGGCCGGTCGCCGACACGGTGGTGAGCCACAGCACGATCGTTTCTTCCAGGCGCTCGGAAACAGCCTCGGAGAACATGGGCACAGGCTAGGTCCCGGTAAGCTCTCGCGCCGGAGAGAGGAGCCATGGACCTCGAGCTTCGATCGATCGCGCCGGAGGAGTACGAGGCGTTTCACCATGCCCTGGCCATGGCGTTTGGCTTCGAGGTCCGCCGCGAGGACATCGAGCACTGGGCGTCCCACATGGAGTACGACCGAACCGTATGCGCGTTCGAGGGCGGCGAATTGGTCGGGGCGTCGGCGACGATCTCCCAGCGATTGGCCGTCCCCGGTGCAATCGTGGCGGCCGGAGGCCTTACCGCCGTGGGGGTACTCCCCAGCCACCGTCGCCGGGGCGTCTTGACCGAAATGATGCGCCGTCACCTGGCGCAGGTGAAAGAGCGCAGCGAGGTGGTGTCGAACCTGTGGGCCGCCGAATGGCCGATCTACGGCCGGTTCGGCTACGGCCGGGCTACGGTCTCGGCCGACTTCACGATCGAGATCCGGCACGGGCGCTTCGCCGAACCGCTCGCGGCGGCGGGGCGGGTGCGCATCATCGATCTCGAGGAGGCTCGGAAGTCTCTCCCGGCAATCTTCGCCAAAGCCTTCGGTAGGCCGGGCATGGTGGAACGCACGACCGAGACGTGGGAGGCCGAGCACTTCTGGGACCCGGAACACTCCCGGCATGGGTTCACCAGCGCCCGCTTTGCGGTGTACGAGGAGGAGGGCAATGCCCTGGGCTACGTCGGCTATCGCACCAAGGAGGATTGGGACGGGCGCAATCCGGCCGGCACCACCCGGGTCGACGAGCTGGTCGCCCAAAGTCCCGAGGCATACCAGGCCCTCTGGTCGTTCGTGTTCGGGATCGATCTCACCACGTCGGTCCGAGCCAGCGTGCGCCCGATCGACGAGCCGCTGGTGTGGATGCTCGAGGATCCCCGCCGGTTGCGGCGCGAACTTCACGACGGCCTGTGGCTCCGACCGGTCGACATCAGCCGGGCATTGTCGGCTCGCCGCTACCGCACCGAAGGCCGAGTGGTGCTCGAGGTACGCGACGATTTCCTGCCGGAACTGTCGGGGCGCTATCTGCTGGAGGGGAGTCCCGAGGGCGCGGTGTGCACGGCCACCGATCGAGCGGCCGACCTCCGCCTGGGAACCGGCGAACTCGGGGCCGTCTACCTGGGAGGGGCCTCGGTGGCGGAGCTGGCCCGGGCCGGCCGGATTCGCGGAGACGAGCAGGCGGTGCGCCGCGGCGATGCCCTGTTCGGTTGGGACGAACCGCCGTGGTGTCCCGATGTCTTCTGAGGCGCCCGATCGGGCGGGTCTGTCGGCGGTGGGGCCGGGACGATCGGCCCTGGTCCAGTGCGGAGCAGCGCTTAGCCTGACGTCCGAGACCGTCACAGATTCAAGGAGGCCACCTGATGCGCCGCAACCGTGCTCGTGGATCCCCTGGAGGCAGAGCCCTGCTGGCCCTAGCCCTCCTTCTCCCGACGGCGTGCGGGGGAGGAGACGACGGTTTGGCGGTCGGTGACCCGGCACCTTCGTTCGAATTGCCCGAGGCGTCGGGAGGCACCGTCGGGCTGGACGGTTATGCCGCCCGGCCCGTTCTTCTGTATTTCCACATGGCGGATGGGTGACCACCGTGCATGCAACAGATCGTGGATCTGGAAAACAATCCTGAATTCCAAGCCCTCGGGGTCGAGTTCGTCAGCATCGCCTTCGACCCGCCCGGGGTGCTGGCCGGGTCGGGCGCCGAGTTCGGCGTCGGGCCGACGCCGCTGCTGACCGATACGGATGAATCGGTCTCGGAGGCTTACGACGTCCTGCAGTGGGCGGTAGCCAGCGGCGAGCCCGGGCACACGTTCGTGCTCGTCGACGAGGACGGAAAGGTGGCGTGGATCCGCGACTACGGAGTCGTCGAGGAATCCATGTACGTCGAGCCGCTCGAGCTCGTCGACCAGATTGCCGCCGGCCTGGCGGGGTGACCGCAATCGCGTTCTGTGCACAGCCGGGAGTCCGGGGCCGTACCCGGCGGCCGATCGGTCACAGTACGACGATCGACAGCAGCCCGAACGCCAGGCAATACACGCCGAAGGCGGTCAGGCCAGTGCGCTGTAACAGGCGCAGCAGCACCGCGATGGCGGCGTAGCCAGAAGCTGCGGCCACCGCCACTCCCAACCACAGCGAGGCGGTGAGACCGCCCTGGCCGGCCAGCTCGATCCCCTGGCTGAGACCGGTGCCGAAGATCACCGGGACCGCCATGAGGAAGGACAGCCGAGCCGCTTCCGGCCTGGCCAGACCCCTCCCCAGTCCGGCCACAATCGTGACTCCCGAGCGCGAGATCCCCGGGACCAGGGCGGTGGCCTGGGCGACACCGACGACGGTGGCATCGGTGGGATTGGCGTCGGCGACCGTTCGCTGCCGGCGCCGGATGAGTTCGGAGAGCAACAGCACCACACCGGTCACCAGGAGGGCATAGCCGACTCGCGGCGGTTCATCGGACAGCCGGTCGAGGGTCTCCTCCAGGAAGAGCCCGGCCACGGCGGCGGGGATCGTCGCCAGGATCAGGAGCAATCCGAGCCGGCGGGCCGCCGGGTCGGTGCGAAACCGGGTCAGGCGCGCCAAATCGGTTCGGAAGTAGACAACCACCGCAGCCAGTGTGCCGAGATGGAGCACGGCCGATGTGGCCAGATCGGGAGGATCGAGCGACAGCAGGGCCGGCACCAGCACCAGGTGGCCGCTGGAGGAAATGGGAAGGAATTCGGTGAGGCCCTGGACGAGGCCCCATAGTGCTGCGGTCCACACGGTGGCGGCAGCCTAACTGCCGGGTGGGCCGGCACCGAGCAGGACGATCACTCCGTCCCGGGCCGAGGCGGTGGCCACGCGGGCGGCCAGGTCGCCGGGCACCGCCACCAATCCCGAGGCATCGACGGCCAACGGATCCCGGGGGGCGTTGGCGGCGACGATTCCCTCGACCACGGTGCCGGAATCGGTCTCGACCAGCCGCACCGGCGTGCCGATGGGCACCTCTCCGGGGAGGCGCACCGGGACCGACCACCAGCCGGCCGGGAAGGTCGGGCCGGACGTCACGGTGGAGGGGAGGAGCGGTTCGCCGGCCTGCGAGGCCACCGCCACCGTGCCCCCGTCGATTTCGGTGTGGGGCAGCAAGCCGGCCGGCACCTTTCGCCAGTCCACCATGTCGTCCGCGAGGGCATCCCCGGCGGCCACGTCCGTCCGCAGGAAGGGGTGGAGCTCGGTCCGGTCCGGTCGGAGTTCGATCGCCAGGGCCAAAAGCAGCACCGAGGCCGCCGCAGCCCATCGCAGGTAGGGAGGACGGCGAAACCAGTGCATGGGGGCCACGGTATGGGGGACGGCGGCACGAGGGAAGGGTTCCCTCCTCGGGGGTCAAGGCTGCGTGGTGCTCCGTCGGTAGCCGATCACGTAGTCCGGTGTTTCGATCCCTGGGGCCAGGCGGGGATCGGGGATGGGTTCCCCGGAGCACAGCCGGAGCGGAATGACCCCGGCCCACACGTCGAGGTTGTAATCGCCGGCTTCGTCCTCGGGAGGACCGGAGCGGGACTTGATCGAGGCTTCCTCGAGCGGGACCGCCAGCATGAGCGTGGTGCGGAACTCCGAGTCGCTGGGATGGCGGGCGTCGGCCCAGCGCCCGGGCAGGACCCGTTCGGTGAGTATCTCCATCGAGCGGAGCTTCTCGTCGGGATCGGTGAGGGGAGCGGCCCGGCCGTAGATGATCACCGAGCGGTAGTTCATCGAGTGGTTGAAGACCGAGCGGGCCAGGACCAGGCCGTCCAACAGCGTGATAGCGATGCACACGTCAACTCCAGCCGACAGGGTGCGCAACATGGTGCTGGCCGGCGAGCCGTGGAGGAAGAGCCGATCTCCATCCCGGGCGTGGATGGTGGGAATCACCGTAGGTCCGCCTTCACGCAGGAACCCCACGTGGCAGTAGAGCGCCTCGTCGATGATGGAGTAGGCGGTGGCCCGGTCGTAGCTCGCCCGGTCGTCGTGACGACGAACCCGGGTTCGTCCGGTGATCTCGAAGGTTTCGCTCACCGGCGGCCCGACGACCTCACCCTTCCCAGTCGGCTCGGGCCGTCGCACAGGGGCATTTCCTCGGGGTGCGCACCGCCTCCGGGATCAGGGTGCGGAGCACGTCGTGCAGCGTTGCGATTCTCTCCGAGAAGCGCTCGAGCACTTCGGCATGGGTGACCGGAGCGATCTCTCCCTGCACGCCCACGTCGTAATCGGTGACCACGCCGATGGTGACGTAGCACATCTCCAACTCTCGGGCCAGGGAAGCCTCGGTGGACTGGGTCATGTTGATCACGTGCCACCCTTGCCCGGCGAAGAACGCGCTTTCGGCACGGGTGGAGAAGCGTGGGCCCTCCACGACCACCACCGTTCCGGTCGGGTGCACAGGGATCCCGCTCTGCCGGCACGCGTCGATGGCCAGCTCCCGCAACTCCGGGCAGTAGGGGTCGGCAAACGACAGGTGGCCCACCGGTGACCCTTCGACAAAGCTGTTGATGCGCCGGTAGGTGAAGTCGACGAGTTGGTCGCACACGACGAAGTCTCCGGGCGCGAACTCCATGTCGAGGCTGCCCATTGCCGACGGGCCGATGATGCGCTCGACGCCCAACTCCTGCATTGACCACAGGTTGGCCCGGAAGGGCAGCGAGTGCGGTGGGAACTCGTGGGAGCGGCCGTGCCGTGGAATGAAGGCGACCTCGATGTCGCCCACCCGCACCCGTCCTACGACGGGAGGGGCCGAGGGTTGGCCGTACGGTGTGGCAACGGCGCGCTCCGACCCAGCCTCCACGAAATCGTAGAAGCCGGTACCGCCGAAGATGCCGATCACGCTAAGACTCCCGTCTCGACCCGGAGCGGCCGGATGGTAGCCCCTAGACTCGGC
>JABAOD010003604.1_pt3 | contig 31101 bp, 38 predicted proteins | sample 7062151 | NCBI WGS metagenome assembly JABAOD01 (sample SAMN14538626, study PRJNA623070) | marine sediment metagenome | biome: marine biome [ENVO:00000428]; feature: marine pelagic biome [ENVO:01000023]; material: deep marine sediment [ENVO:00002113] | place: India: Gulf of Khambhat ... | reverse complement strand
TCGACGTCGACCGACGTCTCGAAGTCGGGTTCGAAGCCCACGCCAGTCGTTGCCGGATCATCCACCGTCAACGGAACGGTGCCCGGTTCGAAGCTGCCACCCCCAACCCGGGACTCGAGGCGATGGACAGCGATCCACGGGTCTTCGAGACCCCACCACTCGAACGTCTCGTCGCCCTCAGCATCAGACTGGACGGCTTCGCCACCCGTGCCCGAGCGGATGTCGACCCAACCATCGCCCTCTGCGCCGCCCGACAGCGCCGCTTCGGTGAAGTCGGCGACCCACCACCCCAGCGAAGCGTCCACCGGGTCGAACCCGTCTGGCGGCGTCTCTCCGTCGGCGACGACGTTGCGCCAACCCCACGACTCGTCGTTGCCGCCGTTGACATGCACCTCGGAACCGAGTGTGGCGACGCCGATCACGAGATCGGACACCTCGTCGAAGCCCATGATCTGCAGCGGGGTCACCTCCACCGACATGGTGATGTCATCAGGACCATCGCCCGTCGTCGCGGTCACCACATCCCCCGGCACGATGTCACAGGAGGCTGACCACTCGAACCCGGATTCACCGCCTTCCTCATGAAGCCACTCGTGCACAGTCAGCGTGTCAGTGCACTTCAGCGCCCCGCCGCTGTCCTCCACCGTGACGGTGACCGACGCACCCACCGGCCAATCGGGATTCGACGTCACGTAGTCCTCGACCCAATTCGCCCGCACCGTCGGATTCGGAACCCTCCACCGGTTGACCGTGTAGTTTCCGTCGGCCGCTCGCCAGAAGATTCCACCCTGGGTGCCTGGCACAAGGTCGAAGGTCCCCTCGCCTTCACCGGCACCAGGAGGATCCAAAAAGGACGGAGACGTGAAGGGATCACTCGTCACCGTGAAGATGCGATCGGTCGGGCTGTCTGCATCGACGAACGCCGTCAGCTGCAGGCCGAGATCGGCATTGCCCGAAACCGTATCGGTGACCTCGTCGGCCACCACGTTGACCAGATTTGCGACAACGTGCGTCTCCGTGTGCCCGTCCGATGTGGCGGTCACGACGAAGCCCGGCTCCATCGCGGAGAACTCGAAACTGAAGAATCCATCGCCGGTGTTGCCGACCTGCGTTTCGTCGAAGTCCGGTCCGGTCACCTGTACCGACACCTCGAGATCCGGAGACCAGTTCCATCCGACGACATGGGGAGGATCCATATGGGCGGCAATCCGCTCGTTGCCCGTCGTCGCGGCGATGGCGAACGTGCCCGAGGCGGCCGCCATGGTCAGGGCTGTGATCAACGCAATGAGCGCGGTCTTATAAGCTTCGTGCTTCGTGGTCCTCATGGCGGCCTACCTCCGGGTGTGGCTCTGCGAGCGGACTGCGGCGCGAGGTCACCTTCCAGCAACGACGGATGACTTCGCGCGTCAGAGTGGATCAGGAGGAGGGCGCGGCGAAAAGCAGGCGGTACCTGCCTCCCCAGACAGCCCATACACAGCCTCCCGGCACCATGGTCGGCTACAGAAAGTGGCGATTACTAGGGACCAACGACCCCCGGAGTCCCGAGGTGCTGCCCGACAATATCGACGCAGTTGATGGTTGACCGTCGCAAGCGACCCCGAGTCATCCGGCCACAGGGCGTGAGGTCGCCGACGCCGTCAACCGGATGCCTTCGTCCGGTACGAGCATTCGTAGGAGGGTGAACCGGATGTCACCGCTCACCTCCACGGTGATCGCCGCTGGGGTGGGCGTGACCAGATAGTCAGCCGGGTCGATCCCCTCTTCAGCAAGCACCGTGGCCGCCAACGCTGCGGCGATGGTCGGATCCAATTGCACCGTGCCATCCAGCCGGAACTGACCGGTATCGACCCCGGACGCACCAGCGATGGCGGCCGCATCAGCGACCGTGGCCAGCTCCCGGAACCCGGAGAACGCCCGCCACAGGTCGAGCGAGATGCCTCCCACCGCCAGCACGACCATGCAGAGGCCGAGAATCCACAGCGTCACCGAGCCCCGCTCCTCCCTCATGGGATGCTCCGATACCGGTCGACTTGCTCGATGTGAACAGCCGTCCACGTGACCTCTCCCACTGAGGCGATGAGTGGGATGGTGAGAGCCGGCATCTGCACGTCGACTTCCACCCGCAACAGCTGGCCGCGGACGATGGGCGAGCACGAGGCAGCTGCTCGTATGGCGTCAGGAGCTCCGTCTGCCGGACAGAAGTACACGCTCACGTCTCCCGCGTCCACACCGTGGTTGGAGGCAATGGTCGAGACCACGCCGGAGATGAAGACCTCATCGACCTCACCCGTCGGCGAGGTCGCCACCAGCCGGGCTGCTTCCGCAGCCGCCACTCGCGCCATCGACTGGCGCTCCACCCACGGCGCGAAGCTGGCAACCAGAAACACGATCGGAATCAGCAAGAGGCCGACTCCGGCGGCGAACTCGATGGGGGTGGCACCCCGCTCGCTCACGGCAGTCGCTCCTTCACGGCCCGAGCTTCGATGGTGAAGGTCCAGTCCGGTACGAGCGGAACCCATCCCTGCAACGTGACGTCGGCTGCAGTGACCACGACGAAGCCGCCGGCCTCACTGCACACCGGATTGACCGACTCCCCCATGGACCCTCCCAACAGCTGGTCGAGGTACCGATCGACAGCCTCGTAGCAGTCGGCCTCGGTCGCCCCCGCCGGAGACGCCGCCCGAGCCCCGGCATCGAGGGCGCCTCGGATCACGCCACGCCCATACTGGAAGACGAGCACATTCAGGAACGCCGTCAACAAGAAGAGCGTGAACCCAATGACGATGAGGTACTGAGCGGTGACGAACCCCCGCTCGGACCGGGCATCAGCCGCCCAGGACCGACTCCCGGATGAAGTTGATGACATCAACACCGAGCGCCTCCAAGAGGCCCCAGATGATGACCAACACCGCGATCGCCAGCGCAGCATTGCCGAGCAACTCGGCCGTGGAAAGGCCTCTTTCGTCGTGATGCAGTCGTTGCAGTTGGTTCATTGCGGTTGTCTCCCTGGTGGCTGAGCATACTCACCGCTCACCGCAGGCCGCCGAAGACGATGTCGGGCAGCGGCGCCGCCACAAACAGCAGCAGCACTGGTGCCAGGATTGCAATCGTCGGCACCAGCATCGCGGCTCGTCGCTTCGTGGCGGTTCGTTTCATCGCTTCTCGCCGAGCCTCACGAACATCTTCGGAGAGTGCGAGGAGCGCCACTCCGAGGTCAGAGCCTCGTTCCTCGGCGGCAGCCAGCAACGAGTACGTTCGGGCGCAGTGGGGCTCCGGAGTGTTGCGGGCAAGCCGTTCAAAGGTCTCGGAAGCCGGCAGACCACTCCGTATGAGCCGGAGCGCCTCACGCAGCTCGTCGATGACAGCGCCATTCCCGCGCAACACCATCTGCTGGACTGCTTGCACGACGCCTCCGCCGACCCGGACTCGCATCGCGAGAAGCTGGTTGACCGTGTAGATCTCGATTCGCATCCGTTGCTGGCGGTCTTCGATGGCCCGGTCCAGTGAGCCGCGAGCCCGAGCCGTCAAGACGAACCCTCCGAGAAAGACCATCGTCAGCATGAAGATGACTCCACGATCGAGGATGAGACCCACCGCCATGCCGGCGACCGCGCCCAGCGCCCCACTCCCCAGCTGTCGCAGTCGATACTCGGCCAGCTGGTCGGCCTCGGCGACATCGGCATAGAGCCCGGACTGTCTGATCTTCAGTCTCATCGATTCCTCGGATGAGCCATCCAGGAATCGACCGAGCCGATCTCCGATCGCCAACAGGATGGGTCCGAACAGCCGCCGCAATGTGGAGCCACCCAGCACCATCGACGGGCGGGCAACGGCCAGCACATCAGGACTCCTGCCCAGAGCTGTGCGGGACACGATCGTGTACGGGCGCAGTCTCGGGGCCAATCGGCGAGTTGGACGGATCACCGTGGTGGCGAACGCCGCGACTGCGACGCCGGCGCCGAGGGCGCCCAACACAGCGACGGTGCCCGGCCACCGCATCAGCCGGCCACCTCCTCGATCGGGGTGGCGCCGCCCATCACTCGCTCCTCGACAGGATCGCGGCTGAGCCTGCTCACGATCCACATGCCCAGCAACGACATCAACGCGGCAACGATGACGACCACCGTCCCCCGGGTGGAGGCGTAGTAGACGCGAAATGCGCCATCTCGGGCGGTCAAGGCCACCAACACCAGCCACGGGAGTATGAAGACCGCCCGGGCATTGATCTTCTGCTCCAGCGACAGGGTGCGAAGCTCTTCGAGAGCCCAGAGATCGCGGGTCGTCGCCTCCGTCAAGTCCTGCAAGATCTCCGTGACAATGGCTCCTCCCCGCTCGTGAGCCAGGATGAGCACCTCTATCACACGGTCAGACGTGGGGTCCGACAGCTCCTCCTTGATGATCTCGAGAGCAGCCACCACCCCGACGGTTCGGGCGAGGAGCGGGAATCGTGCGAACGCCTCGCGGAGCGGGGCCGGCCCAGATTCGGCCAGCGTTTCGATGGCACGGGGCAGAGACATGCCTGACGAAATCGAGGCGACGAGATCTCTCAACCCGTCGGGCCACGCCTCCTGCACCTCGGACAACCGCTGAAGTCGACGCCGGGCGAAATAGACCCGAGGCAAGAGCCCAACCAAGACCGCCGGGACCAAGGCGATGATGGGGATCCCGGTGATGAGGAGAAACAACCCGAACGCCACCACGCCGGCCATGATCGACGTCAACCAGAACTGCCGGGGGGTCAGGTCGACTCCGGCTTGGATGAGCCAGGTTTGCTGCTCACTGACCTCGGGCCGAGCCGTGCGGCGCAGCCGCAACTCGGGTGCGGTGCCGGCCAGCAGTCCGACCAAGAACAGCACGAACACGCCCGACGACAATGCCGCAACCAAGCTCACAGCGGCTGAGCCCTTCCCTCGGCGATGGCCCGCAACGTCAACTCTCCCGGCAGCGACGCGTCGATGATCTTGGTGATGTGATCTGGAGGAAGTGCGCCGGTCCATTCGAGTGGCTTGCCCAGCGCTTCCCGAGCAAAGACCGGTTGCGTCGAGAAGTCATCTGTCAGCGAGGGGACCAGCGCCAGAATCTCCATGACTTGGCGCCGCAACCCACCGTCGTTGTCGCCCACTGAATCTCGGCCGAGGTGAACCACGAAGTGGATCGACGACGCAAACACCTTGCGCACGATGCCTTCTTGCACGTTCTCGCCTGCCATGAGCGCTGCATTCACGATCGCACTGAGGGCATCCCGCGCCGAGTTGGCGTGAACGGTGCAGGCGAACCCACATCCGGCATTGACAGCGCGGGTCAATTCGAAGGCTTCGGCGCCACGCACTTCGCCGACGATGATCCTGTCCGGCCTCATGGCCAGCACCACTTTGACGAGGTCCCGCAGTGAGATCTCCCCGGTGCCATCCAGAGACGGCGGCCGAGCCTCGTAGTAGGAGCCGTGAACGATGGGGACATGCAGCTCTCGAACCTCTTCACAACAGCGCAGGCAATATGACGGCGGCGAGGCTGACATCAATGCGCTGAGCAGCGATGTCTTGCCTGCCCCCGGCTGACCTGAGACGAGGATCGAGAGGCTCGTCTGCATCAGCGCCCACAGGAAGCCGGCGGCAGCCGGAGTCATCGCTCCCAACTCGACCAGCGATTGGAGCGTCTGCCGGCGCAATGCGTATTTCCGAATCGTTGCGGACAGCTGGTCGGCGACGGGATTGATCACTGCGGTGAGGCGCGCTGAATCGCCCAGCACACGTGCCTGGACGATGGGGCTGGACGTGTCGAGATGCCGATCCGACTCGGCAAGCAGCCGACTGACGACCTGGCGGTTCTCGGTCTCGGTCGTCGGTGTGGTCAGGGCTCGCAAGCTGCCGGTCCCGTCGATGTAACTCACTCGCGACCCCTCGATGAAGATCTCCTCTACATCGGGCTGGGTGAACAGCTCCGTCATCGGACCGAAATCAACGATCGCTCGCATCACCCTGTCGACCATCTCACCGGGGTCTCGCAGCGCTCGAGCTTGGCCAAGATGCGCTCGCCGTTGGTAATCGTCGACAGCACTCGTGACTATCTGGCGGGTCAGCTCCCGATCGCGTACCGGATCGAGCTTCTTCTCTTCGACCAGTTCGACGGACCGCCGCCTGATCTCCTCGTACGCCGTGGTCATGCGCGATGCGATCTCACTGGACTGAGCGCTGCGACCAGCTCCTCGATGCCCTTCAGGAAGGGACCGGACGGGACGCTCTCGCCCTCCCATCCCGCCTCGGGGACACGCCGATCCTCGGGAATGAAGGTGAGCGACGCAGGCAGGTAGCTCCTGACCAGCTCTGCCTGGATCTCTCCCTGGACATACGCAGCCTTCGGAGCCTTGTTCATCACGACATGGATCGGCAAGTCAGGCGAGATGTCCCGAGCCGTGGCGATCCAACTGAGCAGTCGGGCCAGCCCGATTGGCGTGGCCAGTCCCACTGCGCAGAGCCGATCCGCCCTCGCCACCATGGAGCGGGCCAAGGCGTAGCGAGGTGGCCCACCGAAATAGGAGAGGTCTTCGAGTCGGGCCGAGACGTCAACCACCACGTGCGACCGCTCCTCTGCGAGGGCATCGACAACTGCCATGACTTCATTGGGCCGGAGCTCGATCCAGTCGCGAGGGTTGGACAGTCCGGCCAAGACCTCCACATCGGCGTGACGCGGAAACGTGAGCGAGCCAAGGAGACCTCCGGTGCGATGTTGCAGCGCATCGACGGCAGTGCGCAGGTTGGGATGGAGCCCCAAGCCGAGGCGTTGGGCTATCGATGGATTGACGTCGTCGGCATCGATGACCACGGCGTCGCGGCTGCCGCTGCGGAGGCGGCGGGCCAGGCCGATCGCAACCTCGGTCGACCCGACCCCTCCGTCTGGGCCACCGACCACCGTGACGGTTCCCTGGTCCGGTAGGACGTCCGTCGCATGGTGGTCGGGCCCATCGGGAGCGACGACCGCTCGAGGTCCGAGCTGGTCGGCCATCCGGCCGAGCACTCGAAGGAACTCATCAGGCGGCGAGCCGGCCTCGATGGTGTGATCGATACCCAACTCCTTGAGCCGACGCTCGCCTTCCAGCCCGCGCTCGGCTTCGTACACACCCAGGATCAGCTTGCGCTGTCCATGGAGAACGTCCACCAGGTGGCGGGTGAGGAAGGACGTGATGTCGTCGACGACCAGCACGTCGAACGTCTCGGCTATTGCATCCTCGGGGTTCAGGACTCGAATTCGGACACGTGCCCCGCCGTGATCGACGGTGAAGCGGTGCAGCTGCTCGTCCCAGTCGCGCGCCGAGACGACGATGCCGAGTTCGAGATCGCTCATGACTCGGGTCCGACGGGATCGGGCTCCGGGTTGTTGGTGAACTCCAGCTCGTCGGGTTCGGACGCTCCAGTCGAGCGGACCACCGACACCTCTGCTTCCTCCAGCGCCAGCGCCAGCCGAAGTGCGGTTTCGGCATCGATGGCAATGGTCACGAAGAACGACGTGCCACCGGCGATTCCGCTGGTGGCGGTCTCCGGCACCGCCAATACCTCTGCGGCTGTCGTGATGTACCGGGATGTGCCGTCGGCAACGGCAATGACATCAACGAGATCACCCGCGCTGATGTCCCCTCCCACCGCATCCTCCCTGCCGACAGGAATCGACATGGCCCGCAGTTCGAGGGGCGCCGACGCTGATCGGAAATCGTCGGGATGCACCAAGGCGCCGTCGGGAATGGTGCGAGCGGCGATCTTCCCCTCGAGGGCAGGGAGGTCGGCGGCCAACACCAAGTCACGCAGCGTGTCCTCGTCGACGTTGACGTCAACGGTGACGAAGTCAGCAGAGGTGATGACTCGGCCCTGGCGGAGCTCGCCGGCTGCTGCCGCCACCACGAACACATCATCACGAGCGGACAGGACAGCCAAGTTGGCGACCACTGCGAGCAGTCCAGCAACGATCATGACCACATGGCCCGTCGACAGCCGGCTCCACAACGACCGGGTCGGTGCGCTGATGGCTCGAATGTTCTCGTCTCGCACTGGTGCCGCCAAGCCTCGGTCCCTCTCGCCAGCTGTCATGTTACGGTCGGCCTCCGGTGCCTGAAGAAGAGTTCCAGGGAGACGATTTCGAGGACCTGGCGTCCGAATTGCGCCAAGCGGTGGGCCGCGAGTTCCGCTGGGAGGCAGAAGACCTCGAGCATCTGACGGACCAACAGCGGCGCCGGCGTCGTTCGCTGACCGATGTTGCGCATGAGGCGATGAGTCGCGGTGATCGCGTCGTCTTGGCACGTGGCGAGGTGCGACACCGGGGCACGTTGTTGGCAGTCCATTCAGACCTGGCAGTTCTGGAGACCGGCATGGGGATCGTCAACGCACATCTCCCGAGGTTGGTCTTCACCATCGCTGAACGAGCCCGGCAGGGCGGCACGGTCGGAGACAGAGGTTCACTGTCGTTCCGGGGACGTCTCGCCGAGCTCGAGAGCACTGCGGAAGCCGTGGTGATCGAAGGAGAAAGCCTCGAGCTCAAAGGTCGCATCGTCGTGGTGGCCGCCGATCATCTCATGCTCGCTGATGCCGAGAATCGAGAGTGGTTCATCCCCTACGAGACCGTCTGGTTCGTCATTCAGCCTCGAGGCTGACGTCGTCGGGCTCCTCGGCCGACACCGGATGGGCACGGAGGAACTCGAAGATCTCGTCCCGGAAAAACTTGAAGGTTCGTCCCCCCGGCAACCGATACGCGGGGATTCGGTTCTCACGCGCATACTTGCGCACCATCTGCACGTTCATGCCGAGGAGTTCAGCCACCTGCGCCGCATCGAGGATCGGGGGGTAGTCGGTTGTCATCGTGCCTCCAGTCATCACTACTTTACGACATGCAAAGATAGATGACAATGGTTGGCTGAGGCGGAGGCCGAAGAACCCGGTTGACCGGCAACGCTACGATCGGCCGCATGGAATCAGAGCCCGTCACCCCCGATGCCATCGAGCCCGCCGAGCCGGCTGAAACGGCCCTCGTGGAGGCCGACACCGGCGAGGATGACGAACCGGCGATCAGCCAGCCGACCAAGATCATCCGCATCGCATCGATGACCAGGGCGATGCTCGAGGAGCTGCGACAAGCCCCCATCGATCCCGCCGGCCGCCAGCGCCTCCTGGAGATCCACGACCGCTCGCTCGAAGAGCTCAAGGAAGTGATGTCGCCCGATCTGCAAGAGGAGTTCGAGGAGATCTTCCAGCCACTCACGTCGCCGACTCCAACCGAATCGGAGCTCCGAGTCGCCCAAGCCCAGCTGGTCGGCTGGCTGGAAGGGCTCTTCCACGGCATTCAGGCGAGCCTCATGAGCCAGCAGCTCGCCGCCCAGGCCCAGATCGCAGAGATGCAGCGCCAGCGAGCCATGCAGAGCGGCGAGCAGTATCCGGGAAGCTATCTCTGATGCCGTCGTTCGACGTCGTGAACCAGGTCGACCGCCAGGAGGTCCGCAACGCGGTGGATCAGGCCAACCGAGAGGTCATCAATCGTTTCGACTTCCGCGGAACCGACACCCGCTTCGATCTCACCGATCAGGGGATCACGGTGGATTCTGCCTCGGAGGGCCGTCTCGAGGCCGCCATCGACGTGCTGCACACCAAGCTCGTGAAGCGCAACGTGTCACTCAAGCTCCTGGGAGGCGGTGAACCCAAGCAGGCCGGCGGGAGCCGCTGGCGGGCGGAGTTCACGCTCGACGAGGGCATCCCCCAGGACGCCGCCAAAGAGCTCTCGAAGCACGTCCGGGACATGAAGCTCAAGGTGCAGGTCCAAATCCAGGGCGATCAGCTCCGGGTCCAGGGCAAGAAGCGCGACGACCTCCAGCACGTGATCGCCGAGCTGAAGTCGCTCGACTACCGGCTCCCGCTGCAGTACGTGAACTTCCGGGACTGAGCGTCGAATCAGGTACCGGCGGTCACTGATTCTCGGGGCGAATCCAATAGAGCGGCGACAGGTGCTCGGCTGACTGCACCCCCTTGTGGGCAGCCAGCATCTCCGTGAGCATCGCCGCTTGGGCCTTCGTCACGCCCAGGACCAAGACCCCTCCTCCCTCACCCTTTCGCTGAAAGGCCACCTGCCGGGAACTCGGGTCGATCTTGGTGGCGAACTTCAGGATCGGCTGCAGATGCTTGGTGTCATCCAGGACCACCTCGATCTGCTCCTGGACCTCTCGTCGCTGCCGCGCAACGTATTGATCGAACTGTCGAAACGCCAGGAGCACGAGGACCACGAGCAGAGTCGCCGCCACGGTGAGCGTGACCGAGCCGGCCCCGGCGGCCACTCCCACTGCCGCTACCGCCCAGAGGCCGGCCGCCGTCGTGAGGCCCCTGACCGTGGCCCCTTCCTTGAAGATCGCTCCTGCCCCCAGGAATCCGACTCCGGTCACGACCTGAGCCGCCACCCGGGCAGGATCTCCCTCCGAGCCGAAGCCGGCGATCGACACAATGGTGAAGATGGCGGCTCCCAGACCCACCAGGATGTGAGTCCGAAACCCGGCGTCCTTCTGCGCGGTCTCGCGCTCGAACCCGATGACTGCCGCGCAGAACGCCGCAAGGAGCAGTCGTCCAACGATCTCCAAGTCACCCATACGCACCTCTGAGCAGCTCTCGGGCTGGTGATGCCCAGCCTACGGATCGACGGTCCCTTCCTGTTGCGATCGACCCCATGGGCGCCTGCCGATCGAGGTCACCCGGAACGTCAGCCGGATCCTTCCCACAAATTGAAGATCGTCCCATACGGGTCCCGGACGTAGCAGTCCTGGCCTCTGCCATGCCACCGAACGATCTCACATCCGTGAGCCAGCAATTCGTCTCGGGCCGCGTCGAGATCGTCGACGAACAGCTCGTGCACCGGGCCGGCCACTTCGTCATCGGCGATGACGAACAGCGTCGTCGGTGCCGCGTCGAGCTCCGTCACGCCCTTCGAATCCGACCGTATCGCAAAGCCCAGAATCTCCGAGTAGAAGCGCACCGCGCCAGCCGGGTCGGTGGTGCGCACCGCGACGTTCGGACTCATTCGGTATGGCATGGGCTTCCTCCTCGACGATCATCCGCACGGCGACACAGACATCAGCCGGTCCTCCGCCTCGCTCATTCGGACGCCGGCACTCGCTCGTATGGTGCTGCCCGCAGCAGCATCAGAAACGCTCGCTCGGGTTCCTCGGCGACGGCCACGTAGGTGGCCACCACCATGGCCGTGAGCGGCACGGCGAGGAAGGCGCCGATCAGCCCGAAGGCCGACGCCCCGGCTCCAACGGCCAGGAGCACGATGAGGGGATGGAGCTGAACTGCCTGCTTGAACACGATCGGATACATCACGTCGCCTTCGATCTGCTGAACAGCGATCACGATGACGGTCACGATGAGCGCATCGACAAGGCCACCGTTCACGAAGGTCACTGCGACGGCGATCGCGCCGGAGATGAGCGCCCCGATGAAGGGGAAGAACCCGCCGACGAAGACCAGCACCATGATGGGAATGATCAGTGGCGTCCCGACGATGGCAAGCCCGATGCCGATGAAGATGGCATCGATCAGGCCCACGATCGCCAGGCCTCGCATGTAGCCGGACACGGTCCTCCAGGCTGCCGTCAGGCCTCGTTCGACACGCTCGGGGTCCTCTACCCGTTCCAGCAGGAGGTGCGCGGCCCGATCGCCGTCCTTGAGGTAGAAGAAGGTCACCACGAACGTCAGGAACAGTCCGGCTATGAGTTCGATGGCGGCCGTCGCTCCTCCCAGAACGCCGGAGGTGATGGCTCCGGCGTTCGACTGAATCTGCGAGATGATGTCGTTGACGTATCGGTCCAACTCGACATCGGTCAACGCCAGCGGCCCGGTCTGCAGCCAATCGATGACGGAGTCGATCGCTTCACTGATCGCCTCGCCGATCGGTTGAAGACCATCGACCAGCGAGGCAACCAGCAAGGCAAAGACGCCGACAACGATGGGCAAGACCACGAGCAGGGTCACCCAGGTGGCGAGGATCGGCCGGATACCGCGCCGTTTGAGCCACTGGACGACGGGGCTCAGCACGGATGTGATGAAGAGACCGACCACCACCGGCAGCACGACCACACTGATTCGGGTGATGGCCAGGAACGTGACGTAGATCGCTCCCAGGACGAACACGTACCGCCAACTGACAGCGGCCGCCCGATCGAGCCAGGCGGAGACTTTGAGATCGTTCATCAGCCGACCTCCTGTCGGATCGCCGGGACCACGTGTTCGAGGTATGCGGCCACGGCCTCGTCATCCACGGGGGGTCGCAGGGCGATGTTGATCCCTTGGGCACCGGCATCGACGTACTGCATGAGCCGGTCTGTCGCCTGATCCGGCGTGGCGAGCAGCACTCCTTCGAGGAAGTCGACCGGCATGTCCTTGGTGGCCTCCCGCAGCTCGGTCTCCATCTGGGTGAGACGATCTTCGTCGGTTGCCAAATAGAAGCCGAGGTTCACCGAGCGTTCGAGCGTGGCCGGGTCACGGCCCGCCGCCTCGCACGCCTCGTCGACTCGTTCGTTCAGGTAGCGGTACCGGCTCGGCGACACGTACGGCACGTTCCAGCCGTCGGCGTACTGGGCGGCCATCCTCGGCGTTCGTCTCTCGCCGGTGCCGCCGACCCAGATCGGAATCGGCCGGAGAGGTTGGGGGATGTTGGCGGCGTCCTCGGTGGCGAAGTACTCCCCCTGGTAGCTGGTGCGTTCCTGGCTCAGCATGCTTCTGACGAGCGGCAAGGCGTCTTCCACCATGTCCATGCGGGTGCCCAGCGACGGGAACCCGTAGCCGTAGGCCTCCGCCTCGGCTTGGGCCCATCCGCCTCCGAGACCCAATTCGAACCGCCCGCCGCTGATGTGGTCCAGGGTCGTGGCGGCCTTCGCCAGATATGCCGGGTTGCGGTAGCCCACGTAGAACACCAGCACCCCGATTCGCGCATGGGTGGTGTCAGCACACAGCGCCCCAAGCGTCGTGAGGGACTCGAAGTGGGGCTGGGTGCCGCCGGCGGGCGGGACCTCATAGAGGTGATCCCACACGGACAACCAGTCGAGACCGGCCGCATCGAGCCGGCGCCACAAGGCGCGCAGATCGCCCATCGACGAGTTTTGAACTCCGATGTGGGCACCGAGATGGATCGGCATGCACCGAAACCTAACTCAGGGCGGTGATCGCAACAGCGACCGGTCGGGCCGACGGATCTCCAGCTCGCCGGTCGTTCCGGTCAGCTGCCACCCGCCGTCGTGAACGAGGGTGTGGTGGTGTCGGCACAGCAGCACGAGGTTGTCGAGATCGGTGAATCCGCCCTTCGACCAAGGGACGATGTGATGGCCGTCGCACCAACCCGCCGGACGGTCGCAGCCGGTGAATCGGCAGTGGCGATCCCGGGTGGCGAGCGCTCGACGCTGGGCGGGGGTGATCACGCGCTTGGACCTACCGACATCGACAGGTCTGGAGTCCGGACCGAACACGATGCGGGTGACCTCGGCGTCGCACGAGATCCGGTCGATTGCGTCCTTGGTGAGCACCGTCTCGCTGTCGGTTTCTGCCAGCGTGGGTGGACCGTCGCCGACGAGCGTGTCCAGATCAGTGTGGACCACCGGACCGGGCCCGGCGCCCATGGCTTTGCCGCCGGAGCGGACCAGGTCCATGAGCCCGTCGGCCCGCCGCTGGGCGGGCGTTCGATCGTCGAGGTCGGAGGGAGGCGGCGTGGCGGAGTCGAGGGCCGCCATGAGCTCGTCCCCGGATTCGGCGTCGAGCCAACCGTCGAGACGAACCATGCCGTCCAGCGTCTTGGAGAGGTGCAATGCGCGTCGCCGGCGCTGGTCTTCGATGTCGGCGGGTGCCTCCCCCACAGCCTGCTCCCAATACGCCACCGCCTTCTGGACCTGGGCGACGAACGGCAGGTCGGCGGCGATGCCGCACAGCATCGCCTCGTCCGCCGCAAAGGCTTCGGGAGCTCGTTCACGAGCCCGGATCAGGACCCGCACATGGTCGTGGGACAACTCGCCCGACAGGAACAGCTTCTTGGTGATGGGCATCGCATCGAGTGCCCTGGCTTCCGCCACGAGCCGCTTGGCCTGGTTGCCGGTCATCCGGCATTGGTGTTTCAGATACGCCGTCGAGGACGAGTAGCCATCGCGGCGAAACTCGCGTCGGTCATCGAAGGTGGCCAGGGTGCGGACAGCCTCGGCTTCGAGGACGTCGATCGTCTTCCGCAGGTCGAGCAGCCGCTCCTCGCGCGACTCTGCGCTCATCCACTCGACCGCCTCGGCGGCCAACACATGGGTGAGTGCGGTCGTCAGTTCCTTCATGTATGGATCATGTCAGGAGGGTGTGACAGTTTCCGGCGCCGCCGTACGGACCCCGTTGGACTCGTCATTGCAGGCTCCTGACCACATAGTGTGAGTCGCACACGGAGCGGGATTTCGGCGAAGCCGACGAGGAGGAGAGCCATGACTGACGACACTGAGAGCACGTCCAGCGGGAGTGAGCCGCCCTCGCTACCACCAGACGCCACCACCGGTGTCGGCACGTCGACATCCGGCGCCAGCTTGGTGATGATCGGCGGCGCCCTCGTGCTGGGCAGCTGGGTGATCTTCGAGCTTTTCGTGGACGGCTACGTGGTCGGTTGGCCGGCGGTGCTGCTGGCGATCATGGCGGTGACCATTCCTCGTGCCAATCGGAGCTTCATCGAGAAGATCGCGCCTGTCGACGCGGCCATGAAAGCGGTCGGGTACCTCCTGGGTCTGTTCGGGATCGTGCTGATCGCCACCGATCTTCGCTTCGCAAGCTCGGCCCTCGACAGCGCAGTCGAGATCATCGGGGCGCTCGTTGCCTACGCCGGCTACGTCGCCGGTTTCCTGGGAGCCCGGTCCATCGACGCCTGAGGGGCCTGCTGTCCCGAGGACCGGGACGGATAGAGCCGTGCCTCTCTGGCACAACTGTGCTCAGCTGACCGGCTGCCAAGTCGTCAGCTCGGCCGCAACTGTGTCGGCCCATTGACGGATCTGGTCGGAGTCCCGGTAGTCGCCGGCTCTGTCCCTGGCCATCGCGCTGGCCGGGAAGCCCTTGACGTCTGCGTCGAGCTTTCCTCCGAAAGTCATGTGCCCGTCGGCCTCGACGAGCTCCATGTATTTCTGCACTTGCGGCGTCGGCGGAATCGTCGACTCGGTCGCCGAGTGGTCGAGCGGTCCACTGCTGAAGAACCACACCCGCTTGTCCCGAAGCGCCCGCCGATGCCGTTTGACGAACGTGCGGGCGTCCTTGAACCAACGGCTCGAATACAGCCCCCCACCGACGATGACTGCGTCGTAGGGGTCGAGGAGGTTGACCTCCGAGGCTGCCCGAACGTCGGTGTCGAACCCACGTTCCGTGAGTCGTTCACCGATGATCGTGGCAATGCCTTCGGTTCCACCCATCTTCGATCCGAAGGCCACCAACACACGCATGAGACTCCCTTCCGTGCTCTGCGACAACGGTGCACTCGATCACCGGCCTCCGATAGGACCGAACGGACGGATGGAGAGCGCTGAACCTCACCGGTCGATGGCGCGCCTACCGTTCGATGCCATGCGACCGGCGGCGGAGATACTCACCATCGAGGCGTTGGCCATTCGTCCCATCCTCGAGCGAACGCCCGCTCGAGAATTCGACCGACCCACGGTGTGCGACGGATGGTCGGTGCGAGACGTCCTCGCTCATTGCGGGGCCGCCCTCACCCACGTGGCTGAGGGGACGGTTCACGGCTTCTCTCCCACCGACAACGAACGAGATGTGGAGGCGCGGCGATCGTGGCCGATGCGGCGAGTACTGGGGGAACTGTTCGACGGCTACGACGGGGCCGCCACCGCCATCGACGAGGCCGGCGGCCCTCTAGACGGCATAGGACTGGGCGAATGGATGCACGGCGGCGATGTCCGCGAGGCTCTCGACGAACCCCATGCCTACACGAGCGCGGGGGTGCACCTGGCGATCCCGTTGCTCGTGGAGCGCAGCCGGTCCCGGGGTGTCGTCACGATCGACGTTCATCTCGACTCCGGCCACTTCCTGTTCGGGCCCGGCGACACAGCCGCAGCCGAGCTGTTCGCCGACATGGAGACCTTCGTCCGCCTCTGCGGGGGCCGCCGACCCGACCGAGATCGCTATTCACTCGACGGGGCGAACCCCGAGGATCTGCTGCTCTTCACCTGACGAGGCACTGTTGGCTGTGGGCACTACCGTCCCCTGTCGTGCCGATCACCCACCTCGGTCGCCCGATCGACCCCCGCTACTCCTCGAACCGAGCGATCCTCGTCATCGGTACCGCCGCCGGCGTGGCGGGATTCCTTCGCTGGGGCGGCAGCGACATCTGGGAGTCGCTGGTCGACGCTGCCCTCATCGGCGTTCTCGTCGGCATCGCATGGGCGTTCGTTCGGGAGATCGACCCTGATCGACCGACGTCTGCAACAGTGGCAGGCCTCCTGACCCTCGCCATCGCCATGGTGGTCGAGTCGATTCCCATCCTTCCCATGGCCGGGCTCATGGTGGCCGGCCGCATTCTGATTCGATCGACCGGCAAGCCTCCGACGACGATCGACCTCTTGGTCTTGACCGCAGGAGCCTTCATCCTCGGCCGTACCGCCGCCGGCTGGGTGGCCGCGCTCGTGCTGGCCTTCGCCATCGCCCGCGACCGAACCCTGCCCGGGCTGCCGGCTTCGAGGCTCGCCCGGATCGTCGTCCCGTTTCTGATCCCCGTGGTCGCCACAGTGTCGGTGCTCATGGCTTCGGACGAGATGTGGTCGATGCCGCCCTGGTGGATGATCGGCATCGGTCTCGCCGGACTCGTCGGCGGCGTCTTCATGCCGCCCTACCTGCCCATCTCCCGTTGCGATCTCCGGGGCGAGCCGCTGGAGCCGCGCCGCCTGCAATCGGTCCGCCGAGTGACGCTGGTGGGTGCGATGCTGATCTCGGCTCTGGGCGTGATCGGGCTGGAACCGATGCTGCCCGTGTGGCTGTCGTTCCTGGCAGTGTGGGTGACCCACGCTGCACGCGTGCCGGAGTTCCATCCGGTCGGGGCCGGAAATCCCACAGATTCCTCGTAGAGCGCGAAGCCTGTCTGTGTAGGCTCGCCGCATCCGCACGAAGACGGCGAAGTCGAGGTAGGGATGACCGAACGGTTGTGGCGTGGCGCATTGGCCTACATGCGCTGGGCCGATCGCTTCGCTGAGAAGACGGGACTCCTGTCCAAATGGGTGGTCATCCCGACCGTGGGAGTCGGATTCGTCAACGTGATCCTCCGATACGTCGGCCAGCTGACGAGCACCAGGATCACCAACAATGCGTGGTTCGAGGCGCAGTGGTACCTCTATTCGCTGATCTTCTTGTTCGGATTCGCCTACATCCTGCGCCACCAGATCAACGTACGCGTGGACTTCTGGTTCGCCAATCAGCCTCTCAAGCGCAAAGCCTGGATCGATCTCGTCGGACATCTGATTTCGCTCGTCCCATTTGCGATCATGGGAGTCCTCGTGTCGGTTCCCCAGGTGATCACCTCATGGGAGCTCAACGAGCAATCGCCTGACCCGAGCGGCCTGCCCCGGGCCCCGATCAAGACGATGATCCCGATCGCCTTTGCGCTGCTCTTGATCCAGGCGATCGCCGAGGTCATCCGCGTGTTCGCCGTGATCCGTGACCGAGCTGAGTTCGCCGATCTCGAAGAGGTCGAGGCTCCGACGCGGATCGAATGAGGAAGGAACCCACATGACCGGCGAGTGGCTGGCCATCATCATGTTTGCCGTCTTCCTCGTGTTGATCCTGTCCGGTTATCCCGTGGCGTTCTCCTTTGCGGGGACTGCCATCGTGTTCTTCGCCATCGGCTTCGGGTTCGACGTGCTCGAAACGAGAGTCCTCAACGGATTGTTCTCGAAGTGGTTCTCGGACTCGGTTGCCAACTTCACCTTCTTGGCGATCCCGTTCTTCGTCTTCATGGGAGCGGTCTTCGAGAAATCGGGACTGGCCGAGCGACTGCTGACCGCCATCGGCATGCTCATGGGACCGCTCAAGGGTGGCATGGCGGTGGCCGTGGTCTTCGTGGGAACCCTGCTGGCGGCTGCCACCGGGGTGGTTGCGGCCACCGTGATCGTGATGGGAATCCTGTCGCTGCCGGTGATGGTCCGGTACAAGTACGACCACAAGCTGGCGACTGGCGTGATCGTCGGATCAGGGACGCTCGCTCAGCTCATCCCGCCGTCGTTGGTGCTGATCGTGCTGTCCCAGTTCATACCGGTGTCCGTAGGCGAGTTGTTCGCAGGAGCTCTGATACCGGGGATCCTGCTCGCCACCATCTATGCCGGCTACGCAGTCGCCCTCGCCTACATCAAGCCCGGCACCGCCCCGCCGATCCCCAAGGAAGAGCGCACGAAGCAGGGGTGGGAGCTCATCAAGGAGTCGGTGGTTGCGATCGCTCCCCCCATCCTCTTGATCTTCGCGGTGCTCGGCTCGATCTTCTTCGGCATTGCCACGGCCTCCGAGGCAGGAGCCGTCGGCGCGGTCGGGGCGATCCTGCTCGCAGTCGGGTACCGAAACTTCTCCTGGCAGCTGATCCTCGACGCCGCTCGATCGACCGCCAACATCACCAGCTTGGTCCTGCAGATCCTGTTCGCGTCCACCTTCTTCGCCCTGGTGTTCGACCGGCTGGGCGGTCAGAGCCTGATCACCGACTGGCTCACCGCCATCCCGGGCGGTTTCTGGGGCTTCATCATCGCCGCCAACATCATCGTGTTCCTGCTCGGCATCAACCTCGAGTTCCTCGAGATCTCGTTCATCGTGATGCCGCTGTTCGTGCCGGCGGCGCTGGCGCTCGACGTCGACCTGGTCTGGTTCGCGGTGATGATGGCCATCAACCTCAACATGGCGTTCATCTCACCGCCGGTCGGCTTCTCGCTCTTCTATCTCCAATCGGTGGCGCCCCCCGAGGTGAAGACAGCCGACATCCACAAGGGAGCCATCCCCTTCATGGGACTGGCAGTCCTGGGTCTGCTCACGGTGATGTACGTGCCCGAGACCGTCAACTGGCTCCTGGGAGTCTTCGACCTGTTGTCAGAGGTGCAGCTGACAGAGATCGCCCTCACGGCCGAGACCTACTTGGGTGGATCGTTCAGTTCCCGGGTCACGGTTGCCGTCGGCGTGTTGGTGGCTCTGCTGGTGATCTGGGCGCTCTTCGTCCGGCTGCGAGACCGACTCCGCACTCCGACTCCCGCCTGAGACGTACGAAGGGCCCCGGCGAACCGAGGCCCTTCGAGCGCTTGTCGGATCTCGTTACTGCTGCGACTCGTAGGTCAAGAACGACGTCTCTGCCAGGGAGTGCCAGGTGCGAATGTCACGCCGGAACGCGCTCCAGTTGTCGAACACCGACCGGAAGTCGGGGTCGGCATTGGCGTTCTCTTCGAACAGTTCGAACGAAGCTTCCTCAGCCGCCCGCATGACCGAATCCGGGAATGGCAGCAAGGTCACGTCCGGATTGTTGACGATGTTGTCCCGCAGCGCCGGCGGATTCAAGGCGTCATAGCGCGCCATCATCGTGACGTTCGCCTCCGCCGCCGCGGCCTGGATGACCGCCTTGTACTCCTCCGGGAGCGGGTCGTACTCGGCCACCGGGAACTGCACCTCGAGCGAGGGGCCCGGCTCCCACCAACCCGGGTAGTAGTAGAACGATGCCACCGACTGGAAGTCGAGCTTGGTGTCGTCGTAGGGACCCACCCACTCGGCTGCGTCGATCGCGCCGGTCTGCAGCGACTGGAAGATCTCACCACCGGGGATCAATTGGACGGTTGCACCCAAACGCTCGAACACCTGCCCACCCAGACCGGGGATGCGGATGATCAGACCTTCGACGTCAGCCGGAGAGGTGATCTCCTTGTTGAACCAGCCGCCCATCTGCACGCCGGTGTTGCCGGCCGGGAACTGGATGACGCCGAACCGCTCCCGATAGATCTCTTGCAACAAATCGAGGCCGCCGGCCTCGAGCAGCCAGGCGTTCTGCTGGCGCGCCGACAGCCCAAACGGCAATGCCGTGCCGAACGCAGTCACCTGGGCGAGACCCACGTAGTAGTAGGAGGCCGTGTGACCGGCCGCCACCGCTCCCGACTGGACCGACTGCAAGACCTCACCGCCCGGTACCAATTCACCAGAGGCGCGGGCCGTGATGGTGAATCTGCCGCCGGTCATTCTCGTCACCGCGGCGGCGAACACCTCAGCGCCACCCCAGATGGTGTCCAACGAGGTTGGCCAGCTCGTCGCCATCTCCCAGTTGATTTCGGGGAGATCGTCAGCCTGGAGCGCATCGTCCAAGTCTGCGTCGCCCGTCGTACATGCGCCAAGCGCCAGTGCAGCTGCCCCGACGCCGGCGGCCCCTGCCGTCTTCAGGAAGCTGCGGCGACCGACCGTCTCGGGCGCCATCGTTTCCGTGTCTTCTGCCACGTTCTCCTCCTCGTGACCAATCACCCAGGCCGAACCTCGCCGGCCGATGGTGCGACCCTACTCAGCGCCGAATGGCCGAGGCGGGGAACAAGCCGATTTCACACCCGGCGATGCATCACGATGTGGGGGCCGATCACCGGCACGTCCCAGTACCCGCCTTCCGTGGCAAAACCGACCTGCTCGTAGAACGGGACCGCACCGACCCTCGCGTGGCACCAGATCTCGTCGCCGCCGACAGCCCGGACCCGCTCGAGACCCTCATCGACGAGGGTGTACCCGATTCCCTCGTTGCGCCGAGCCGGAACCACCCCCATACCTCGCAATCGGAACGACTTGGTGGCGTCTGAACCCGGTCGTTCGAGCGGGTAGAAGGACACCATCCCGATCGCGTCGTCATCGTCGTGGGCGACCAGGTGGATCGCCTCGGGATGATCATCTCCTGGCCAGTCCATCTCCTCGATGGTCTGGTGAGGTCGGAGGATCGCCCGTCTCAGGACATGGGTGGCAGCAGCGTCAGTGGCCCGGACCTCCATCACGGCGAGCTTAGGATCGGTCGATGAAACCGAGCCGCGGCCAGGTCGTGTTCACCGTCACGGTGTTCGTCGTTCTGGCTTCGCTCGACAACATGGCGCTGGGACTGCTCCCTGCCATGACGATCCCGGTGGCTGCCGACCTCGGCGTGCCGGAGGGTCGCATCGGCCTGATCACCGGTCTCGTCATCTTCCTGACGGCGCTGACCGCCGTGTACTGGGGCTATCTGGGCGATCAGCGATCCCGCAAGCGCCTGTTGTTCTGGGGAACGCTCATCTGGGCCGGAGGCACGGCTGCGTCGGCGACTGCGGAGACATTCGGTGGGTTGCTGCTCTGGCAGATGCTCACCGCTGTCGGCCTCGGCTCGATCGCCTCCGTCGGCTTCTCGGTGGTGTCTGATCTCATCTCGCCCCGGCGGCGGGGCATCGCCATGTCGTTCTGGGGTCTCTCCCAAGGCGCCGGCTTCGTCTCCGGTGGGTTGCTCGCCAGCCAGCTGGGTGCGTCGGATTGGCGCACGCCCTTGTGGGTCACCGCGATCGCCGGAGGCGCGTTTGCAGCGCTCTACCTGTTCACCTTCGATCCACCCCGGGGCCGCTCCGAGCCGCAACTCGCCGAGTTGTTCGACCAGGGCGACTTCTACGAACATCGGATCGATGCCGGCCAGCTGCGGGAGCTGGCAAGAGTGCGTTCGAACTGGTGGATCGTGCTGGAAGGCATCGGAGCCCAGATCGGCTATGGGTCACTGCTGTGGGCGCCGCTGTTGTACCAAACGAAGGTGATGGCGGAGGGCTATTCGCCGGAGATGGCGACGCGGGTCGGCGGATTGTTGGTGACGATCTTTCAGTTGTCGGTCATCAGCGCCATCGGGGCGGGCTGGCTTGGCGACAAGCTCCAGGCGAGGAATCCTCGGGGCCGAGCGCTGCTGTCGATGGTCGGCGTCCTCGGAGCCGTGCCGTTCTTCATCGCGTTCTTCTTCATTCCGCTCCGCGGCCTCGACGTCACGCCGGGCGCCGGTTTCTGGACTCTGCTGGGCGAGGTGCTGAGGGAGCTGGCCACCAATCCGTGGGTGGCGGCGGCCTTGCTCACCTCGTTCTTGGCACTCGTCTTCACTGCGGTCGACTCGCCCAACTGGTTTGCGCTGATCTCCGACGTCAACCTTCCCGAGCATCGGGGCACCGTCTACGGAGCGGGGAACTTCGCCAACGGGATCGGACGTTCGATCGGCAACTGGGCCGGCGGTGCCGGCGGCGAGGCGCTGGCGACCGCGTTCCCGCCCCCTCTCAACTGGGCGATCGTCCTCACCGTCGGCCAACTCGGGTTCCTTCCCGCCGGCTGGTGCTACTGGAAGCTCTCGAAGTCCGCACCGGATGACATCGATACGGTCAACGCAGAGTTGGAGCGGCGGGGACGACCTCCGACCAACTGAACCGTCACTCTCCGTTCGACACGAAGCTGCGAGCCCACTCGCCTGCCTCCTGCGACGTCGTGAAGACCCGGATCGGCCGGTTGGGGCTCGAGAAATCCGTGAAGAGCGAGGCCATGGCCCGGCTCGCCGAGGAGCCGACCACCAGGGCCGTGGCGATCTCGCCGGTGTCTGCCGGAAAGGAGGCAAACACGTCACGGACTTCTTGGGTGGCATACCCGACGTTTCGGATGTCCACGACGACCGGCGTGGGTATCCCGGCGGTCATCGTGCGCACGGCCGCAGCGATCCCTTTCGCTGCCTCCTCGCTGATGACGATCTCGTCGATGCGGTGCCACAGCACCCCATCGTCGATCCACATCTCGCCGACAGGCGTGACCATCCGCTGCCCTGTGCTCATGTTGCGAGAGTGTATTGCCCGGGTAACCCGAATCGAATGATCATCAGTCGATCACCTGACCTGTCACACGCCCTTGATACGGTCGAGCCATGAACATCGAAGTAGTGAGGAGCGCCCGGCGCAGGAAGACGGTCGAAGGTCGCATGATCGACGGTGTGCTCCGCGTGTCGATTCCGGCGTCCATGACTGCCGCCGAAGAAGCACATTGGGTCGACGTGATGCGCAGGCGAATGGAGAAGAGCCGCCGGTCCTCTCGAGTCGACCTGGAGCAGAGGGCCGCCGAACTCGCCCGTACGCTCGACCTGCCCGAGCCGGCCGAGATCGTGTTCTCGACGCGGCAGCGAATGCGGTGGGGATCTTGCACGCCGACGACCGGGCGAATTCGGATCTCGGATCGACTGGTGTCATTCCCCGGCTGGGTCATCGACTACGTCATCGTCCACGAGCTCGCCCATCTCGCCGTTCCCGACCACTCACCCGCCTTCTGGGATCTCGTCAACCGATATGGGCTGGCCGAGCGCGCCCGTGGCTACCTCGAAGCCAAGGGCGAGGAGCCGGCGGCGTAGCCTCTCGGAGTGCCCTACCCACCCGTCGACTCACCGTACCCATTCGTTCCGTACCAGCCACCCCGGGTTTCGCCGCCCAAAGCGCTGGCCACCGGCTCGGTCTTCTACGAGCGAATGAGTGGGAGGAGATCGGTGCGTATGTTCTCTCCCGACCCCGTATCCAGGGAGCTGATCGAGACGGCCATCCGAACCGCCTCCACCGCTCCCAGCGGAGCCCATCGCCAGCCCTGGACCTTCGTGCTCGTCGGGGGACACGAGACCAAGCGTGCGATACGGGTCGCCGCCGAAGAGGAGGAGAAGCAAAACTATGAAGGCGGGCGGCTCCCTCCTGACTGGCGAGAGGCGCTCGAGCCGCTCGGCACCGACTGGGAGAAGCCCTACCTGGAGGTCGTGCCGTGGATCGTGGTCCTCTTCGAGCAGCGCTACGGCATCGGTCCAGATGGTGACCGGCTCAAGCACTGGTACGTCAAGGAGAGTGTCGGGATCGCAGCCGGGCTGTTCATCGCGGCGCTGCACCAGATGGGACTGGCCACGCTCACCCACACCCCTTCTCCCATGGCATTCCTCTCGAAGCTGTTGAAGCGGCCCGAAAACGAACGCCCGTTCTGCCTGTTCCCCATCGGCTATCCGGCGCCGGATTGCGTGGTCCCTGATCTCGAGCGCAAGCCACTCGAGCAGGTGATGGTCGAGATCAGCGATTGAGCTGCGTCGACCACCCTCCGCAAGCGACGTGAGAGTCCGGCCCGATTCCAGTGTTGGCAGACAGCGGCCCTCGGTTCGACTAGAAACAACAGCGATGGGGAGCGATCCAACTGTCGATCCGCAGCTCCGATCGTGGACCAGGGTGAGCCGAACCTCTCCCTTCCCGATCCAGAACCTTCCCTTTGGCGTGTTCTCCACACCTGGTTCTGCGCCGCGGGTGGGAGTGGCGATCGGCGATGAGGTGCTGGATCTCGCCCAGCTCGCAGCCGCCGGACTCTTGACGATCCCCGGACTGGACGCCTACGAGTTGTTCGCGAGTCGCACCCTCAATCGATTCATGGAAGCCGGGCCGATGGTGTGGACGGCAGTTCGGCGTCGAGTTTCAGCGCTGCTGTCGTCTCGTAATACGGAGATCCTCGACGAGCAGGGCCTGGTCACCAGGGTTCTGGTGTCGCAGGGTCAGGTTCACATGCATCTTCCGTTCGAGGTGGCCGACTACGTCGACTTCTACTCCTCACGCCATCACGCCGAGAATGTGGGACGACTCTTCCGGCCCGATGAGCCTCCGCTCCTCGACAACTGGCTCCACCTTCCAGTCGGCTACCACAGCCGGTCGGGCACGGTGGTGGTCAGCGGCACCGCTGTCCGACGGCCGTCGGGGCAGATGCGTCGAGGCACGGCTCCTCCGGCATTCGGGCCATCGCGTCGGTTGGATTTCGAACTCGAGATGGGGGTGGTGGTCGGCGTCGGGAGCGAGCCCGGCCAACCCGTGCCGATCGACCAGGTCCGAAGCCACATCTTCGGGCTGGTGCTCGTCAATGACTGGTCGGCACGTGACATCCAGGCGTTCGAATACCAGCCCCTGGGACCCTTCCTGGGCAAGTCGTTTGCGACCTCGATCTCTCCATGGGTGATCACCTTGGATGCGTTGGCGCCCTACGAAACCGCAGCCCAGTCCCAGGACCCCACCCCGGCCCGCTATCTCGCTCGAGATCACCCGACCACCTACGACATCGACATGGAAGTTCGCCTCGCCACGGCCGCGGCTCGCGAGCGAGGATCCCGGCCTGAGCGGGTCACCCTGACGAACTTTCAGGAGCTGTATTGGACGATCGATCAACAACTGGCGCATGCGACGGTGAACGGTGCGCACCTTCGCACCGGGGATCTCTTCGCGTCGGGGACAGTCTCGGGTCCTGAGCCCGAGAACTGGGGCAGCCTTCTGGAGCGTTCACAGAACGGCTCCGAACCGATCCCGTTTCGTCACGGCGAGAAGCGAACGTTCCTGGAGGACGGGGACGAAGTGAGGATGACGGCTTGGGCGGGCAGCGGCATCGACCAGGTTCGGATCGGATTCGGTGAGGTTCGAGGGACTGTGCTGCCGGCGGAGCGACCCTGATGGAAGTCGTGTGGCGACCCGAGGCAGATCGAATCGCGCGGTCCAACACCATGTCGTTCATGGAGCGGCACGAGATCGCCGCGTATCCCGACCTCGTCGAGCGGTCGATGGCAGACCCGGACTGGTTCTGGGACGCCGTGGTCGACTTCTTGGGTATCGAGTTCAGTCCGCCCTACTCCGAGGTCATGGACACGAGCCGGGGTCGTGCTTGGACGACGTGGTTCACCGGGGGCGGCCTGAACCTGTCCGAAGTCTGCGTCGACCGATGGGCAGCTCGGACACCAGACAGTCCCGCCATCGTGGCGGAACGCGAAGACGGGTCATCGTCTGCGATGAGCTTCGCCGAATTGCATGACGCGGTCGGCCGGGTCGCCGGCGGACTGCGCGATCTCGGCGTCGAGCCGGGGGACGCAGTTGGCGTGTATCTTCCGATGTCGCCTGAGGCAGTGGTCTCCTTTCTCGCGATCGCTCGCCTGGGAGCGGTCTTCATTCCGATCTTCTCGGGCTACGGGTCGGAGGCGGTCGCCTCGAGACTGACCGACCCCAAGCCCAGGGTGCTCATCTGCGCCGATGGCTTCCTGAGAAGAGGCCGGGTCGTTGCGGCGAAGGAAGTTGCCGACGCCGCCATCGACGAAGCCGACGGTGTCGACCACGTCGTGGTGGTCTCCTATGCCGGCCGGGTCGACCTTCCCTGGGTGGAGGGAAGGGACTCGTGGTACGAGGCGCTGCATCGCTCGGAGCCTGTCGATGCCGAAGCCACCGACGCCGAGGATCCGGTGCTGCTGGCGTACACGAGCGGCACCACCGGCCGCCCCAAGGGAGCAATCCACGTCCATGGCGGACTGACGGTCAAGCTCGCCCAGGAGGGTGCGTTCCAGGCCGACCTGCACCCCGGAGATCGAGTCATGTGGGCCACCGACATGGGCTGGATCATGGGTCCTTGGATGGTCGTGGCCGGACTCGCCAACGGCGCATCGATCGTGACGTTCGACGGCGCCCCCAACTACCCGGGTCCTGATCGGCTGTGGCAGATCGTCGAGAAGCATCGGATCACCTTCCTGGGCATCTCTCCCACGTTGATCCGGTCGTTGCAGGCGGAGGGGACTGAACATGCGCAACGCCACGACCTGAGCTCGCTGCAGGCGTTCGGATCCACCGGCGAACCATGGAATCCCGACCCGTGGTGGTGGCTGTTTCGCGAGGTGGGCGGCGAGCGGATTCCAATCGTCAACCTCTCAGGAGGCACCGAGATCGGCGCGTGCTTGCTGTCGGTGAACCTGCTCCAGGGACTCAAGCCCACCTCACTCGGCGGCCCGGCCCTGGGCGTGCCTGTCGACGTGTTCGACCAAGCGGGACAACCTGTCCGGGCGGCCGTCGGCGAGCTGGTCGTCAAGGGGCCGTGGCCGGGGATGACCCGGGGCTTCTGGAAGGAGCCCGAGCGGTACATCGACACTTACTGGTCTCGCTGGCCTGACGTGTGGNNGTTCGGACGACACGCTCAACATCGCCGGCAAGCGGATCGGGCCGGCCGAGATCGAGTCGATTCTGGTCGAACATCCTTCGGTGACGATGGCGGCGGCCATCGGCGTTCCCGATGACGTGAAGGGCGAGTCGATCGTGGTCTACGTCGTGTCGTCGGAACCCACGGAGGAACTGGCTGACATCCTCAGCGAATCGGTGGCGGCCTCCCTGGGCAAACCCTTCCGACCGTCCCGCATCGTCTTCGCCGACGATCTTCCCCGGACTCGATCCGCCAAGATCATGCGCCGGGTCATCAAGGCCGTCGCGCTCGGAGACGAGCCGGGTGACCTGTCCAGCCTCGAGAACCCGGCTGCAGTCGACGGCATCGAGGCGCTGTGAGCAACGGGCCGTGGCAAGAGGTTGGCGACCGGGTGTATCGGCGCTGGTACGAGTCGCTCAGCCTCAACATCGGTCTGGTGGTGGGTGATGGCGAGGCCCTGATCATCGATACCCGAGCCACCTACGGGCAGGCGGACGAACTCAAGAGGGAGATCGCGGCGATCACCGACGTCCCGATCCGGTTTGTCGTCAACACCCACCATCACTGGGACCACACGTTCGGCAACGCCCGCTTCGCCACTTCCGAGTTGGTCGGCCACCGCCGCTGCGCCACCCAGCTCCTCGCTACCGGCGATGCGATGAAGGAACAGCTTCGATCCCTGGTCGGCCCGGCTGATCGAGCGACCATCGACGAAATCGACATCGTTGCTCCCACCACCACCTTCGATGTCGGCCTCGACCTCGAAGTCGGCGGGAGGATCGTCTCACTCGAATACTCCGGTCGTGGCCACACCGACAACGACATCGTGATCCGAGCCGGGGGCGCGGTGTTCGCCGGCGACCTCCTGGAAGAGTCAGCTCCGCCGTATTTCGGCGATGGCTTCCCGTTCGAGTGGCCGGACACCGTCGAGGCGATACTGAACGGCAATCTCTACGTCCCTGGACATGGCGATGTGATGACTGCGTCGGATGCGCATGCGCAGCTCGAAGACTTGAGGGCGGTGCGGGACCTCGTCGCCCATGCGCTCGGCAGCGGCGAGCCGATCACAGCCGGACCCTATCCACTCGAGGTCATGGAAACGGCCCTGAGCCGGGCTCGCGTCACCGGGTGATCCGACCGAAGGCCCTGGCGGCGATCAGGGCCTCACCGATACCGTCGAGCCGTGGCAACCCTCGACCGACTCCGCAGCATCTTCGACCGCACTGCTCGCAAGCCCGAAATCCACAGCATCGCCGTCAAAGTGAAGGCGCCCGGTGTGGAGTTCGAGGCGGTAAACGGCTACGCAGACGGCGTCGAGCAAACTCCGTTGACGATCGACATCCCCTATCACCTCGCCAGCATCACGAAGCTGTTCACAACCGTCGCCACCATGACCATGGCCCGCCTGGGTCAACTCGACTTGGACGCCCCGCTCGCGTCCCTTCTCGACGAGGGTCTCCTGGTCGGCCTGCACGTCATGGACGGCATCGACCGGACCGGATCGATCACACCTCGTCAACTCCTGTCCCAGACCAGTGGCCTCGCCGATTACTTCGGAGGAGCGCCCCGAGGCGGCACGAGCGTGGAACACGACCTGTTGGCGGGCCGGGACCGGGCGCTGCCGCTCGAGGACAAGTTGGAGATCGTTCGGCGGCTCCAGCCCCACTTCGAGCCAGGCGCCGGCGGAGGCACCAAAGCCTTCTACTCGGACACCAACTTCCAACTCCTGGGCGCAGTCGTGGAGTCCATCTCCGGATCGCCGATCACCGACGTCTTCGAAGAGCTGATCTTCTCGCCCGTCAGGCTGCGGCACACCTACGTCTTCGATCACGCCAGACAACAGCCCGTCCCGGCAGCGCTGTGGAACGGTCATCGGCCACTTCACATTCCACTGGCGATGTCATCCATGGCTCCGGACGGCGGCGGGGTGACCACCGTCGGAGATGCGCTCCGATTCATCGAGGCGTTCATCGGGGGTGAGCTGCTGACGCCCGACGAACTGGCGTCGATGACCAGACAGTGGAATCGTGTCTTCTTTCCCTTCGACTACGGCCTCGGGATTCAGCGCTTTCGGCTTCCTCGAGTGATGTCACCGTGGCCTCCGCCTCCGGAGTTGATCGGACACGCCGGCTCCACCGGATCATTTTCGTTCTACGAGCCCTCGAAGAGGGCGTACGTGGTGGGGACGGTCAATCAAACCGACAATCCGGCCCGTCCGTATCGAATGATCGTCCAGATGATGAACGCGCTCCGCTGAGGTCAGCGCGGTACCCACATCGACGCTGTCGTGCCGGCCGACGTGCTCTCCGGAATGACCAGGTCGCCGCCGTGGGCGCGCATCAGGCCCCGTGCGATCGACAAGCCGAGGCCACTGCCCTCGGAGGCTTCCGACTTCTCGAACCGATCGAAGACGGCCTCCAAGCGATCCGGATGGATTCCGCTGCCGGTGTCGATCACGTCAGTCGTGACTCTGCTGTCATCTTCGATGACCCGCAGCGTCAGCGTGCCCCCCGCCGGCATGGCTCGCAGCGAATTCGTCACGAGGTTGGTGAGGGCCTGGCGGTAGCGCACCGGATCGATGTCGATGTCTGACAGGTCGGGAGGCGCCTGGACCCGGATGTCGACACCCAGCGCCGATGCTTTGGCCCGATAGGAGTCGGCGACCTCGTTGACGATGAATGGGAGGTCGGTGGTCTGGAGATGGAGCTCGAGCCGACCCGCCTCCGACAGGGTCAACAGCCGGAGGTCTTCGATGAGTCGTTCGAGAATCTCGACTTCGTCGAGCAGCGAGGCCAGGTGGTCCGGACCGCTCTCATGAACGCCGTCCATGACCGCCTCGATCTCACCGCGGATGACAGCGAGAGGCGTTCGCAGCTCATGGCTCAGATCCGACAGCAAACGCCGACGCTGTTCGTCGGATTCCTCCAATCGCTCGGCCATCGTGTTGAAGGAGTCCCCGACAGCTCTCATGCTGGCGGACGAGCCCACATCGGCCCGTGCCGTGTAGTCACCATCAGCAAGCCGGCCGGCTGCTCCGATGATCGATCGGACCGGACGCCATGTCCGGCGGACGGCTCGAGCGGCGAGGACTCCACCCAGTACCAGGACGGCGAGGCTCCCCACGACAACGCTGGTTCGAGCCAAGGCGGTGAGGCCGGCGAGCCCGGTGGCGATGATCGCACCGACCAGCGCTGCCACCATGAAGAACATTGCAACCATCGCGAAGAAACCGGCGGCCATGCGCCGGCCGAATCCCGACCACTGCTCGTAGCCGCGTCCCGCCCGCGGCGGCCATTGCTCGCCTTCCGGCCACCACTGCGGTCCGGCGTGAAATCCTCTACGCATCGGTGTACTTGTAACCGACGCCATAGACGGTCAGCAGATAGCGGGGATCGGACGGGTCTGTCTCGACCTTGCGTCGGATGTTCTTGACATGCGCATCGATGGCTCGCTCGTACGACTCGAAGGCCACGCCGTGCAGGGCATCGAGAATCTGCGCTCGAGTGAAGACCCGCCCTGGCGACCGGGCCAGATGCAGGAGCAGATCGAACTCGGTCGGCGTGAGGTCCACCGGCTGCCCATCGACGACCACCGAGCGCTTGGCGGTGTCCATCTCCAGACCGACGGCCCGAACGACGTCGGGAGCCTCGACCGAGGCATCGACTCGCCGCAACACGGCCCGTACCCGGGCTACCAGTTCTCGTGGACTGAACGGCTTCACCATGTAGTCGTCGGCGCCCAGCTCGAGACCCACGATGCGATCAGACTCCTCAGCCCGAGCAGTGAGCATGATGATCGGGACGTCGGACGCAAGCCGAAGCGATCGGGTCACATCGAGGCCATCGATGCCGGGGAGGCCCAAATCGAGGACGATGAGGTCGGGCTGGTCGGCGCGGGCGATCGCCAGCGCCGACTGTCCATCGGCTGCAGTCAGAACGCCGAAGCCCGCCTGTTGCAGGTAGTCGCGAACCAGGCGGGTGATCTTCAGCTCGTCATCCACGACCAAGACGGTCTTCATGACGTCAATTGTGGTCGGTCAGGCCTCGACGGGAGGGACGTGATCGTCCACTTCCTGCCGGGCGTGGGCCAGGCGGTGCCACTCTTCGAA
>JABAOD010003369.1_pt1 | contig 31125 bp, 31 predicted proteins | sample 7062151 | NCBI WGS metagenome assembly JABAOD01 (sample SAMN14538626, study PRJNA623070) | marine sediment metagenome | biome: marine biome [ENVO:00000428]; feature: marine pelagic biome [ENVO:01000023]; material: deep marine sediment [ENVO:00002113] | place: India: Gulf of Khambhat ... | reverse complement strand
TCCATGTAGACCTTGGCCTTGCTGCGGCCGACCGACATGAAGCCGCCGCCCCCGCCGCCGAACCCGCCGCGCTCGAACAGCCGCCGCAGGACGAACATGTAAAGCCCGAAGAAGATCAGGATCGGGATGACCCATGACATGATATCGCGCAGGAACGTGCTTTCGACCGTGCCGGTGTAATCGACCCCGAAGGTATCGAGATCCTTCGCGAGATCCGGCTCGACCCGGACGGCGACGACGTGCTGGCGGCCGTCGATCGGCTCGCTCAGCTTGCCACGCACCGTGGTCTCCGAGACAACGACCTCCACGATCTTCCCTTCGGCCAAGTATTTTCGGAATTCGCTGTACGGGATGCGCTCGTAGGTCTGCGATTCCGTCCACAGGCTCTGCAGGAACAGGATGGCGAGGATCGCCAAGATGAAATACCAGATGCTGAGCTGCGTCTTCTTTTCCATGGCCGTCTTCGCCGCCGCGCGTGGCCCGCTAGGTGCGGAGCTCCGGCAGATCGCGGTAGAGCTCCAGCGCCTCGGGGTTGGCCAGCGCCTCCTGGTTGTTGATGCTGCGCCCGTGCACGACGTCGCGGACCGCGAGCTCGGTGATCTTGCCCGACTTGGTGCGCGGGATGTCGGCGACCTGGATGATGCGCGCCGGTACGTGCCGCGGCGTGCAGTTGGCGCGGATCTGTTTTCGGATGCGGTCGCGCAGCGCATCGTCGAGGACCGACCCCTCGCGCAGTCGTACGAACAGCACGACGCGCACGTCGCCTTGCCAGTCCTGGCCGATGCAGATCGCCTCGACCACCTCGTCGATGCGCTCGACCTGCCGGTAGATCTCGGCGGTCCCGATGCGCACGCCGCCCGGATTGAGGGTGGCGTCGGAGCGCCCGTAGACGATGAAGCCGCCGTGCGCGGTGCGCTCGACGAAATCGCCGTGATGCCAGACGTTCGGGTATCGTTCGAAATAGGCGCCGCGGTATCGTTCGCCGCTCTCGTCGCCCCAGAACCCCAGAGGCATGGCCGGGAACGGCTCGGTGCAGACCAGCTCTCCCTTCTCGCCGATCACCGGGTTGCCCGCCTCGTCGAACACCTCGACGGCCATGCCGAGACCCGGGACCTGGATCTCGCCGCGCCACACGGGGCCCGCGGGATTGCCGAGCACGAAGCAGGACACGATGTCGGTGCCGCCGGAGATCGAGGCGAGCTGGAGGTCCTGCTTGATGTCGGCGTAGACGTAGTCGAAGCCCTCCGGCGCCAGCGGCGAACCGGTCGAGGTCATGACCCGCAGGCTCGACAGATCGTGCGTCTCGCGCGGTTTCAGCCCGGCCTTCGAGAGCGCGTCTATGTATTTCGCCGAGGTCCCGAACACAGTCATCGCGTGAGCATCGGCGAAGTCGAACAGCACGTTGCCGTGCGGGTGGAAGGGCGAGCCGTCGTACAGCAGCAGCGTCGCCTCCGGGGCCAGCGCCGAGACCAGCCAGTTCCACATCATCCAGCCGCAGGTGGTGAAGTAGAACACGCGGTCGCCGGGCTTCACGTCGGTGTGCAGCCGGTGCTCCTTCAGGTGCTGCAGCAGCGTGCCGCCGGCGCCGTGCACGATGCATTTCGGCACGCCCGTCGTGCCCGACGAGTACAGGATGTAGAGCGGCGCGTTGAACGGCAGCCGCTCGAAAGCGATCGGTCCGGGCGCGAATGGCGCGATGAAATCGGCCAGGTTCCGGGCCTTCGGCACGGCTGCGACGTCGGGCGCTTCGGCCAGCAGCGGCAGCACCACGACGCGTCCGACCGTCGGCAGGCTCTCGAGGAACTCGGCGACCCGTCCCAGCGAGTCGTGCGCCTTGCCGTTGTAGTAATAGCCGTCGGCTGTAAACAGGACCTTCGGCTCCACCTGCCCGAACCGGTCGAGCACGCCCTGCACCCCGAAGTCCGGCGAACATGAGGTCCAGACGGCACCGAGCGTCGTCGCCGCCAGCATTGCGACGACGGTCTCGGGCATGTTCGGCACGAAGCCGGCGACGCGGTCGCCCGGGCCCACGCCGGCCGCCCGCAGCGCCTGCGACAGCTGCGAGACCGCATCGTACAGCGCCGCCCAACTCATAGTCCGCTCCACCCGGTCCTCGGCGCGGAAGATCATGGCCGGGCTGTCGTCGCGCCGGCGCAGCAGGTTTTCCGCGAAGTTGAGGCGCGCATCGGGAAAGAATTTCGCGCCCGGCATGCGCCCGGGATCGATCAGCGCGCGGTCGCCACGCGGTTCCGCGATCACCCCGCAAAGGTCCCAGATGGCGGTCCAGAACGCCTCCTTGCGTTCCAGCGAGAACCGATGCAGTGCGGGATAGTCGGGCAGCGACACGCCGTGCCGCGATTCGAGCTCCCGCGACAGTGCGGTGATGTTCGCCTGCGCGATGCGATCGGAAGACGGCTGCCAAAGCGGTCCGGCCATGGTCGCGACCCCGTCGCCTCAGCGCACCATCCGGAACGGGCGGATCGTCACGTCGCGCCAGACGTCACCCTTGGTGTAGGGATCATCCGAAATGCATTTCTCGACCGCGGCACGGTCAGGAAAGTCGAGGATCAGCGCCGAGCCGACCATGCCGCCATCGTCATCGAGCAGGGCGCCCCCGGCAACGACGTGGCCCTGTTCCTTCAGCCGGCCGAAATTCGCGAGGTGCGCCTCGCGCGCGGCCAGGCGGCGATCGAGTGCGTTCGCGTCGGTTCCGTCCAGTGCGACGACCAGAAATTCCATGATGCTATGTCCCCCTGATTGCCTGCAGTCCCGGCGCGGGGCCTGCCCCGGCCGCGCCATGGGGCAGCTTATTCGCGCAATTTCTCTGCGTCGAGGGCCTGTGCCGCCTTGTCGCGGTGTTCGACGGTGACGTACTTGGTGATCATCTGCCAGACCGCCCAGAACATGGCGGCATCATCGGTGAATCCGAGGGTGGGCAGGAAGTCGGGCAGTGCATCGGTCGGAATGACGAAATAGGCCAGGGCAGCCAGCGCGGCAGCCTTGACGTGGCCCGGCGTATTCGGATCGCGCGTACAGTACCACGCCGCCACCGCCTCCTCGGCAAACGGGACGCGCCGGGCATGGCGCCGCACCTTACGCCAGAAACCGTCCCCGACGCGGGCCTCGTGTTCCGGCCCGTGGTCGGGATCCGGCAACGGAACGGGAAGATTCGCGCTCATGTCTGGCATATAGTGAGACAGCGCCGCTTCTGCTATACCGCGCAGGGGACCGCCACAGGAGGGCACGTCATGGATGCCAAGGGAGTCGCGGCGATCGTAACGGGGGGCGCGTCCGGCCTCGGCGCCGCGACGGCGCAGGCGCTGGCCGCCGCCGGAGCCAAGGTCACCATACTCGACCGCGACGGGAACAGCGCCGTCGCCGTTGCCAACACTGTCGGCGGTCTCGGGCTGGGCTGCAACGTGGCCGACGCCGAAGCGGTCGCCGTCGCGCTGGACGAGGCCCGGTCGGCGCACGGCCCGTGCGGCATTGCAATCAACTGTGCCGGAATCGCGCCGGCGCGGCGGATCGTCGGGACCGACGGACCGATGCCGTTGGAGGATTTCCAGCAGGTCATCCAGGTGAACCTGATCGGCACGTTCAACGTCATGCGGCTCGCCGCGGCAGAGATGGCGGGCCGCACGCCCAATGCGGACGGCGAGCGCGGCGTCATCGTCAATACCGCGTCGATCGCGGCGTTCGAAGGTCAGGTCGGACAGTCCGCCTATGCTGCGTCGAAGGGCGCAGTTGCGGCTCTGACCCTGCCGGCGGCCCGCGAGTTCGCGACCATCGGCGTGCGCGTTCTGGCCATCGCGCCCGGTCTGTTCGCAACGCCCTTGCTGCGCGGCCTGCCGGAAGACGTGCGCGAGAGCCTCGCCGCGACGCTGCCGTTCCCCAAGCGATTCGGCAAGCCCGAGGAATTCGCCGCTCTGGTCATGCACATGATCGGCAATGCGGTCCTCAACGGCGAGGTCGTGCGGCTCGACAGCGCGTTGCGCATGCAGCCGCGCTAGCCGGCTGCCTTATCGATGAAACGCGCCAGCGCAATATCGCGCTCGCTGACGCCGCCGCAATCGTGGGTCGACAGCGTCACCTCGACGCGGTTGTATACGTTTGACCATTCGGGATGATGGTTCATCCGCTCCGCCTCCAGGGCGATCCGTGCCATGAAGCCGAAGGCCTGGTTGAAATCGCGGAACTTGAAGCTTCGGACAATCGCGTCGCGATCCGGCACGTCGCGCCAGCCGTCCAGCTCGGCCAGCGCGCTGCGGCGCGCTTCAGGCGACAGTTTCTCGACCATTCCATCCTCCTCGGTCAGTCTGCCATAAATCTAGTGTACGGCGGTGGCGGCGGCTATTGTTGCCGGCCATGAGCGGAAGCTACGCGCCGACCCTGGACGACATCGAGGCCCTCGCCCGCACTGCGCTGGCCGTCATTCCCGACGAGCTGCGCCGCTACGTGCAGGACGTGGTGATCCGCGTGCAGGATTTCCCGGACCCGGAGACCTGCCGCGAAATGGAGCTGGAGACGGAGTTCGACCTGCTCGGCCTCTATTCCGGCGTGTCGCTGGAACATGACGAGGCCGTCACCGTCCGCCAGGACGTCAATATGATCTTCCTCTATCGACGTCCGTTGCTCGATTACTGGTGCGAGTCGGGCGAGGAACTCGGTCACCTGGTTCGCCACGTGATCATCCACGAGATCGGGCATCACTTCGGCTTTTCCGACGACGACATGGAGGCGTTGGAGCGCCTGGCCGACGAGCGTGCCGGCGAATAGCCCGTCGGTGCCGCGCCTTACGCGCTAGGAGCGCCGCAGCAGGAAGACCGCCTGCACGGCCAGGAGGTTTGCCAGACCGCCGGCGGGATCGAGGCTGAGCGGCCGGCCCTCGCCGTTCAGCGCGAGACCGCGTTCGACGTGCAGATCCATCTCGTGGCCGAGCGCGACGAAGTCCCGGATCGTACAGAAATGGATGTTGGGCGTGTCGTACCACTGATTCGGAAGGTTTTCCGTGACCGGCATGCGGCCCCCGAACAGCAGGCCGAAACGGACGCGCCAATACCCGAAGTTCGGGAACGAGACGATCGAGCGCCTGCCGATCCGCGCCATGTGGTCGAGCACGGTGCGCGGGTTGTGTGTCGCCTGCAGGGTCTGGCTGAGGATGACATAGTCGAAGGCGTCCGACGGATAGTCCTTCAGGTCCGTGTCGGCGTCGCCCTGGATCACCGACAGCCCGTTGCGCACGCAGGCGTTCACGCCGGCCTGGCTGATCTCGATGCCGCGGCCGTCGACTTCCTTGGTCTTCCACAGATGCTGCAAGAGCGCGCCATCGCCGCAGCCGACATCCAGCACACGGCTGCCCGGCGCCACCATTTTCGCGATCAGCTGCAGATCGACGCGGAGCGAAGGGGCGGCCCCGTTCATGTCCGGTTGAGACCCTTGTGTTCGGCACAGCCGTTCAGGAACCCCGACAGAACGTCCCGGAACTCCGGCTCATCGAGCAGGAACGCGTCGTGTCCCTTGTCCGACTCCAGCTCGACGAAGCTCACATTCGCAGCCACCGCGTTGAGTGCGTGCACGACCGCGCGGCTTTCCGAGGTCGGGAACAACCAGTCGCTGGTAAACGAGATCAGGCAGAACCGCACCGGCGTGCGCTCGAACGCAGCGGCGAGGGAGCCGAACTCGGCGGCCAGGTCGAAATAGTCCATCGCCCGCGTGATGTAGAGATAGGAATTGGCGTCGAACCGCTCGACGAAGGTGATGCCCTGGTGCCGCAGGTAGCTTTCGACCTGGAAGTCGGCATCGAATCCGTAGGTCAGCACCTCACGATCCTGCAGATTGCGCCCGAACTTGCGGTGCAGCGCCGTCTCCGAAAGGTACGTGATATGTGCCGCCATGCGCGCCACCGCCAGGCCGCGGTGGGGACTGGTGCCGTGCATCAGGTAGTCGCCGCCATGCCAGTCCGGGTCCGCCATGATCGCCTGGCGGCCGACCTCGTGAAAGGCGATGTTCTGGGCGGAATGCCGCGCCGCACCGGCGATCGGCACGGCGGCAAACACGCGGTCCGGATAGCGCGCGGCCCAGTCGAGGACCTGCATCGCCCCCATCGACCCGCCGAGGACCGCGAACAGCTGATCGATCCCGAGATGGTCGATCAGCATGCGCTGGGCGCGCACCATATCGGCGATCGTGATCACCGGGAAGTGAAGCCCGTAGGGCCTGCCGGTCGCGGGGTCGGTTTCCTTCGGGCCAACCGTGCCGAGGCAGCCGCCCAGCACGTTGGCGCAGATGACGAAGTACCGGTCGGTGTCGAGGGGCTTGCCCGGCCCGACTATGAGGTCCCACCATCCCGGCTTGCCTGTGATCGGGTGGGTCTCGGCGACGAACTGGTCGCCGGTCAGGGCATGGCAGATCAGAACGGCATTCGATTTGTCGGCGTTCAACTCGCCATAGGTCTGATAGGCAAGCGGGAACGGGCCGAGCGCGACGCCGCAGTCAAGGCGCAGCTTCTCGACGCCGCCCAGTTCGATCCGGTGGCCGGGCAAGGTGAAAGCGGGTTCCGACATGGCGGAATAGCTAGAGTCGAAGTCTTGGCCCGTCAATGATTTCTTCGCCGCCCCGGTGGCGCGCCGGCAACTGCTGACAGCCGCGCGGCAACCTGCTAATAAGCCAAATTTCCCGGGGGGTCCGGGCACGGGACGAAAGAGGGTCATGGACAGGCTGACGGAAAGACTGGATGACCTGCGCAGCGCCATCGATGAGATCGACACGGCGCTGCACGACCTGATCATGCGGCGCGCGGCGATCGTCGAGAACATCGCGGCGGCAAAGGGTGAGCAAGGCGCTTCCGGCATGCGGCCCGGACGCGAGGCGGAAATCCTGCGTCGGCTTGCAGAGCGGCACGCGGGCCACTTCCCGCGGGATTCGCTGGTCCGCGTCTGGCGCGAGATCATCTCCGCGGTGACGGCGATGCAGGGCCCATACAGCGTCGCCGTATTCGATGACGAGCGCGGCGCTCTGTGGGATCTGGCGCGCGACTATTTCGGCAGCTGCACGCCGGTAGTGCCGCGCTCGGCCCGCCGCGATGTCGTCGCCGGTGTCGCCGACAGGACGGTCACGCATGGCGTGCTGCCGTATCCGCCCGAAGAGGACGACCGTCCCTGGTGGTCCGGACTCTGGTCGTCGGATGCACCGCGGGTCGTCTTGCGTCTGCCATTTTCCGGGCCGGGGAATGCGCGCGACCGCAAGGCCCAGGCCCTGGTCATTGCGCGCATCGCGCCGGAACCCACTGGCGATGACCGCAGCCTGGTCATGATCGAAACAACCGAGGAGCGCCGCCGCACGTTTTTCGCGGACATGCTCCGGCAGTCGGGACTGGCCGGACGGCTGGTCTGTGCCGCCAGCGACCGCAGCCTCCACTATCTTGTCGAGACCTCGGAATTCCTGGACGCCGCCGATCCGCGGCTGGGGCGCCTGAAGACGCAGGAGCACGTCGCACGGGCGCAGATCATCGGTGCCTATCCCGTACCACTGTCCGAATCCTCGCAGTTCTGACCGGCAAGGAAAATGAGCCCGATGGCAGGGAAGAGCGCATGACGACACCGAAGCCGCGCCCCGGCGTGATGGACGTCTCGCCCTATGTCGGCGGCAGCCATGAGGTTGCCGGCATCGACCGGGTGATTGTCCTGTCCGCCAACGAGAACCCGCTCGGCCCCGGCGAGCGTGCCAAGGAAGCATACCGCTCGGCCGCCGAGACCCTGCACCGCTACCCCGAGGGCGGCGCCGATGATCTGCGCCAGGCCATCGGTCGCCGGTTCGATCTCGATCCCGCCCGGGTCGTCTGTGGTGCCGGCTCGGACGAACTGATCTCGCTGCTGGTCCGGGCCTATGCCGGGCCGGGCGACGAGGTGCTGCAAAGCCAGTACGGCTTCCTGATGTATGCGATCTCCGCCAGAACGGCGGGGGCGACGCCGATCATGGCGCCAGAGACCAACCTGACGGCGAACGTCGATGCGCTGCTCGATCACGTGACCGAGCGGACTCGTCTGGTGTTCCTCGCCAATCCCAACAACCCGACCGGCAGCTATCTGCCGTCCTCGGAGTTGCGGCGACTGCGCGAGGGCCTGCCCCCGGACGTGATCCTCGCGATTGATGCGGCATATGCCGAGTACGTCGACCGTCCGGATTACGGGCCCGGCACGGATCTTGTGGCCGAGCACGACAACACCGTGATGCTGCGAACGTTCTCGAAGATTTTCGGGCTGGCGGCGTTGCGTCTCGGCTGGGCATACGGTCCGCCCGCGATCATCGACGTATTGAACCGCATGCGCGGGCCGTTCAATACCACGGCACCGGCGCAGGCGGCGGGAATCGCGGCCGTCGGCGACGCCGAGCATGTGCAGGCCAGCCGCGCGCACAACAGCCGCTGGATCGCCTGGTTGACCCAACAGATCGGCGGACTCGGACTCGAAGTGCCGCCATCGGCCGGCAACTTCGTCCTTGTGCGGTTCGGCGACAAGGACAAAGCGGATGCCGCCTATCGGTTCCTGTGGTCGCGCGGCATCATAGCACGGCTGATGGGCGCCTACGGCCTGCCCGAGTCGCTGCGTGTCACGGTCGGGCTGGAGGAAGAAAACCGCGCCCTGGTCGAGGCGCTTGCCGAGCATCTGGAGGCGACGTGAGCAAGATCCTGTTCGAGCGGATAGCATTGATCGGGCTCGGGCTCGAAGGCTCGTCGCTGGCCTGGGTGATGAAGCGGGAAGGCATGGTCGGCCACATCGCCGGCTGCGCCCGCACGCAGGCGACCCGCGACAAGGCGATGGAATTGGGATTCGTCGACAGCGTCCACGAGAACGTGGCCGACGCGGTGGCCGACGCGGATCTCGTCATGCTGTGCACGCCGGTCAGCACCTTCGGCGATCTGGCCGCGCGGTTCGCGCCGGCCCTTAAGCCCGGGGCCGTCGTCTCCGACGTCGGATCGGTCAAGATGGCGGTGATCCGGGACGTCGGGCCGCTGCTGCCGGCGGGCGTGCATTTCGTCCCCGGCCATCCGGTCGCCGGCACCGAGCATTCGGGACCGGAGTCCGGCTTCGCCGAGCTGTTCGAGCACCGCTACTGCATCCTCACCCCGCCGCCCGGCACCGACAGCGACATTGTGAACAAGGTGGCCGAGCTCTGGCGCCGCGCCGGCAGCCGGGTGGAGCTGATGGATGCGCACCACCACGACCGGGTCCTCGCCATCACCTCGCATCTCCCGCACCTGATCGCCTATACGATCGTCGGAACGGCGGCGGACCTCGAATCACAGCTGCGCCGCGAAGCGGTGGACAATGGCGATGTCGTGGAAACCAGCGAAGTGATCAAGTATTCCGCCGGCGGGTTTCGGGATTTCACGCGCATCGCCGGCTCCGATCCGGTGATGTGGCGCGACGTGTTCCTGAACAATCGCGACGCGGTCCTCGAGATGCTCGGCCGGTTCGTCGAGGATCTGACCGCCCTGCAGCGCGCCATAAGGTGGGGCGAGGGCGAGACGCTCGAGGAGCTGTTCAGACGCACCCGAGAGATCCGCCGCGGCGTCGTCGAGATGGGCCAGGCCGGCCGGTTCATCACGACCGAGGCGAACGGTGGCAAGGAGACCAAGTCCTAGCGTCCCCCGCCATGTCCGAAAGTGCTCTCGCGAACGATCTGGCGCGCCGCAAGCGGGCTTTCCTCGATTCGATCGCCATCGAATCGGACATCTGGATCTTCGCCTACGGCTCGCTGATGTGGGATCCGGGGTTCGCTCATGCCGACTCGTGCACGGCGCTGCTGCACGGCTGGCACCGATCGTTCTGTGTGTATTCGCACCGCTACCGCGGCACCCCCGACCGGCCCGGCCTCGTACTCGGGCTCGACCGCGGCGGCTCGTGCCGCGGCATCGCCTATCGCGTGGCCCGCGCACGGGCCCGCGAGACGCTGGCCTATCTGTGGGACCGCGAGATGGTGCTCGGCGTGTATCGGCCGCGTCTGGTATACCCGCGCTGCAGCGGCGAGCGACTGGCGTGCCATGCCTTCACCGTCGACAGAACGCACCGGCAATATGCCGGCGGCCTTCATATGGACGAAATGGTCCGGCTGATCAGCCAAGGGGTCGGCAAGGGCGGGCACAACCGCGATTATCTCGCCAACACGGTCCGGCATCTGGACCTTCTGGGCATTACCGACGGCCCGCTCCACCGCCTGCATTCGCTGGTCGAGACGGGCCGCTGAGCGCGCCCTCGAGCTCTGCGACAGGGCGTGCCCGCAGCAGGCCGCGAACCGAATTGCCCAGCCAGATCGCCTCGGCCGACTCGAGATCCCTCGGGTAGAGCACGCGCTCCTCGACGGGGCGGTCGCCGTTCTCGAGGAGCTCCCGCCGCAGCGTTCCGTCGAGCAGTCCGCATGACAGCGGCGGCGTGAACAGCGTGCCGCCGCGCTCGACGAAGAGGGTCGAGTAGCTGCCTTCGGTCAGCTCGCCGCGCTCGTTGACGAACACGACCTCGTCGCAGCCGGTCGCGCCCGCCAGCCGTTCGCGCTCGCCGTCGAGCAGCTCGCGCCGCGTCGTCTTGTGGTAGAGAAAAGGATTGCTGCTGTCGACGCGGCGGATCGCCAGTGCGAATCGGACATCCGAGTCGCCGACGGCGGCCGGATCGAGCGGCGCGGAGTCCACCACCAGCCGGCCATCCTCGTCCAGCGTGATTCGCACCCGTGTCGGTCCGTCGAGACGTTCCGCCAGCTTGTCGAGCGTGTCCCGGATGCCGAACCCGGCGTACGGGATGCGAAAGCGCAGCGCCGACGCGGCGAGGCGGGCCAGATGGCGGTCCAGCAGGTAATACCCCTCGTCGCGGCGCCACCGCATGGTTTCGATGAGCTGGAACGGCTCGTGTACTGCCGTCAGGAAGTCGCCCTTGAGCAGGCATTCGTCGTGCTCCGCCGCGGCGTCGGAATCGAAGACGATGCCGCTGCCGATGCCCATTTCGCCATGCCCCTCCCGGTCGAGGAACAACGTCCGGATGGCGACGTTGAATTGCGCCGTGCCGTTTGGATCGATGGTGCCGATCGCGCCGGTATAGACGCCGCGCGGATCGGTCTCCAGCTCCCGTATGATCTCCATTGCCCGGATCTTGGGTGCGCCGGTCACCGAACCGCAGGGAAACAGCGCGCCGACGATGTCCTTGATCTCGAGGCCCCGGCGCAGGCGGGCCCGCACGGTTGACGTCATCTGGTGCACCGAGCGGTAACTTTCGACGGAAAACAACTCCGGGACAGTGACGCTGCCAATCTCCCCGATCCGCCCCAGATCGTTGCGCAGCAGGTCGACAATCATCAGGTTTTCGGCCCGCGACTTTTCGTCTTGGCATAGCCAGCCGGCCAGTGCGCTGTCCTCCGCGGCCGTAAGTCCGCGGGGCGCCGTCCCCTTCATCGGGCGGGTGGCGATGCTGCGGCCATCCGTCTCGAAGAACAGTTCGGGGGAATGCGACAGCACGTACCAGTCCGGCCCGCCGATCAATGCGCCGTAGTTCACCCGCTGTCGCCGCCGCAGTGTCTCGTACAGCATCACGGGGTCGCCGCGCCAGTCGAACCGATGCTTAAAGGTCAGGTTGATCTGATAGACGTCGCCTGCGGCGATGTAATCCCGCACGGCGCCGACCCGTTCGAGATAGGCATCCCGGTCGAGTGAATACCGCGGCCGGTGAATTTCCCATCCCCCGGGCCGCTGGCCGGCATACAGAGCGCGCCGCGCATCGCTCCAGAACAGCTTCTTCGGCTTTCGAAACAGGCCCATCCAGATCAGCGGCGTCGGCCCGGTCGGCGGCGTCAAGGCCGCCAGCCTCGGCTCGAGCGCATAGCCCAGCTCGTAGGAAAGGAAGCCGGCGGCATAGAGTCCGCGCGCACTGGCGCCAGCAATCGCATCCAGCGTCTCGCCGAGCCGGCCCGGATCGCTGCAGGTGACGATTTCGACCGGATCCGCGAACAGCCGGCAATGACCGCCGAGCAAACCCGTCAGGCTGTCGTCGATCAGAACGAAGGGAGCCCGGATCATGGGGGGCGGGCCGGCAATATCACGGTCGCGGCGGCGCGCCCGGTCACATTGCCTCCAGGCCCTGGCGGACCGCCAGAATCGCCCGCGCGATCGCGTCGAGATCGATCAGGAACCACATCGCGGCCGCGAACATCAACGCCATCAGCCCATAGACATGCCACGGCAGCGGCACCGGCTTTTCGAAGCCGCAGGATGGGCACGCGTCGACGTAACCGGCGATTTCCACCTTGCATTTCGGGCATTGCCGTTGCCTCGCCATCACGCCGTCAGTTGCATTTGGAGTAACCGCAGGACGGGCAGAGGTCGCACCCTTCCCGGTGCACCAGCCCGGGCTGGCCGCATTTCGGGCAGAACCGGCGCGGCGACTCGCCGACCGCCTGCTGCATCGCCACGATCTTCGGCTTTTCGGGTTTGGGAATGAAGCCAATCGCGATCATGTGCTGCTCGATGACGTTGCCGATCGCCGCCAGCAGCGACGGTACGTAGCGGCCTTCCATCCACGAGCCGCCGCGTGGGTCGAAGATGCTCTTGAGCTCCCGCACCACGAAGGTGACGTCGCCGCCGCGCCGGAACACGGCGCTGATCATGCGTGTCAGGGCAACGGTCCAGGCGTAATGCTCGAGATTGGCCGAATTGATGAAGACCTCGAACGGCCGCCGCCGGCCATCTTGCACGATATCGTTGACGGTCACGTAGAAGGCATGTTCACTCTCCGGCCAGCGCAGTTTGTAGGTCTTGCCGACCAAGGCCTCTGGCCGCTCGAGCGGCTGCGTCATATAGACGATGCCGGGTTCCGACTCGGCGGCCTCGGGGGCCGCGGCGGCCGGGGGGGCCGGCGCTTCCGCCCGCGTCTCCTCCGGAGCAGTCAGGACCGCCCCGGTCACCACGTTCGGCCGATACGTCGTACATCCCTTGCAGCCAAGCTCGTAGGCGCGCAGGTAGACGTCCTTGAAATCCTCGAAGGCGATGTCGTCCGGCAAGTTGATGGTCTTCGAGATCGAGCTGTCGATGTATTTCTGCACCGCGGCCTGCATCACGATATGCGCATCCGGGGCCAGGGTGCGGGTGTCCGTGAAATAGTCGGGAAGCGGCGCGTCATCGCCCTTGAGCGCGTGAAACTCCCGGCAGGCATAGTCCACCACCTCCTCGTCGCGGCGGCTGCCGTCCGGCATCAGAACGCTGCGGGTAAAGCGGTAGCTGAACACCGGTTCGATCCCCGACGATACGTTGTCCGCCAGCAACGAGATCGTCCCGGTCGGCGCGATCGAGGTGACGAGGGCGTTGCGTATCCCGTGCTCGGCGATGCCGTCCCGCAGCTTCTGCGGCAGTGCGGCGATGCCCTCGCCGGCCAGGTACTTGTCGCCGTCGAACAACGGGAACGCGCCTTTTTCGCGCGCCAACTCGATCGAAGCGCCGTAGGCTGAATCGCGAAAGGCGGCCATCCACCGTTCCGTCAGTGCAACGGCCTTGCTGTCGCCGTAGGGGGTGCGGCACATGATCAGCGCATCGCCAAGCCCGGTCACGCCAAGGCCGATCCGCCGCTTGTTCATGGCCTCCTCGCGCTGGTGCTCGAGCGGAAAGCGTGACACTTCGATGGCATTGTCCAACATCCGCACCGCCAGAGGGATCAGGCGCTCCATTTCCTTCAAGTCCAGATGTGCCTTGGCGGTGAAGGGGGCGCGCACGAGCCGGGCGAGATTGATGGAGCCCAGAAGGCAGGCGCCGTACGGAGGCAGCGGCTGCTCGCCGCAGGGGTTCGTGCTGAAGATCTCCTCGAGATATGAAAGATTGTTGAGCCGGTTGATGCGGTCGATGAAGATCACGCCGGGCTCGGCATACTCGTAGGTTGCCCGCATGATCTCGTCCCACAATTCGCGCGCCCGCAGATTGGCGAAGGTCTTGCCGCCGAATACCAGCGGCCAGTCTGCATCTTCGCGTATCGCCTGCATGAAGGCGTCGGTGACCAGCACCGAAAGATTGAACATTCGAAGTCGTCCGGCCTCGGCCTTGGCGCGGATAAAGGCCTGGATGTCCGGGTGGTCGCAGCGCATGGTCGCCATCATCGCGCCGCGCCTGTAACCGGCGCTCATGATGGTGCGGCACATCGCATCCCAGACGTCCATGAAGCTCAGCGGTCCGGACGCATCGGCGCCGACGCCGTGCACCGGTGCCCCCTTCGGCCGCAACGTCGAAAAATCGTATCCGATGCCCCCGCCCTGCTGCAGCGTCAGCGCGGCCTCGCGCAAATGGGTGAAGATGCCGGACATGTCGTCCGGAATCGAACCCATGACGAAGCAATTGAACAGCGTGACGTCCCGGCCGGTGCCGGCGCCGGCAAGAATGCGCCCGGCCGGCAGGAAGCGGAACCCCGACAGCGCTTCGAAAAATCGGGCAGCCCAGGCGTCCGCATCGGCCTCAGGGCTGGCCAGTGCCCCCGCGACGCGATGCCAGCTATTCTCGATCGTCACGTCCACGGGCGTTCCGTCCGGCGCCTTGAGCCGGTACTTCATATCCCAGATCTGTCGTGCGATGGCGCTAAGGGACTCCATGACCGCCTGCTTCCGGTATCGCCGCTCGAGGACATCGCGATTCATAGACTGTCGAACCGCGCCGGTCAAACGATGTTCCCGTTATGTTTTTGCCGTGGCCCGGTCCTCCGCCGCCGGCGGTTTCGCGGTAGCGATCGGCGGCAGCCAGGGAAACTGCGCGCGTGCTTCGGCCTCGAGCCGGGCCGTGGCGGGCTCGATCCGGTCGGCCAATGTCTTCATGAATGTCCGCCGGTCGAGCCCCGGGGCGATCGGCTCCAGATACTCCAGCGTGATCGTGCCCGGCCACTTGACCATCTTTCGGCGCGGCCAGAACAGCCCGGAATTGAGTGCCACGGGCACCACGGGAACATCGAGCCCGGCATAGAGAGCGGCGACTCCGGGCAAATACGGCCGTTCCACGCCCGGCGGTGTCCGGGTTCCCTGTGGGAAGATAAGGACCGAACGGCCGGCAGCGATTGCCCTGCGGGCGCGGTCGACGAGCCGTCGCAATGCGGTGACCCCCTTCGCCCGGTCGATCGGAATCATGCCGATCCGGATCAGATACCAGCCCCACACCGGAATCCAGGTGAGCTCGCGTTTGAGGACGAACACCATTTGCGGCTGGACGTAGCTGGGACCCAGCGTGTCCCATGCCGACTGATGCTTGGCCGCGAAAATGACAGGTCCAGCCGGGATGTTCGCTTTCCCCCGCTCCACGAAATCGATGCCGATCACGATTCGGATCTGCCACAGCACAACGCGCAGCCAGAGCTGCTTGCAAACCAGCACCAGTCGGTAGGGAAGGACGAGCGCCGGGACGATGAGCAGGCTCATGACGACGGTCGTTGCATTGAACGCAATGGCGAAGAGGAAAGACCGAAGGTTTTGCATCGCGTTCAAGTGCTGCCCCCAGCTCCGAAGAATGTCCGTGCGGCGGCGAGCAGGTATTTGTTGTATTCGCTCACGACCAGGCGCGCCGTGCCCGGGCGCCGCCACCACTCGTCGATCATCACGTGTTCCGGAAAGACCGGGTGCGGGATGATCTCGACATCCGGCAGCGCGGCACGGAATTCCAGTAGGCTGCGTGGCATGTGATAGCCTGCGGTCACAAGCCGAATCGACGCGATCTTGTTGCTCCGGACCCAGGCTGCGCTTTCGGCGGCGTTGCTTCCGGTGTCCTGAGCCATATAGCCGAGCGTAACGCAGCATGCCATGTCTTCGCGCGTCATTCCGGTTATCCGCAGCACCTCGTCGAGCGGCACGCTCTTGTCGACGCCGGACACAAGCAGTCTTTCCGCGGTTCCGCTCGAAAACAGCGCAAAGGCCGTTTCCAGCCTCAAGGTACCGCCGGTCAAGACAACGATAGCGTCGGTTCTGCGATTATCGTCCGCAATGGCGCGCGGTATTCCGTCGACAAATCGGGCTAGTCCCCAGCTCCAGAGGCCAAGCCCGACCACCAGAACGGTGAGAAGTCCGGCCAGCCGGCGCTGTCTCCGCCGTTCGCGCCTACGCCGGAACATCGCGATTCGCCTGCTCGCACATCATTGCGTGTGTCGACATCGCCCTATAGTTACACCAATTTGCGCAGGTTACGCACCACGGTGCGCTTGGCGGTCCAATTGGAGATCAGCGCCGTTGCGACGGGCAATGCTGCAAGCACCCCCCAATGCCACGCCAGCAGGGAGACCTGCGGCAGCATGGATGTATCCAGTTCAGATGCGGCGTGGCGCAAAGCCCATATCGTTGCCGCGCCCAGCGCGATGCCGATGAGCCCACCCCGCAAGCCCTGCCAGAGAGCCAGATTCTGGAATTGCCGCGCGATGAAAACATCCCGTGCACCGATCAAATGGAGGACCTCGATGACGTCCTGGTGGGCGGCCATGCCACTGCGCGTGGCGAAGATCACGATTCCCACCGTCGCCACCGCCACCAGCACCACGATAAACGCGGCGACCGCTCCAAGCGCCTGGATCAAGCCGGTCAACTGTTCCCGCCAGACTCCGTGATCGTCAAGAATGGCGGTGGGGTCGGCATTCGAGAGCATCGACCGCAGCACCTCCATGGACGGTGCACCCCCTTCGTCGAGCCGGACATCGATCAGACGGGGCAGTGGCAGTTCCTCGAGCGGGGCCCCCGCGCCGAGCCACGGTTCGAGAAGCGCCGCGATCTCCGGAACCGGAATCGCCCGTGCCTCGGCCACGCCCCGGGTGCGCTGCAACAGCCCGACAAGTTTGTCGACGCGATCATCGATTGTCTCGGCCGACTCCCCCTCGACCGGCATGACCTGGACCGTCACCGTGCCGGTCAGGCCACTGCTCCATTGATCGAGCAGTTCCGACAGCAGCAACGCCCCGGCCAGCATCAGGCATGCGAGATACGTCATCAGGCCGATGATCCACGGCACGAGCCGGGCCGACGGCTCGCGCGACAGGACCAGGTCGCCGCGCCTGCGAATCACCGTTCCGGCTCGCTTGTCGGCTGCGAAGGGGCGCGCACGGAGACGCCGCCGCGAAGCTTGGACGATTCGCGGACAGTCAGAATGCCGTCCTCAAGATGCAGGACCGTATGCCGGAAACGGGAAATCAGGGCCTCGCTGTGCGTCGCGATGACCACTGTCGTTCCCATCCGGTTCAACTCCTCGAACAGATACAGCAGCCGCACGCCCATCGCCTCGTCGACGTTGCCGGTCGGCTCGTCTGCAAGCAGCAGGCTCGGCTTTGCGATAATGGCGCGGGCGATGGCGACACGCTGCTGCTGGCCACCTGAAAGCGTCGGCGGTCGCGCGTCCATATGGTCCGCCAGGCCGGTCCATTGCAGCAGCTCGCGGACATTCTTGCGCACCGTGCTGTCGCGCACCCCGGCAACGCGCAGCGGCAGGGCGACGTTGTCGAAGGCGGACAGATGATTGAGCAGCCGGAACTCCTGGAACACCACGCCGATACGCCGCCGCAGCAGCGGCAACCGGTTCTGCGGAACGGTCGCGATATCCTCGTCGAACAGGGTTATGAGTCCGCGGCTCGGGCGATGCGCGAGATACATCAGCTTGAGGAGCGACGACTTGCCGGCGCCGCTGCGCCCGGTCAGAAAATGGAACGAACCCGGCGCCAGGGAGAAGGTGACTTCGCGCAGCACTTCTGGCCCGGTGCCATATCGCATGCCAACATTCTCGAAACGAACGGCGTTCTTAAAGGTCTGGTTTTCTGACAAGATATTCGGGTGATTCCATTGGCGGCGGGCGCTCGTTCCTGAGCGCAACATGGCACGGAAACCGCGCGCCCGTAAAGCGCTGTTCTTGCAAGTCTCGGGGTGACAACCTATACCTGCCTGAACGATTCCAACAGCGGGCCTTCCCTTCCGGCATGATCGTTTGCTGTCCAGCCTGTCAGACCCAGTTCAAGGTCGACCCGGCGCTCCTGAAGCCCGACGGACGGAAGGTGCGGTGTGCGAAATGCGCCCATGTATGGCGCGTGCGCCCCGACGGCACGGCTGCGCCGACCGGACAGTTTGCCCTGCGTGCGCCAAAGCCGGAAACTCGGCAAGCGGCTCCACCTGGGCCTGCGGACGAAGCGGCGGCAGCTCCTCCGGGTGCGGCGACAGCCCAATCGGTGCCAGATGCGGCCGAGCCCGCCGGCGAGGAAGGTGTCGCCGCGCGTTCCGGCGACGCATCCGTGGCCCGCCCGGTCGCCAAGGCTTCCCCTTCGAAGGCAGAGGCCGGCGCCACCCCGTCACAACCTGCCGAAACGACAGCCGGTCAGGCGGTGCCACGCAAGGGCGGGCGAAGATTCAGGATTTTCGTCCTGGTCCTCTTCCTGGTGGTACTCGCACTGCTTGCCGCCGCCGTCGTTACCGGCCGACTCGGGCCGGGCGGCGTTGCTCCTGCATCCCGGACGCCATCGACCGGCGATGTCGCACCGCCTCCATCCGATACGCGTTTTCTGGGACCCGCATCGATCGGAAAATCACGGCCCGACCCGCGGGCCGTGACGCGCGGCCACATCGCCGCCGCAGTGGAGACATTTCAGTAGGGTTCGAGGAGCCGGTCGATGTAGTCGCGTTCGACAGGGGGGCGTTCGCGTTCGCCGGCCCGCCGGCGCAGTTCCTCTAAAATCCGGCGCGCGCGCTGGATATCGCTCTCGGTGGGGATCTCCACATCTCCCTGCGTCATTCCCTGACTGCCCTCCGTGCGGCGGCCGAGCGGGTCCCGCTGGCCGAACTGCATGCTTGGGCGTCCACGCTGGAGACCTGCCTGCATGCCGCCGAACTGCTGCATCAGCTGTTCGGTCGCCGCCCGCGCGCCCTCACGCAGCTGATCGAGTGCCTCCGTCTGCGGGGGCACGGCGGCGCCTGGCTGGTCGGACCGCAGAGCTTCGGTCGAGCGGCGCATCGCGCCCTCCGCACGCCCAAATTGCCGCGGAATTTCGCCAGTCACTTCACCGAGTTGGCGCATGATTTCGCCGAGTTGGCGGCGCAGCGCCTCTTGCAGAGCGGTTTCGACGGACTCCCGCCCACCCTGCTGGCCCTGCTGCATGCCGTCCTGGCCTTGCTGTGGCTGCTGGCCGCCCTGCTGCTCAGACCGGCGCTGGGCCTCACCATAGGTGCGGTCGAGCAATTCCTGCTGTCCCTGGATCAGTTCCTGCAGGGCATCGAGCATTTGCATGCCCTGGCGGAACTGCGGCGGCGGCTGGCCCATGCGACCGGCCTGCAGATTCTCGAGCAGGTTTTGGAGTTCCGCCAGCATCTGTCGCGCCGCATCCTTGGCGCCGGTCTGCGCCAGCTCGCGCATGCGGTCGAACAGATCTTTCAGCTCCTCCCGTGTCATCGCCAGCGCTTCAGGATCGAACGGCATGCTCTCCATATCCTGTGGCTGCATCTTGGCCATCGCGTCGAGAAGCTCGTTGAGTGCGGCCTCGAGTTCGTCGATCAGCCGTGCGAGTTCCTCGTCGGTGGCATCGTTGGCCAGAGCTTCCATGAGTTCCTGCTGCAGCCGTCGCAATTCACGCGCAGCCAGCGACAACTCGCCGTCCTCGAGTCGCAGTGCGGTGTCCCACAACAGGTCCTGGACCGATTTGATAGCGTCGGGGGCCGTGCTGTATTTGAGGCGTTGGCTCGCCGCGTTCAACGCCATGAAAACGACGACGTCGCCGTCATACGCATCGGTACGACCGGCGATTCCCTGCAGTGCGGCCCCGACCGAATCGCGCGCCACCTCGGGCTCCGCGGTCAGTCGCTTGCGCTGGGCAATGATCTCACGCGCCACCGGATGATTGAAGATCCGCTCTGGCAGGATGATGCTGATCGCGCCGCTGTTGCCCCTTTGGCCACGACCGTCACGCGCCGTAAGCTGCACCAGCACCGGCAGGCCGGCCCATGGATGCGGTGTCAGATCCTGATATCCCGTTGCCGCCGCATCGGTCGCATTGAGGCCGGGGAGCGGCAGGTCGAAAACGATCGCATCGGAATCGGCAGCGGACCCGTCCTCCCGGCGGATCGTCGCGATGACGCCGGCCAGCCCATAGTCGTCGTGCGCTTCGAAGTCGATCCGCAGGGCTGCGAGCGCGGTCTGTCCCGGCTCGCTGAGGAATGCCACGGTGGGAACCTCGTCCGGGATGATCTCGACTTCCCACGCCCCGAGCTCGCGTCCACCCAACTGGACCGCGACCCGCCCGCCCTGCTCGAGGGGCACCCGGATCCGGTAACTGTGTTCCGCCGTGGCGTCGAATTCCGTGCCGTCGAGCTCGCTGTTGGCCAACCGGACAACGGGCGCCATTGCCGCATCGCTGACCTGGGCAACGAGAATGCTGCCCTGCGGGGCCGCGATGGGACCTTCGGGAGTCTTGCGGTCTCGGCCTCCGGCAAGAAAGACCGGCGGTTTTCCGGTGTATTCGGGTGGCGTCAGCCAGGCGTCGAGCTTCGCATCGCGGGCCGGCATGGCTGAAACATCGGGAACAAAGGCACGGAGCAACCGGCTCCCGGCGTCATCGCCGGCCACGATCACCGATATGCCGATCGCGATCACGATCCCGAAGCGCAGGGCGTGGCGGTCCTTTCGGGCAAGTCGCGGATGCGGCGCGCCCACGCGCAACCCGGCAATCGTCTCACGCATTCGCCGCTGGTGGCGTTCCCACAGGGCGCGGGTCACCGGATCGGCATCAGCACCACCGGCAACGTCGTCGTCCAGCGCCTCCAACGGACGATGGGACAGATCGTTGACCCGCTCCAGACGCCGCCGTGCCGCCGTGTGCTCCGGCAGCCGGAACCGGCGGAATTCCCACCAGACCGCCGTCGCCAGCGCGGTGGCGAACACGAACAGCGCAACGCCATGCAGCCAGCCCGGGATTGCGGCGAACAGGTCGAACAGGGCCAGCGCGAAGAACAGCCCGATGATTCCGAACGCCGGCCACAATGCACGCCACAGGCGCTCACAAAACAGAATCACCGCGGAGAGCGATACCCGCCAAAGCCAGTAAACGTCCTGACGCTGTCTATTCATGCGAAATCCTCTGCCAACCGCCGTATCAGCTATGTAGGTCCGTCCTGCCACTTGGCCAGGGTCTCCTGTCGCAACAGGTCGTCATAGCTGAGCCGTGCCCGGACCACGGACCATTCCGAGCCGCGCACCAACACCTCCGGCGTCAACAACCGCATGTTGTAGGTCGACGCCATCGCCGAACCATACGCGCCGGCGGTTAAGATTGCCACAAGATCGCCCGCGCGAACAGGTGTGAGATTGCGTTGCCGCGCAAATGTGTCGCTCGTCTCGCAAGCCGGCCCGACGACATCCACCGGCGCCGCCGGCGCGCCGGACGGCGGGGCCGCGACCGGACGGATCTCATGCCACGCGTCGTACATTGCCGGCCGCAGCAGGTCGTTCATCGCAGCATCTATGATCACGAAGCGCTTGGCCTCCCCCTCCTTTACGTAGATCACGCGGCTGACCAGAATGCCTGCGTTGCCGACCAGCATGCGACCCGGCTCGAAGACAAGCTGGCAACCGAGGTCGCCGACCGTCTGCTTGACCATCGCCGAATACTCGACCGGCAGCGGCAGCGCCTCCTCGCGATAGGGAATCCCCAGCCCACCACCGAGGTCCACGCGTTCGATCCTGTGACCACGGCCGCGCAGATCCCGGACGAGTGCCGCCAGTTTCGTGAAGGCCGCGCGAAAGGGTTCGAGGTCCGTGAGCTGTGATCCGATGTGGACCGCAACCGAGACCGGCTGGATACCGGGCAGCGCTTCCGCGCGGGCAAAGACATCGGCCGCAGCCGACAAGGCGATTCCGAACTTGTTCTCCGCCTTGCCGGTGGAAATCTTCGCATGGGTCCGGGCATCGACGTCGGGGTTGACGCGAATGCCGACAATTGCAGTCACGCCCCTTTCCGTGGCGATCGCGCTCAGCGCTTCCAGCTCCGGGATCGATTCGACGTTCAGCTGCATGATTCCGCAATCCAGTGCATACGTCATTTCGACGCGGGTCTTCCCGACGCCGGAAAAGACGATGCGTTCGGGTGGAACGCCGGCGGCCAGCGCTTTGCGCAATTCGCCGCCCGACACCACGTCGGCGCCGGCACCGAGGTCGGCCAGCGTGCGGATTACGGCAACGTTGGCGTTCGCTTTGACGGCGTAGCAGATCAGCGTGTCGTGTCCCGCAAATGCCTCCGCGAATACCCTGTAGTGCCGCTCCAGTGTCGCCGTCGAATAGCAGTAGAACGGCGTCCCGACATCGTTCGCGATGTCGGCCAGCGGAACGTCCTCGGCATGCAGCTCGCCGTCAATATAGTGGAAATGGTTCATTCCGGTTTCGGGTACTGGCGTGGAAACTTGCTCTTTTCGGGCTCGGGCGGCTTGGGCCGGCCCTTCTTGCCGCAGCCGCCGACGAGGGCGGCCGCGACACCGGCCAACAGGCTCAACACGCGGCGGCGCGTCACAACAGGCGCTTCCGGGCCGCGGCCACGGCTTTGCGCACGTTTTCGGGCGCCGTACCGCCGAAACTTGTGCGGCTACGCACCGAATCCTCCGGCGCCAGCACGCTGAAAACGTCATCGGTAATCCGCGGCTCGATCCCCTGCATGTCCTGCAGCGTCAGTCTTGCCAGTTGGCAGTCCTTGTCCTCAGCGAGCGCGACAAGGCGCCCCGTGACGTGATGCGCCTGCCGGAACGGCAGTCCCAGCACGCGAACCAGCCAGTCCGCAAGGTCCGTCGCGGTGGGAAAGCCCGGATCGAGCGCGTCGCGCATGGCCGCCCGGTCGACCTGCAGGTCGCCGACCATGCCGGCTGTGGCCGCCAGCGCCAGCGCCAGCGATTCGGCGGCGTCGAACACCGGCTCCTTGTCCTCCTGCATGTCCTTGCCGTAGGCCAGCGGCAGGCCCTTCATGACCACCGTAAGCGCGGTCAGGGCGCCGACGATGCGCCCGGCCTTGGCGCGCGCGAGTTCTGCGGCGTCCGGGTTGCGCTTCTGTGGCATGATCGAGGAGCCCGTCGTGAACGCGTCGGACAGCCGGACGAAGCCGAACTGCTCGGAACACCACAGCACGATCTCCTCGTTGAGGCGCGACAGGTGGGTGGCGCAAATTGCCGCGGCTGCGAGGAATTCAAGGGCGAAGTCGCGCGCCGAGACGGCATCCAGGGAGTTTGCCATGGGCCGGTCGAACCCCAGCGCCGCCGCGGTTTTTTTGCGGTCGATCGGAAACGAAGTGCCGGCCAGCGCGGCCGCGCCCAACGGGCACTCATTGAGCCGCTTGCGGCAGTCCGTGAACCGGCCGCGGTCGCGCCCGAACATCTCGACATAGGCCATCAGGTGATGCCCGAAGGTGACCGGCTGGGCCGACTGCAGATGTGTGAAGCCGGGCATCAGGGTGTCGGCCTCCTGCTCCGCCCGGTCGATCAACACCGTCAGCAGTGCCCGCAACTGGCCGTCCACGTCATCGATCCGGTCGCGCACCCAGAGCCGGAAGTCCGTCGCCACCTGGTCGTTGCGGCTGCGCGCCGTATGCAGGCGGCCGGCGGCCTCGCCGATCAGTTCGGCAAGCCGGGCCTCCACATTCATGTGAATGTCTTCCAGCGCGGGCTTGAATTCGAAGCGTTCGGACTCGATTTCTTTGAGGATGCCATCGAGGCCGTCCTGGATCGCCGCGCCGTCCTCGGCGCCGACGATCCCCTGGTCGACCAGCATCGCGCAATGAGCCTTGGACGCCGCAATGTCCTGGGCGTAGAGTCGCCAGTCGAAGCCGATGGACGCGTTGATCCGCGCCATCAACTCCGAAGGCCCGGCGGCGAAGCGCCCGCCCCACATTTCGTTGGCGCTCATGACCGCGTCCTCCGGCGGGAGAAATGAATGAACAAGAACATCTGCATCGTGGCCCTGGCCATCGTTTTTTGCGCCGCGTCCGGTCCTGTGACAGGACCCGCCGGGGCGGACGGTCCACCGCCCGTGACCGGCTGGATGGAGCAATTTAGCTTCAAAGACCCGCCGCGGCCAGCGCCGCAGACCCCGTTCCTCGCCGGAAACGGGGCCGAGGTCAAGCTCGGCGACTTCCGGGGACGCGTGCTGCTGGTCAACTTCTGGGCCACGTGGTGTGCTCCGTGCATTCGCGAGCTGCCGTCACTTGACAGGCTTCAGCTGGCGCTCGGCGGCGAGGGCCTGCTGGTCCTCGCCGTCAACCAGGACCGTGGCGGCGCCGCAGTGGCAGGCCCCTTCTTGGAGAAACTGGACATCCATCGGCTCGGCCTGTTCCTCGACCCGAAGATGAAGCTCGGTCAGACTCTCGGTATGCGGGCGCTCCCTTGGACGTTCCTCATCGATCGGGAAGGACAGGTTGTCGGCGAGCTGCCCGGTTACGCAGAGTGGGATTCCGAGGAGGGCATTGCGCTGATCCGGCACTATTTGCGGCAGGGCGGGGACGGAGAGCTCAACAAGGCCGACTGTGCCTGCCGACCCGGACCGCCCAGAAAGCTGACGGACAACTAGAGGGGCAACGGGTCGACCAACGCTAGCGCGTGGGGATCGGCTTCTCGCCGCCGTAGTCGTAGAAGCCGCGGCCGGACTTGCGGCCGAGCCAGCCCGCCTCGACGTACTTGACCAGCAGCGGGCAGGGCCGGTATTTCGAATCGGCGAGCCCGTCGTACAGCACCTGCATCACCGACAGGCAAACGTCGAGCCCGATGAAATCGGCGAGTTCCAGTGGACCCATCGGATGGTTGGCGCCAAGTTTCATCGCCGTATCGATGGCCTCGACGCCGCCGACACCCTCGTACAGCGTATAGATCGCCTCGTTGATCATCGGCAGCAGGATGCGGTTGACGATGAAGGCCGGGAAATCCTCGGCCACGGCGATCGTCTTCCCGAGATCCTCGGACAGCTTGCGCACCGCCTGGAAGGTCTCGTCGTTGGTTGCCAGACCGCGGATCAACTCGACCAGCTTCATCACCGGGACCGGGTTCATGAAATGCATGCCGATGAAGCGCTCCGGCCGGTCCGTCACGGTGGCGAGGCGCGTGATCGACAGCGACGACGTGTTGGTGGCGACCAGCGCGGTCTCGTTCAGGTGCGGCACCAACGCCTTGAATATCGAGCGTTTGATCTCCTCGTTCTCGGTCGCCGCCTCGATGACGATGTCGCAGTCGCTAAAGATCGCGTAGTCAAGCCCGGTTTCGATGCGTGCCAGGGCCGCCGCCTTTTCCTCCTTGCTGATCTTCTTGCGCTTGATCTGCCGGTCCATATTCTTGTCGATCATCGCAAGCGCCTTGTCGATCTGCTCTTGCGAGACGTCGAGGAGCTTCACGTTGTAGCCCGCCAGGGCGGCGACATGGGCGATCCCGTTGCCCATCTGGCCGGCGCCGATGACCCCGATTTTCTTGATCATAAGGTCGAATTTCCTCTTGTTTTGCTCCGGCCCCGAGGCGCTGCGCCGGGATCAACCCAACTTGTCGAGTTCCGCCTCCAGCTGCGGCACGACCTCGAACAGGTCGCCGACGATGCCGTAGTCGGCGACCTGGAAGATCGGCGCCTCCTCGTCCTTGTTGATCGCGACGATGACCTTGGAATCCTTCATGCCGGCGAGATGCTGGATCGCGCCCGAGATGCCGACCGCGATGTACAGGTCGGGGGCCACGATCTTGCCGGTCTGGCCGACCTGGTAGTCGTTCGGCACGAACCCGGCGTCGACGGCGGCGCGGCTGGCGCCGACGGCGGCACCGAGCTTGTCGGCGACCCGCTCCAGCATCTCGAAGTTCTCGCCCGACTGCATGCCGCGGCCGCCGGAGATGATGATCCGGGCGGAGGTCAGCTCGGGACGCTCCGACTGGCTGGTCTCGGCCCGCATGAAACTTGACAGGCCCGTGTCGCCGGTCCCGGCAACCTGCTCGACCCCGGCCGATCCGCCGTCCTCGGCAGCCGGCTCGAATGCGGTGGTGCGCACGGTGACCAGTTTCCTCGCGTCGCTCGCCTGCACGGTGGCGATGCCGTTGCCGGCATAGATCGGCCTCTCGAACGTATCCTCCGAGACCACGGCGGTGATGTCCGATACCTGTTGGGTATCGAGCAGCGCCGCCGCCCGCGGCAGGATGTTCTTCCCCGAGGTTGTGTGGGGGGCGAGGATATGGCTATACCCGTCGGCGAGACCGACCAGAAGGTTGGCAACGTTTTCAGCCAAACGGTGCGCGAATTCGGGTGCATCGGCCACCAGCACCTTCGCGACGCCGTCGATCTTGGTGGCGGCTTCGGCGACCCCGCCGCAGCCCTCGCCAACGACCAGCAGGTGGATATCCTGGCCGAGCGCCTTGGCGGCGGTGACCGTGTTCAGTGTCGCCGGCTTCAGCTCGGCGTCGTCGTGCTCAGCGATGACCAGGACGCTCATGATTCAGATCACCTTCGCTTCGTTCTTCAGCTTGTCCACGAGCTCGGCCGCCGATTCGACCTTGACCCCGGCCTTGCGCTTCGGCGGTTCGACGACTTTGACGACTTTCAGCCGGGACGCCGCCTCGACGCCCAATTCGGCAGGTGTCATCTCCTCGATCGGTTTCTTCTTCGCCTTCATGATGTTCGGCAAGGATGCATAGCGCGGTTCGTTGAGGCGCAGATCCGTGGTCACCACGACCGGCAGCTTCGATTTGATCGTCTCGAGCCCGCCATCGACCTCGCGGGTGATCTCGGCCTCGCCGTCGCCGAGAACGATCTTAGAGGCGAAGGTCGCCTGACTCCAACCCAGCAACCCGGCCAGAATCTGCCCGGTCTGGCCGGCATCGTCATCGATCGCCTGCTTGCCGAGGATCGCGACCTGCGGCTGTTCCTTATCGACCACCGCTTTCAGGAGCTTGGCCGCTGCCAGGGGCTGGATCTCCTCGTCGGTTGCGACATGGATGCCGCGATCGGCCCCCATTGCAAGTGCCGTGCGAATCGTTTCCTGAACCTGCCGCGGGCCGATCGAGACCGCGACGATCTCCTCCGCCTTGCCGGCCTCCCGCATGCGGATGGCTTCCTCGACGGCGATTTCGTCGAACGGATTCATGGCCATTTTGACGTTCGCGGTTTCGACCCCCGACCCGTCCGATTTGACGCGAACCTTGACGTTGGGGTCGATGACGCGTTTGACGGCGACAAGAATCTTCATGGTGGCTCCCTGCGACTGTGAGGATGGTGCGCGGCAGCGAAAACGCCCCTGTTTAGGACCGGGCACAACCCCTGTCAAGGCAAGGATTGCCGCATTGCAGTACCGCTTTTCGCAGTCGCAAAACAACGGCTCGACAAACCGGCTCGCCTGCCGCAGCGGCACGCGGCCGGTCTACCGGGCCGTCATGCCGCCATGCCGGGGTCCCGGTTATCGATTGGCCCCCGGCGTCCAAAGCACGTCGGCGGCGCCCGCCCGGTTGCAGTGGCGGGCCAGGACGAACAGCAGATCTGACAGGCGGTTCAAATATTTCATGGCGTTGCGATTGACCGGCTCCGACGCGGCTAGGGCGATGGCCAGCCGCTCGGCGCGGCGCGTGATCGTGCGCGCGAGGTGGAGGTGCGCGGCGGCTGCACTGCCGCCCGGCAGGACGAAGCTTTCCAGCGGCGCGAGGTCGGCGTTCAGGCTGTCGATCTCGGCCTCGAGACGTGCCACCTGGGCCGCCGTGACGCGGAGGGCGCTTCCGGACTTGCCTCCGCCCTCCGGCCGGCACAGGTCGGCACCCAGATCGAACAGGTCGTTCTGGATCCGCCCGAGAATGGCATCGGCATCCCCCTGCGTGGCCAGGCGGGCGACGCCGATCGCCGCATTCGCCTCGTCGACCGTCCCGTATGCTTCGACGCGCAGCGTATCCTTGCGCACCCGAGTCCCGTCGCCCAGCGACGTCTCGCCGGCATCGCCGCCGCGGGTGTAGATCTTCGTCAGCTTCACCATGCCGGATTTCAGTCTCCCTTGAAGACGAAGGCCAGCAATATGAAGATCAAGACGGCGATGCCCTGAAAGAGAACCCGGAGCCGCATCAGCCGGTTCGAGTGCTTGCGGTTGAACTCGCCGCCGCGCGCCATCGAGATGAGGCCCGTGAACAGCACGACGAGCGTGATGCCCATGGCCAGGAACAACAGGACCGTAAGCGTGTCGGACATGCCAAGCGATATAGCGCGCCGCCATGGAAAATGCCAACCGATTACCGCAACGATGCGTACGCAATCACGTGGCGCTGACGCGACGCAACGGGCCGCAGCGGGAGCGCCATGCGCCGGCCCATGTCACACGGTGGCGCGCCGGCCGTTCTCGTTTAATACCGCCCGCTCCCAAGGCAGGCGAACGGTGACCAGCGTCCCGAAACCGACCGCGCTGTCAAGTTCCAGCGTGCCGTCGTGAAGCGCCGCGAGCATCGATGCGAGCGGCAGTCCGAGGCCGGTTCCTTCCTCGGTTTCGGCCCCTTCGCCGCGAACCTGCCCGTACTCCCGCAACACGTGATCGATGTCCGCCTCGGCGATCCCGGGACCAGTGTCGGCGATCTCGAAGACGAACCCCTCGTCGCGGTTGGCCCGGACCATGATCATGACACGGCCTTCGGCGGCGGTGAACTTGATCCCGTTGGCGAGAAGATTGAGCAAGATCTGTTTGAGCTTGCGCGGGTCAGCGCGCAGCTTCGGCATATCGTCGGCAAGGTACAGGTCGATGGCGATCCGCTTGTTCGCCGCCGCATCGCGCACGAAAACAAGCGCCGCCCGGACGGTCTCGGCGACGTCGATGACCTCTTCCTGCAGCGAATGGGCTGCAGAATCTGCCTTCGCACGGTCGAGAATGCCCTTGATCAGCCCGAGTACATGTTCCGCCGCGGCCACGATGTCGCTGGCATATTCCTGGTACCGAGGATTTCCGATCGGTCCGAATGAGGCTGACTTGATGATGTGGCCGAAACCCGCGATCGCGTTGAGCGGCGTGCGCAGCTCGTGGCTGATCTTGATGAGGTCCTCCGATTTCGCAGCGCTGGCCTTCTCCGCCGCGGCCTTTTCGCCGAGCAGCGACTCGATCGCCTCCATACGGTCCGTTATGTCGGTCTGAACGCCGACGATTCCTCCTTCCGAAGTCGCACGCTCGCGAATCGTGATCCAGCGTCCGTCGCGAAGCTGCAGATCGAACGAGCCAAGGAACCGTCGACGATAGGCCAGCCGTTGTCTGATATAGGCATCGACATCGCCGGCGATCGACTCGCGCGCGGCATCCAGGCGGACCAAATCCTCATAGAGGACGCCGGGCCGGGCGTCCTCTTCGGAATAACCGTACAACTCCATCCATTTCTTGTTGTAGAGGATCAACCGATCCTCCGCGTCGTACAGGGCGAAGCCGTCGGAGAGGTTTTCGACGGCATCGCGCAGCCGCTGTTCGGCGGCACGTGTGCGCAACTCGCTCTGTTTCAGCGCGTCCTCGGCAAGGCTACGGTTATATTCCGCCCCGACCCGCTGGCTGACGAGACGGAAGAACGCCCGTGCATCGGAACTGTCTTCGTCGTCCCGGGTTCCGGCCGCGAATACGTGGCCCGCCGGCTTGCCGTCCAGGCCGTAAAACACTTCGCCGCGGTAGCAGGTTGCCCCGATCTTCCCCATTCCCGCGATACTCGCATACCGTTTGATGGCGCTCCCGGAAATGAACACGTGCGGCTGCCCGGACTTGGCCTTGTAAACACGGCGGCATGGCGAACCGGCGAGCGGGTAGCTCTGCGGTCCGGCCTTGCCTTTACGATCCTGGAGTGACAGAAGCTCGACGCTTTTGCCGTCCGCGGACAGGAGGGCGACGCCACCGAGCCGGTAACCGAGGCCCGAGACGAGCGCCTCCGTCGCCACGTCGAAAAACGCGGCGCCAAAAGCGGTTCTGCCCGCGAGCAGTTCCAGCGCCTCTTCACGCGCCGATGCTCTCTTGGCCATGGCAACTGCGTCCCCTGTCTAAGGCGGACCGGTCTGCGCGACAGGGTAGGGTGTTAACGGTTCAAAAAGTTTTAAGATTTTGTGGCAACAAAGAGGTATTTCAGTTGCGCCGGCCAAGCAGGCCGCGCGCAATGACGTGCGCCTGGATCTCGGCGGCGCCCTCGAAGATGTTGAGAATCCGCGCGTCGCACAGCACCCGCGAAATCTCGTACTCCTCGGCGTAGCCGTTGCCGCCGTGGATCTGCAGCGCGTTGTCGGCGTTGGCCCAGGCGACGCGGGCGGCCAGCAGCTTGGCCATGCCGGCCTCGATGTCGCAGCGCCGGTCGGAATCCTTCTCGCGCGCCGCGAACAGCGTGAGCTGGCGCGCGATCATGGTTTCCACCGCCATCCAGGCGAGCTTGCCGGCGACGCGCGGGAATTCGGCGATCGGCCGGCCGAACTGGATGCGGTCCTTCGCATAGGAAAGGCCGAGCTCCATGGCGTTCTGGGCCACGCCGACGGCGCGCGCCGCGGTCTGCACCCGGGCGGATTCGAAGGTCGCCATCAACTGCCGGAAGCCATGCCCCTCTTCCCCGCCCAGCAGATTCTCCGCCGCAACCGCGAAATCATCGAACCCGATCTCGTACTCCTTCATGCCGCGATAGCCGAGCACGCGTATCTCCGTGCCGGTCATTCCGGGGGCCGGGAAGGGGTCCGCGTCGGTGCCGCGCGGCTTTTCCGCGATAAACATGGACAGGCCGCGGTGGTCCTTGCTGTCCGGGTCGGTGCGGGCCAGCAGCGTCATGATGTCGCTGCGCGCGGCATGGGTGATCCAGGTCTTGTTGCCGGTGATCGTCCAGTCGTCGCCGTCGCGCACCGCGCGGGTGCGCAGGCTGCCGAGGTCGGAGCCGGTGTTGGGTTCGGTGAAGACCGCCGTGGGCAGGATCTCGCCCGAGGCGAGGCCCGGCAGCCATTTCGCCTTCTGGTCTTCGGTGCCGCCGCACAGGATCAGCTCGGCGGCGATCTCCGAGCGGGTGCCGAGCGAGCCGACGCCGATATAGCCGCGCGACAGCTCTTCCGAGACCACCACCATCGAGGCCTTCGACAGGCCGAAGCCGCCGTATTCCTCGGGGATGGTCAGGCCGAAGACGCCCATCTCGGCCAGTTCCTCGATGATCTCCATCGGG
>JABAOD010001155.1_pt9 | contig 31165 bp, 32 predicted proteins | sample 7062151 | NCBI WGS metagenome assembly JABAOD01 (sample SAMN14538626, study PRJNA623070) | marine sediment metagenome | biome: marine biome [ENVO:00000428]; feature: marine pelagic biome [ENVO:01000023]; material: deep marine sediment [ENVO:00002113] | place: India: Gulf of Khambhat ... | reverse complement strand
ATCGGCCAGCGCTGCCGCCTGCCCCGCATAATGCGCATCGATCGTCTCCTCGATGGCCACGGTGCAGGCCATCGCGGCCCGCTCGCCCATGAGCGCCGTTGCGGCGCCGAGCGCGAATCCGGTGACATGCCACAGCGGCATCAGCGCAGTCGGCCGTACGCGGCGCTCGACGATCAGCTCCTCGAACGTCCTGAGATGGCGCTCCTCCTGCTCCGCCATGCGGCGGATCTCGCGGTATGCGGGATGCTTGCGACCGAGAACCGCGAGCTGCCCGGCATAGATGCGCCCGGCCCCGTATTCCCCGGCATGGTCGACGCGCACGATCCGGTCGATCATGGCGCGGCCCGCCGGATCGCCCGGGAGCCAGCGGGGTCCGTCGTCCGACCCCCCGGCGGTACCGTGCGCCGCCATCACGCTCGCCGAATGCCGACGAAGGCCGCCAGCGCCATAGCGAACGAGGCGATGACGTTGTAGCCGGCCAGCGAGATGCCGTACATCTGCCAGGGAATCTCGTCGCATCGCGGCGGCGCCGCGGTGTTCAGCAGCGCCTTGAGCTGCTCGAGGTTGGCCGGGATCTCCTGGGCGGTGCACGCGTCCGGCGGCTGGAAGTAGCCCTGCTCGACACCGACGTGATAGACGCTGATCCCGGTACCGACCAGCATCACGAGACCGGTCAGCAGCAGGATGCCGCGACGCCCGGGCCCCGAGAAATGCAGAAGGATCGTCACCAGCATCAGCCCGCCAGCGATGAACCAGGGAATGCGGCTGTACAGGCACAGGATGCAGGGCCGCAGACCGCCTATGTATTGCGCGCTGTAAGCGGCGGACAGGACTCCCACGGTGACCAGCAGGATCAGACCCGGGATCGTGTTGGGGGAGGTGCGCATCAGGATCTTTCCTTATGAATCATATAGGTATTTTACGGCGATGAATCCGGCGAGGCCAAGGACAAATACCGCCAGCGTCACCGCCTCCAGGCGCTTCTCGATGAAGGCGCGCACCGGCGGCCCGAACCAGTACAGCAGCGCCGCCTCGACAAAGAAGCGGAGCCCCCGGCTGGTCAGCGAGGCGAGGCCGAAGACCAGCGGGTTGAGGGCGGCGACGCCGCTGGCGATGGTAATGACCTTGTACGGCAGCGGCGTCAGCCCGAAGCCGAAGACGATGATCGCGCCGTATTCGGTGTAGCCCTCCTGGAACCGCGCGAAGGCGGCCTCGAGCCCGTACAGCGCGATGATCGGCTGGCCGATCGCCTCGTACAGGAAGAAGCCGATGAGATAGCCGAAGAAACCGCCCAGCACCGAGGCCACGGTACACACCCCGGCGATCAGCCAGGCGCGGGCCCGATCGGCCAGCACCATCGGGATCACCATGATGTCCGGCGGGATCGGGAAGAACGAGCTTTCGACGAAGGAGATGCCGGCAAGCCACGGCAGGGCGCGCCGGTCGCCGGCCTTTTCCATGGTCCAGTCGTAGAGCGGGCGCAGCGGTGATTTCATCCGGAACTCGCGGGGTTGCGGCGCGCGAGCATACAGGCTGGACGGCGTCGCGTCAGCACCCCAAATGACTCCTGCGATTGACCGCCAGCGCAGCCTGCGTATGATGCCGCAGACCGCAGGTCACGTGCCCCTGTGGCGGAACTGGTAGACGCGGCAGACTCAAAATCTGTTGTCCGCAAGGACGTGGGAGTTCGAGTCTCCCCGGGGGCACCATAGAAAAATCAAAGCTTTAGCGGCCGGATATGAAACGGGGCCGAGCGATGTTCGCCCGGCCCTGTGTGTAGTCTGTGTGTAATCGTGTCAGAAGTTCCTGGCTCCGGCGGCGATTGTGTCGAGCGCCTGGTCGATACGCTCGTCGGCCGGGTGCGTGTAGCGCAGCACCATCTGCACGCTCAGATGGCCCGAGAACCGCTGCACCATCGCCGCATCGCCGTGGACGGCGGCGCTGAACCGGCTAATCGCGGTATGGCGCATCGCGTGCGGCGTGGCCCGTGCCGGATCCAGCCCGGCAGCGATCGCACAACGCCGGAACGGCTTGCTGACCTGGGTAATGTGGCCGGACCTGGCGTGGGCGCTCGGGAAGATCCAGCCGTCGGGGTCTGCGGCCGACTCTCGCTCTTCGCGCAGCAGGTCGACGAGCCATTGGGGCAGCGGTTGCTCACGCCACCGCCCGCCCTTGACCTTGACGCGAAGGCGGCGCCGGGCGACGTCGAGCCGGTCGAACCGCGCCGACAGGATTTCCGAATGCCGCATGCCGGTCCCAAATCCCATGCGGATGAACAGCCAGATATAGGGGTAGGGGTCGCGCGCGGCGGCGTCGAGGATCGCCGCCTCGTCGGCGTCGCTGAAGATCCAGTCCCGGCGGTTGTTTTCGTCGGTCTTCTTCATGCGTCGCAGCGGCGCATCGATCTTGTCGTTTTCTAGGAGCCAGGTGGCCATGTGGTTGAACGTCGACGCGACACGGTTTGCTGTCGCGACCGATCGGCCCTTGTCAAGGATGGTCTTGCGGAAGTTGGCCAAGGTGAAGGCGGACAGCCGGTCCAGCTGCACCTTGCCGATGGCGGGCTTGATGTGCAGGGCGATATGTTGGCGCTTGTTGGCGAGATTGCGTCCGCCCGTCTTCTCGAGGCCGGCGAGGTACAGCTCGGCCGCCTTGGCGACAGTGAGCGGTGCCGCCCGGCCTTTCGGTAGGTTGAGCCGGCCGGCCTTGGCTTCGGCAACGATGGCGTCGAGCGCGTCCTCGGCATCGCTACGGTTCGTCTTGTCGCTCTCGCGGCCCACGACGCGGTGTATGCGCTGGCCGCGGACCATCACGGCGATCGACCAGCGAAGATCACCGTTCGCCTCGCGCAGCGCCTCGATGCCATGTTCGGTAATCTTCTGGCCTGGCTGCAGCGCACGGACGGCGGGGCGAGTCAGTTTGATGAATCGGCGTGCCATGTCACTTTCTCCTCCTAGCGATGCGGTCCGGCGGTACTGTCGAGTTGGTCACGATGAACTACTCCGCTGGAAATTGTGGAAAGCGTCCCGGCATGTTGACCTACAAAACCGGGCATCCGATCGCTTGCCAGTGCCCGGTCCTACCTCGAATCGTCGCCGGCAGCCGTCCCACGCGCAACGTCGGAATTCTGCACTTCGTGCTACGGCCGAAAAGAATTGCAGCCAGAGCGCGTCCAATAACGAATCCGGGTGGAACACGAGATTGACTGCTGGTTCGCTGCTGCTCTCGTGAACGACCGTCCCCCGTGAAACGATTGTGAACCTGAACCGTTGTCCGCCCGGCATTCTTGCGGGTGGCAGTTGATCGGGAATCCTACCCTCCTGCCAACCAGCAACCGCATCCTTCATCTTTTCGATTTCCGGGAACCAATTATCGACGCGAGAAAACTCATCTTTCTCCCATTTGAACCACCCGAAATCATATATTGCGCCGAATTTGTGAACGGGCCGCGGATACAAGAACGTGTCCTGCGATGCGATGCCGATCGTTCCGTACCGATTAGCGAAGTCTTTTACAGCCAAAGCGCTGGGCTCTAGGTCGGAGAAATCGAAAAATAGCGCCGGATAATCCGACAGCCGCAGGATTCGCCGCGACGCGTCCAGTGTGACCTCCGGTCCCTCTACGAGTCTTTGAATCGGGACCTCGTGTATTTCGACCCCATCTTCGACGGTTATGCGATCTGGCGGCGGCTCGCGCGGGACAAGTCGCCCGCGGATAAGGTCGACGCCATAGGCTGGCACGGAAAAAAGGAAGTCAGTCTTAATCATACATGCATCTTTCCGCCATACACATGGCATCCATGTCTTACGCGCTTCCATTTTTATAAGCAAGTTATTACACGGGATGCGAGGACTATGAAAGGGACGTTATGGGTATCTCAACCAATGTCGAGCAGGTGCGGGTTCGCATTTTGCCGGACGGGCGTATGAGCCGTCTGGACGCGGCCCGTTATATCGGTCTCGATGTAAAGACGCTGGCGAACTGGGCGGTGCGTGGATACGGACCGACGCCGCATCGGATCGCTGGTCGAATCTTTTATTACCAACGGCATCTGGACCGCTTCATTGCCGGCGACACGGCCTGAGGGTCTCGGCATGCGTAAACAGAAACCACAACCGTCGCGGCGGCATGGTTTGCGAGAACTCGAGAAGCTGGCGGCGCGGGTCGAGGAGCTGGCTGGTCGCGAAGCGCGATTGGGAAATCCCCATGCCCGCGAGCGCACGGAACTTGCGTGCACAGAACTGTTGCGCGCGAAAGCGGCGATGTACGAACTGGCCGCGGAGTTGGTCGCGGAAGACGCACCGCGGGCCGGAGTGTTCGGCCGCGAGGCGGCAGGAGCCTCCGCCGCTGCCGGGACGTTGCTCGAGGCGGGCGGTATCGCGGCAGTGATAGGGAATCCTGGCGTTCTCGCGTACTTGGACGAGGCCGAGGCCTGGATCACTGTGCTCGACGATATGCGCCGCCGCGGCAGTGTAACACCGCGCAGTCGGGAATGACGACCGACGACGGCGGCATCGAGGTCCGGTGGCCGCCGTACCTCGATCAGCTGAAAGAGGCGCTGCGCGCGGAATCGTGCGAAGTGGCCGACGACCGGCGCGACGACTTGATCTGCAGTTACTGCGGCGTGCCCCGCTTGATTCTGGCGAACGCCGCGATTGTTCTCCTCGGCGAATGCGAGGTTTGTTGACATGGCCCGGACAGGCGAGTCCTCGCAACGACTCGACGAAAATCCCGAAACAGACCTCGGTTCAGCCGCAACGCAATTTGATAACCGAGCTGGCAAGCGATGTTCGCAGCTTCTGCACGAATTCGGTGCCGCTAATGGCGCCCTGCATTCCGGCTCTGTTGAGTGGGTCATCGAGCATGGCGTGCCATCCGACGCAATCTGGTGCTCCCAAAATGCCCGCATCGGGGTAGGCCCGATAGAAACTGCTGGCCAGCATTTCGAATTCAATCCGGATGGCCAACCCGCCATCGTTCTCGCCTGCTGTTGGCTTAGCGAACGGACGGTGTGGCAGGAACCGCTCGAGACGCTAGTCGATCTGGTAGCCTGGCATCCAGCCGAACCGGACCGCTGGTTTTTGCGCCGTGGCACCGCGGCGATCCTGAACCCCGAGGCCATCGAGCGCGCGGTTTTCCTAGAAGAGCCGCTGTTCCTATGGGAGTCGCCGCTGCAGTGGCTGCAATGCGGCATGAAGGGCTCCGTCGTTCTCGATACACGTGCGGATGTCGCCTTCTGGCTAGGCGGTGTCCGCCAGATATATTGCCAAAGCCGCCGGCTCGCTGAGCGGATCGACAGGGCATTGCACGCGGCGCCAAAGCGGAAAACCGAAATCCTCTATGCGCAGCCCAGCCGTGTCAAAGCCTGAAGCTGAATACGTGCGGCTGCATGGCGACCGGCGCCAGCGGTTCAAGCTGGTGCCCTTTGACGAGATATCGCTCGCTCAAGATGGGAATTACATCATCAAGGGGTTGATCCCGCGTGAGGGCCTTGTCGTGATCTGGGGACCACCGAAGTGCGGGAAGAGCTTTTGGACGTTCGATATCCTGATGCATGTTGCAATGGGATGGGAATACCGCGGCCGCCGAGTAAAGCAGGGTTCTGTCGTCTATGTCGCTTGCGAGGGTGAGCGTGGGCTGGGCGCACGAGCTGCGGCCTTCCGAAGGGCGAAGCTTACCGAGGAAGCAACGGTCCCCGACTTCTACCTTGTCACTACCCGCCTTGATCTCGTAGCCGAGCACCAGGAACTCATTGCTGCAATCGCGGACCATCTGGGTGACGACCAGCCCGTCGCGATCTGCGTCGACACCCTGAACCGATCGATAAGGGGCAGCGAGTCGAGCGATAGCGATATGGGTGATTACATCAAGGCCGCCGACGTCCTCAGGGCGACCTTCGGGTGTACCGTGATCGTTATTCATCACTGCGGCATCGAATCCAGCCGGCCGCGCGGGCATACGTCCCTGACAGGCGCCGCAGATGCGCAGATCGCGGTCAAAAAGGACAAAGACACCGGCGTCATCACCTGCACCCTGGAATTTATGAAAGATGGCCCGGACAGCGAAGAGATTTACAGCACACTTGAAGTTGTCGAGTTGGGCGAGGATCTCGACGGTGACGAGATAACGTCATGCGTCATTCGCGAAAATGAGAACGGACCACCAAAGCACGAAGACCGACTAACACCCCAACAACAAAACGGTCTTGATTGTCTCAATGAATGCATAATTGAACATGGCCAGCCCTGCCCGGATTCTGCTCACATTCCGGCCGGCGTTCGCGTCGTTACCGAGGAACAATGGCGCAAGAATCTGACCATGCGGCGCATACTGAACCGCGACGGTAACCCCCGAGAACAATTCAAGCGCATACGTGATGGTCTTCTGAAAAAGAAGCGTATCGGCGTATGGGGTGACTATTTTTGGTGCGTCGCTGCTGAACCACACGGGCAGCCGTGACACATGGCTGTCACACTGTCACACCCCTAAAGGGGTGTGTGACATGTGACACGCTGGAGCTGTCCCATCGCATGTGTGTCACGGTGACAGGATGTGACATCGTGACACTGCAATAACGAGTCGCGGAATGTAACGGGTCCTACCTGTCAAACATCCACTCGGATACGCCGCAGTGCAGGATTCCGCCAGTGCTGCTAGAATATATAACGGTTAAACCGGCGGTAAATTCGGTTAAACCAAGCGGCCAGATCCGATAACCGCACGGGTCCTTCTGGCGTATCTGAAAACGCTGCGGTGCGCCGCCGCGGCGGATGTGCGGCTTTTTGGAATTCCAGACCCGCGATTCTTTTCATTCCTGTTGAAACTCGACGACGGCCCGAGCACCGCGTAGATCGACATGCTGGCCGGCGTCGCCGCGCTGTTTTTATCGACCTCGATGCTCATGTTCTGGACATCGAGCGTGCCGTAGGCCAGCTCGTCTTCGGCGCCGGCGTGCAGTAGAACAGGCGCGCGAAGTTCACGGGGAGCTGCCCGGCGATGAACGGTCGCTTGTAGTACTTGTTGAGCGCCAGAAACTGCGTGCCGGCGATGCGGATGAACGGCTCTTCATCCACGATCACCCGGACCTCATCGAAGTCCGTCTGGAACTGCACCTCGCCGGTATCCGTCGGCGTGGCCTGATTGTCGTACTGGTGACGGACGCCCAACTGAAGGTAACTCGGGCCGGTCGGCTGCCGTGTGGTTGAGCAGAGGCCTCGTCGCGCGGGCTCCCGCAGGGCTAAGTCTCTACCGATGGTGGGCGCCGGTGTGCTATGGTCGTATTAAACACGACGCTGTCCGGGGACTGCTGCTTGCATGAACCCGGAACGCAATCTGAAGGCGGGACGATGGCCGCTCGAACGGATCCGAAACCGGATGCCCAAGGGGACGCCGATCCTCCGTTGAAGGAGGAGACGTCGCACGCCGACGTGGCCCGGGCGGCGATGCCGGAGAATGGCCGGCGACAAGACCACATGGTCGCCGACCGCGAACGCCGGCTGGCGGGGATGCTTTCCGTCGCGCCGGACGCCATCATTGCGATCGGCGACGACGCGAGGATCCGCGTGTTCAACGCGGGGGCCGTGAAGCTGTTTGGCCATCGGGCCGCCGACATCATGGGCCGGTCGCTGGACGAGCTGATCCCCGCCCGCTTCCGCGCGGCGCATGCCGAGCACGTCAAGCGCTTCCGCGCCTCGCCGGAGCAGAGCCGGCTGATGACCGAGCGCAGCGAGATCGTCGGCTTGCACGCGGACGGTTCGGAATTCCCCGCCGAGGCCTCGGTATCCAAGCTGGAGATGGACGGCGAGACGATCCTGACGGTGATGCTGCACGACGTGACCGCCCGCAAACAGGCCGAGGCCGAGCTGATCGCCGCCAAGGAGCAGGCCGAGCAGGCCCTCATCCAAGCCGAGAAGATGGCCGCGCTGGGCACGCTGGCCAGCGGCATCGGGCACGAAATCAACAATCCCCTCTACGCCGTCCTGGGCGCGGCCGAGGCCATTCGCGACGGCGACGATCTGGCCCGCTGCCAGGGACACGCCCGGGACATCATCGGCTATTGCAAGCGGATCGCGGGAACCATCCAGAACCTGACCGGATACAGTCGACCCGCGGAAAAGCACGGGCTGGAGCCCGTCGACGTCAACGCCGCGATTGCCGAGGCCGTCTCGATGGTCCGGCTGTCGCTCATCGCGGACAGCTTCGAGATCGACCAGCGGCTCGGCCCGGCGCCACCGATTTCCGCCAAATCCGAAGACATCCAGCAGGCATTCTTCAACGTCATCCGCAACGGTCTGCAGGCGATGGGGCGTCAGGGGATGCTGGAGATCGAGAGCCTTCGCGAGGAAGACCGGGTGTCGGTGAGGATCCGCGACACCGGTATCGGGATCGCCCCCGGCGACTTGGCCAAGATCTTCGATCCGTTCTTCACGACCAAGGGCCCGGACGAGGGCGAGGGCATCGGGCTATTTGTGGTCCAGCAGATCGTCAAGAAGTACGGCGGCACCATCGATTTCGAGAGCGAACCGGGTAAAGGAACGACCTGTACCATCGCGTTTCCGATCGCAGAACCGGGTAAGGAGGCCCCTTGACATGAAACACAAGATCCTGGTGGTCGATGATGAGGAGGATATTCGCAAGACCATACAGCGGCAGCTTGAGGGGACCGTCTACGAGGTTCTCGAAGCCGAGGACGGGGAAAAGGCCATCCAGGTGCTCGAAGGCGAGAATGTTCTGGAAATCGAGGTGATCATCTGCGATGTCCGCATGCCCAAGATCAACGGCATCGAGGCCGTCGCCTACTTCCGGGAAAATTACACGTCCATCCCGGTCATCGTGTTGACCGGTTATCCGGACGTGCAGCTGGCAGTCGATTTCCTGAAGGGCGGCGTCATCGATTACCTGGTCAAGCCGGTGGAAAAGCACCAGCTGGTGGAGGTGGTCGACAAAGCCGCCCGTCAACGGACCATCTTCAGCGGATCCCAGCCGAAGATGTGACGCCCGCGCCGGCGGGTGACGGGCATCGCCGATATCCGCGTGGCGGTTTGGAGTGCCAGTGTCACGCAGGCGCCGACCGACGGGCCGTCGAAATAGTTGCCGGTCAGAAACAGGCCGGCCACCCGCCTTTCGGAGCCACGCAATTTCGCGACCCGGTCCGCATGCCCCACGCGGTATTGCGGCAGGCCCCTGGGCCAGTGGCGGACGCGCGCGACGACCGGCTCGCCTTTCGCGCCCAACAGGTCGGCGAATTCTTGGCGGGCCAGCGCGACCAGTTCGGCCGCAGGCGCGCATCCCAGGCTCCGCGCGCCGGCACCGCCGAAATAGCCGGCGACGGCGACATGCCCGTCCGGTGCCCGGCCGTCGAACATCGTCGAGCAGAACTGAGCGCCATTGAGCAACCGGGCTTCGTCAGGTGCGGCAAAGAATCCCATGCCATCCAGCGGATGCGCGACCTGGCCGCGGCGGTAACCCAGATAGACGACGGCGACGGGCGGCGCTGCGATGGCACCGGCCGCGGCGGCCGCGATATCGTCGAGCCCGTCCAGCAGCTGCGCCGTGACGTGGGGCTGGGTGGCAATCACGACGCAGTGCGCGCTCACCGTTCCGTTGCGACCGGTCTCGATCGCGAACCCGTCGGCGCGACGTCGGATGCGGCGGACTGCGACGCCGGTGCGGATCGCGGGGCCCAGCTCACGGGTCAGCGCCGCCGGCAGCGAACCGATGCCGTCGCGCCAGGAGTAAAGCCGCCGGGCCGGCATCCGGCGGCCCGAACAGCGGCTCCGCAGGACGCCGCGCGCAATCGAACCATGACGCTTCTCCAGATCCACCAGCGCGGGGAATACCGAAGCCACCGACAGCTCGTCCGCTGCGCCGCCGTAGATCCCGCGCACCAGCGGTTCCACGACGCGGTCGGCGAACTCCGGACCGAAACGCCGCCGGCTGAAGGCGGCGACGCTTTCGTCGGAATCCTCCTTGCCGCGTGGAACCATCAGCTCGGCGGCCATTCGCAACCGGCCGCCGACGGACAGATAGTCCGACAGCAGCAAACCGAGCGGATGGGCCGGAATGTCCTTGAGTGCGCCGCCGTCCACCAGATAGCGGCGGCGCACGCCGGCTCCCAGTTCGCAGCGCTCGCCGGAGAGGCCTAGTCGCTCGCCGATATCCGCTGCGGCCGTGGCGCGGTCGTCGATCGTGCTCGGCCCGTGCTCCATCAGGAAGCCGCCAATACGCTCAGACTGCGCGTTGCCCCCGGCCCGCGCCTGGCGCTCGAGCACCAACACGCTGCAGCCACGTCGCCGCAGCTCCCAGGCGACGGCGAGCCCGGAGACCCCGGCGCCGACGATTGCGACGTCAACTGCCATCGCCGAACCTCCCCGACATTCGATCGCGCAGGAAGGGCGGCAGGCCGTCCTCGCCGAAGCGGTGGCGCAACAACGCCGCCAGATCCTCGGCGGTGACCGTGTCGCGGCCCTGGTCACGCACATAGTCCTCGGCGCGCTTGCGCACCATGCGGCGCACGAAGGCAGGCGCGTGTTTCAGCCGGCTCTCGGCCTCGGGGGTCCAGTCCAGGCCGACGGCGGTTTCGCGCAGCGGCTGGATAACCGCTGCGCCGCCCGGCTCGTACGCACACAGGAAGTCCTCGCCCATAAGATTGCCGTCGCGCGCCAGCGGCCGCGCCCGGCAGCCGCCGCAGAGCACGCGGTACTCGCAGGCACCGCATCGGCCTTCCAGCCTCGGTTCGCGGAGCGCCCTGAACATCGGCGCCTCGCGCCAGATCTCGGCGAAGGCCTGCTGGCGGATCGAACCGACCGGCATCTCGATATAGGGGCAGGCGGTCACGTCACCCTCCGGCGTCACCCGGCAGTAACGGGTCCCGGCAAGGCAGCCGCCGGCATCGTAACCGTGCGCCAGGGTGATTGGCCATTCCGGATCCAGCTCGATCGCCATGCGCTTGAAATGGGGTGCACATTTGGCCCGTACCATCAGGTCGTCGATATCGTGCGCCGCTTGCGTCACGCGACGCAGCACCGCCTCATAAGTGTCGCGGGAGATGTTGGTGACCTTCTCACCGCGCCCCGTGCAGACCAGGAAGAAGACGTTCAGCACCAGCGCGTCCACCGATCGGGCGAAGTCGATCATGTCGTCCAGTTCGCGGGCGTTGTCGTCGGTAACCGAGAAATGCAGCTGCAGCGCGAGCCCGGCGCGGCGACAGGCATCGATCCCGGCCGTGGCCCTGCGCCAAGCCCCAGGGGCGCCGCGGAACCCGTCGTGATAGTCGGGATTCAGGGAGTCAAGGCTGATGCCGACGCCCATGACGCCGGCATCAACCAGACGGACCACCCGGTCGTCGTCGAGCAGGATGCCGTTTGTCCCCACGACGACCATGAGCCCGCATTCCGTCGCGTGACGGGCTAACTCCTCGATGTCCCGGCGCAACAGCGGCTCGCCCCCGGTCAACACGACCATGACGCCGTCGCCCAAAGCCGCGATATCGTCCAAGAGGTCCTTAACCTCGTCCGTCGAAAGCTCTTCCGGACCGCCGCCATCCCGCGTACCCGCATCGAGGTAGCAGTGGGCGCATTTCAGGTTGCAGCGACGGGTCAGGTTCAGCGCGACCAGATAGGGGGTATCGGCGGCAGCGGTCACGGGATCACACCTCGCCGTCCGGGAATTTCTTGTGGCCGCCCGCCTGCATCTGCGTGCACATCGCGCGCTTCGCCTCGGCGATGCCCTCCTCGGCGGTCTCGAGGGTGATCTCCGTCAGCTTGCGGTCCAACGCCAGGGCTTCGACGCGCGCTTTCGTCAGATGACGCACCGCTTCCGGCGTCCGGCTAAGCCGCGCCAGCGCCTCGGCGGTCCACGAGATTGCCGGCTTGGCCACGGCATCGTCGAGGAACTGCGTGACATGCTCTGGCAGCACCACGTCGACGCCCAGTCGGCGGGCCCGCTTTTCGGCGCGCAACTTCGCGTGGATCGCGGAATCGCCGTCCAGCGCATCGATCAGGGCCTGCGCCTCGGCGCTCCATTCGATCGGCTTGCGATCGGCGGCCTGCCGTCCGGCGCGGCAGGGCGGCATGATCTCGGCCGCCACCTCGTCGACGAAATCGGCGGTGATGAAGGTGTGGCCGCGCTCATGGGCGTAGCGGATCAGAGCCTTCCTGGCGATGCCACGGGCGAATTCCGGGGCCTTGGCGAGCCTGTCCTCGGCTTCCTTGCTCCAGGCGATGGTCTCCTCGGCGACCAGATCCAGTTCCGGCGTGAATTCGCGCTGGCCGAACCAGACATGGCACGGCGCCGCCCGCAGAAGGTTTTCCGCGTTGCTGCCGATGTCGAGCTCGTCGTCGGCATGGACGCCGGTGCGGCCGAGAAGCAGCAGGCTCGCCCCTGCCTTCGCCAGGTAGTCGGCGACGGCGCGCCATGGTTTGCCCTCCAACAGCTCGCAATAAAGGGCAACGCCCTCGTCCTCGGCAATCTTTTTCGCGATGTCCAGGTGCGACTGATAGATCTTGGCGATGCCCTCGTCGATCAGCTCCTCATGCAGTCTTTCCTGCTCCTTGAAGCGGAACACCTTGCCAGCCTCCTCGCTGAGGACGCCGGCGATCTTGTTGAAGGCGACGTAGTGGTAATACGGATCGTAGGCGGCGACGGCGTGGATCTCCGCACCTGTGCGGCCGGCGACTTCGAACGCCGTCCTCAGCGCCCCGAACGAGCGCGCCGATCCATCGAGGGCGACGACGACCGGCCCGTCGCCGATGGACCTAGCGGCATCGCGGATCACCAGCATGTCCGTCGTGGCGCGGCGCACCACCCGCTCGCAGACGCTGCCGACGCTGGCCCCGGAAACCTTGCCGAGACCAGTCGCGCCAAGCGCCACCAGATCGTAGTCACCCTCTCGCATCGCCTGGACGAGGCAGCTGTAGTTCTTGCCCTCGGGGCTGAGCCGACGGTATTCACGCCCGGCGTCGTCACAGACCTTCTCGGCAACGTCGTGATAACTGTCGCTGATGATATCGAGGCCGCGGGTAATCAGACTGTCGTGAACCTCTCGCTGGTGGTTCATCTCCCGCTCTTCGAGGTAGCGTTCCGGCAGGCCGCCCTCCATCTGGCGGAACCGCCGGTCATGCAGTTGCGCGGCATAGGCATGGATTCCGGTGACGACGCCGTCGGCGGGATCAAGGATGCGCAGCGCCTCGGCCAGCGCCTTGTCGGCAAGTTCCGATGCGTCGAGCGCCACCATGATGCGTCGAAACGCGGCCGTCGCTCCGCGCGGGGATTCTGCAAGCGATGCAGATGTCATCATTCCTTCTCCCTCAGTTGTTCCCGCTGCCGCCCGCTACGCAAACTGCCGACGGCGTAGAAGAAAATCCCCGCTGCACAGAGCAGGATCGTCGAAAGGGCCAGGGCAAACCCGCCGCGCCAGTGGAGCATGGCGTCCATCATCGCGGCGAACAGCAGCACCACGCCGACCAGCTTGGTCTTCACACCTCTGGGCGCCGTGTCCTCGGTCATGTCATTCCTCATCCTTGCGGCGACGGGTGGCACTGCGCGCCCACCAGACCTCTCCGGCAGCGACCAGCAGCGCCACGACGAACCCGACAATGTACGGCCTCAACCCGGTCGGGGGCTCGAGCAGCAGCCAATACCAGGTGGTCAGCGTGTGTTTCGTGCCCGTTTCGCTGTTGCTGCCGTCCCAGGCGGAGAAAGCGATCGGGATGAACCTGCCTTCGGCGAGCTGGATGTCGGTTTCCGGATCGTTCGTTGCCAGCCGCCGGGTCATGACCACACGCCACGTCCCTTTGCTGTAGCTTCCTGTGGCGGTGAGCCCGGCGGCGGCCGCATCCCGCTCTTCGATGTCAGTCAGGCCGCGCGCGGTGCTCAGCGAAACGGATTCGGGAGCCTCTGTCGTGCCGCCAGCCCATTGCCACAGGTTCACCGGACGCACGGCGTCGCCGCGGATGAAATAGGGTTTCGCCGTTCCGTCCGGGATCTCGACGGGGAGCTGCACGGCGACCCGGTCTTCGCCCATGTCGGGATCGGCGATTTCCTCCGCCTTGGTGTCCCCGGGGATGCTTCGGGTCCGGTCGTCCCACTCCAGCAGCAGCGCAATCGCGTCCGCGTTATAGAGTGCGCGCACCGTAATGGTGTCGTTCGATGGGGTAAAAAATCGTTCCTCCGCGATAATCTGCGGCACCAGAAAGAACGTGGTCGGGTCTGCCTCGCCCCAACGCCCGTCGTCGCCCGTCGTCGGCAGGTCGCCGTCGAGTCTTGCGGCTTTGACGACGGTATTCTCCGCCCGCACCGGCTGGCCGGTCCCGGCCAGGGAGGCGACATAGTTGGCAACGTGCCAGCGCTCCTCGATCGTCAGTTTCTTCTTGCTTTTCGGGTCGGCGAAGTTCGGCATCTGGGTGCCGGGAATGCCGGTGGAAATGCGCGCGAAGATGTCCTTCGGATCCGCACTGGCGCGGAAGGTCCAGGGCTTGGTCAGGTTGCGCGGCCAGGTTCGCTCGCCATTGTCGCCCTTCAGGCGCTTGATGGCGTCACCGCGCCCGTCCCCGCCGTGGCATTCGGAGCAGCGGTCACCTTCGTGAAACAGGCGCCTGCCTTCAGCGATGCTTTGTTCGGAGGACTCGATCTGGGTGCCGTAATCGATCGGCGCGCCGGGTTCTTCTTCCTCAATTCCGGCGAACATCTTCAGGTAGATGACCAGATCGCGGATGTCCTGCTTCGACAACACGTCGCCCCAACCCGGCATCGCCGTGCCCGGCATACCATCGCGAATCATCCGGTAGATGTCGTCGTCGCCGGCATAGTCGTGGGAAAAGATCGTGGATTTGATCTTGTACTGGCCCAGCGTGAAATCGCGCGGCGGCGGGTTCAGACGTTCGGCCGCCGGACCCAAACCGTCACCCTCGTCGCCATGGCACCACACGCAGCGCTCCAGATAGACCGCCTCGCCGCGGTCCGGATCGCCTTCCTGCGCGAAGGCCGGCAAGCTAAAGACCGCAAGGGTCGCCAGAATCGGGAGCGTGGCTGCCCGCCGCATGATCAGTTCGCCTCCCACGATCTGGGCCGGTGGCCGGTATAGTCGTAGAGGTAGAGAATGACCTTCCAGACCTCGTCTTCGGTCAGGAAGTCCTGCCACACCGGCATCGAGGAGGACCACGGCGTAGCCTCGTCGGGGAGGCCGGGCCCGCCGGTGGCAATGCGCCAGAACAGGTAGGATTCCTGAAGCTGGGCGATGGTGCCGACATCCTGGAAGTTGAGCGGCACCGGGTTCAGGCCCTGCGCATAGGGGCCACGGCCGTCCAGCTTGTCGCCGTGGCAGTACTGGCAGTTCTCGATGTAGACCTCGCCGCCCTCGGCCACCAGCTCGGCGAACTGGTCGGGATCGTCCTTCTCCAGCTTGCGGAACGGGTTTTCCAGTTTCAGCAGGTTGACCCGCTTGCCGAAGACCCTCGCGGTCGACGGCGGCGCCGGATGGATCGAGCGCAGCTCCAGCGGCGCTTCGAAGCTGGGCAACATCTGCAGATACGCGCCGTAACCGACCGCCACAGGCGCGATTACGAACACGATATTGCGGATGACCCGTTTGGAGGGATCCTCGACCAGCGCCTCGATCGGGCCGACCAGTTCCCGCGCACCTGCCTCGGTGAAAGTGAACACCATTAAGACGCCGGCGACGACGAAGAACATGTACATCGTCATCAGGCTCGCCGGGATCGGCTGGCCGAGCAGGACGTCGAAGATCAGCCTGGCGCCGCCGTAGATGACGAGAATAGTGAGCACGGCCTGAAGGAGTTTCGGAACTCTCACCATCGCCCCCCTCACTTGAGCCCGACCAGATATTCAACGAGCATCTCGAGCTCGGCCGCATAAAGCTGCTCGCCGTAATCGGGCGGCATTAGGTCGGGCTCGAAACCGTCGGTGATTTCGGCGTTGGGATCGAGAATTGCGCGCCGCAGGAAGGCCGCGTCCCGTGTCGCGCCGATCGTCCGCAGGTCCGGGCCCACTTCACCCTCCTCGTCGCCGATCTTGTGGCAGGCGCCGCAGGCGAATTCGCTGACGATGTCCTCGGCCGAGGCCAGCATCACGCGCGGCGCGCCGTCCGCGGGCGCTTCTTCAGGCGCCTCTTCCGGTGGCGCGGCGATCTCGACCGTGATCTCGATGCCGGCGAGGTCCTGAAGATAGGCGATCACCGCGCCCAGCTCGGCCGTCGACAGGCGAATGCCGCCAGACGAGACGTCGGGCATCGGGCTGACCGTATCGCCGGTGCCGGCCTTGCCGAAGCCGGCGACCACGTAGGCGGAGGGGTGGACCATCGACTCCAACAGGTAGGATTCGACGTCCGTCGCAGCACCCTTGTAGCGCTCCTCGGCCAGCCGCTTCTCGGCGACGATTGCGACGTCGTCCAGCAGCGGCGCGCGGCCGAGCTCGTTGTGGCAGAGCGTGCAGGTGCCCTTGCCCTCAACGATCCTGCGACCCAGCGCGACATACTGCTCCATGGTCATCTCGCCGAGGTCGATATGCTCCTCCATGGGCGGCGGCGCCGGCATAATCACCGGGATGCCGTAGTTCGAGTAGGCGGCGAAAAAGGCGATGGTCACCACGCTGAAGGCAATGACTTTTAGGAAATCGGTCATTTCTTCAGGCCCCCGCCGGCGCGGCCCGCCAATATCCCGCGGCATCGGTCTTGCGCCCGCCGAGCGTCGCGATCCAAAACACGAAGATGACCAACGCCATGAACAGCACGGTGCCCATCGAGACGACGTTCGCCGCATAACCGAGAGTCGGTGTAAAGGCGTCCGGCGAGTTATCGCGCACGATATCGACGACATGCCAGTGCTGGCGGATGCCCGAGCGGATGTATCCCATGAGCCCCATCAGCCAGGTGAAGGCCACGGCCAGCAGGAACAGCGCATACTGTGCGCGACCCGGCACTCGGCCCCAGTGCACCGGCCCTACAGGTGTCGACTTGCGGTAGATCGCGTAATCGAGCGCGGTGCTGACGACGATGATGATCAGCGTCGTGATCACCTGCGGGATCGAGGCAGCGACCTTGTAGACGGTGTTGGTGAAGTAGCCGTGGTAGATCCCGAGAATGAAGATGTTGATGATGCCGGCGCTGAACAGCGCTACCTGCACCGCATTCCCCGCCTTGGCCCAGGAAACGGTCGCGACCTTGTTGGCGCGCCGGTAGATGAGGAAACTGACCGCTGTGGTCAGGATCATCAGGTTCACCGCGGTGTTCTTGGCCGGCATGATGCCCAGCGGGCCGAGATATTTGTGGTACGGCCCGCCCAGCGCCTTCAGCTCCTCGTTGGTCAGCACCAGCGTGTGCGGGGTAAACCAGACCAGGAACGAGGCCACGATGACGATCGCAAGGTATTTGACGTAGGGGTTGTAGCGGTGGGCGCCATCGCTGCGTCCCATGCCGCACCACAGGTAATAGTTGGCGGCCAGGAACAGGGTGCCGATCAGCACCGCCTGGATGATGAACAGCCAGGCGAAGATGCCGCCCATCAGGGTGATGCCCATCTGCTGGCTGTAGGCATAGATCTCGGCGGCCAGGTAATAGCCGGCGAACGGCAGGGGCAGGAGGGCCGAGATGGCGATGAAGTTGGCGGTGTAGCCCATCCAGTCGTAATGGGCGCGTTCCTCGGATCTGGTCGCGCTGAGGAACTTGTAGGCCGCATAGGCGCCGACGATGGAGCCGCCGAAGGCGACGTTGGCGATCACCCGATGCAGGTTGATCGGGTTCCACAGGAAGTTGTGGATGGCGGCCCAGGACTCGCCGGTGAACACACCGGCGGCGTCGACACCGGCGGGGCTCATCATGAAGGTGAGCCAGGCGTTGGCGAGGAACATCAGCATCGTGCCAGCTGCGTTGAGCAGCAGGCCGAGCGTCAGATGCACCCATTTGCGGAATCCGCCCTGCAGCCAGTGCCAGCCGTAGTAGTAGAGATAGAGGCAGGCGCTCTCGACGAAGAACAGCAGCGCGTAATAGAACATCGACTCCTTGAAGATGCCGGCCAGGTAGCGCATCAGATCGGGGTAGAAGACCATCAGCGAGATCGCCAGCAGGCCGCCCAGAATGGCGGTCAGCGAATAGGCCGTGATGCTGATCTTGATGAACTCGTAGGCCATGTCGTCGTAGCGCCGATCGCGCGTCGCCATGCCGATCGCCTCGATGATGAAGACGAAGATCGGCACCGCCAGGACGAAGGCGGCGAACCACAGGTGCAGCTGCGCGAACAGCCACACGGCGACGCGGCTGTTGACGCCGGCGATCCGCGGATAGTCCGCCTCTGTGAGCTGCGGCGGTACGACCGTGCCTAGAGCGACCGCCTCGGCAACCGGTTCGGTCTGCGCCAACGCGTCCGTGCTCCCCAGGGCTGAGAGACCCGCCACCGCGGCGAGGAGCGCGATGCCCGCAACGAGGTATCGAGAGGTCTTCACCATATGCCCGTCCCTTGCCCGATTCCGCGCCTATGGCGAATAGATCACCGTCAGACCCTGCGCGTGCATGATCGCATAGTCCACCGCAAGGAAGGCGAGCGCGAAGGCCAGAAAGGCCACGGCGAAGGGTATGACGTAATCTCTCATGATTCTGTCTCCCGGCGCCTCGGTCACGTGAAAAGAAACCACCAGAACAGAACCGCAAGTGCGACCGCGACGGCACCGAATAGGGCCGGGCCGGCCCAGCCACGGCCATCCTTGTCCGGCGTATTGGCGTTCATGGCGTTCTGTCCCGTCTGCTCTGATGATCCGTCGGATTGACTTGATTGCGTGCAGCCTGTAGTCTTACTGTCATGAAGTTCTCGAAGAAAAACATCGCGAATGGTGTAATCATTGCCGGAGGTGTTATTAACGCCATCGTGATAGTTCTCATCCTTTACTTCTTCGTATTTTAGGACGTCACCACAGTCACAAGGGGGCTCGCGGAGCCCCAGGTGTGTCCGGCTTGTCCGCTATCCTTTCTTGCCCTCGCAGGCGCACAGCTTGCGCAGATGGCCGATCAGCGCATCCACTTCCTCNNGGCCCGCCGTCGAGGATGACGTTGCGCAGATCGGCATCGGAGAGCTTGTTCATCTCGGCCGCGCTGGTGAAATTGCGCGGGCTGACGGGAAAATCCTTGGTCACGTTGGGGCCGTCGCCCTTGCCCTCCAACCCGTGGCACTGGGCGCAGTAGAACTTATAGACCTTCTCGGCATCCGCCGCGGCGGTGGCGGGCCCGGTGACGAAACCGAGGCAGGCGAAGATGGCTGCAATTGCGGTGAGTCTGGTCATGTCCGGTTCTCCTTGCGCACGTTCAATCGAAGTTCGCCACGTAGGACGCGACATTCTCCATGTCATTCTCGCGAAGAACGCCCACAAAGACGGGCATCATCTTCACCGGCTTGAACACGTCGGGTTTGAGCAGATAGGCATAGATCCAGTCGGGGTTCAGCCGCTTGCCGGCGCCGACCAGGCTCGGGCCCATGCGGCCACCGGCAACGCCCTTCCTGCCCTCGTACTGGTGGCAGCCGCTGCAGGGCATCTTCTTGGTGAAGATCAGCCGCCCCTTGGGGTTCTTCTTCGGCTTGATGACGCCGGCCTGGACCGCGTCGGACGTCAGCGACATCAGGAAATCCGCGACGTTGGCGGCGTCGCCGTCGCCGAGCTTGGGATGGTCGCCGGGATTCTCTTCCGTCAGCGAATTGTACTTCATCGGACGGATCGGCTGCGGGTCCTGGAGCCAGGCCTGCAGCCAGTCCTTCTGGAACTTGCTGCCGGCGTACCAGAGCTCGGGACCCTTCTTGGCCAGCTGATCGTCGATGGTCTTTTCCTTCGCCGGACCGTCGGTGTAATGGCAAGCCACGCAGTCCTGGGCCTTGAAGGCCTCCTCGCCGGCGCCCGCGTCGGCGCCGGCCGTTCCGGATGCTAAGGCCAAGACCATCGCCGCCAGCAGCGTCGCTGTCGCTGATCGAGTCATGTTCGTCTCCTTGCAAGCATTCCCTTGTCAGCTTCTTCCTTGCCGTCTGTGCGTCATCCGCGGCGCGCGAGTCGGGTCATCCAGGCGCCGAGGCCGCCCGTGAATGCGACAGCGATCAGCGCGTAGGCATAAACGCTCACCGGCGTCGGTGCCTCGAGCAGCACGTAGTGCCAGCTCGACAGGCTCATAATGATTCCGTGTTCACCGTTTGACCCGTCCCAGGCGTTGACCGCCATCGGGATGAACTGGCCTTCGACGAACTGCACGTCATTGCGGTCCTCTGTTTGCAGCGGCCGGGTCATCGTGACGGTCCAGCGCCCATCGCCCCATCTAGAGGTCGAGGCGATCTGTTGCTGATCCTCTTGCTGCGCCTTCGGCGGGCGCGACCAGCCGCGGGCAATGCCCTCCTCGGACGTGTCGGTATCCGCCTGCCAGGTCCACAGCTGAACCGGTTCGGATGCGCTTCCGCGCATGAAGTGGGGCTTCTTGGTGCCTTCTGGCGCTTTGGTCGGGAATTGCAGCGCCACGGAGTCGCGGAAGGTCTCCAGCGCCCGTGGGATCATATCGTTGGCCTCGACATAGGAGTTGTATCCGCCGACCTGGCGGATCTCCCGCGTTTCCAGCTCCTGGTCCGCGTCATGGGTCGTGTCTTTGAACGGATCGTCCCATTCGAGCCGGAAGACGATCTCGGATTCGTTGGCGATGGCGCGCATCGTGACCAGCTCGATGCTCGGGTTCTGCCACCGCGGCGCGACGACGACTTGGCCGGTCAACCGCACATCCATCGGCTCCGCCCGGCCCCACGTCGCATCGTCCAGCGAATCCGGCAGGGCGCCTTCAATGCGTTGCACCTTGAGCACCTGATGCGTCGTCAATTCATGCTGCAGCGACTTGATGAAGATGGCCAGATACCAGCGGTCCTCCTCGCTCAGCGCCTTCACGAAGGACGGCATGGGGGTGCCGCTGATACCGGTGGAAAACCGCATGTAAATGTCTTCGACCTCGATGCCAGCTTTGATCTTCCACGGATGCGTCACGTTGCGAATGCGGATCGGGAAACCCCAGTCGTCTTTGCGGTCGAACGCCTTCTGGCCATTGCCGCGGCCGGTCTTGCCGTGGCATTCCCAGCATTTCGCGCGCTCGTACACCTCGCGTCCCCTGGCGATCGACTCTTCGTTGTAGGGCGCCCGATTGGCCGGCAGGCTGACGACCTTGCCGGTGGCCCGCGGATCGAGATCCGGATCCTCGAACTCCGGCGCGAAGGTCATGATATACGCGATCACGGCCCAGCGCTGATGCTCGGTCAGCCCGTTCTTGATCCGCTCGTTGTCGAAGGCCTGCATGCCGGTGCCCGGCAGCCCCCGGCTGACCGTGCGGAACAGATCTTCCGGCAGCGGCAATTCGCCGCTCTGCGTGGTGCGGAACTTGAAGGTGCCCAGCGTGAAGTCGCGTGGTCGTGGATCCATATACGGTGCGGCGGGTCCCTCGCCGTCGCCCAGCAGTCCGTGACAGAAGCTGCAACGACGCACGTAGATGTCCTGTCCCTCGGCGACCAGTTCGTCGGTGATCTCAGGCATCGGTCTTCTCGGCGCGTCGGCGGCGCGTGTTGGGGTGGCCGCTCCGGCGATCAGCAAGCCCACCAGCATCACGCCGGCGGCCAGCCGCCCGCCTCTGAGGAGTTGATTCGAACAAGTGCGCATCGTCCGTCAGCCCCCGTCAGTGCGTTTCCGGAATGCGCGGTGTCTTCTCCGCCAGGTCGTATTCCGCCATGATGATCTTCCAGCGCTCCTCCTCGGTGAGGTTGAGCTTCCACTCCGGCATCGCCGAATCCCAGGGCGTCGCCTCGGTCGGCAGGCCCGGACCGCCGTTGGCCACGCGCCAGAAGGTATAGCCCTCGACGATGGTCTCGATGGTGCCGTTGTCGGTGAAGTTGATCGGCCGCAGCTTGAAGCCGTCGGCCATGGGGCCGTCGCCGGCGACGCTGTCGCCGTGGCACGGCCGGCAATTCATCGCGTAGAGCGCGCGGCCCTCGAACAGGTTCTTCTCGATCAGCGCCGCCTTTGCGGCCGCGGGGGTGACGGAGTCGCTCTCCAGCTCGGCCAGGAACGTCTTCATCGGCGCGGTGGCGATCGCGGCCAATGGATGTTCCCCGAACTCGTCCGTCCAGGCTTCGAAGTCGGCCTGGACCTGCTGGATGAATTCGACCTCGCCGGCCCTGGCCTGGTCCACAAAGACCCGGACCTCCTCTTCGGTCGGGTTGGCGAAGGGGTTCTTCATCGCCTCGAACTGCTTCGGGAAGTTCGAGGACGGATGCTGGATGCGCAGAGACGACGGCAGTTCTTCTGTGGGAAGCTTGACGTCATACACTTGCCAGCCGATCAGCAGCGGCGCGGCGACAAGCACCAACACAAGCGGCACCTTGCCAAACTCGCCGCGCAGGAAGCGCCAGATCGGCCCCATGAATGCGTCGAGACTGGTGTCGGAAAACGTCACCAGCATGAACAGGGCGATCAGGGTCAGCACCATGTACATCAGCATCAGCGTGCCGGGCACAGGCAGTGGGAAGGGCAGTGCCGTAATCGCGCGCGAGGCGGCGGGGATTCCCCATTTGATCAGCGCGTAAACGACAACCAGCGTAAGGGTGACCGACAGAATTGGGGGAATTCTGAACTTGCCCATGGATCAGCTCCCTTCTTCCGTTGGCGCCTGCTTCTGCAGCATCAGGTAGGACAGCAGGTCCTGGAAATCCTTGACCGTCAGCGCCTCGGGAATATCCGAGGGCATCACGCTGACGGTCTTGTCGATCGTGATTTCCTTAATGTCTGCACGGGCGATCGTGACGATGTCGCCGGTGTCCTTGACGATGTCGATCTCATCCGGATCGTCGCGCATCAGAAGGCCAATGGTCTGGCGGCCGTCGTTCTCGACGACGACGCGGGTCTCGTAGCCGTCCGTGATCGTCTTTGCAGGGTTCAGGATCGCCTCCTCGAGGAAGGCAAGCCCCTTCAGGCCGACACCGGTCAGGTCGGGCCCGACCTCCTCGCCCTCGCCGTTGAGGATGTGGCAATAGGAGCAGTTGTCCTCGTAGACGATCTGACCCTCGCCCGGATCGCCCCCGCCGGCCGCGGTGGCGGCTTCGATGCGCCGGAAATAGGCGGCCGAGATCTCGCTCGGGTTTTCCAGCGTCTCCATGTCGAACTCGCCGTCCTGGCTTTGCAGATAGGCAATGACCGCCTTGATCTCGTCGGCATTGAGCGAGATCGGCGGTGCATAGACGACAGCCATTTCGTTTTTGTAGCCATCGACGAGATAGGCGTCGGGCTTGGCCAGGCTCTCGACGAGATAATCGGTCGTCGTGAAATCCTCGCCCGTCTTCTCCGTGCGCTCCCTCGCGCGCTCCTCCGCGCGCGCGCCGATCGCCAGCGGGAACTTCTCGCCGAAGACGCCGAGGTTCGGGCAGCGCACGGCGCTGCCACGATCGCCCAAGCTGTGACAGGTGTAGCAGCGGCCCTTGCCCCAAAAGATTTCCTCGCCGCCTTCCGGGCTGATATCCACTTCACCGAACGCGGTGACGATCTTTTCCCCACCCGTCAGATCGGTGATCGCGTTGCCGACCCACACGAAGGCACCGAGCACAACAAGCAGCAGAGCAAATACCTTGGCGACCGCGCTAAACATGGCCGGCCTCCGGACTTTCAGGCATTCGCTGGGACGCTGTCGCCGTGCTCATTTCGTTTTGCTCCTTCTTCGCAGCGATGCCGCCGAGCCAGAACATGAAGGCTACGCTGACCATGAACACCAGCACCGCCAGTCCGACCATTTCGGTCATGGTGGCGTTGCTTGGCGTATATCCCCAGGCCGAGGTGTCGCGCATCGCGCCGAAGATGTGCCAGTCGCCGCGCAGGCCGGAGCGGATGAAGCCCATGAGGCCCATATTCATGGTGATGATGAAGGTCAGCAGCAGCAGCGCGTACTGGCTGCGCACGCTCATCTTGCCCCACTGCAGGGTGCCGATCTCCTTGGCACCGCGGAACAGGAATATGTCTATGCCGGTTACCAGGATCAGGCAGCTGATGAGCTGCAGGAACTGAGCGACCGCGACGTTGCGCAGAACCGGCGAGGCCTGCTCCATCACAACGAAGCCGTAGACGCCGAGATAGATCACGACATTGAAGGTGGTCACACCAAGATACAGTCCCTGGGCGAGCTTGCCGCGATCGGATAGCGCCAGCAGAACGGCGACGATTGCCGTCGCGCATTCGAAGAGCAGGAGATAACCAATATTCCGCAGGGCCCATGCACGATCGGCCGGCAGATCCAAGTCGCCCGGGTCCATCGTCAGCATGCTTGCCGCGTACTGAGCAACGATCGCAATCGCGGCGAGGCCGGCCAGCGGAATGACGATCTTCGGCAGGTTTCCCTGCTGACTGATCGGCACCAGCGCGCTCTTGTTGCCGCGCCGATACAGAAGGAAACTGAAGAATGTCGAAATGATGATGAGGTTCACCACCGCATTCTTCGCCGGCATCAGGCCAAGAAACTTCAGCGTCGGGTGATACTGGCTGCCGCCCATCTCGCCGACCTCCTGGCCGGTGAGCGGCAGGTTGTGCGGCGTCAGCCAGATCGCGAACGAGACGATCAGCGCGAACAGGATGTACTTGATGAACTTGTAGTAGCGCTCGGCCCCGGGGATGCGGGTCATGCCGCTCCACAGATAGTAGTTGCTGATCAGGAACAGCGAACCGACCAGCATCGCCTGGATGATGAAGGTCCAGGAGAAATCGCCGCCCATCATGTTGTTGCCCATGACGGCGCTCGTGGAATAGACCTCGCGACCAAGATAATAGCCGGCGAAAGGCAGCGGAATCAGCGCCGCGATGGCGACGAAGTTGGAGATGTAGCCCATCCAGTCGTAATGGGCCTTCTCCTCCGCCGTCTTGGCGCCGATGAACTTGACCGCCGCGTAGGACCCGGCAACCAGGCCGCCGAAGGCGAGGTTGCCAAGCATGCGGTGGACCGCAACGGGCGTCGCCAGGATGTTCTCGAAGGCTTGCCACGTGGTGCCAATGAACTGGCCGGCCTCATCGATCCCGACGGGGCTCATCATGAACCCCGCCCAGGAATTGGCGGCCTGCATGATCGCGGTGCCGGCGATATTCAAGAACACGCCGATCAGGATATGGATGCTCTTCAAATCCTTGACGATCAGCAGGCCGAGCCCGAGCGGCAGGAAATAGAGCAATGCCATGAAGGCGCGGGTGTCGCCCCGCATCTCCGGTCCGAAACCGCCAAGGAAGAAGACCACCGTGATCGCCAGCACGATCCCGCCGGCGATCTTGAAACCCGTCCGGACCGTGTGGTTGAACGGCTCGGTCCGGTTCATCGCCCGCCAGCCGTAGTAGTAGAGATAGAGGCAGAAGGTCTCGGCGAAGAACAGCAGGGCGTAGATGAACATCACGTCCTTGAAGATTCCCGCCATGTAGCCCATGAAGGTCGGGTAGAGCGTGAAAAGCGCGAAGGCGAGCAGACCGCCGAGCGCAGCGGTCGTGGCATAGGCCACGCTCAACAGGCTGGTGAATTCATACGCCAGCTTGTCGAAGCGTTGGTCTCCGTTGCGCCAGCCGATGAACTCGATGATGACCGCGAACAATGGCACGCCGAGCACGAAAGCGCCGAAGAACAGGTGCATCTGCGCCAGGAACCAGACCAGTTTCCGGGAATCGATCCCGAGGAACTGCCGGTATTCATTGGCGTCCTGCGCCAGCGCCGGTGTGGCAACGAGGACCAGCAGCAGCGCAAGTAGTGCCGGTCCCGCCCAGCCCAGGCGAGACACATGTATCTTCGGGATGCGTGCCATCGTTCGTGACCCGGTCGTCGCAGATTACTGCGCCGTGAAACTGAAGTTCGCCTCGGCCGCGCCGCCGGCGGGGACCGTGATCTTGGTCTCTTGGATGCCGATGGTCGGATGCCAGGCTTTCAGCTCGTAGTCGCCCGGCGGGATGTCGTCGATCTCGAACGAGCCGTCCTCGCCGACCACGACCGCATAGGGGTGCGGCGGCGCCATCATGAAACCGAACATGAAATTGTGTGCTTCGCAGTTGATCGAGATGTAGGGCGAGCGGCGCGGCTTGATGGCCTGTTCGATGTCACCCGGATCGGGCTGGCCGAAATTGAACATCGTGCGCTTGACCACGCGGCCCTTCTCGACGCCGATCATCTCGCGCGTGTTGATGTTGTGCAGCACGCCGGGATCGCTGTTGCGGATGGTGATCGGGCCCGGTTTGATGACCTGTGCCCAGGGTGTGAACCGGCAGCCCTTCTGGTCGATCAGGTAGGTGCCGCCCGCGGGCTCGGGCCAGGCCTTGCCCTCCCGGATATCGTCGATGAACACGAAGACGCCGCGCAACGCGCCGTCCTTGACGTCGATCCACACGACCTCCCGCTCGCCGGTGCCGCAAACCTCGGGGTTCTTGGTGATCAGGATATTCTCGATAGCGTCGCCCGGGAGCGCGCCTTCGAAGGTCACTTTGCCCTTGACGCTGCCGCCGTTCTCAACGGTGGCTTCGGTGTATTTCGCCTTGGCCGCCTTCGCGGCACCCGGCAGAGCCAGGACCACCGCAGCGCCGACGGCCAGATATCCCAGCACTCTCGCGCTTGTCATGATATCTCCTTCCTCGTTGTCTCCGACCCGCGCTGCGGGCGGGCCATATCGGTTGACGGACGGTTCAGTTCTGCGAGGGCCACCATCGCGATGAGCCAGACGCGCATGCGGCCTTCATCCCCAAGGACCGAGAGGAACCCGGCGCTGGCGGCATCCGGATCCATGGCACGCAGCAAGCGCGCCGCCAGCTCCTTGTGGAAACCTTCCCGGACAAACGCGAAATCGACCAGGCTGTCGATGGCGCCAGGCTGGCCGGTGGCGGCGATCGCGCGGGCCGCCACCTCGCGCACCCCTGCGTCGTCGTCGGTCAGGAACGGCTCAAGGGTTGTCGCGTCATCCTGCAGGGCGGCAAGGCCGCGCACGGCCTCCGCGCGAACGAAGTCGTCCTCGTCCTCCAACAGGTGACGCAGCAGACCCCGACAGGCGGGGTCGGCGATGTTGGCGGTGGCGCGCGCTGCGAACAGGCGTAGATCGCGATCCTTGCCAACGGCGATTTCCATGAGGGCATCGAGTGCCGCCTGCGGCGGGTCATCGAGCATTCCGGAGATCTGCGCCAAGGAGTCGGCCGCTGAGTGGCGGACCTCCTCGTCATGATCGGTGAGCGCTCCAGCCAAGGCTATCGCGACATCGTCATGCGCTACACTGCCGAGAACCCGCGCTGCGAACATGCGGACGTCCTGGTGCGGCGCAACCACAGGGTTCGGCGAGACCTTGTTCTTTCGCATCGCGCGCAGACGGGAAAGCTCGAGGAATTCCTCGTCCTCTTCGGTCAGTACCGGGTCGGACGCTTCCGCGACTTCTGCAGCGCGTTGGTCGTTGTCGAGGATGGCCTGCAGGGTCGAGGTCGGGATGATGTCCGCCACAGGCGCGTCTTCGAGCGAGTTGGCATCGTCGTCTCCCGCCGCTTCTTCTGCAACGTTCTCCATGGCGTCGGGCGACTCTGCGGGTTCGGGTATCAGTTCCCCCCGCAATGCGGCGAGCAGCGCGTAGCCAGCGGGGTTGGGCCATGGCTCCGCCTGCGCCAGCACGGCAAGCTGAGCCATCGCGTCCAGTCGGATCTGGCGCTCGCTGTCGCCCAGCACCGCTGTGAAACCGGCAATGGCATGCTCGCCGCCGATGGCGCCGAGGGCAGCGACGGCGGCAAGTCTGCGCGTGAGCGGCAAATCTCGGTCGGTCAGCGCCGACAGGACGTCCGGCAGCGCCGCTTCGCCCAACAGCGCAGCGACGGCCTTGAGAGCCTTCGCACCGACGGCAGCGGATTCGCTTTGCAGCCGGGTGCGCAGCAGGTCCCTGAGTTCGTCGCCGTCGAACAGGTCCGGGGCTCCGGCGATCACCTCCAGGGCCGCCTGCTGCACATCCCAGTTGGAATCGCGCAGCAGAATCGCCGTTCGCGCCGGGTAGAGACGGCCGAGGCGCCTGATCGCCTCCGCGCGCAAGGCGGGCTGCCGGTCGACGAACAGTTCGACGAGGCGTGGATCCCTGGGATGGCGCGCGGCCTGGGCCGCCAGCGCCGCCTGGCGGATTTCGCGCGACCGGCTGGTCAACGCGCGGCCCACCGCATCCCAGGCGGTCGGCAGGTCGGACTCTGCCAGCGACGCCACGGCGCGGCGCGCAAGACGCTGGTCCTTGCCATCCATATAGCGAACCAGTGCCGCGGCGCCGCCGTCGCCAAGGCGCGCCAGGGCGGCAAACCCGACCTCGCTCAGGTCCTGGCCGAACTCGTCGTCCAAGGCCTCGACGATGTCGGGAACGGCCTCGGCGGCGCCGAGCTGCGCCAAGCCCGCGATGGCCTTCACCTGGATATCGACCCAGTCGTCCCAGCCATCATGGTAGATCTCGTCCTCGTCCCAGGCGATATCCTGATCGCGGCCCTTGAGCAGCCGAACGAGCCAGGGGACAAGCGGTTCGTAACGCATGGCGACCAGCGCATCGATGGCGGCCAGCTTGACCTCGGCGCAGGAATCGCCCAGCAGGTTCTCCATCAGCCTGGGCGCGGTGTCCGGATCGCCGATCCGGCCCAATGCGGTCGCCGCGTCCACCCGCACGTCGGGATCCTCGTCGAGGAGCGCGTCGAGCAGCGCCGGAACGCATTCCGGTGTTCCGATCGTCCCCAGGGACTGCGCCGCGACCGTGCGGTGCACGTCGGCGCCGCCGCGGAGGATTTCGGACAGGCGGGCGCAGATTCTGTCCAGCAGCGGCAATTCCATCGTATTCGGGGTCGAAGTGTCGCTCGGGGCAGGGTATGCGGTCATCTTTGCCGTGCAAGATTGTTGTCGTTCAAGTTGATCGTGTCGGGTCGCGGACCGGCGCCGAAGCGCCGGGCCGGTCCCCGTGGGCAGTCGTCAGATGATGTCGCGCGGGGCGAAGGACATCGAGCGGAAGGAGCGCTTGTAGGGCGACTCGCCGATCTTCTTCACCTTTGCGACGCCGATCTTGTAGTTGTAGTTGCCGCTGATCCAGTCGACGACCCGACCTTCCAGCGAGTTCGCGGGTTGAGCGGTATGCAGGAAGTCCATATAGACGACGCCCTTCTTGATATGGCGCGTCACCATGGCGACCCCGGTCACCGCGGCCTTGGTCAGCTCCACGTTCCCCGCCTTCATCTGGCCGGTGAAGGTGTAGTCGCTGCCGTGAACGCCCAGGATGGTCTCCTTCAGACCGGGAACCCGCTCCGAATAGACCATCAGTAGGTCGCCGTTCTCGATGCCGCGGGCCTTCGCATCGTCAGGATGGATCTCGACATAGTTGTCGGGCCACCGCTGCACGATGTACGGCCGCCGACGATCATCGAAACCGGACTGCCAGCGCTCGTTGGTCCGCCCGGAGGTGCACCACAGTTCGTCGCCCTTGGGCCTCATCCACTCCCAGTAATCCGAGAACAGATCCCAGGGCGATTTCTGGATGTTGCACTTGCCGGTCTGGCTGTTGAAATGCGTCAGCTTCTTGTTGAACACGTTGGCACCGGTGGGCCCGGTTTCGGGCAGCTTGCGGGTCGTGTCGTGCAGGCGCTTGGTGCCTTCCAGCGAACCGTCGGCCTTCATGAACACCGGACCCTGGATGCCGTTGGTGCCGAACTCGTTCAGCTTCTGGTGCAGGGTCTTGCCCTCGCGGTGGGCCGCCACCTTGATCATGTGGAAGTCCTTGCGGCTGCCGCGCGAGAAGCGCGACGCCTCCTCGGCCACGTCGTTGGAATTCTTCCAGTCGAAACCATCGAATCCCATCTTCTTGGCGAGCTGTCCGATGATCCACCAGTCGGGCTTGGCGTCGCCCGGCGGATCGTAGAACTTGTTGTACAGCCGCAGACGGCGTTCGCCGTTGGCCCGCATGAAGGTCTCCTCGCCCCAGGTGGCGGCGGGGAATATGATGTCGGCGAAACGTGCGCCGATCGGGTCGACCAGATAGATGTCCTGGTTGAGCACCACCATGCCGCCCGAGTCGACACGCTTCTTCAGCGTGTCGATGATCTCCTGCTTGTCGAAGGAGCGAATCTGGTGCGGGTTCTGCACCGTCAACTCCTCGAACCGCTTGGCAAGCTGCTGCGAACCGCACATCGACTGGATCCAGGTCGTCCCGATCACGTGCGCAAGGCGCGTATGGCCGGAGACCGTCCAGGTATCCGTGTCGAGGGCGCGGCGTCGCCGTCCCGGCACCTTCATCGGCGACTTGTTGCGCGGATATTTGCCGCCGCGCTGGCCGCCGCGCTGGTGTCCGCCGGCGCGGCCGATCACCTGACCCGGGCGGCCGCCCGCGCCGCAGATGATGCCGAGCGCCGAGATCGCCTCGGTGTTGCCCGTATTGTTGGACCAGTAGAGACCCTTCTCGATCATGATCGAGGTCTTGGGCCGCTTGCCGTTCCGGGGTCTGGCCAGATATTCGGCCGCAAGCTTGATCTTGTCGGGGTCGACGCCGGACACTTTGGCCGCGTTCCGGAGCTTGAACTCATCCTGGGCCAGCAGCCACTTCTTCCAGTCTTCGAAACCGGCGGTCTGGAACTTGCCCCAGGTCGTGCGCCATTGCCACGGCGTGTTGCGGGTGCCCTGGCCGAAGCCCGACGAGGACTCCCATTTGCTGTTGACCCACGCCTTGATCCACTCGCTATCCTGCCAGTCGTTTTCGACGATGATCCGGGCGATCGCGTTGATCACCAGCAGGTCGGTGCCGGGCGTAACGTCCAGCCATATTCCGCCGTTCTTCTCGGCATAGGCGACGCCGGCGGTGCGGCGCGGGACCATCATGATGGTCTTCTGGCCGTTCTGGATGCCCTTCATGATCCACTGGGTCCACAGGATGGTCTTGGTCTCGTAGGGATCGGTGCCGCAGATGAACAGCGTGTCGGCGTTCATCCAGTCCTCGTAGGCGGGGCCGAAGTTGTCGAAGCCCGCATCCCGGAAGCCCGGCGTCGACGTCACGTCGGACGGCGTGTCGTGGAACGTGAAGTTCGCCGTCGCAATGTGCCGCAGGGCGTATTTGGTGATGGCGTAGGTGTTCTCGATGTATTGGTACGAATAGGTCTTCACACCGTACGCGTTGTCACCGTG
>JABAOD010002371.1_pt1 | contig 31212 bp, 34 predicted proteins | sample 7062151 | NCBI WGS metagenome assembly JABAOD01 (sample SAMN14538626, study PRJNA623070) | marine sediment metagenome | biome: marine biome [ENVO:00000428]; feature: marine pelagic biome [ENVO:01000023]; material: deep marine sediment [ENVO:00002113] | place: India: Gulf of Khambhat ... | reverse complement strand
TGGACGGACATGTCGTGGCGGGGAGACCGGACGACCCCCAGTGGCTCGTGCAGCTGGTCGACGCCATGGCGACCGCGAACGCCGCGCGCACCGGCTGCGGCCTTGACCAGGGCTGCGATGAAGGAATGGTCGCCACGCTGCTGTCCGACCCGGTCGTCGCCCGATACCGTGCGGCCATGGCGGGACGCGCCCTCAAGCAGGGCGGCACCACCCATGTCAGCGTGATCGACGCCGACGGCAACGCGGCGGCGATGAGCGTATCGAACGGCGAGGGCTGCGGCCATGTGTTGCCCGGCTGCGGTATCATGCCGAACAACATGCTCGGCGAAGAGGACATCAATCCGCAGGGCTTCCACCAATGGGCGCCCGATACGCGCATCTCGTCGATGATGGCGCCGACGCTGGTGGATCAGCCCGACGGGCGGCGCATGGCACTGGGGAGCGGCGGCTCCAACAGGATCCGCACGGCGATCCTTCAGGTGCTCATGAATGTACTGCGCTCCGGCATGGGCTTGCAGGAGGCGATCACCGCCCCCCGCGTCCATTACGAGCGCGGCCTGCTGAGCGTCGAGGCAGTCGGCGCAGAGGGTGGCTTCGATGGGCGCCGGGTCGCCAACTTTACCGATCCGTTCCCCGAAAAGGAGCTTTGGGACCATTTCAGCATGTTCTACGGCGGCGTCCACGCGGTGGCGCTGGATCCGGTGACCGGCGCGTTCGACGGCGCAGGGGATGGGAGACGCGGCGGCGTTTATGTTACAGTGTGACCCGCCATGATCCGCTATTGCACGCAACGCGACTTCGAAGACATCCTGACGATCGTCAACGATGCGGCGCGGGCCTACAAGGGGGTGATCCCCGCGGACCGGTGGCGCGACCCCTATATGCCGCGCGACGCGCTGGCCAAGGACATCGCGGCGGGCGTCAAGTTCTGGGCCTTCGAAGGCGACAGCAGGCTGCTCGGCGTGATGGGACTGCAGCCGGTCGAGGATGTCGTGCTGATCCGCCACGCCTATGTGCGCTCGGCGATGCGCCGTCGCGGCATCGGCGGCCGGCTGCTGCAGCATATCCGCGCGTTCAGCGACGGCCCGCTGCTGGTCGGCACCTGGGCCGCCGCCGACTGGGCCGTCGGTTTCTATCGCAAGCACGGGTTCCATCTGCTGCCACGCGCCGAGACCCCGGCCCTGCTGCGCCGTTACTGGGACGTCCCCGATCGTCAGATCGAAACATCCGTCGTACTGGCGGACGATGCGTGGCTGGCACGGCACGACACGAAAGGAGAGGTCACACCGGCCTGACCGTGCCTCACGGCACACCGGCTACTCGAGCACTGCGGGCCAGTTGGCGTCGGCCTTGTCGATATTCCCGGGGATGTCCTGCTCCCAGCGTTTCTGTATGTCCTTGCTGTAGTTGAGATACAGCTTGCCGTCGACGATGCGCCATGCTTCGGGGTCGCTCTTGGCGGTATATCCCTGGCTTACCGCCCAGGCGCAGTAACCGCCGTATTGAGGCGCGAATTCCTGTGGACTGGCCTTGAAGGCGGCAAGGTTCTCCATGCTGGAGAACCGCCACGTGGCGCCGTTCCACGCATATTCCAGCGCGCTCTGCCCCCTGACGGGTTTGCCCTGCCGGAAATAGGCGACCGGATCGTAGCCGCTGACGGCAAGGTCGCTGAACGTGCCGGTCGAGACCGGATCCTTGGCGAGCGCCGGCGCGACGGAGGCGTGCGACACGAGGCCGATGGCGATGATGAAGACGGCCAGAGGCGGACGGATCGGCATGACGGGGGCTCCTTCGTGTTCGTGACGCCAACGCAGATGCCACCAATTTTTCACGGAACTATCCCGAAGGCAGCCGTGCATGGTCACATTGCCGTGACCAGGACGCGGAATCCGCGCGCTGTGGTCAGATCTGGCGGGACAGCGGCCCCGCGAGGGCTTCCAGCGCCGGCCGGTCGAGGATTTCCGTATGGCCGCCCCGGCGGATCACGACGATCCCTTTGCGCCGGAAGGTGGCGAGCGTGCGGCTCACCGTCTCGGCGGTCAGTCCCAGATAGTCGGCGATGTCGCTGCCCCGCATCGGGATGAAGACGGCATCGACCGGCGCGCCGCCCGGGCCGGCCTGACGCTGTGCAAGGGTCAGCAGAAAACAGGCCAGCCGCTCGCTGGCGGACCGGTGGGCCAGCAGCAGCATGCGGTCCTGCGCCTCGGTCAGCTCGTCGGCCATGGCGGCGATGAACGCGCGGCGGATCCCAGGCACCTCGTCGAGCAGGCGCTCGAAATTGCGGCGCGGATACGAACGCAGCGTCACGGCGGTGACCGCGTCGGCACTGTAGGCATACGTGGTTTCGGCGTTGAAGGTGACGCCGAGGAAGCTGCCGGGATAGAGGAAACCGGTGATCTGCCGCCGCCCGTCCGGCATCAGCTTGAACACGCTGACGATGCCGCTGGACACGCTGAACAGTTCGGTCGCCGGCGCACCCTCCATCATCACCGTCCGGCCCGCCGGCACGGTGATCGTTCGCGACATCGCCGCGAGCCGGTCCGCGGCCTCGCCGTCAAGCGCCTTCAGGCTGGCGCGGGTGCTTTCGGCTGTCCTGTCTTCCTTGGCGACTGGCATGATCGAACCTCGGGTACGAGTATACCAGATTTCGGCAACTGTCCGGTATACGTAGGGCATGAATTACGCGTAATCGAAAGCGTGTCAAGAGCACCCCCGCAGGATATCGCGACATCCGCTATCGGTTCGCGCCCTCGCATGGTAAAGCACTTGCCCGCAAGCAAGAATCGGAACAACACGGGCATGCCGCCGGCCCCGGAGGCGGATGCGAGCCGGGCCGATGCGAAGGGTGCAGCGCTTGGAATTCATCAGCGATGCATGGTTCTACGCGTTGGCGGTCCCCGCCGTGCTGATCGTCGGGTTTTCCAAGGCCGGCGTCGGCGGCGGGCTCGGCATCATGGCGGAGCCGCTGATGGTGCTGATCGTGCCGCCGGTGCAGGCGGCCGCGATGCTGATGCCGCTGCTCTTGTTCATGGATGTGTTCAGCCTGCGCGCCTACTGGGGGTCTTCGACCGCCGCAACCTTGCGACCATGCTGCCCGGCTCGCTGCTCGGGGTGGTGATCGGCGGCCTCACCTTCCGCTACATGAACGACGACATGATCCGCATCCTCGTCGGCGCCATCGCCATCCTGTTCACGCTCTATCGCTGGGTCGGGGTCGGCGGCTTTACCAGCGTCGTCGCCCACGGCGGCAGCCCGCCGGCGCATATCAACTTGTTGCCGCAGCGTCTGGACAAGCGCGTCTTCATCGGCACGACGGTGATCCTGTTCGCCCTCGTGGACATCATGAAGCTGGTACCCTATGCGCTGCTGGGCATGCTGGACGCAACCAACCTTACGACGGCGGCGCTGCTCGCCCCGGTGGCGCCGGTCGGCATCTGGCTCGGTGTCACCGTTCAGAAGCGCCTGCCGGAAGAGCTGTTCTACCGCGTCTGCTATGCACTGATCTTCCTGACCGGCTGCCGCCTCGTCTGGCAGGGCATTGAAGGGCTTGCCGGCTAAGTGGTCAACCGCCGGTTAACAGAGAGTTAGACCTTTCCCGCTAGAGTGTTTGGCCCCGGTTTTGCCATTCTGCGCGACCGGCCGGAAACGGGGTGCCATGGCAACCAGCTACACGCAAGGTCCGAATACGAGAACGGCGGTGCCGGCCTACGGCTGGAGCCTTCTGGAAGCCTTGGCGGTGTTCCTGTTCCTGGCCGCGCCGCTGTACTGGACCACGGTCACGGACCTGTACCTCTTCATGCCGCTGGCGGTCGTCCTGGGCTATGTGATCGGTGCCCCGCTGGTGGCGTTTCTCGATCGTGCGACCGAGCTGCCGTCGACGCGCCGCGTCGCCGCGTTCTCGCTGGCCCAGCTGGCGAGCGCCGTCGCCATGGCGGCCGGCTTCTCCGTCCTGGTGTCCACGGTCTGGTTCCACGCCGCCTACCGAACGGAAATCCTCGACCCGCACGGGTTCGGGCTGGGGTTTCCGCTGGCGCTGGCGTCCGCACTGTCCCTCGCGCTCGGCCTGATCGTCGCGGCGGCAGCGGTGTTCCTTGCCGCGACGACCCTGCTGCGACGCGACCGCGAGAGCGTGGGTGCCTGCCTCAAGCGCATCGGCGACGAGGGATTCGCGAGTCTGTGGCCGGCGGCGGCGGCCTGGCTTCTCTTGGGGTTCGGGGTGCTGAGCCTCGCCAACGTCGTCGTCGGCACCTTTTCGCTGCCGCCGCTGCTGCAGGCCGCGAACCCGGACCGCACTGTCGTCCTCTGGGACGTCGCCGAGGCGTTCCCGCTGCTTCCCGCCGCCCTCCTGGCGTCATCGGTGTTGATGGTGGCGTTCCGGCGGCTGCAGCCGGCGGCGCTGGCGTCGCTGCGCGCCCCGCGCCGGCCGTCACGCGGCCGCGTGCCGGGCCTGCTGACGGCCGTGGCGAGCGTCGGAGTCGGTTACGGATGGTATCTCCAGGTCCTGCATATCGGCATCGTCGCGTCCCTCGGCGCGACGACGATGATCGTCAGCTGGGGCGAGGTCTCGCGCGCCACCGACGCCTGGATCGCGGCGCAGGAGGCGGAAGGGCGCGAGCCGGCGGCGATCGCCGCCGAACTCCGCACGCAGGGCGGCTGGAGCGCCGAAGGGCCCGGCCCCCGCCGCCCCGGCGCCCTGTCCCAATTTGGCGGCACCCTGGAGGAGCTGGGCCTCAGCGACCAGTGCCGCATCACCATCGACGCCCGCGTCGCCGACAACTCGGCCCTGCGCAACGAGCCGTGGATCGCCGGCTACGAGGCCGGATTCCGACCGCTGCCGGCGGTCGGCTACTGCCTGCGCCTGGCCTGCCCGTCGCCCGCCGTGTGGCATGAAAGGCCCGTGGTCATCCTCCATTCCAGCCACCCCTCGCGCAACCGCGGCTGGAGCTACAATTTGTTCGTCGACCTGTTCGCCCAAGGCCGCGCCCCGGCGCCGGGCGGTTACTGCACCGCGGACGGCCGGCTGGCGGGGAGGTATCAGGGCTGAAGGGGATGCTGAAGACGAATGGCCGGCACCGGAATGCGTTGCGCTGGCTCGGGCGGACCGCCCTGCTGTCCGCAACGCTTGCCATCCTTTTCGCGACCGTCGGCTATTCCGACGGCTCTTTCATCGGCGCGCTGGTCTGCCTCGCTTACATCGTGTCGCCGATCTTTCTGTATCGCGAGCTGCGAAACACGCCCGATGTGCCGTCCAAGGGCGCGGGAATGCTTCTCGTCTGCGGCCTCAGCGGTGCGTCGGCGGCGCTGGCGCTTGGTATTGCCGCGCCGCTCTTGTGGCTTGCAAACGCCTATCGCTGGGACGTCTCCGGCGCGATATCGGGTCTGAGTTTTCTCTCCGCCGCCGCCAATGTCATTCCCGGAAATTATACGAACAAGGTCGGCATGGCCGTAATCCTGTTGTTGGTCGCGGCCCTGCTGCTGAGCCTGGCGCTGGCGCTCCGGCCGAAGCTGGCGAAAAAAGGGGTCCGGGGCGGCCCGGCCGCCGGGGCTCCGACCGCGCGCCGCCAGCGTCCTGTCCTTCTGGCTGATCGGGTTCGTGTTCGTCCAGTTCATCGAGTTGCTGGTCATCCTGGCCAAATGCGCGGGTGATTTCCGTATCCTTCTCCGGGAGATCCTGCAGGACAAAGCCCCGAACGCCTGGGACATGGTCCTGTTCTATCCCGCCCTGCCAATTGGCCTCTTCGTGGTCGCGGCGATGGTTGTGACGGTACGCGACGTTCTGTACCAGTTGGAGCTGCCGCCGGACGCACCGCCGGTTCCGCCGGACGGCAGGCTCGCAGGCATGCCCCTGAGGCTCGTCGGGATCCGCACGCCGGGCTTTGCCGCCGTCGCCTTGGCGGGGTTTCTGACGGTCGCAGGGATCTTCAGCCATTACGCCCATGTCGGAACCGTTGCTGCCGGCGCGTCGGCGCAGGCGCTCATTACCGGGACGCTGTCCCGCGATGCCCTCGACCGGTGGGCCGGCGAACAGCGGCGATCCGGCCGATCGCCCGCGGAAATCGCGGGCATGATCAACGAAAACGGCTTCTGGTCGCCCGACGCGCCGACACAGGGCTTGGCGAGGCTGCTTCAGTCGTCGGACCGGGACCCGGACGGGGCCGACGGCGCGTGGAGGTGCCCGATGACCGTCGCGGCCGGTCTTGTCGACGCCGCCGAACTGGCCACCGCCCCGTGGCCCGATCTGCCGGCGCCGCGGATCAAGGACCGTCAGAGCCGGTCGCCCTCGGGTACAGGGGACTCAGGAGGGAAAGACGAAGACGCGGACCGAAATTCCGCGTCGGGGGCGGTCCGCTACTGCCTCCGTGTCGCCTGTCCCAGCCCGGTGGTCTGGCGGGCCCCCGATGCGATCGCCCTCGTCTCCAGCCACCCCAGCGCCAGGCCGGACTGGATGCATCCGCTCTATTTCGACCTCTCCGCCGACGGCGTGGCGGCCGTGCCGGGCGGCTACTGCCTGGCCGACGGCAGCCTCGCCGAGAGCTTTCAGGGGTGAACGGCATGCGGACTCGTCACACGTGGCAAGGCAAGGCGGGGCGCTGGCTGTTGCACACCGTTCTCCTGTTCGCGGCGATGGCGGCGGTGTTTTCCGTCCTGTGGCCGGCGGGCTTTCTGGTCACCTTGGGCGCGATTGTCGCGGTGGATCTGACCTATTCGCTGTGGCCATTGATCGGATACCGCGATCGATGGAAACGGCTCAAAATGGCGTTCCGGGAGTTCAAAGAGTTTATACTTCAATTTCTGTGCACGATGAGCGCCCTGATGTCGGTCGTGGCGCTTCTCCTCGCCTCGCTTCTGACATGGCTCTACCACGCATATCAGTGGGAGCGAATTGTCGGGATTTTCGAAGGGGATCCGGACGGCCCCTCGTTTCCGTTCGGACCGGCGGATTATCTGCCCTGGTTGTCGAAGACGGCGATCCTGCTGGCGCTGGCGGCCCTGCTTCTCGGCCTGGCATTCGCGATCCGGCCGTGGGCCGAACGGGCGGATGCCGGCGCCGCCACTCGCCGGAACGGCCGGTCCGGCGCGTCCCGCGTCCTCTCGGTCTGGATTTCCGGACTTATTGCTATGGAATCATTGATATTGATTCCTGTCCTAATCGGGCCCGCCATCCTGTCCTATTATCTGCTCGATACCGTGCGTTGGAACCACATACCGACGGTGTGGGACCTGTTCCTGGCCTTCCCGGTCGTGCCACTGGGATTTCTGGTGACCGCCGGACTCCTGGTTTCATGGCGGGAAATTGCGCAACGGGACGACGTTTCAGAAGACGATCCGCCGGACCTTAGGCCCGGCCGCAGCGGGACGAAAGCCGTCGGCATGCCCGTCCGCATTTCGGTCGCGATCATCGGATTTGCCGCGTCGCTTGCCGCTCTGATCTTGCCGGTTCACTTCACACTCGTTCTGATTACAGCTTCAATCCCTGCGCTTTCCGCTGGCACCGGTACCGGGGCGGCACTGGCCCACTGGGCGGACGGCCTTCAGCAATCGGGGCGCCCCGAGGCGGAGATCGTCGCGACAATCAACCAGTTGGGACACTGGTCGCCGGCCGCGCCCGACGAAGGTCTGGGCCGACTTCTGCCGGATCTGGTCGAGAACCCGGAAGACGGCATCGCCCGTTTGAGCTGCACCGTGACGGTGACCGCGGGCATGGTCGATGCGGCCGACCGGGACGCCCGGCCCTGGCCCGAAACATCAGACCGGTGGACATATGTGGTGCATGACGCCACCAGGCGCTTCGACGAGGAGAGGGACCGCAGGAAAGCAGAATCGGGGGAAGCCGAAGAGGAACAAGACGAGGCAACGCCGATACCGACGGTTCGGTATTGCGTCAGGACAACTTGCCCTATTGCGCTCTCCTGGCACGCTCCGGACGCGGTCGCCATGTACTCCAGCCATCCCAGCGGCAGTCCCCACTGGTATTTGAATTTCCAATTCGACGTGCTTCTGGAGGGCCGCGCCCCGGCGCCCGGCGGCTACTGTACTGCCGACGGGCAACTGGCCGACAGGTATCAGGGCTAGCGCCATTCGTGTGAATTCGTGCTAGCCTCGCGGCCGGCCGGGACTTGCCGGCCTTCCCTTTGGCCGCGCCTTTCACGGAGTCACCCGCCGGTGGACCTCATCACCGACCCGCTGTTCTACATCGTCGCGTTTCCGGCCGTGGTGATCTCGGGCATCTCCAAGACCGGGGTCGGCGGCGGGCTTGGCATCGTCTCGGTGCCGATGATGACGCTGGTGATTCCGCCGGTGCAGGCCGCGGGGATCCTGCTGCCGATCCTGTGCGTCCTCGACATCGCCGCGCTGTGGGCCTACCGCCACGCCTGGCACCGGCGCAACATGGCGCTGATGCTGCCCGGCGCGCTCGTCGGGATCACCATCGGCGGGCTGTCGTTCCACTATCTGAGCGACGACATCGTGCGGCTGATCGTCGGCGCGGTGGCGCTGGCCTTCGTCGCCTGGCGCTTTGCCGGCAACACCGTGCTGCGCCGGGCCCAGCGGGCGCCGAGCCAGCCGGGCCCGCGCGGCGTGCTGTGGGCCGGGCTGTCGGGCTTCACCAGCACGGTCGCCCATGCCGGCTCGCCGCCGGTGCAGGTCTACCTGCTGCCGCAGCGGCTGGACAAGTCGGTCTATGTCGGGACGATGGCGATCTTCTTCGCGGTGGTGAACTACACCAAGCTGATCCCCTACGGGCTTTTGGGGCAGCTCTCGCCCGGCAATCTCGGCACCGCGCTGGCGCTGGCCCCCGCCATCCCGGTCGGCGTCTGGCTCGGGCTGCGCTTCCACCGCATGCTGAGCGACCGGTGGTTCTACCGCATCGTGTTCGCCATGCTGACGCTGACCGGTCTGCGCCTCGTCTGGCAGGGCGTGCCGGGCCTGCTGGCGGCCTGACGGGGGCGCGCAAGGTGGATGCCGCCATGCTGGCCCTGCAGGCCTCCGTGCTGGTCGCAGCGCTGCTGCAGGCGGCGACCGGAATCGGCTTCGGGGTGCTCGCCGGGCCGGTGATCCTCTTGACCCTGAACAGCGGGTCCGCCATCCAGATTTCGATGCTGCTGAGCCTGCTGATTGCGCTCGTACTGACGCCATCGCTGTGGCGCAGCGTCGACTGGACCCTCCTCAAACGAATCCTGCTCGGAAGCCTCGCCGGATTTCCTTTCGGCATCCTGATCTTCCGGGCCGTCAGCATCGACACCCTGAAACTTCTGGCCGGCGCAGCCGTATTCTATATGGCCCTCTCGGCGGCAGGAGTCCTCGGCGGCGCGCGATGGGGCGTCGGAACGCAGCGCGCCCGCGACCTCGGGGTCGGGGTGTTGTCGGGGGCCATGAATACGAGCCTCGCGATGCCCGGGCCGCCGGTGGCCGCCCGTATGGCCGTATTGCGGCATTCGAAGGACACGATCCGCGCCACGGTTCTGGTGACCTTCGTGTTCTCCTATATCCTGGCGGTGGCGTTCCAGGCGGCGCTGGTCGGCATTGCGCGCGAGACGCTGTTGCTGGCGGGCTGGCTAGCGCCGGCGACCCTGGGTGGCGTAGCGCTCGGACGCCTGGTGGCCAGCCGGTTCACCGAGCAGGGCTTCCGGATCGCGATCGCGGTCCTGCTTGCGGCAACGTCGCTGAGCCTGTTCGTCCATTCACTGGCCGGATTGCTCGGATATGTCTGATGCGCTGGACCGCCTCGATGCGATGCCGCGGGCGCGGCTCGGCCACTACCCGACGCCGCTCGAGGCGATGCCGAACCTGGCGGCGGCGCTCGGGCGCGCCGGCGGGCTGTACGTCAAGCGGGACGACTGCACCGGGCTTGCCTTCGGCGGCAACAAAGTGCGGCAGCTCGAGTTCTATCTCGGCGAGGCGCTGCAGCAGGGTGCCGACACCGTGCTGATCACCGGCGCGGTGCAGTCGAACTTCGCGCGCAGCACGGCGGCGGCCGCGGCCAGGCTGGGCTTCGACTGCCATATCCAGCTCGAGGAGCGGGTCGCGAAGACGGAGGCGGAATACCGCCAATCCGGCAACGTGTTGCTCGACCGCATGCTGGGGGCGACGCTGCATTCCTATGCGCATGGCGAGGACGAGGCCGGCGCCGACCGCCGCCTGCACGAGATCGCCGAAGACCTCGAGAGCCGGGGCCGCCACCCCTATGTCATCCCGCTGGCGCCGGGACATAAGCCGCTGGGGGCGCTCGGCTATGTCGATGCGGCGCGGGAGATTCTCGGCCAGCTGGAGGCGCAGTTGCCCCGCATCGACGAGATTGTGGTCGCCTCGGGCAGCGGCGCGACCCATGCCGGGCTGCTGTTCGGCCTGCGCGCGCTGGGCAGTGCGATCCGCGTGACCGGCGTCTGCGTGCGCCGCGCCGCCGACATCCAGCGCGAGCGGATCATCGCGCGCTGCCGCGAGATCGCCGCGTTGCTCTCAACCGCGCCCGTCGTGGCGGCGGAGGACGTGATCACCGACGATGCGCATCTCGCGCCCGGCTACGGGCAGCTCAACGAGCCGACGGTGCGCGCCATCGACCTCGCGGCGCGCTCGGAGGCCCTGATCCTCGATCCGGTCTATACCGGCAAGGTGCTGGCCGGCACGATCGCGCGTGCCGGCGAGACCGGGCCGGACCACAATATCCTGTTCCTCCATTCCGGCGGCACGCCAGCCAATTTCGGCTATGCGGCTGGGCTGACCGAGGCGCTGGCCGCGCTGCGCGGCGACGGGTAGCCTGGCGCCATGGCGCCAGCCCCACGCGTGCCCAACCGCCCGGCGTGGGCCGGATCGTGGCCGACCTCAGCGATCGCCGCATGGACGCCGTGGCCATCGACGCCGAATGACCGGGCGGGGCCCGCATGCAGCTTTATTGAGGTGGCCTCGAGCGGTATCCGATAAAGTGGAATCGGTTCCGGACGGCAGCACTCCCTCATACTTCAAGACGGCTGCTTGGCAGCCTCCTCAGCATGAGGACACAAACATCGGAGACTCATGCTGAGGAGGGCCGCGAGGCCCGTCTCGAAGGATGAGGTCGCTCGGCGCCGGCGCCGCGCAGACTTCATCGGCCCGCTCCCGTCGCGCGGACAGAATGCAGGAGGTGACGGCGTTCGCCCGGCAGGACGTCCGCCGTCAGGCGCTGCGATAGAGCTTGGTCAGCACGAACTCGCGATGGCCCAACGCCTCGGCCGCGGTCAGGCGGCCGTTGCACGTGCGCAGGGTCATCTCCAGCAGCGCATCGCCGGCTTCGTCCAGGGTCATCTCGCGGCGCAGGATGCCCGAGACGTCGACGTCGATATGCTCGGCCATCTCGCGCGCCGTGCGCGGGTTGGCCGTGAGCTTGATCACCGGCTCGATCGGGTTGCCGATGACGTTGCCCTGGCCGGTCGGGAACAGGTGCACGACGAAGCCGGCCGCCGCCTGCAGGGTCACGCATTCGGCCGCCGCCGACGAGGTGTCCATGAAATAGAGGCCCGGCCCGGCGGACGGCGCCTCGGCGGGTTCCAGAACGTCGACGAACTGGGTCTTCTTGCCGATCTTCTCGAGGTTGCCGAACGCCTTCTCCTCGATCGTCGTCAGCCCGCCCTCGATGTTGCCCTTGGTCGGCTGGCTGTCGGAGAGGTCGGAGGTCTTGTGCGGCTCGATCACCTCGTCCATGTAGGCCTGCCAGGTGCGCATGAACTTCTCGCCGGCCTCCGGCGTTCTGGCGCGCGTCTTGCAGATCATCTCGGCGCCCGTCAGCTCCGAGGTTTCGCCGAAGCAGGTATAGGCGCCCAGCGGGTCGATCTTGTCGATCACGTTGCCGACCGTCGGGTTGGACGCGAGGCCGGACGTCGTGTCCGATTCGCCGCACTTGACCGAGACCCAGAGCTCGGACAGGTCGGCTTCCTCGCGCTGTTTCTCGGACGCCCAGTGGACGAATTCCTTGGCCTTGCGCGACGCCATCTCGATGGTCTTGTGGTCGCCGTTGCGTTCGATGGCGAAGCCCTCGACCGGCTTGCCGGTCTTGGCGATGCCGTCGACCACCCGTCCGGTCCAGCCCGGCTCGATGCCGATGACGACGACGGCGGCGACGTTGGGGTTGCACCCGGTGCCGATGAGGGTGCGGAAGTGCAGCTCGAGATCCTCGCCGAACTGCAGCCGGCCATAGGCGTGCGGGATCGCCATCGTGCCCTTGATGTTGTTCGCCACCGCCTCGCAGGCGGCGTTCGACAGATCGTCCAGCGGCAGGATGATGACGTGGTTGCGGATGCCGACGCGGCCGTTCTCGCGGCGATATCCCAGGAATTTGCGGCTGGCCATGGTCACCACCTCTTGGTCTTGACGTTGTGGACGTGGACGTGGCCGCCGCGCTTGATGTCGGCGACCGCCTTGCCGATGTCGTGGCCGTACTTGAGGATGGTCTCGCCGTTCGCGATGTCCCTGAGCGCCACCTTGTGGCCGATCGGGATGTCGTCGAGCGCGGTGACGTGGATCGTCTCGTCGGTGTCCATCACCCAGCCCTCGAGCTCCATGCCCGCCTTGGCGTCCTCGACGACGACGACGCCCGCGGAATCCTCGGGATTGTGAACCAGAAAATGCGGAGGCATCTGCCTTCCCCTCCGTGTCCTGTTTGTTGGAAAATAATCTTAGATCTTATATAAGACATAAAAGATAGCCGCGAGTCAAGGAGTGCGCTATCATGGGCGCATGGACGTACCGCTGCACTCCGGGACGGGCGAGGGCCCCCGCGCCCGACCGCTCTATGCCCAGGTCAAGGCGCTGATGCTGCAGCACCTGATCGCCGGCGAATGGCGACCGGGCGAACTGCTGCCCAGCGAATTTCAGCTGGCCGACCGCTTCGGGGTCAGCCAGGGCACGGTGCGCAAGGCCCTGGACGCCCTGGCGGCGGACAATGTCGTCGTCCGCCGGCAGGGCCGCGGCACCTTCGTCGCCGAACACGACCAGCGCCGCGCGCTGTTCCATTTCTTCCACCTCGTCGGACCCGACGGCGAGCGCCGCCTGCCGGAGAGCCGCCTCGTGTCGGTGCGCAAGGGACTGGCCAGCCGCATCGAGGCCGGATGGCTCGCGATCGGCCACGGCGCGCCGGTCGTCCGCATCCGTCGCGTGCGCAGCCTCGACGGCCAGCCCGCGATCGCCGAGACCCTCACGGTGCCGCAGCTGCTGTTCCCCGACCTTGCCGACATTCGCGAGGTGCCGAACACGCTGTACGATCTCTACGAGCGTCGCTACGGCGTCACCATCGCCCGCGCGGTCGAGCGCCTGTCCGCCGTTGCGGCCGACGCGCGCGATGCCCGGCTGCTGGGGATCGCGCCGGGCGCGCCGCTGCTGGAGATCGACCGGATCGCCCTCGCCCTCGACGGCAAGCCCGTGGAATGGCGGCTCAGCCGCTGCCTGACCAAGACCCACCATTACCAGGTGGAACTGGGCTGAAGGGACGCCGCGATGTCCGAGATCGATCGCTGGATCGGTGTGGCGGTGCTCGGGGTGCTTTGGTCTTTCTTCGCCTTCTACAACCTTGTCTTCGAGATCGGCAAGCACCAGCGAATGGAGACGAGCGGCCCGTCGCCCATGGTGATCTTTGGCAGCGTGTTCGGTATCGCAGCGCTGCTGCTGGTTCCGGGGCTCGGCTGGGGACCGTTCCTTGCCCTGCTGCCGCTCGCCCTGCTGCCCGACCTGTCGTACATCCTCGGCGGCCTGTTGTTCCGGTGGCGCGAGAAGCGGCGGCGATGAGACCGGCGGGCGCCATGGCCGGACAATCGCAACAAGCCAGAAGGATTGTCGATGTACGAAATCGATCAGAGGGACCGCGTGGTCGCGCTTGACGGGTTACCGAAGCCGGACGCCGGTGCGCCGCTGCCGCTGGTCGCTGCGAACGAGAGCACACTGCTCATCGCATACTATATTCAGGGACCGCCGACGCAGTGGGACCCGGCGGAACTGGAAGATCCGCGATTCGACGACCAGACGGCGACCGTTATCTTCAGCGCCCTGAACTTCATGTTCGGCTATCCGAACGATGAAGTCCTGTCCGGGCATCCCCTCTATGCGCGCGGCCTGAAATGGTATGGCGGCTATGAGGTGCTAGAGTCGTCCTGGGTCCGCAGGCTCGAGCGGATGAACCGGGTTCATGACCTGCACAACCCGGACTCATTCCTCAGCTACCACCACTTCATTCTGACCTTTCATGACACCATGCTGGAATGTGTCGCCAGCGATTTCATAGTCGAGCGCGCGAAGGAATCCCCGTCCGACGCGATGCGCCGGAACATTCACGGGCTGCTCGACGGGCGTCGGGGGCGTGTCGCCTAGAGTGGAACGGTATTTGTTATGTTGGGGCAAGCCGATGGCCTCCGCCGTTTCCATCTCACGGAAAGTGCACTCTCGCGAAATCGGTTAATTTGGGCTCGGCCGTAACGGTACGACCTCATACTTCGAGACGGGCCTCGCGGCCCTCCTCAGCATGAGGGCACAAGCAGTGGAGCCTCATGCTGAGGCGGCTGCGACAAGAGCCGTCTCGAAGCTTGAAGTCGCACCTGTCTAGTTGGGTACAACAATACCGGCTAACGCCCTAGCCGCCGTCCTTGAAGCCGATATCCCAGTGCGAGCCGTCGCAGAACGGTTTGTTCTTCGACGCGCCGCACCGGCACAACGTGTAGTGGTCGCGCGGCGCCGCTTCGCCCCACTGCACGTTGTGCAGCGCGATGCCGCCGCTCACGTGATAGGGACCGTCCTTCGCAACCCGGATCGCCGGCTCGCTCGACGGCCGCGCGACCTCCTTACCGCCGACGGAATAGCTGAGGGCGCCCGACGGGCATGCACGGATCACCTCGATGATCGCCTCCACCGGGGCGCCGTCGGGATCGATCCACGGCTCCTCGTCCATCCGCCAGACCTTCGGCAGACTGTCCGTACAGACGCCGGCATGCGCGCAGATCGCCCGGTTGTCATGAATCGTAATGCCCTTGCCGACATAGGTATCGCGCCGGTCGTTTGCGCCGTCGGAGACGCGCTCGCCGGAAAATCCGTTGCGCGCGTGGGTGCCGTCGCAGAACGGCTTGTTGGCCGAACCCCCGCACCGGCACAGCGCGAAGACGCGCTTCGCGGCGAGCGCCGCGCCGGCGTCGTCCGTCAGGCGCTGGCAGTCCTTCACGATGTAGGGACCGTTCTCCGCGCACTCGATTGTCGGACCGTCGTCGACCGCAGCTTTCGCCATGACACCGCCTCCCGTTTCGAACGGGCCGGAATCGTCGGCCCTTCCAATCGGATATAGGGCGCGGCCCGCCGCAGGGAACCGGGGCGCGGCCAAAGGTGTCGATTTCGGATTACTGGACCGTCGTCGTCTTCGGCGCGTTGATCCGCTCGGGGAGGTGCTCGGCGGGCAGAACGCGGTTCATGCCCTCGGCCTCGATCTGCAGGCGGCAGGTCTCGCCAGGCTGCACGATGCGGTCGGTTTCGAGGAAATCCTGGACCAGCGTCAGCTCCTGGCCATCGTCGAGGATGATCGAGTACTCGATGCCGGGACGCTCGCTCAACTTGTCGGCGGCCTGGCGCCCGGCGCCGCCGCCGGCCGCCGCACCGGCGGTGGCGCCCACCTGGACCGCGATGTCCCTGCCGGCACCGTCGCCGATTTGGCTGCCGATGATGGCGCCCACGAGAAGGCCGACGATGGACCCGACGGCTTCGCCCTTCTCGGGCGCGTCGTCACCACGGATCGCCACCTCGCGCGCCTCGAGGACGCGGCACCGGACGATGCGCTTCGAGATGCCGACCTCGCTGTCACGATACAGGGAATCACTGACCTTCGGACTGCTGCAGGCGGCGAGCGCCGCCAGCGCGATGACGACCACGCAGTTCCGGCCAGCCACTGACATTCGGTTCCGCACGTTCCAGCTCCGTTGTTCCGGTCGCCGCAAGCGCCGACCACATCAATACCAGCCAATGTCTTAAATTTCCATCAATCGGTGTCAGCGCGCCGATCTCCAAAGGTTGTCGCATTCCTTCGCCGCACACCGTTTGCGGCGCCTCGAACAACCGCTACACTCCTCATCATGGAGACCTTTGCACGAAACTGGACTTCGTCATCGCGAGGCTGCAATGCAGTCGCGGCGATCCAGGAAAAGCTCTCGTTTCCGCGGCATCCTGGATTGCCGCGTCGGCCTTCGGCCGCCTCGCAATGACGATTTGGCGTTTTCTGCAAAGGTCTCCACCACGATGGTGGAGGAAAAGATGAGCGACACTGTCGGATTCATCGGGCTCGGCGTGCTGGGTTCGGCCATCGCGGGCCATCTCGTCGCGGCAGGGCGTCGCGTCATAGGGTGCGATATCGACCCAAAGCGCACATCGGATCTCGTTGCGGCACACGCCGAGGCCGCGGCGACACCGCGCGAAACCGCGGACCAGGCGGACGTGGTCTTTCTCTGCCTGCCGACCGCCGAGTCCCTGCACGCGGTGGTGTCCGGGGCGGACGGGCTGGTGCACGGCGGGCGGGAGGGCCAGATCGTCGTCGAGCTTTCCACCTTCTCGATCGCGGACAAGGAGAAGGCCCGCGACGCCCTGGCGGAAGCCGGCCGGATCCTGCTCGATTGCCCGGTGAGCGGCAATCGCATCATGGCGCTCGATCGCAAGCTCACCGCCTTCGGCAGCGGCGACAGACGGGCCTGGGAGCGGGTACGGCCGATCGTCGACCTGTTCACGCGCCGGAGCCATTTCGTCGGCGAATTCGGCTGCGGCATGAAGATGAAGTTCTGCGGCAACATCCTGAACCTGGTGCACAACAGCGTCGCGGCCGAAGTCATGGTGCTCGGCATGAAGTCCGGCCTCGACCCGAAAATGATCCACGAGGTGATCAGCGGCAGCGGCTCGTCGTCGGCCATGTTCGAGGTGCGCGGCGCCCTGATGGCGGAGAACGACTACCGCAGGGAAGGCATGAATTTCTCGATCCCGCTGAAGGACTCGCGGCTGATCGTTGAGCACGCCGCACGGCATCTCGTGCCGACACCGATCTATCACGCGGCCTTGCAGACCTATTACGCCGCAGTGGCGCAGGGCCATGGCGACGAGGACCAGTCAGCCGTCTGCGCCGCAATGGAGCGGGCCGCCAATTGCGAACGGAGCAAGACCGACGTCGAGAGCCAATAGACGCTTCACGCCCATAACGAGCGCTGCCGCGGCGGACACGACGGTTGCCGGACCTAGGGAACGTGATACTCTTATACATGCGAGACGGAGGAGGGCCTCGCCATGGCCACCGCAACATTCGCCGCCGGACGATTCTGGTGCGTCGAGGCGGCCGTCAGGCTCATCCCGGGCGTCACCGCCACGGAAGTCGGGTTCATGGGCGGCCACGTGCCGAACCCGACATTCCGGGAGGTCGGCTCGGGCACGACAGGACACGTTGAGGTGGTACGCGTGGAGTACGACCCGGCCAGCGTGAGCTATACCGAACTGCTGAGCTCGTTCTGGCGCTTCCACGATCCGACGCAACGGGACCGCCAGGGTCCCGACGTCGGCAGCGCGTTTCGCTCGGTCATCTTCGTGCACGACGCTGCGCAGGAGCGCCAGGCCCGCAGTTCCAAGCGCGCACTGGAAGAGTCCGGACGGCACCGCCAGCCTATCGTCACCGAGATTGTTCCCGCCGGCGCCTTCTGGCGGGCCGAGGAGCACCACCAACGTTACCTGGAGAAGCGCGGCCTCGTGCCGGCGTGCTCCGGTTGAGCGTTCGCCGCCGCTTTTTTGCCGGATTGCAGTGATTTGATGACGCCGAGGGGGCGAAATGCTCCTCCGATCATGGCAGGAGGTCCTCGTGCATGTGATAGTGCGGAGCGCCATTCTGCATCTGGCCGCCATCGTCATCCTGTTGCCGCCGGCGGCCCAGGCGCAGCGGCAGCCGGGCGAGTCCGGGCAGGACCTTGTGGCGGCGGCGATCGAGCGCACCGGGCACAGGGTCGTCTACGATGGCTCGTACCGGACCCTCGCCTATCCGGGCGGGGACGTGCCGGACGATATCGGCGTATGCACCGACCTGGTCGTTCGCGCTTACCGCTCAGGACTCGGCATCGATCTGCAAAAAGAGGTCCATGAAGACATGATCCGAGAATTCGCGGCCTATCCGCAGCGCTGGGGCCTCACACGACCGGACCGGAGCATCGATCATCGGCGCGTGCCCAATCTTGAGACATTCTTCACGCGGCACGGCCGCTCACTTGCGGTCAGCGATGACCCGAACACCTATCGGCCCGGCGATCTGGTCACCTGGCGTCTGCCCGGCAACCTTCCGCACATCGGCATCGTCACCGATCGCCGCTCGGCCGACGGCAGGCGCCCGTTGATCGCGCACAACATCGGCCGCGGGCCAGAGCTGAAAGACATGCTGTTCACCTACCCGATCAGCGGCCATTTCCGATACCTCCCGGACGATTGAGGCGTCTGTCGTAAGGTCGCGCCGATACGGCCGAGCCCAACGTCACCGATTACGCGCTAACCGTCCGCCTCGACGACCTCGAAGTCGTGCGTGACGGTGGCCGTTGCCCCCAGCATGACGGTGGCGGAACAGTATTTTTCGGCCGACAGCTTGACCGCACGCTCGACCGCAGATGGCCTCAAACCCCGGCCGGTGACGACGTAGTGCGCGTGGATCCGTTTGTAGACCTTGGGCACCGATTCGGCCCGCTCGGCTTCGATCTCGACGACCACGTCGGTCACCGCCTCGCGCGACTTCTGCAGGATCATCACGACGTCGATCGCCGTGCAGCCGCCCATGCCGAGCAACAGCATCTCCATCGGCCGGATGCCCACCGACGGTTCCCCCTCCCCGGCCAGGCCCTGCATGACGACGGCATGGCCGCTCTGCGATTCCCCGATGAAACGGGATCCTTCGATCCATTTGACTCGTGCCGTCGTTGCCATCGGCATCCTCCTGATCTCAAAAAATTAGAAATATCTAATATATTTGGGCATCGGTGCGGCCAACGCCAGTTGACGCGATGTCGCACGGCGGTATTGACGGGCGCAAAATGTTTGCAGTTCATGCCGGGCCGATTCTTCGGGAATGATGTCCACGCCGATACAGGCAATAACGTCCACGATCACCGCGGCTGGGTGCCGTCAGCGCGGCCGACGTTATCTCAGCCTCGAAGACTCGTGCTTGCCCTGGACCGGGATTGGTAGACACGCATGGTTGAGATTCTTCGGAGCGACGGCAACATTGTGATCTGTCCAGTGGACAGGCACATCGGGCGGGTGGCGTCGACGAGACGCCACGTGCCGGATTTGATGGCTATTCGACTCCGTGGACCGCCACGCGATCACCGTCGATGACGTGTTTCAGCGCCGCGATGTCCCCCATCGCGCGCGCCCAGACGTCGCCCGAGCGCCGCGGGCCGTGGCGGCGATTGCGCGAAAAAGGTTCGATCCCGAAATCGATACCGCACGTCCCGCTTCTGCCGCACAGAACGAAATCGCCGGGCCGGCCCATGGCCGGCAGTCCCGAATGGGGCGGGACAGGCCCCGGCGCCGAGAACACCACCGCACTGTCGGCGACCCGCGCCATCGACAGGAACGGCAGGGCGCTGCGTATGGCTTCTCCTGCAGGCGTGTCGAGCAGCTTCGCGTACAGCTCGACGGGACCGATCGTGATCTTGATTCGTCTCACCGTCTCCTCCCGACGTCGGTGACGTACCTTCTTGTTCGTTCTTGAGGAGGAAACGCCGCGACCACCCGGAATCAATCCCTGCCTAACAACACTTTTTTGCGCAGCTCAGGGCTCAGCCCCGCCCGTCGGTTGCCGTTGACGGAAAAGGACCGGGCACGATGCCCGGCCCTTGCCGTACGGACGTCGGTTGGTTTCGTCAGAAGGTCCAGGTCCAGCCGGCGGTAACCTCGAACTGCCACATCTCAAGCTCGATGGTGTGCACGCTGAACGGATCCTGCCCGGACACGCTGCTGCTGGGTGAATACATGGCACCGAGCATGAAGGCGCTGTTCGGGCTCTGCTGCCAAGTCAGTCCGGCCGTGTAATGCTGCTCCTGCACGCCGGGCGCCAGAATGTTGAACATAACCTCGGATGAGGGGATTGGATTGTCGTTAAACCCGACCCCTGCCCTGAGTGCCACTGTTGGAGTTGCCTGCCACTGGATACCCAATTTGTAAGAGTTGATGTTCTCCCAGCCAAATCCGGAGCCGTCACTCGCCCCCAGCAGATTGCTCGTACCCGTAAGTGTACCCGGTGACAGGGGATTCGAGACTGCGTCGATAGCCTCGTAAAAGATTCTCTTGTAGTCGAGGGCAACGGTCACGCCAGCGCCCGAATCCCACGAGAATCCAGCTTGCAGCGCCGGCGGGATATCGAAATCGCCCTGTTCGGCGAAAAGCCCCGAATACTTGTCGAATTTGCTCATGTACATGCGTGTCTGGTAGGAAGCTCCAAACCGGACTCCGCCACCGATATCGGCTTGCACGCCGAGTTTGCCGCCGTAACCATACGACAATTCGTAGCCCCTGTTCGTAACGTTGCCCGGATTCGACGAATTCGTCGCGTTGTCGAACGCTTGAAGACCAAATGCCTTGAACCGCTGGGCTGCAAGAATTGGGCTGACCCCAACGCTGATCCGGGGTGTAATGTCACGCGCGTAGGTGAACTGCAAAAAGGCTTGCGAGAGATCAACGCCCGTCTTTCCGCCGCCAAACGGTCCAACTGGATCGTCATAGGTCGTATTCATGCCTCCCTGACCGTAAAATGCCCACCCCCAGGACGACACGTCGTCTATTTCGTAGGCTCCGGCCAGAGAGGGAATGAAGAAATAGTTTCTATCGCTATCGAGCCCCGGACTGGCGACGAGAAACGGTGTGTTCGTGGCGGTGTACTCACGCCGCGGACTGAACAGCGAGATATCCGCCGTGAATTGCGGGTCCACAAGCGTCAGCGCGGCCGGATTGGTCGCCTGCGACATGGCGTCGAATCCGGTGGCGACGCCGGCGCCGGCCATCGATTTGTTGACGGCACCGATGCCGTGCGTGAAATACCCCTCCGTCGCCTGAGCGGGAGCGCATGCGACAATCGCAGCGGTCGCGCCCGCTGCGCAGCTGTACAATACCTTCTTCATGCTACCTCCTGAGTGTGAAGACCGAGATGCCAACTTGCTGTGCCCAGGAGATCCCGCCCACGGCCCTCTTTCCTGGCTTGTTGACGGAAGCACCAGACGCACCCCCTGTCTTGGCTCATGCCCGCCGAACCGAGCGAGCACGGTGTGTTATATCTCTCTAAATTACCATCATCTAATGTATTGTGCAAAAAAATATGTGGTTAACCTGCAAATAGCAGTCCGTTACATGCGAAACCAATTCCGTGTTTGTTTGACAAATAATAAGGACTTTCTTATATCATCTGGTATGTATTTGGCGAATATTATCGTAAAGCGGACATACAGGCGTGCAATCTGAGCGGAAGCGATCAAATCGAAAAGCCGGTTACTTTAAATACAACCCAGCACAAACTGCTTCGAATTCAGGCCACATAGCCGCCCGTGAGCGTTATGCCAAAGGTCTGCCTTGCGTATACTTGCAGGATGTTGGCGGCAACTCGGACTGCCGAACAGAAACGGCCCGGGGCGTCACATCCCGGGCCGGCTGATGATTTTTCCATATTTTCCGGGCGTTTCGCGATCCCGTCAACCCGTGTGTTTGATGACGAACACGTAAACGCCGTCTTCGGTCTTGGATTCCAGCAGCTCGTTCCCGGTCGTGCGGCAAAATGCCTCAAAGTCCGCGACCGACCCGGGGTCGGTTGCCTGGATTTCCAGCGTGCCGCCCGCGGGCACATCCTTCAATGCCTTCTTCGCCTTGAGTATTGGCAGCGGGCAGTTCAGCCCCTTGGCGTCGAGCACCTGATCGGCCATGTGTGGTTTCTCCTTGCTGATTGCGTCGCGTTGCGAAAGGTCGGCCGGATGCCGCCTCAAATGAACAGGTTGATGTCGGATTTGGTGGCTGCGTCGATATAGGTCGCCGCACCTCCAAGCTCGTGGCCCTCGATCAGGTCCTCGCGCTTGTATTCGAACAGGTCCAGCGTCATCTGGCAGGCGATCATGCGGATCTCGGACTCGATCGCGGCCTCCCGCAATTCCTCGATCGACGCCACGCCCTTCTTCTTGATGAGGTTCTTCATCATCACGGTCGCCGCTTTATCGACGCCGGGCAACATGCCCACCATGTTCGGCATCGTCATATGGCCACCCATCATCGGCATCTCCATGGCCGCGTTGCCGAGCGGGGTGACCTGGAGGTTGAGCTTCTTCTTCAGAAGGCCGAGGCCGTAGAACGTAAAGAACATCGTGACATCCAGCCCCATCGCCGCAGCGGTCGTGCCGAGAATGAAGGGCGGATAGGCCCAGTCCAGCGAGCCCTTGGTCACGATGATCGACATGCTCTTCGCGTTGTTGTTCTCCGACATCGTCGCTATTTCCTTTCCAGGTCAATGCCCCGCCCTGACAAGATTGTCGAAACCGAGCGCGCCGGCGAGGCCGCAGGCGACCCCGACGCTTTATTTCATTAGAAGATTGTAATAATCGAATATGGAAGTCAAGCAGCGCACGGTGGGGCGCCATCACTTCCCGTTGATCGGCCGCAGCTGCCGCCGCGCCACTGATCGTCCCGTCATAGCACGGCGCGCGGCCAACCGGTCAATTCGGCGTCAGAAGGCCGTCGCGAAGCGCACGCCGATGCCGTACGCTGGCGGCGCTTCGGCATCATGTCCGGGCTCCAGCTGCATCATCAGCCAGCCCGACAGGTTTCCCTGGATCCCGATGGTCCTGTCATAAGCGATCTGCAGGTCGATCTCGCGGCCGGTCGGCACCAGCGAAACCCGTTCGGAAGCCTGCACGACCGTTTTGTCCAGCTGATAGTCGACCGGCACGGTCAGGTTGGCAGAGGCGGCGTTGACCCGCAGTGGCTGCCCAGCCAGGAATCCGATCCGCCCACCGGTGCCCAGTGCATTGTCCTTGACGATGCCAAGCCCGAAAGCATCGGCACGGGCGCCGCTCCAGTCGCTCAGAAGGCTAGTCCCGTCGGCCGTCATGTCGGTCGTTCCCAACGTGTAGCTGCCGAGCAGTTCTACCCCCGCGCCGAGCGGCAGACGGCCACCGAGGACGTAGAACCGGCTGTTGGCCCCCTCGACCGAGAAGCCACCATCCGCGTCGCTGCCGAGGAAGCCGCTACGCTCGTCGACATGCGAGAACCGCGCCGTCAGGGCAGCACCGCCCGGGAATAGATGGGCAACCGCGATTTCGCCGATCCGCGCGTTGCCGGTGTCGCCACTCTGCTGACCAAGTTCATCGACCAGGCCAACGGTCAGTACACTCCCGGCACCGAGCCCGCGGCTTGCCGTGAAGGCCGCCCCAGTCCCGACCAGCCCATGTTGCGGGTTGAGAAGCTCGTCAGACATCCAGAACAGGCTTGCTGCCGGGGTGACTGCGATGTCGTCGACCATCTGCGCCGGCGTTACGTCATAGCCGATGCGGTAGGCGGTGCCATCGCTCCCCGAGAACGCCAGGCTCATCCCACGCACGTCGCGCTCTGCCTCTTGCTCGGAGGCCATGCCGATGGCGTCCCACCCCGGACCAGCGCTCGCCTGCTCTGTCGCGCCGAGGGAGACTTTCGCGCCGTTGGGCAAGGCGGCTTCGACCGGCTGGATGCCGCCGGCCATAAGAGCGTCGAGACCGAAGTTCCGGTCGGCACGAACGACACGCCCGTCCAACCCGGCAACGAAATTGCGATCGAAATCATCCAGGGCGAAAGCCTGTGCAAGCAACGTCGAACCGCTGAGCGCGTTGCCGAACGCCGGCCCCAGAGACAGCGAAGTACCATCCAGCGTAACGGTTTGGCCTGTTGCGGAACCGGAAAGCGGAATCGCCAGGCTGCCGACCGGCTGCATTGCGGCGTCCAAATTCAACAACCCGTGGCCGTACACGACGTCCACCCCGGCCGCACCCAGATCGGTTGCCGTGGTCAGCAGAATGCTTACGACATCCGAAGGGGGAAGCATCGGCCAGGTCTGGATCAGCAATGCCGCCGCGCCGGAGACGTGCGGCGTAGCCATCGAAGTCCCGGAGTAGAATGCGTAGGCGTCGCCGGGAACCGTCGAATAGATGTTTACGCCTGGCGCTACGAGGCAATAATCCTTCGCTGTGCCGCATTCGTTGGAAAAGGCCGCGATTGTGCCGGTACTGTCAACGGCACCCACGGCGATCAGCTGGCCGCTCGTGTTGACGGTCGGAGAGCCCGCGTACATTGCCGGCCAGCCGGGTTCCGTGGCTCCGTCGTTGCCCGTGGCCGCAACGATGATAGAACCCGCATTCATCGCGCGACGCAGTTCCTGCTCGAACTGGAAGCTGAGCGGGACCGGGCCGCCAAGGCTCAGATTGATCACATGTGCCTTGCCGGTTGCATAGCGAATCGCGTTGATAAGGTCGGCTTCATAGAACACTGAACACTGGGCGGGCCCGCCGCAGAATACCGGGTCGGCAATCACGGTATCTGTGCGGATCGCCAGGATCGTTGCGTCGAAGGCAACGCCGTGCATCCCCACGTCGTTCTTTTCCGCAGCGACGGTCCCTGAGACGTGCGTTCCGTGGCCATCCTCGTCCGTGACAGGGTCTCCGCGCACGATGTCGATGCTGTCCGGGGAAACATTGGCGGCGAGGTCGCTGTGGTCGACTTGAATCCCGGTGTCGATCACCGCCACCACGACGCCGCCGCCAGAGGCCCCCTTGGCATAGGCATGCTGGGCGCCAATCTGGTTGAGACCATGTTGGGCGGAGAATTCTGCGGTCTCGAAATTTGCTGGCAGTTGCTGACCTGCCAGCGGATCGGGAATGGGCAGGTTATCGTTGCGGAAGGCACGCGAATCGCTGGTAGTGCTCTCACAACCAGCCAGAGCAACGATCATGCCGAGGCAGGCGCTGACTTCCCGCATCTCCACGGTGAATCTGCCTTCCGAACCGGACACCCTAGGATCATAAACGGTCGAGACCAAGAAACATCATCAACGACGGGTATGAATCGGCGGTTAAGCCGAAAATGCCTCTAAAACGCAGGGTATCGACGTTGCTGCCGCCAAGTCCATGGGCTAGAACGCACCAATTGGGGGGCACAGGAGGATCGGGGTGATGAGCGAATCGGCACAGATGGAATTTCCCGTCTCGTGGGACGAGTTGCACCGGCATGCGCGGGCCCTGGCGTGGCGACTGCACGAACAGGGGCCGTTCAAGGGAATCGTCGCCATCACCCGCGGCGGCCTCGTCCCGGCGGCCATCGTCGCCCGGGAACTCGACATCCGGCTGGTCGATACGGTCTGCATTGCGTCGTACGAACACAAAGACCACGGCGCGACGACAATCCTGAAAGGCCTGGACAGCGACGGCGAAGGCTGGCTGATCGTCGACGATCTCGTCGACACCGGGACCACGGCGAAGGTGGTGCGGGATATGCTGCCGAAGGCGCATTTCGCGACGATCTACGCGAAGCCGGCGGGCCGGCCACTGGTCGATACGTTCATTACCGAGGTCAGCCAGGATACCTGGATTCTTTTCCCCTGGGATGTGGAATTGGCTTACGCGAAGCCGATTTCGGACCGGGGCGCCATGCGCTAGCGGCCGTTCCCGGATCCGGCGTGTCCTGCCACGGCGGCGCCGACGTGCGACGAGCATTGTCCTTGCGCCCTATGCTTTGACGATCAGCTCCCGTGGCGTGCGAGCCAGCGGCTCGGCACCGGTGTCCGTCAGGTGGATGCATTCGCTGATCTCGATGCCCCAGTCGTCCTGCCAGATGCCGGGGATGACATGGATCGTCATGTCGGGTTGCAGCACCGTCTTGTCGCCCGGCCGCAGGCTGATCGTGTGTTCGCCCCAGTCTGGCGGGTAGTTGAGCCCGCAGGAATATCCGATCCTGGACTCCTTGACGATGCCGGCCCGGGCGATGATCCGGCGCCACACACCCTCGATCTCCTCGCAGGTCAGGCCGGGCCGCGCTGCGGCGATGACGGCATTCAGCCCTTCGACGACCACCTTTGCCGTGTCCGTCAGATTCTGCGGCGGGGAGCCGAGGAACACCGTGCGCGCCTGCGGGCAGTGATAGCGCATGCGACAGCCGGCGAGCTCCAGGATCGTCGCCTCGCCAGGGGCGAAAGGCCGGTCCGACCAAGTCAGATGCGGCGTCGAGGTGCCGGCGCCGCTCGGCAGCATCGGCACAATGGCCGTGTAGTCGCCGCCGAATTCAGCGGTCCCGCGCGCCTGCGCAGCGAGGATCTCCGCTGCCGCGTCGCACTGGCGCACGCCCGGCGTCACTGCGGCGATCGCCGTCTCCATCACCGTCTCGAGGATTCTCGCCGCTTGCCGCATGTAGGCGAGCTCCTGCGGCGACTTGATCATGCGGATCCAGTTGACCAGCGTGTAGGCGTTCTTGAAGGTCGCGTTTGGCAGGCTCTGATGCAACGCCTCGGCGCCGGCCGCAGTGAAATAATAGGCGTCCATCTCGACACCGATGGTGCCCCGTGCCAGACCGCGCGCCTCCAGCATCTCGGCGACGAAGTCCATCGGGTGCATGCGCTTGTTCTGGACGTAGTCGTCCGGGTAGCCGACGAGGTTGCTGTCGTCGAGAAAGGTCGTGACCTTCGCGCCGTTGAGGTCGATCCCTCGGACGACACAGAGCGGTTCGTCGAGAGCCAGCGCCACCACAACGACCTGGGGCGTGTAGAAGGACCAACCGTCGTAACCGGTCAGGTAGTTCATATTGGCGGGGTCGGCGACCAGCAATACGTCGAGTCCGAACTGCATCATGCGCAGCTTGGTGTTCTCGATTCGCTCGAGATATTCGTCCTTTTCGAAGGCCAGCATGCCGTCCTCTGCCGTGTCCGCCCGCAAGCAGCCGCCGATCGTAACGGCAATCTCTTACCAGATTGCAAAGACCGGAGCCAAGCGCCGCACGGCCCGGATCGTCTTGTACGAGTCGACCCGCGACGTCGGGAAACGCGGTTAACTTTGCATTTCATATTTTCCGGCAAAACATGTCTGGCTGCGCACTATGTGCGGGAATTCGAAAGGGGACGGCCATGGAGGTCCTGTTCATCCTGATGCTGCTGGGTTTCGGCGGCCTTGTCCTTGCCGCGCCGATCATGGCGATCGTTGCGCTGGTCAAGATCAGCGATCTCCGGGCGGATCTCGCGCGCGCCAGCCGGGTGCTGCGCGACCTGCAGGGCCGGGTGTCCGGCGCCGCCTCACCGGCGCCGGAGGAGCGGCCGGAAACTCCCGCACCGAAACCGGTCGTCCCCGAGCCGGCGGCGGAGCCGCCGCGCGTCGCCGCCGCGCCCTCGCCGCCGCCGACGTCACCGCCAGAGGCGCCGGCGCCGGCGACCGCGGCGACGGGCGGCCCCAAAAAGGGCGGATTCGACGAACGATTCGCACCGCTGGTGTTGCCGGTGGTGGGCGCTGTCGCGGTGGCTTTTGCCGTCGTGTTCCTGGTCCGCCATGCGATCGAGATGGACTGGCTGGGGCCGAAGGTGCAGTGCGCCCTCGGCGCCGCAATCGGCGTCGCGCTGATCCTCGGCGGCGAGCTGCTGCGCCGCCACCCCGCCGAACGAAAGATCGCGGCGCTGAAACCGACCATCGTGACCCCGGCGCTGGTCGCGGCCGGCGTGTCGGCCCTGTTCGTCAGCATCTATGCGGCCTATGCGCGGTACGACCTGCTGGCGCCGCCGCCGGCTTTCGCGATGCTGGGCGGGGTCTGGGCCACCGCCATCGTGCTGTCGATCAAGCACGGCCCAGTCGTCGCCGCGCTCGGCATCCTCGGCGGTTTCCTGGTGCCGGGCCTGGTCCAGACCGGCCATCCGTCCGCCTACTCGCTGTTTCCCTACCTGACCGCGGTCAACGCGGCGGCCCTGGCGGTGCTGCGCTACAAGGGCTGGGGCTGGCTCGCCTGGGGCGCCCTGGCCGGCGCTGCCTTGTGGCCCGTGATATGGATGATCGAGCAGTGGTACAATCTCGGCGCGCCGGCCGTCGGCGGCTATCTGACGGTCACGGCTGTCCTGTTCACTTACATGCCGGCCGGCCTTGCCCGGCACGACACGGCGGTCGCTTGGCCGAAATTCCTGTGGGCGCTGCCGCGCCCGGCTCTGCTCGCCTGGTCCGCCAGCGGCGCCATGCTGGTGCTGGCGCTCTTGCTGGTCTGGGTCGATGATTTCGGCACCGGATCGGTGGTCTGGGCCGGCATTCTCGGTGCATTCCTGCTGATCGCCGGGCGGCGCGACGTGACGTTCGATGCGCTCGCGATCGGAGGCGCGGCGCTGGCCGCGATCATCCTGGCCAGCTGGGAACTGCCGTACTGGCCCGGGGAGATCGACATCCTCGACACCCTGCCGCCGGGGCTTCAACCGTTCGCCGTGGCCGCGCTCGGCTATGCCGCCCTGTTCGGCATCGGCGGTCTCGTGCTGCTGCGTGGCGCCGCGCGCCCCGGACTGTGGGCGAGCGTGTCGGCGGGCGGTCCCGTCGCCGCACTGGCGATCGCGTTCTGGCGCATGCGAGACTTCGAGGTCGCCCTCGAATGGGCCGCGATGGGGCTGATCCTCGCCGGCCTCAATCTGGTGGCGGCGACCTGGGTTGCCCGCAAGCGCGACCTGGCGGGCATAGACGGCGCACTGGCCGGCTATGCGGTCGGCGTCGTCGCTGCGGTCTCGCTGGCTCTGGCGATGGCGCTGGAGAACGCGTGGCTGACCGTTGCGCTGTCGCTGCAGCTGCCGGCAATGGCCTGGATCCACGACCACACCAACGTGCGGGCACTACGACACGTCGCGCTGGTCGTGGCGGGCAGCGTGCTGATCCGCCTCGTGTTCAATTACGAGCTGTTCGACTACCGGCTGGGCGCTACGCCGGGGCTCAACTGGATGCTCTACGGCTATGGGCTGCCGACGCTTGCCTTCTACTTCGCCGCGCGGTCGTTCCGGCGCACCGGGGACGACCGCCTCGTGCTGGCGTTGGAAGCGGGCGCGCTGGCGTTCCTGACGCTGTTCTGGACCCTGGAGATCGCCGATATCGTCAATCGCGGCCAGTTCCTGCCCGGCGACAACCTGCTGGAGACGAGCCTGCGCACGATCGCCTGGGCCGCCATCGCCTTCGCCCTGCTGTGGCAATGCCGGGCGGAGCATCCGCGGCTGGTCGCCTTGTGGGGTTGGCGGATCCTGGGCGGTCTTACGGCAGTGCAGATCGTTTTGCTGCATTTGCTGGGGCTAAACCCGTTGCTGACCGGTGATCCCGTCGGTGCCTGGCCGGTCGCGAACCTGCTGCTCCTGGCCTACGCGATTCCGGCCGGATTCAGCCTAGCGTTTCGCTCCGAAACTAAGCGGCAAGACCTCAAGCCCGTTGCGGGCGGCGCAGGGATTGCCGGCCTTGTTCTGGTCTTCGTCTGGTTGTCGCTCGAACTGCGCCATGCGTTCCATGGTACCTACCTGAACCCACATGCCACCTCCGACGGTGAATGGTACGCTTATTCCGGTCTGTGGCTGGTCTATTCCCTGGCGCTGCTGGCGGTCGGAATATGGCGCAACAACAAACCGGTGCGCCATGCCGCGATGGCGGTGTTGATGCTGACCGTGTGCAAGGTCTTCCTGTTCGACATGGCGGAGATCGGTGGCTTGTTCCGCGTTGCCTCGTTCCTTGGGCTCGGTCTCAGCCTAATCGCCATCGGCTGGGTCTACTGGCGCTTCATTTCGCCATCGTCTGCGCCGGAGAGTGCCGTTCCCGCCTGAATTTCGCGAACCGGCCAAGTAGATCGGTTGCCAATCGGTGGTGTGCGTGCATAAAGAACATTTTAAAAGATGTAATAAAAAATATTTTACATGACTCAGTGACGCACTATCTGTTATACGATCGATAGCCGTAAATTTACGCGCCCGATTGACTGAAACAGGGGTTCGCCGTGTCACACCGCGTCATCACCGCCAGCCGGCTGACCGACGGCGCCGTCGTGTGGCGCGACGGGGCCGGCGCCTGGCACGAGGAGATCGACCGGGCCGCGGCGCGCGACGACGACGATACGGTTGCGGCGATGCTGGCCGAGGCGCATGCCGACGAAGCGGCAGGGCGCGTTATCGCCCCCTACGAGGTCGAGGTCGATGTTATGCGCACCGCCAACGCATCGATGCTCGTGCCGGTCCGGCTGCGCGAGCGGATCCGCGCCGGTGGGCCGACGGTCGGGCAGAGCTGACGGAGACGCCCTATGTACGCCTATGACAGCCTCGACCAATCCTTCGTCGACGAGCGCTCGGCCCAGTTCCGCGACCAGGTGGGGCGACGGCTCGCCAACGAGTTGTCCGAGGACGAGTTCAAGCCGCTGCGCCTGCGCAACGGGCTCTATCTGCAGCTGCACGCCTACATGCTGCGCGTCGCCATTCCCTATGGCACGCTCGACAGCACCAAGATGCAGCAGCTGGCACTGATCGCCGATAAGTTCGACAAGGGCTATGGCCATTTCACCACCCGTCAGAACATCCAGTACAACTGGCCGAAGCTGACCGATGTGCCGGATATGCTGGACGCGCTGGCCGACGTCGAAATGCACGCCATCCAGACCTCGGGCAACACCATCCGCAACGTGACCTCGGACCATTTCGCCGGCGCCACCCCGGACGAGATCGAAGATCCGCGCCCGGTTGCTGAACTGCTGCGCCAGTGGTCCACCGACCACCCGGAATTCCAGTTCCTTGGCCGCAAGTTCAAGATCGCCGTCGGTGCGTCGGAACATGACCGCGCGGTTCTGAAATCGCATGACGTCGCCGTTCAGATCGTCAAGAACGACGCGGGCGAGATCGGTTACAAAGTCTTCGTCGGTGGCGGCCTTGGCCGGACCCCGATCGTCGGGCAGGTCCTCTATGATTTTGTTCCGCGCGAAGACCTGCTGGCACGGATGGAGTCGATCCTTAGCGTCTACAACCTGCTGGGTCGCCGCGACAACAAGTATAAGGCCCGCATCAAGATCACCGTTCTGGAAAACGGCATCGACGAATTCCGCGAGCTTGCCGACAAAGAGTTTGTCCGCATCCGCCCGACCTTCAATGGTGCGGACTTGGAGCTGCTGGAAGATATTCGTTCGTTCTTCCAACAACCCACCTATATCGACGCCCCGACCGACGCCTACGACCGCGCTTACAAGACCGAT